>WNFJ01126712.1_pt3 | contig 11890 bp, 13 predicted proteins | sample 5400461 | NCBI WGS metagenome assembly WNFJ01 (sample SAMN13153349, study PRJNA577476) | soil metagenome | isolation source: 115 cm saprolite on Douglas fir-dominated hillslope | place: USA:California | collected 2013-09-17
TCGGTGCGGATCGAGCCACGATTAGTGACTCCCAATGCCACGATCGGTCTTGATCATGGGCACGATCGCCGACTCCCAATGCCATGGGAGCGCCTGATCGTGGGCACATGCATCGACTCCCAATGCCATGGGAGCGCCTGATCGTGGGCACAAGGAGCGGGCTGACTCACGCGCTGCCGATCGGGTGCCCCTTGCAAGCCCTGGTCGACTGGACCAAGAGGGTGACATGGACCTGCAGCGACTCTTCTTCGGCGTCATGTACCGCGTGGGTTTCACGCCCTGGGAGGGCCGACGTTGACCGCAGGTAGCTACCGGGGCTACGTTAACCAAATGAACGTCGGGACCAAGGAGCTGAAGAACCGGCTCAGCCACTATCTGCGCAAGGTGCGGGACGGCGAGATTGTCCGCGTCACGGATCGCGGCGAGGTCGTGGCCGAGCTGCGGGCGGCTGAGCAGGCCGCGAGCGACGAGCGAGCGCTTCTTGCCGAATTGGAAGCGGCGGGTCTCGTAACGGCGGGGAGTGGTCGGTTCACGCCTGTTCGTGGGGTGCGTCTTCGCAGTGGCGCGCGCGCGGCACGCTCGGTGCTCGAAGATCGGGGTTGATTCACTACTTGGACACCAGCGCGCTCGTGAAGCGCTACGTACTGGAGCCGGGCTCGGCTTCCGTCCGTCCGCTCTTTCGCGGAAAGAGCGTGGCGACGGCGCGCGTCGCCTACGCGGAGATCGCTGCGACCTTCGCCCGCCTGTGTCGAGAGGGCGCCCTCGACGAGGAGGACCGCGACGGCATCTACAAACGTCTCGATGCCGACTTCGCCGCTCTGACCGTCGTGGAGATTCGTGCCTCGCTCGTCCGTCGCATTCCCGATCTGGTGAGGCGTCGTCCCCTTCGCGGCTACGACGCGGTTCACCTGGCTGCAGCCCTCACCCTGCGCGACAGGGGCGCCGCCGTCACGTTCTGGGCCGCAGATAGCGGGCTCGTCGATGCCGCGAATGCAGAGGGCTTGCGCACGCTTCTCCTCGACTGAATCAGCCGGGCGCCCGCCTCGCACGACGCGTCGAATGCCACGGAAATCCAAAGCGCATTGGGAGAAGCTTTGTGATCGAGTGGCACACACGGGCTCCTGACAATCCGGCAAGAGATGGTGGGTCGAGCTTTCGCATACTGCGCCCGAGTCGGGCGCGAGCGATGCGGCCCGCGACGCGCCCGTCGGCATGGGCGTCGACGCCGCGCCAGCAACGTTCTGCTCGAAGCTCAGCCCGAGTCCGCTCTTTTGCGAGGACTCGACGAGGGTTCCTATGCGTCTGGCTGGAGCTCCGTCCACACGATGTTCGGTAGCCTGGCCTTGGGCACGACGGAGTTCACATCGCCTCCCGGCGCGATGATCGCACAGTCAGGAGCGACGGCGCAGCCGGCGGTCGCAGACGTAGCGGCCTATCGCTCCTTCGCGCTGACGGGACAGAATTTCACGGGGGCAATTGAGCTGGACCTTAGGGTGGATCGCGCCGATTTGGCAGGGGCCTTCGCGGTCCTCGCGCAGGTCAAACTCCTAGATGGGAGCGGCACCGCGGAGTACGTCCTCCAGTTGGTTACGACCTCCAATGGGGCCGCGCCTCTCACCGCCAGCTTCAACGAGGTCTACTTTGGGCCGGGGAGCACGGGGCAGCCTGTCGTCCACTCCGCTTCGCAAACGATTGCGCCCGCAACATGGACGCACGTCAAACTTTCCGCTGCGATCACCGCCGCGGGCGGTTCTTCGTTCGCGACACTGTCCTTCAACGGAAGGCAAGTCGCGGCTGGCGCGATCAGCGTTCCGGTCAAGAACTTCAGTCCGTCGATCGGTGCGGGGATCTTGTGGGCGTCCAATCCGTCGAGCGGATGGACCGCCGTCTACGACAACGTGACGTTCAACGCCACGCAGAACTAAATTTTTGTAAGCCCTCCTAGGGCGCGCTGATCTCGCAGAACGCCGCGCCGCGCGCGGCCATCTCCGGATCGATTGTGCAAAGTGCGGCCCCGCTGCGGCGCGCGAGCCAGACGTAGAGGGCATCTGGACCTCGAAGCTTGGCCTGAATGGCGATGGCGCGCGCCGCCCGCGCAGAGCGAGGACCCACGGTGACCACCTGGTGCGGGTAGGCTGTAAGGGCGTCGACAATTCGAACGATCTTGGCTCGCTCGAAACCCAAGCGCGCTAGCGCGCCGCTCACTTCGACGACGAAGAGAGACGGCACGAGAGCGGTGTCCTCGCCCGTCAGAAACCGCACGATGCGCGCCCGAGCCGCCTGATGGTGCGGATCATTCGGGCGCTGCGCCGCCACCGCCACACTTGCATCGAGAACGAAGCGCATCACATGCTCGAGTGCAGCCGATTGCGCCCGAGCGCGTCGGCGACGGATAGATTCGTGTCTCGGGCCGACGCCGCCATCTCGTCCAACAGCGATTCGGCTTCGGCGGGAGTCATCGAGCGGCGCTTTTTCGGCTTGCGCGCAAGCTCGACGGGAACGATGGCCGCTGCTGGCTTGCCGTGGCGGAGGATCAGAATGCGCTGCCCCCGGTGCTCTGCCGCGTCGACGAGCTCCGAAAGGTGGGCCTTCGCCTTGACGAGCGATGTCCTCCGCATGTGGTCCATTATGGACCATATTGGGTGAGGTCGCCAGCGATCGGCCGCCCGTTTGCTTCAGGGCGAATGCGCCATGACGTGGCTCAGCCACGCCGCAGCGCCCGCCACCATGATGACCAAAAGTGCGACCGCCACGCCGACCTTTGTCGACACGGCGGCTTTGGCCTCTCGCGGGGGCGCTCCTGAGAGCGGGCCGACCGCCGAAGGCTGTCCGTCCGGCCCGATGCGCGGAGAAACAGGGATCGGCTTGGGGGTTGGCACCGAAGGCAGCGGGCGCATGGGTGTGGGCTCTTCTTCGAGTGCGGCGAGGTTGCCCTCGGTCACACCCGGGGGCAGCGACGAGTGCACGTGAACGCCTGCATCGGGACGCTTCTGGCTCACCGAGATTTCGTCGATCCACGCACTCGCGCCGATGTAGCCGAGGGTGGGCGTCATCGGTTTCGCCGCGCTCATGGGCGCCTTTTCGTCGGTCAGTGAGGTGAATTCCAGCAAAGCCTCTTCGATCAGTTTGTCGATGATGCTCTGCTGCTGCGGGCGGAACCGCTGCCGCTCTTTCATCGCGCTGTGGACGAGCTGCTCGATGTCGAACGTGCTCACCGCCGAACCGAACCGAAACATGAACTTGGAAAGCTCCATGCCGAGAGCGCGGGCCGTCGGGTAACGCTGCGACGGATCGCGCGCGAGAGCGCGCGCAATGATCCGCTCGAGCTCTTGCGGAACCTTCTTGTTAATCTGCAGGATGTTCGGGACCTGCGCGGCCTGCACCTTCTTGACGGTTTGAAAGTCGGTCTCGCCCAGAAATAGCCGCTGCCCGGAGAGAAGCTCCCACAGGATGATGCCGACCGCGAAAATGTCGGTCCGCGCGTCGACGTCCTGCCCCATCGCCGCTTCGGGAGAGAGATAAGAAAACTTGCCCTTGATGATCCCCGGCTCGCTCTTTTCGAGCTGGCTGTTGGCCTTCGCAAGGCCAAAGTCCACGATTTTGATTTCGCCGTGCTTGGTGATGAGCACGTTGGGCGGAGACATGTCCCGGTGCACGATGTGAAGGGCAGCGCCGTTGCCGTCGGTCAACTCATGGGCGTAGGCGAGCCCCTTGCAAAGTTCGAGCGCAATGTAGATTGCCGCCTCGACTGGGAAATCCCGGCCTACTTTCTTCAGGTGCTCGGCGATGGCCTTGAGGTTGGCCCCGTCAACGAACTCCATGACGATGAAAAACGAGGCATCGCCGACCCCGATGTCGAAAACCTGCACGCAGTTCGAGTGCGAGAGCTGCGCCGACAGGCGCGCCTCGTCGAGGAACATCGAGATAAACTTTTTCTTCGACGACAGGTGCGGCAAGACCCGCTTGATGGCGACCTGCTTGCGAAAGCCCTGCAAGCCCTCGCTTTCGGCGCGAAACACCTCCGCCATCCCGCCCGATTCGAGCCTTTCGATGACGCGATAGCGCTGCTGGCTGTCGGACATTCCTGGTCGCTGGCCCCTGCCAAGGGTGCCATTCGCACGGACAACGGGTCAAGGCGCGTTGCAATCGTTGACAGCCCCCCCCCTTCGAAACGATTCTCGCGGCCGCGCGTACCTGCTGCGCGCGGGAGGCTCACACAAGTGGATACAGACTTCGAGAACGCGAAGGAGCTCGTGGAAGCCACGATCCGCAAGATCGGACTCGACCCGGCGACCACACGCGCTCCCTGCGCAAGCGACGCGCAGGCTGCCTGGGCACTCAAGCGCGGAAGCGCCGCGGTTCTGGTGACAGTGACCTACCACGAGGACGAGGCGGTCACGTATCTTCGCGTCACGTCCCCGGTCGTAACGCTGCCGGTGGACGGAACGAATCAAGTGGCCCTTCTGCGAAGGCTGCTCGAAATCAACGCCGCCGGCCTGGCCAACGCAGCATTCGGCCTCATGGGTGACCGTGTCGTGGCCGTGAGCGAGCGCCCCGCCGGGGACCTCGACGCGGGGGAAGTCGAGCAGTCCGTGCGGCACCTGGCCGCGGTCGCCGATACCTTCGACGACCGCTTCGTGAAAGAGTTCGGCGCGACTAAAGCATGAGCGCATGAGCGCCGTCTTCGTGCGAAGGGCCGCTTCGGTCGCAGCGTTCGCTACGCTGCTGGCCCCTTGCGTCGCGCGCGCCGCAGACGCCGAGGTCACGAGCGACATTGCCGCGCAGTTTTACGACGTGCGCTCCCCCACGGGAGAAACCGTGCTCATGCGACGGCGCGCCATGGCGACCCTTGGCGTCGGCGAGTACAACCTGCTCAATGCGCGCCCGGGAGACGCGAAGGCCGGCGAGCTGAACTTCCGGGCGCGCCTTCGCTACGACGCGGACTACGGCATCGGCGTGGCCGAGACGAGGGCCTCGCAACCGCAGAGCTTTGTCCCGGGCTTGTCCCAGGGGGCGGTCGACTTGATGTACGGCTACCTCGAAGGGCGGCGCTTCTTCGGCGGATGGCTCGGCTTTCGGCTCGGGCGCCAATACCTGACGGACGTGCTTGGGTGGTGGTCGTTCGACGGGGCCGAGGCCAGCGTGACGACGCCGTACTACCTCCGGGCCGAGGTCTACGCCGGTCTCGAGCAGCGGGGCGGCATGGCGATCAGCAGCCCGCGGTTCGAAGGCGACGGAATCTGGCGCGGGAATCGACTGGGCTACGATCCGGCCCTTTACCCGGCCTTTCAACCCGTCAACATTGCGCCGGCGCTCGGCGTCGCGCTCGAGTCGACCGGGGTCACCTGGATCCACGGGCGGCTGACGTACCGGCGAGTGAACAACACCGGATCGTCGAACACCACCGAGTTCGCAAGCGGGCTCTACCCGCCGTCGTCGGTCAACCAGTGGCGCATCTCGTCGGAGAAGATCGGCTACGCCATCGATGCGAGCCTGGGGAAACTGGGCGGAGTCAAGGGCGGGATCGTTTACGACCTGTATCGCAGCGAAATCACTTCCGCGTATGCGTCGCTCGACGTGTATGCCGGCCAGAAGGTCACGTTGAGCGCCGACTACGATTACTACGTCCCGTCGTTCGACGGCGACAGCATCTGGAATTTCTTCGCGGGCGAGCCCCGAAGCGACGTGGGCCTTCGCGGCAATGTCGACGTGAGCGACCGATTGTCGCTCGCAGCCAACGCGCACGCGCGGATGTTCACGGTACAAACGGCGCAGTTCGATCCGGGCGGAACGAATTACTCGCCATCGACGTACTGCGTCCCAGCCAACGGCCCGTGCGCCACGGTTTTCCCCTCCAACGGGCATCCATTTGACGAGGGCGGCAACGTGTCGGCTCGCTGGCGCACAGGCGAAACGCGCATCGCGCTGCGCGGCAGTGGCGACTTCGGCGACGAAGGCGATCGCGTCGGGGCCGACCTGTCAGGTGAGCGCATCTTCGAGACGCGTTACGTCGCCAGCGGCCGCATCGGCGCGTGGCAGTGGAAAGACAAGCTCCGCCCGGACCGCGCTACGACGAGTGCCCAGTACGTTCTGGCCGCCGGCTACCGGTTTTTGCCGCGCTCGCAAGGCTCGGTCGAGTGGGAGCACGACATTAACGGCATCGTCGGGCAGCGCTTCCGCGTCATGTTTGTCCTAAACATCGGGGTCGGCAACCCGGGGTTATTCAAATGAGCCGGCTTTCCTTCGCTCTTTTACCGCTTTTTGCCATCGTGCTGGTCGTGCCGCTCGCCCTTGCGGAGAGCGCCCCGGAAGAGAGCACGCTCCACGGCCTGAGCCCCCTCTTCGGCGATCGCGACGTGCCGGCGGCGCTGCTGCCGCCGGGCGTGTTCGAGCACGATTCGGGTCCGAGCGACGTCATCTTTCCGCCGCAGCAGGTCCCGATCCGATTCAACCACGCCAAGCACATGACCAAGGACATCGGCGCCAACTGCAAGACGTGCCACGGCGCCGCGTACCGCAGCACATCGGTCAAAGACCGGCTCACGCCGTCCGGCGAGCTTTGCGACGCGTGCCACTCGACCGACCACACCGACCTCGCCACCGTGAAGCCGGGCGACGAGCCCATGGGCCAGTGCGGCTTCTGCCATCGGGGGTACAAGGCGGGCGACGCGAACAAGGTCGCGGCGGTGGAGATTCCGAGGGCCAATCTTCTTTTCGACCACAAGGTCCACGTCGACCGCAACATCGGCTGCGCGCAGTGCCACGGGGCCGTCGACAAGCTCGAGCTTGCTACGCGCGACCAGCTTCCGCGCATGCGCGGGTGCTTCGATTGCCACCAGATGCCCGACGCCGCGTCGCGCGGCCAGGCCAAGAGCGAGTGCGACACGTGCCATGTCCAGGGCGGCGACCGTGGCATCCGCATTCAGACGATGTTCGCCAGCGGAACGCTCTTGCCCCCGCGCTGGCTTCACAACGCCCAGCACACGCCGGATTTCATCGAGAGGCACAAGCGCGTCGCTGCCGACGACTCGCAATTCTGCGGCAATTGCCACAAGGAGGACTTCTGCACCGATTGTCACGACGGACGGGTCCGTCCTCGCAGCGTGCACCCCAATGACTACCTGAACATGCACGCAATCGAGGCCCGGATGGAGACGCAAAAATGCAATAGTTGCCATCGGGAGCAGAGCTTCTGCCTCGACTGCCACTTGCGCGTGGGTGTCGCCGAATCGAGCCCCTTCAATGCAAAGGACTCCGCCCGGTTCCACCCGGCCAAGAGCATCTGGAGCGACCCACCCCGCAAGCCCGGCCACCACGGGTTTGAGGCGGAGCGCAATTTGAACGCGTGCGTGAGCTGCCATACCGAGCGCGACTGCGTTGTCTGCCACGGCAGTCTCGGCGTTGGCGCTGGATTCAACCCGCACCAGAATGGGTTCATGGGGGGATGCAAGGCACAGATGAGCCGAAACCCACGACCGTGCTTTGTGTGCCACGACCCCTCAGATAGCCGCCTGGGCGAATGCAAGTGAAAATCCTCCTAAAACCAAGCGCCGCCGTTGAAGATCTTTTCGCGCACGACTGTGAAACGGCCTTGCAACCGCGGCGCGCCGGGGGATATGTGTCCATCCCTTGGATCCCCCCCACGCCTGCGCCCCCGGAGGACGATGGTGAAAGAGCTCGTGCGCTACCTTATGGAGAATATGTACCTGGATTTTCAGGGAGAAATCTCGCTCGACAGCGTCCGGCAGATCCTGCGGAGCGACGACAGCCGCGAGGCGAGGCAGCTTCTTCAAAAGCTCATCGAAGACAAGGGCGTCGACGAGCTCTTGCTCACCCTGGCCGATGTCCTGAAGGACCATATTCGCTCGGGAGTGAGCGAAGACGTGGTGCGCGAGCAGCTTCAGCTGTACTCGGAGAGTTAGGACGCTGGACCACCACGGCGGGCTTGGTGGCGGCCCTTTGCAGCGCGTGCGACCAGGGTGCGCAGTCGGACCAAGCGCCGTACGCCATTCCGGGCGTACCGACTCGTCCCATCTCGCCGCCGACCGCCAACGTCGGAACCGGCATGCCGCTGCAGTGCGTGCCAGACCCAGCGACATCGAAGTGCATCGCAACGGTGGAGCTCGCGTTCGATCGGTTGCTCTTGCCCGTCAGCGTGACGCGGCAGTCTATTTTTCTGAGTGACAAGCAAAACCCGCCCCACCTCGCTACGCCACTTGTCGCCTACGACCCGGTGGCGCGCGTCGTCCGTGTCACGCCCCGCCAAGAAGACGCCTTCACCCCGGGGTTGACGTACCAGGTCCAGATCGCGTCCCCGCGCGACTCGAGCGATCCGAACGGGTTGCGCGCGATCGACGGGGCTACGCTCGACACCACAAAGCCGGCCCCGGTGTTTGAGTTCGCGGTCGCAGCTGCGGCGATGGCGCCACCGGCGCCGCTGACTATCGACTTTTGCAAGCAAGTATTTCCGCAGCTTCCGAGCTGTGGAAACCTGCCTGCGTGTCACAACAAGACGACTCCAGCTTTAGGGCTCGTATTTTCCATCTTCGACCTGCCGAAGACCAGGGCAACCGCGATCGGCCGTGTCGCCGAAGAGTCGAACACGGGTGCCCTTTCCCATGCGCAACCGGTGTCGCGCCTCTTCGGGCAGGACATGCCCATCATCGATCCCGGAGACGGGATGACCGGCGACCCGGGCAATAGCTGGCTGGTCTACAAACTCTTGATGGCTGTAAACCCTGCGCCAGGGTTGACGATGACTGCGAATGCCCACTCCGTGCAATGGATGCCTATGTCAGATAGTGAGAGGGGCGTGCTCTTGAGTCTGATTCCGGGACGTGAAATGCCGTTCCCACAAGACCCCAAGACAGTCGGGACGAGCCTTTCGCTGGAGCAACTTGAAGCGATAAGCCTCTGGATCGCCCAGGGCGCACACGTGCCGGAGGCGTGCCAATAGTGAGAGCGAGTCTCCCACTTGGTGGGGGCAACATCCGAAGCGGTGTCACGAACTTGAGACGGAGCCAGACCTGCCTAGTGGACGGAGCAGCTTCAGCTGTACTCCGAGAGCTAGGACGCTGGACCCTCACGGCCGGCCTGGCGGCGGCCCTTTGCAGCGCGTGCGACCGGGGGGCGCAGTCGGACCAAGCGCCGTATGCCGTTCCGGGCGTACCGACCCGTGCCATCTCGCTGCCAACGGCCAACGTCGGAACCGGCATGCCGCTGCAATGCGTGCCGGACCCCGCGACGTCGAAGTGCATCGCAACGGTGGAGCTCGCGTTCGATCGGTTGCTCTTGCCGGTCAGCGTGACGCGGCAGTCTATTTTTCTGAGTGACAAGCAAAACCCGCCCCACCTCGCGACCCCCCTTGTCGCCTACGACCCGGTGGCGCGCGTCGTGCGTGTCACGCCCCGCCAAGAAGACGCTTTCACCGTGGGGTCGACGTACCAGGTCCAGATCGCGTCGCCGCACGACTCGAGCGATCCAAACGGGCTGCGCGCGATCGACGGCGCTACGTTCGACACCACAAAGCCGGCTCCGGTCTTTGAGTTCGCGGTCGCCGCTGCGGCGATGGCGCCGCCGGGGCCGCCGGTCATCGACTTTTGCAAGCAAGCCGGCGACACGCTTTCTCGAACGTGTGGAAACATGTTGGGCTGTCACCACGAAGCATTCTCTCCAACATCTCCCTTGCAACCGGCGCTGGGTCTGGTGCTGTCGTTGCGCACTCTACAAACAACAAGAGTCACCACTATCGGTCGCGTCGCTGAAGAGGCAAACACGGGCGCGTTCTCCCATGGCCAGCCCGTCTCGCGAATCTTCGGGCAAGACATGCCGATCGTCGACCCAGGCGACCCGGGCAACAGCTGGCTGGTCTACAAACTCTTGATGGCTGTAAACCCTGCGCCAGGGTTGACGATGACCGCGAATGCCCACTCCGTACAATGGATGCCTCTGTCAGATAATGAGCGGGGCGTGCTCTCGAGTCTGATTCCGGGACGTGAAATGCCATTCCCACAAGACCCCAAGGCAGTCGGGACGAGCCTTTCGCTGGAGCAACTTGAAGCGATAAGCCTCTGGATCGCGCAGGGCGCGAGCGTACCGGACGCGTGCCAATAGTGAGGCCTGTCTCGCGCTATCGCCACGGGCGACATGCGCACCGGAGTCCGAGTTGGGACAGCCAGCCGGACTTCGTTCAGGACGGGAACAGGGTCAGCCCGTTGAGCCTTCGCGGCAACGAGCGTCCCCACGTCGAGCTCGCCGCCGCTGGCGATAGGCATTCCTCGGGAGCCGTCGTCATTGCACGACCGAGTCGTAGCGCGAATTGTCCCGGTTCTTTTCGGACGTTCGCAAGCGGCGGTCAACCGTAACTAACACCCCCCGCAACAGCCGTTAGTTACGTAACCGGCTTTGGAGGCTTGGCCAGAGCGGCGCGGAGCGCAGATCCACGCGTTTCGCGCTCGCTGAGGCGCGGGCACGGACCGTGCTCAGGCGTTCCCCACGCAACTTCCGAGACGCGACGGCCGATAACAGGTGTACCTGCGCGGAGCGCACCAGCCTCATTCGCGCATCGCGAGTCGATTCGATCATAAAAAAGGCGTCGTAAACCCAAATAGGGATGCGCGTTTCATTTGGCCGAGGGCTTCTTATGAACACATCGTCACAAGACTGTCGCTCTGACTCCACAACGTTGCCTTGGGCCTGCTGCGGTGAGCCTGTTTCCATGCGGAAACAGATTCGACCGTTGGAACAATCATGAAGTCGGCGAGGGGGGGGCGGGGGGGGGCGAGGGGGGGTGACCTCGCCAGTCGACGATCCCGTCGAGCGCGTCGTCATGCAGGTCAACGCCATCTACCAGGCGGCGAACCTTGGCGTCGCACTAGCCATTGGAGAACTCGTCATTCGATCGTTCTACGACGGGGACGTCAGTCGATGGCGAAACCGAGGGCGCCGAAAAAGCGGCGCTCTCAGGCGCCTCACCAAGCACCCGAAGCTGCCGATGAGCGCCGGAACGCTCTACCGCAACATCGCCATGTACGAGATTTGCGAGCGACTCGGCGTTTGGTCCTGGAAGCACGTTTGCGCTAGCCATTTTCGGTCTGTGTTGCCGCTTGCAAGAGAGGAGCAGGCCCGCCTGCTCTTGGCCGCGGAAGAGAACGCATGGAGCCCGCGACAGCTCGATCACGAAGTTGCGGCGGTGCGCGCGCAGGAAGCGCCGCGCCCCAGCCGAGGAGGGCGCCCTCGCGCATCCGCGCTCGCGAAGGCAATGCGCGCGGTTCAGAGTTGTATCGCTTCCATTGACGTTGCCCTGGACAGCGAAGACTTGGGCGGCAGCTTCAGTACTTCGAGCGCCGCTGTTTTTGTCACGCAGGATTCCCAGGCGAACTGGATCCTGACGGGCCAATCGGGCGGTGGGGGTATCGTCGTGGGGACGGCGGCGTGCATTCCCTTGAACAATTTGACCAGCAACCCTGTGCGCTGGTGGTGGAATGAGTGGAGCAACGGGCAGTTGGCTATCAACCTGCCGAATGCCACGTTCTGCAGCATCGCAGGAATTTGGGGGCCTTGGGCTACCGAGGGTATCTATGGGAGCGGTGGGCAGGTCTTTGGCAGTAGCGATCCCATTTGGCAAGTAGAGGTGACTGGGGGTGGTCCTTATGACAGGTGGATGGATGGTCAATGCGTGTTCGTAAATACGACTCTCCCTGGGTATACCATCCTGAACTTTGGAGGAGGGGGGACTCAACAACTGACGACAAACGGAAGCTACGTATGCGCCTTGGGAGTGTATGGGCTGGATGCAGCGCCGGGAGGCGTGGTGGCTCAGCTCTGGCAGGACACCAACGGGAATTGGTGGGGATACGCGGCGGACAACGTCTACGCCAGCGCTGAATGT
>WNFJ01148158.1_pt1 | contig 11889 bp, 10 predicted proteins | sample 5400461 | NCBI WGS metagenome assembly WNFJ01 (sample SAMN13153349, study PRJNA577476) | soil metagenome | isolation source: 115 cm saprolite on Douglas fir-dominated hillslope | place: USA:California | collected 2013-09-17
GGACCGTGGCATGGCCACTGCTCGATGACGCGGGCGTCGTTTGGGGCGATGTCAGGGCAGACGGTGAAGATCTCCGAACCGTCCTTCTCACCGGCTGTTTCCTCCTCCCCGGAGGCGACGTACCCGCTGTAGGTGAGGTCGGAGACGTGTGCGGCCTTCTCGTACAGAGGCCGGCGGAAGAACGCCCGGGAGGCGTTAAGGGCGCGTTCGGTGGCGGCCTGCTGTTCGCCGGTGGCCTGCACCTGGAAGATGCCATCTGCCTGCCATGCGGCGACGAGGGCCCGTCCGAGGGCCTTGTCGGCTTCGCTGCCCTCGACCCAGGAGGGTAGCTGGAAGGTTTGAAGTGCTGTCAGGCCCCGGGTTACGGCCCGCGTGGTGTCCCGATCTTGCCGTACGAGCATCGGATTCTCGCTTTCTGCGCTGGCGGGCCGCCGGTCAGCCCGCTCTCGCACAGTTGTAGACCGCACGCCCGGTGACCGCTTGAGCAACGGTTGCTCATTTCCCCGGCGCGGGGCTACTCAGCCTCCCGGCGACAGCGGTGCGCGTGCCGCCGGGCCGGGCCCTCTGGCAGGTCCCGGCCGGTGCATCCGGGAGCGCGCCGACGAACCAAACGTGGCGCGGAAACCTATACTCCGCGACCAAGCCTTTGACGTGTGCGGGACTTACCCTGATCCCATGGCCGACTACGTTCCCCCGCTTCGTGACATCAGGTTCGTTCTCGAGCAGATCGTCGACCTGCCCGGCTTGTCCAAGCTCGAGACCTACGATCACGCCGACCCCGGCACCGTGTTCGGGGTGATCGAGGAGAGCGGCCGGTTCATGGCCGACGTCCTGGGCCCGCTCAACCGGGTCGGCGACACCGTCGGCAGCACCCTTGACGGCGACGGCAACGTCACCACCCCGCCCGGGTTCAACGAGGCGTACCGGCTGTACACCGAGGCGGGCTGGGGAGCGGTGCCGTTTTCGCCCGAGTTTGGCGGCGGCGGGTTCCCATGGCTGGTCACGGTCGTGATGCAGGAGATGATGGCTTCTGCCAACATGGCGTTCTCCCTTTGTCCGCTGCTGACCCAGGGCGCCATCGACATGCTGACCCATCATGGCAGCCCCGGGCAGCAGTCCACCTTCCTAGCGAAGATGGTGAGCGGCGAGTGGACCGGCACCATGAACCTGACCGAGCCGCAGGCCGGTTCTGACCTGGGGGCGATCCGAACCAGGGCGGTGCCGGCCGGCGACGGCAGCTGGCGGATCACCGGCCAGAAGATCTTCATCACCTTCGGCGAGCACGACCTGGCCGGCAACATCATCCATGAAGGGCATCTCGTGCTTCATCGTGCCCAAGTACCTGGTCAATGAGGATGGCTCGCTGGGCACCCGCAATGACTTGCGTTGCGTGTCGATCGAACACAAGCTGGGGATTCACGCCAGCCCGACGTGCGTCATGTCGTACGGAGATGCCGGCGGGGCTGTCGGCTACCTGATCGGCGAGGCCAACCAGGGCATGCGCTACATGTTCACCATGATGAACAATGCCCGGCTTTCGGTGGGCCTGCAAGGCCTCGCCATTGCCGAGCGTGCTTACCAGGACGCCCTGCGCTACGCCCAGCAGCGTCGGCAGGGCCGGGCCATCGGCGCCCCGGCGGGCGAGTCGTCGCCCATCGTCGAGCACCCTGATGTGCGGCGCATGCTGCTGACCATGAAGGCCTACATCGAGGCCATGCGTCCCCTGCTGTACACCAACGCCGTGTCGATCGACCTGGCCCGGCACCACCACGACCCGGCGGAGCGGGAGGCTCGCCGGGAATTGACTGACCTGCTGACGCCCATCTCCAACGCGTGGTGCACCGACCTCGGCGTCGAGCTGACCTCGATCGGCGTGCAGGTCCATGGCGGCATGGGCTACGTCGAGGAGACCGGCGTGGCCCAGTATCTGCGTGACAGTCGCATCGCTCCGATTTACGAGGGCACCAACGGCATCCAGGCCATCGACCTGGTCATGCGCAAGGTGCCGATGCGTGGCGGAGGAGTGGTCGCAGACCTCCTCGCTCAGATAGAAGCGCTGGACGGCGAGCTGGCTGCCGCCGGGCCGGAGCTAGCCGGGGTGCGGGTTGGACTGGCCCACGGAGTGAGCGCGCTGCGGGAAGCGACCGACTGGATCATGTCCCGTGGCCTGGCCGAGCCCAACGACGCCCTGGCTGGGGCGACGCCGTACCTACGGCTGTTCGGCCTGGTCATCGGTGGCTGGCTGTTGGCCAGGTCGGCGCTGGCCGCGTCCCGGTTGCTGCCCAGCGCGGGCGGCTCCGACGCGGTCTTCCTTCAGGAGAAGATCGGCACCGCCCGTTTCTACGTCGAGCAGCTGCTGCCGCAAGCCGCCTGTCTGCTCCCCGCGGTTACCGCGGGCGCCGGACCGCTCTTCCAGGTTGATCTTAGCCGGGCGACCCTTGGGTAACCGGCGGCTGTGATTTATCGGAGGGAATTTCGAACTGCAGGGCTGGCGTTCACACAGATAGCTCCGGCCCGCTGTCCACCCGGGGACGCCAACCAAGCCGACACGCAAAAGTTCAAGGTGGCGCGACCTAGGTAGTCGCTCGGGCAAGGCACCATGGAACAGCTATGACGCTCACCGACCTGCTGCCCGCGACGCCCGATCCCGACGCCGTCTTCGATGCCTTTGCCGGGTGGTCGAAGCGGCGTGGGCTGGCGCTGTACCCGCATCAGGAGGACGCGCTCATCGAGATCGTGTCGGGGGCGAACGTCATCCTGTCCACCCCCACCGGGTCCGGCAAGAGCCTGGTCGCCGCCGGAGCTCACTTCACCGCGCTGGCGGACGGCAGGCGGACGTTCTACACCGCGCCGATCAAGGCGCTGGTGTCGGAGAAGTTCTTCGACTTGTGCGCCGCGTTCGGGCCGTCCCAGGTCGGCATGATGACCGGGGACGCCAGCGTCAACCCGCAAGCGCCGATCATCTGCTGCACCGCTGAGGTGCTGGCTAGCATCGCGCTGCGGGAAGGCGCCGAGGCGGACCTGGGCCAGGTGGTGATGGATGAATTCCATTTCTACGCCGATCCCGACCGCGGCTGGGCGTGGCAGGTACCTCTGCTCGAACTGCCCCGGGCGCAGTTCGTGCTGATGTCGGCGACCCTCGGCGACGTCCCCAGGTTCGAGGCGGACCTGACCCGGCGGACCGGCCGGCCGACCGCGGTGATCCATTCGGCCGAACGCCCGGTGCCGCTGGTCTTCTCCTACCTCACCGAACCGTTGCACGAGACCCTGCAGGAACTGCTCGGCACCGGTCAGGCACCCGTCTACGTGGTGCACTTCACGCAGGCGGCCGCCCTGGAGCAGGCGCAGGCGCTGATGAGCGTCAACGTCTGCAGCCGCGCGGAGAAGGACGCCATCGCCGACCTGATCGGCGACTTCCGGTTCTCGGCCGGCTTCGGCAAGACCCTGTCCCGGCTGGTGCGGCACGGCCTCGGCGTCCATCACGCCGGCATGCTGCCGCGATACCGCCGGCTGGTCGAGACCCTGGCGCAGGCCGGGCTGCTGAAGGTCATCTGCGGCACGGACACCCTCGGCGTGGGCATCAACGTCCCGATCCGGACCGTCTTGTTCACCGCGCTGTCCAAGTACGACGGCAGCAAGACCCGGCTGCTGCAGGTGCGTGAGTTCCACCAGATCGCCGGGCGGGCAGGCCGGGCGGGCTACGACACGTCCGGCCGGGTGGTGGTCCAGGCTCCCGAGCACGTGGTGGAGAACGAGCGCGCCCTGGCCAAGGCGGGCGGCGACCCGAAGGCACGACGCAAGGTGGTCCGCAAGAAGCCCCCGGACGGTTTCGTCTCCTGGGGACAGCCGACCTTCGAGCGCCTCGTCGCGGCCGAGCCCGAGCCGCTGACGTCGAGCTTCAAGGTCACGCACGCCATGGTGCTGAACGTCATCGCCCGCCCAGGCGACGCGTTCGCCGCGATGCGCCATCTGCTGACCGACAACCACGAGGACCGGGCGGCCCAGCGCAAGCACATCCATCAGGCCATCGCGATCTACCGCGCACTGCTCGCCGGCGGCGTGGTAGAACGCCTGGCCGAACCAGACGCCGAGGGCCGCCAGGCCCGGCTCATCGTGGACCTGCAGTTCGACTTCGCGCTCAACCAGCCGCTATCGCCGTTCGCGCTGGCCGCCATCGAACTACTCGACCGGGAGGCGCCTTCCTACCCGCTGGACGTGCTGTCGGTGATCGAGTCAACCCTCGACAACCCGCGGCAGGTGCTGTCCGCCCAGCAGTTCAGGGCCCGCGGGGAGGCCGTGGCGCAGATGAAGGCGGACGGCGTCGACTACGAGAGGCGGCTGGAACTGCTGGACTCGGTTACCTACCCCAAGCCGCTGACGGACCTGCTGGAAGGGGCGTACGAGATCTACCGGCGCGGCCATCCCTGGGTCGCCGACTACGAGGTATCGCCGAAGTCGGTGGTCCGTGACATGTACGAGCGGGCGCTGACCTTCACCGAGTACGTCGGTTTCTACGGGCTGTCACGTTCCGAGGGACTGGTGCTGCGCTACCTGGCCGACGCCTACAAGGCCCTCCGCCAGACGGTGCCCGACGACGCCAAGACCGAAGACCTGACCGACCTGATCGAATGGCTAGGGGAGATCGTGCGGCAGGTCGACTCCAGCCTGATCGACGAGTGGGAACGGCTGCGCAATCCGTCGGCCGACCCGGCGGCCCAGCGGGACGCACGGCCGGCTACGGTCACCGCCAACACGCGCGCATTCCGGGTGCTGGTACGGAACGCCCTGTTCCACCGGGTCCGGCTGGCCGCCCTCGGCCACTACGGCGAACTCGGCGACCTCGACGCGGACAGCGGGTGGGACTCCGGCGCCTGGGGCGACGCGCTGGACAGCTATTTCGAGATGCACGACGAGATCGGCACCGGCCCGGAGGCACGGGGCCCCGGACTGCTGATCATCGACCAGCAGCCGGGCCGCTGGGTCGTCCGCCAGATCTTCGACGACCCGGCGGGCGATCACGACTGGGGCATCAGCGCGGTCGTGGACCTGCCCGCCTCGGACGAGGCAGGCTCGGCGGTGCTGCGGATTACCGCGGTCGGCCAGCTCTAGCCAGGGCTTGTCAACGGCTCGGTAATCTTCTGCTCATGGACCAGTCGACGGATACAAACGCGGCCATCTGGAAGTCTGGGTCGAAGCCACCTGGCAACGGGTGAACGACTACGACCACCCCGAGGCGGCGAGCAAGCGTGTGCATCGCACGCATCAGCAGCAGGCCCGCTGGGACAACCATGTCCGCTACCTGATCCCCCTCGCCCGGCAACTGGAATATCTGCGGTCGGCCGGATTCAGCGGCATCGATGTCTACTGGAAGCAACTGGAGAACGTCATCTACGGTGGGTGCCGCCCCCGCTGAGGGGTGCGCGTCCGCGGGTCACCGTTTACCTGGCGGAGATCGATCCAGTGCAGGATAACGGTGTGCCAGGAACTTTCAGACAGGCGATCGATACCACGACCGTGGCGATGCTTCGCGCTCGCGGCAGCTTCAAGTGGACGGCCCCGGGTCCGGACGGGTTCGGTGCAGCCGTGGCGGAGATGGACTTCGGCGCCGCGCCGGCCATCCTCGAGGCGCTCGCCGGGCTGTCGGCCGCCGCTAACTTCGGCTATCTGTCCCCGTTTCTAGCCGATGAGCTGGCCGCGGCATGTGCGGAGTTCGAGCAGCGCCGCTACGGCTGGGACGTTGATCCCGCGCTGATCCATCACGTCCCGGACGTGATCCGCACTTCTCGCGCCCTGGCTCACCGGTCATCCTGCCTACGCCCGCCTACATGCCGTTCCTCGTCGTGCCAGGCTTCCTCGGCCGTGAGATCATCCAGGTCCAGATGCGCGATGACGCCGGCTTCTTCACCTTCGACTTCGACGCGATCGAGGACGCCTTCCGCGCCGGGGGGCATCTGCTCATCTTCTGCAACCCGTGCAACCCGCTGGGGCGGGTCTTCACCCGCGAGGAGATGACGCAGCTGACCGACGTCGTCGAAAGGCACGGCGGCCGGATCTTCGCCGATGAAATCCACGCTCCGCTCGTCTATCCGGGGATGCGTCACATCCCCTACGCATCCACCTCCGATGCCGCCGCGTCGCACACCCTGACCGCTACGTCCGCCTCGAAGGCGTGGAACCTGCCCGGCCTCAAATGCGGCGAAGTGATCCTCACCAACGAGCCCGATCACCAGCGCTGGGAGCAGATGGGAGTGTTCGCCTCACATGGCGCGAGTAATCCCGGCGTCGTCGCCAACATCGCCGCGTTCCGGCACGGCGAGGAATGGCTGGACGAAGTCCTCGCCTACCTCGACGACAGCCGCCACCTTCTCGCCGACCTACTCAGCCGGCACCTGCCACAAGTGCGCTACCGCCCGCCCGACGGCACCTACCTCGCCTGGCTCAACTGCGGCGCCATGAACCTTCCTGACTCACCCGGCGCACTCGTCAGCGACCGCGCGCACATCACGGTCGTGGACGGACCCGCCTTCGGCGCGGGCGGCGCCGGAGCCTTCCGGTTCAACTTCGCCACACCACAACCCATCCTCACCGAGATGGTCGAACGCATCGCCGCTGCCTTGAACCCCGAATAGGAACAGGCGCGCCGCCTGCTGAGATGGCGGGCCACCCGGCGCGTATCTAACGGCAGTCGCTGAGGATCGTCGTCACGTCAGCCATGGGGCAGCTCCCCTGCCGCGGCGACGAGCACGTAAATGACGAAGGCGGCGACGAGGAGCGCTAGCCCGGCCATGGCGGGCTGGCGCGCCTTCGCGGCGAGGACGAAGGCGGGTACCATGCCGAGCGCGGCGCACCCGGCGAAGGCGTACAGAGAGATGCTGAGGAAGGTGGTCATGCCGGTATCCCCTCAGCGACGCGTAGGTCGCAGGTACAAAGCCTCCGCGCAGGCGTTCCCGCGAGCCGGTGCGGGCTGCTCTTGATGCTGATCACGCCAACGGCCCGCAGCACCTTGACGAGCACCGCGCCGGCTAATGCCGGCGTCGGCGGCTTAGGCGACAACATGCAGGTCCAGGGTGCTTGGTAGCCGCCCAGGGAACGCCGTCTTCGCTGACGGCCAGCTCGACTCCCTTCCGGCCGGCGATCGCTTCATCCCGGTTGGCGCCGTCGCTGGCTGTCCTTGTCCCGCGCTGGCGCATGGGGGGACGCACGTCATCCCCGGCTGGCCGCTCATGACTCCCTGCCCTCCCCGGCTGCAGGATCCGACACCACGCGACCCCGCATTTACCGCACCTGACCAGAGTAAAGCCAAACGCCGGGGATTGCCGCAAACCCTCGCGGAGGCTAATGGTCTAAGCTCAGCGCTCATGCCGAGGCTGCTCGTCGTTCATCACACGCCGTCGCCCACCCTGCAGGCGATGTTCGAGGCAGCGGTCAGCGGGGCACGGACCGATGAGATCGAGGGCGTCGAGGTGGTCATCAGGCCGGCCCTGACCGCGGCGGCGGCCGACGTGCTCCGGGCCGACGGCTACCTGCTCGGCACCCCGGCCAACATCGGTTACATGTCCGGCGCGCTCAAGCACTTCTTCGACGGCATTTACTACCCGTGCCTGGAGGCCACCCGGCGGCGGCCCTACGGGCTGTACGTGCACGGGGCCACTGACACCGGCGGCGCGGTGCGCGCGGTAGAGTCGATCACCACCGGGCTGCAGTGGCGGGCGGTCCGGCCGCCGGTCTGCGTTACCGGGACTCCCGGCAAGCAGGACCTCGAGGCCTGCTGGGAGCTGGGTGCGCTGCTGGCGGCCGAGGTCGCCGGATAATCCTCACTGCCGCGCAACAGCGCCCTTCGCGTCTGCCCCCGGATTCCGGGTCTGGTCATTAGCCAGGCTCGGTGGCACCATGTCGGGATAGTCGCGGGGCAGGGCGGCGCCGCCGACAGCTGGAACGTTTCTTTGACGCTGCCGCCCGCCGTTACCATCTACATTGGCTTTGGCAGCACGCCTGAACGCCGCGGTCTGGCACCATCTGAGGTCGCCGGACCCGCAGGATGTCAACGGTTTGCATTGGCGCGGTCAGAGCTTTCCCTGATTCCTCGAGGCGAGGATGATCTGGGTCACCGTGTAAGTGCTCAAGCCGAGTTTCTGCGCTATCTCGTCCGGCCGCAATCCTTGCTCGTTATAGAGAAGCGCCAGTTTCTCCTGCGACCTGCTCCACGGACGACGAGGCACTTGGCGTGATATCGGGCGGCGCTGGGACTCGCGACGGCGGCGGGCAGGCTGAGCAGCGTGTGACCGGTCGGCTGCGGCGCCCGCCTCGGCGGCAGGCGCTCCGTCGGCTGAGCCGAGCGCGGCAGCGGGGCTGGGCGACGGCACAGACGTGCCGAAGGAACCTCGCCGCTGATCGTGGAACTTGCCACTGGCCAATTCGTCCCGGGTACGCTCATCAAGAAGCAGGTACTGGTCTGCCGCCTTGTTCACCCCGATGGCCACCATGGTCAAGCCCTTGAGGTTTTTCTCCTGACATTCGGGCGCCATGCAGTAGTTGTATTTCTTCGCCCGCTCGGGATGCAACTCGCTCCCGCATGTTATGCACTGTGCCATTAATCTTCTCTCACGCAAGCACACGTATGAAGGCGCACTCCTGCGCTTTAAGTAAAACGCCGGGCCGTCCAGCGGTGTTCCCCGGCTTCGGCGCGACTCGATCGCGCACGGCGCCAGCGATGGCGCTGCCCGCGTCAGTCCTCCGCGAGGGGGCAGCGGGAACCACCCGCAGCAGGCGCTAGCTTGCCCCGGGAATCCCGGCTCTTCAGGGCCGGGAGGATGTCAACAGGTGGCCGACGCGTACATCCACGCGCTGCTGGCGTGGTACGCTGCCGCGGCCGAGGTGGTCCGGCGGCTCAAGGGCGTGGTCACGATGTGCTACTACGAGCTGGCCGAGGTGCAGCGGGAGATCGGCTATGACCCGGGCCCCTACCTCGCCGCCGTGTCGCGGCGCCGCCTGCGGTTCTACGGGCCGCAGATCCGCGCGGCGGGAAATCAGTCACCGCTCGCGCGGAACCGGAAAAGCCGTGATCAGCGGACTGACCAGCCAGTCTGACGTCGCCGGCGACCTGAACCTGGACTGTGGCGTGGTGATCGTCGGATCGGGGGCCGGCGGTGCGACCATGGCCGCCGAGCTCGCCGAGGCCGGAGCCGACGTGGTCGTGCTGGAGGAGGGCGGGTATCACCCGACCGAGTCGTTCACGGCCGAGACCGGCCGGGCCTTGCGCACCTTGTACCGCGACGGAGGGGGCGGGATGGCGATAGGCCGGCCGTCCGTACTGTACGCCGAGGGCCGGTGCGTCGGCGGGTCCACGGTGGTCAACGGCGGCATGTCCTGGCGGACGCCAGCCCGCGTGCTTGCCCGCTGGGCAGAACAAGAAGGCATCCAGGCGATCAGCGAAAATGACCTGGACCCGTACTTCGCCAGGGCCGAGTCTGGCCTCTCGGTCGGCCTGCAGGATCAGGAGACGATCGGGCACGATTCTGAGCTGTTCAAGGCCGGTGCCGACGCCATGGGCTGGAACGTCATCCCGAACCGCCGCAACCAGCTGCACTGCGCGGGCACGAACAGCTGCAACAGCGGCTGCCCGACGAGCGCGAAGCGCTCGATGCTGGTGACCAGCGTGCCACGGGCGCTGTCGCTGGGCGCCCGGCTGTTCGCCGACTGCCGGGTGGACCGGGTCATCCGCTCGGGCCGCACGGTGACCGGGGTCGCCGGCCACTTTGTCCGTCCGGGCGGACGCACTGGCCCGAAACTGATGGTGCGGGCCAGGATCGTGATCGTGGCGGGCGGCGCGGTGCAGACGCCGGCGCTGCTGATGCGTTCGGGCCTGCGGTCGGCTTCCGGGCAGCTGGGCCGCAACCTGTCGCTGCATCCGAACGCTACGGTGATCGCGTTCTTCGACCAGGACGTCATCGGGTGGCACGGCGTTCACCAGGCCTTTCAGGTCCGCGAGTTCATGGCGGAAGGGCTCCTGCTGACCGCGACCAACCTGACTCCCCCGATGCTGGCCGCGATCATGCCGGGCTACGGCCGGGAACTCGGCGAGCTGATGGCGGACTACAACCGCATCGTCACCGCGGGGCCGCTGGTCGAGGACACAGGGACCGGGCGGATCAGGAACGTGCCCGGCCTCGGCCCGCAGGTCTTCTACCAGCTCACCGAGCGCGACGCCGCCCGCGCGGTCCGTGGCGTGGAACTGACCGCGGAGGCATTGTTCGCGGCCGGCGCCCGCCGCGTGCTGCTCCCCTTCGACGGCGCCGCCGAAGTCCGCAGTCCAGCCGAGATGCGGCGCGTGCTGGCCCGTCCGGTACCCAGGCGGTCGCTTCAGCTGTATTCGATCCACCTCATGGGCACCGCGCGGATGAGCGAAGACCCGCGGCGCGGCGTGGTCGGCAGCTTCGGGGCGTTCCACGGCGTGCGCGGGCTCTTCGTCAGCGACGCCAGCCTGTTCCCCGGTCCCATCGGCATCAACCCGATGGAGACGATCATCACCCTGGCCCTGCGCAACGCGCGGCGGCTGATCGAGCGGCGCGACCACTACGGGATCTGACCGGCATTACTGATTTGATCGGCGTTACTGATGGTTCTATCGGTACTTACCTTGACAGTGTTACAGATGTGACGGAATCATTGGCCTGATTAACGTCACCCCCAGACGGCGACCGGGGTGCCGGGCGCGTAAAGGTAACCTCCGGAGCCCTTGGGGCCCTATCTGCACCGCCAGCCCGTCAAGCAGGGCGGATACGGCGAAACCGCGACCGTCGCGTCGTCTGAGGTAGCGGATGCTGGCCGATGGCCGCGGCGGGCCGCCGCGCGGCTTTGCGCCCGATGAAATGGCCGAGCGTCTGGTAGGAGTCGAACTGGCCGACGTTGAACCACTGATCTCCCGTTGAGTCGTGCGGGAAACCCGGATCGCTCTGGGGAAAGTCGAGCAGCTGATAGGGCGTGTCGGGCGTGAGGACCGCCTGGGCGAACACGATTTGACCGTGCGTCTGTTTGTAGCGCGCCGCGCCATCGCACTTCTGCGGACGGCGGGCGACCTCAGGGTAGGTAATATCCCCGATGGTCACCTGGCTCTTTGACAAGCGCGAGTTCAGATCGGTGAAGGAAGGGTCGGGTGCTAGCTGCTGCCGGCCGCCGATGTAGTCGTGGCCGAGCATGAACGGCACCCCCGCCCGGCCCGGAGGGGTACGGTCCTGCCCGGTGATGTTGGCCGTAGCGGCGAACGTGACGACGGGAAACCCGCTCCTCGGTTTCGAGTACGTACTCAGCGTGGTCAGCTCCTCGTACAGATACGGCTCGGCCACGTCAACGCCGTCGTGTTCGACCCGGCGGACGGCGAAGGCCCGAGCCAGCTTCCGCCGGTAGAAGGGATGCAAGCTGAGCGACGTCTGATCGAGGATCAGCGCCAGGACGACCAGCACGCCCACCGGGATCAGCGCCCACGCGGAGTGAACCAGGCCACTGGTGGCCACCCATCCGCCGAACAGCAGCGCGACCAGGATCAGGAAGGCGAGGCAGATCCACATGAGGATCAGCTGGATCATGCTGTTCGGCAAGATCTGGTTGACCGGCCCCTTCTTGGCGAAGCCGGTTACGGCGCCCGCGCTCTTCGCGATCGTGGTGCGTTTCCGCCAGAAGGTGGCCGCGACCGCGCCCAGGTAGGTCACGACGAGGCTCAGCGAACTTAGTGAAGCCGCGCGCAAGGGGCCGAACCCCAGCGGCCAGGTCAGCCACGCGCTGACCCACAAAAGCGCGGGCAGCGCCACGCCGAGCACGGCCAGCAGCGTCGTGACCGCGAGCAGCGCCACCGTGATCTGGGAGATGCGGTGCACCAGACCCGCCCTGACCGTG
>WNFJ01253761.1_pt1 | contig 11889 bp, 9 predicted proteins | sample 5400461 | NCBI WGS metagenome assembly WNFJ01 (sample SAMN13153349, study PRJNA577476) | soil metagenome | isolation source: 115 cm saprolite on Douglas fir-dominated hillslope | place: USA:California | collected 2013-09-17
AACGCCTCGAAGCGAGCGTCATGCTGCGGCTCTGCGCAAGCGTGGCGTTGCTGGTTGGCTTAAACATGAGCGTCATCGCGCTGGATACGGACTTGTTGCGCACCGCGGGCTACCAATTGTGGCGAAGTGACCCGAGCGACCGGATGCGTGGATGGAAAAGTGCGACCCGCGCAGTTGAGAAAATGCGTAATGATTTCGAGGCGCAACTGGGCGAGAAACTGTTTCTCATTGCGGATGCCCGCGATCGTGCGTCGGAAATTTCATTTTATCTGCGCGACAAACGAGCCGAGGGTCCGGGTCATCCCCCCGTTTACATTACCGAATCGCAGGACCTGGTGAATCAGTTCTCGTTTTGGCCGCGCTACGATGAATTTGCGGAACTAAAGCCGGGCACGCCGCAGCCGGGGGGCGAAGTTTACACCGAGGAGAACGGAGTTAATCCCTTCGTTGGACGCGATGCGCTCTTCATCCGAGCGCGGGAAAAAGAACACGTGCCTCACAATATCCGAGCTGCCTTTCAATCGACGGAACCGGTCGGAACCATTGAAGTGCGGCGTTACGGCAAAGTGCTGCGTACATGGCAGGTCTTTCTTTGCCGAAACTATCGCACGCTCCCGTTATGACGGAGGCGACAAACTCACCGGCAGTTTCTGTGATCGTGCCTCTTTTTAACGAGGAGGAGAACATGTCGATCTTACAATCGGAGCTGCGCGCAGCGCTGGGTGGACTCGATTACGAAATCGTTTTTGTGGACGATGGATCGGTTGATCGAACGGTCGAGCGAATCAAACCTGCACCGAATATTCGAGTGATTCGTTTCGAAAAAAACAGGGGACAAAGCGCCGCTATTTATGCTGGCCTCCAGGCTGCCCTTGGCGCCACCGCAGTTCTCATCGATGGCGATTTGCAAAATGATCCCGCGGACATTCCCAGGCTTCTCGCTGAAATTGCACACGGCGCCGATCTCGTCTGTGGCTATCGAGTGCAACGCAAGGACACACCCGTGAAGCGGCTAACGAGCCGGATAGCCAACGCCGTTCGCAGCCGTTTCACGAAAGACGGCGTTCGCGATACAGGTTGCACGCTGAAGGCGATGCGGCGCGAATGTGTGAGCGCGCTAGTTCCCTTCAAAGGCATGCACCGCTTTATTCCGGCGCTTATCAAGGGCGCGGGCTATCAGCTCGTCGAAATCCCCGTGAATCATCGTCCGCGCCGGTTTGGTCAAAGCAAGTACGGCTTGGGCAATCGCGCACTCCGTGCCACCATCGACATGTTCGGTGTGCGTTGGCTGCTGTCGCGACGGTTAAACTATAAAGTACGTGATAGTGACGGCGCTTCTAGTTGAGAGCGGTGCGGTTGTAGCCATCCTAAAACGCGCTTGTCAACCTGACCGCCCCCGGTAAGCTTCCGCTCCCGTACCAAGGGGAAATCTGCATGGCACTGGCCAACTTACTTTCTGCCGAGCAAATCATCCCTGAGATGAAGGCGACCGAGCGTTGGCCGGCCATTGTGGAACTAATCGACCTGCTCGTTAGCCTGGCGAAAATCAAACCCGCGGATCGCGACAGCATTCTGGCTTCGCTCAAACAGCGTGAGGAAACGATGAGCACCGGCATCGGATTCGGGATTGCTATTCCGCATTGCTCGTCCGATCGGCTCGAAGAAGTCGTGGCCGCATTCGGAAGATCGTCTGGCGGAATTGAATTCGACGCGCTCGACAACGCGCCCGTGAAGTTCGTCGTCCTTTTCATTGTCCCCAAAAATCAGTTTCAGACGCATTTGCGCACGCTCGCATCGATTGCGAAATTTTTGAACGATCGCAGCGTCCGTGAAGGTCTGGCCGAAGCAAAATCGGCCGACGAGATATTGTCGATTTTTCGCGACCGCTCGCAAAAATAGCTGTAGCCGCCCCGCTCAGTCGGGGCGAACTATCCCACGGCAAAACGCGGCGATGGGGCGCTGCGGCTACAATCATGGAGACTTTTCAATCACTCCTCGCAAAGAAACTTGCCAATGCTCTGGCAAAGACCGGCCTGCCGATTACGGGCGAATTGACGCCGGCAACGGATCGGCGTTTCGGCGACTATCAGACCAATGCCGCTCTCGTGCTCGGGAAGCAGCGGAGCGAAAGTCCGCAAGTGCTGGCCGAGAAAGTTCTTGCCCAGCTTGATGTTGGCGATCTTTGCGAACCGCCCAGCGTTGCGGGCGGCGGCTTCATCAACTTCAGATTGCGTGCCGGCGCGGTCGCAAGAAAAGCGGGCGAGGTTCTGCAAGACGAACGGCTCGGCGTCGCAAAGGCGAAATCGACCGGAAGGATCGTCATCGACTTCGGATCGCCCAACGTGGCCAAACCGATGCACGTCGGTCACATTCGCAGCACTGTGCTGGGGGACGCGCTTGCACGCATCGCACACTTTCTGGGGCATGAAGTGATCCGCGACAATCATGTTGGCGATTGGGGTACTCAGTTTGGAATGGTGATTTACGGCTGGAAGAATTTATTGGATCGACAAGCGCTTCAGCGGAATCCGCTGGCCGAGATCGTTCGCATTTACAAGGAGACAAACGAAAGATCGGCAAGCGATCCGCAAGTTCGTGAAGCGTGCCGGCAGGAGTTGGTGAAGCTGCAAGCCGGCGACAAGGAAAACATTGACATCTGGAACGAATGCGTCGCGTTCTCAATGCAGGATTTCGAGCACGTCTACAAATTGCTCGATGTGCATTACGACATCCAATGCGGCGAAAGCTTCTACAACGATCGCTTGCCAGGCGTGGTCGAGCGCTTGCTGAAGTCCGGCATTGCTGAAATTAGTGAAGGCGCGGTCGTTGTTTTTTTTCCCGATCAGCCGGACCTAGCGGATAAACCATGCATCGTTCGCAAGCGGGACGGTGGATTCAATTATGCGACGACGGATCTCGCAACGGTGGATTATCGCATCAATGATTTGAAAGCCGACGCGATTTGGTACGTGGTTGGTGCCCCGCAGATATTGCATTTCAAACAAATCTTCGAAATCGCGCGCCGCGAAGGTTACAAAGCGGACTTCCGCCATATCGCTAATGGCAACATCCTTGGCGAAGATCGCAAGCTGATGAAAACGCGTTCCGGTGACAATGTGCCTTTGCGTGAAGTGCTCGAAGAAGCATGCAAACGCGCCCGAAAAATTATCGAGGAAAAAAATCCAGATTTAAGTGAGGAGGACAAGGCCGATATTGCGCAGAAGATCGGGATCGGCGCCGTCAAATACGCCGATCTCTCGCAATATCGAATGACCGATTATGTTTTTTCATGGGAGCGCATGCTCTCCCTCCAAGGAAACACGGCGCCATATTTGCAGAACGCTTTTGTGCGGATTTGTTCCATTTTTCGAAAAGTCGGCAACTCCGTGCCGAAGATCGACAAAATCGCCCTTGGTGATCCCGCCGAAATTCATCTCGCAAAACATCTGTGCCAGTTCGCAGAAATCGTCCCACAAGTGTTGAAGGATTTTCGTCCAAACATTCTCGCAAATTATCTGTTCGAGCTGGCAAATAGTTTTCACACATTTTATGAAGCCTGCCCGGTCTTGAAATCGGAAGAACCGGCACGGAGCTCGCGTCTGGCATTGTGCGCCGTTACAGGGCGCGTTTTGCAGCGCGGTCTCGATCTTCTGGGAATCCATGTGCCGGAGAAAATGTGACACGCTTCGATTTGAAGCGTCTCATCCCCCAGGCGCAGCGAGCGGACTCGACGAATCTCACAGTTTTTTTGGCGGATCGCTTCCTGAAGGCGAATAGTAATCTCGCAGCAGCGGGAGACTCCGCTTGGACTGACACATGACAACAGAAAAGCATCCGCGCATTCCCAGTTCGACCTACCGATTGCAGTTCAATCGCTGGTTCACGTTTTCCCAAGCGCGCGAGATCGTGCCGTATCTGCAGGCCTTGGGCGTGACCGATGCTTATGCGTCGCCCTATTTTCAAGCAGGCGTGGAGAGCCTGCATGGCTACGACATCACCGACCATAATAAACTCAACGCCGCGATTGGTTCGCGCGAGGAATACGATTCCTGGATTGCGGAATTGCACGCGCACTCGATGGGCCAAGTACTCGATTTTGTGCCGAATCACGTGGGGATCGCGGAACCGCTCAACGAGTGGTGGATGGATGTCCTCGAGAACGGGCCGAGCTCCAGGTACGCGCCCTACTTCGATATCGACTGGCATCCACTCAAATCGGATCTGCGTGACAAGGTTCTTTTGCCGATCCTGAGCGACCAATATGGGCGTGTCCTTGAGCGCGGCGAGCTGCAAGTGCGTTTCGAGGAAGGGACGTTTTACCTTCGCTACGGCGATCGCAGACTGCCGATCGCGCCGGGGACGTATCGCCATGTTCTGGAGATCGCGTTACAAAACCTCGCCGAACATAAGGACGAAGATTTTTATGCGGAATTGCAAAGCATTCTGACCGCGCTCGAATATTTGCCGAAACGCACCGAAACCGATCCCAAGCGCATCGCGGAGCGCATTCGCGAGAAGGAGATCATCAAGCGACGTCTCGAACGCCGGTGCGCGGAAGCGCCACAGGTGCAACAAGCAATCGAAAAGGCATTGGCCCGGATCAACGGAGAACCGGGCGACGCGCGGAGCTTCGACGCGCTTGATCAGTTGCTCAACGCGCAGTCTTACCGGTTGGCATTTTGGCGGGTCGCGGCCGAAGAAATTAATTATCGCCGCTTTTTTGACGTGAATGATCTGGCAGCGATTCGGGTCGAATTGCCAAAGGTTTTTGATGCCACTCACCGGTTGTTACTCGAATTGGTGCGCACCCGCGCGGTGACTGGTCTCCGCATAGACCATCCGGACGGACTTTATTTGCCGCGCGAGTATTTCGAAAAGCTTCAGCAACGCTGCGCGAAAGCGCTGGCGAACGCCCTGCCCCAGGATGGACGCGCCATTTACATGGTCGCGGAGAAAATTCTCACAGGTGCCGAAACGCTACGTAAAGATTGGCTGGTCCACGGCACGACTGGCTACGATTTTGCGAATCAGGTGGCGCAGTTGCTTGTTGATTCTTCAGCCGAGACGGCGATCACAAAGACATTCCATCGTTTTATCGGTCATTCCCTGCATTTTGGGCATCTTGTGTATGCGAAGAAGCTGCAAGTGATGAAGTTGGCGCTGGCCAACGATGTCGATGTTCTAGGCAACATGGTTGATCGGCTTTCGGAGAAGAACCGCTGGTATCGCGATTTCACCCTCGAAGCGCTGGCGCGCGCCGTGCGAGAAACGATCGGCTGTTTTCCAGTTTATCGAACTTATCTCGCGCCAGGTCAGCCGGTCAGCGAAGAAGATCGACAAATCGTCGAACGCGCCGTCACCTCAGCGAAGCGTCGGAATCCCGCGATTGAAGAGTCCATTTTTAATTTTCTGCGCGACGTTTTGGTCTTTCGGTTCCCGGAAAACCTCGATGCCGAGGCGCGCGCCGCGCACACACATTTTGTGCTCAAGTTTCAACAAACGACGGGACCGATCATGGCCAAGGGGCTGGAGGATACGGTCTTTTACATTTACAACCGGTTGGCCGCGCTAAATGAAGTGGGCGGGGAGCCGCAACAGTTCGGGTTGAGTATTGACGAGTTCCACGAGCGCAATCGCGATCGACAACGCAATTGGCCGGCAACGTTGCTTGCGACCTCGACGCATGACACGAAACGCAGCGAAGATGTGCGTGCACGGATGGTTGCTATTTCCGAAATTCCGGAGCTTTGGCGGCGGTCGCTGCAACGCTGGCGCCTGGCCAATCGCCGCTGGAAAAGCACGATCAACGATGCAGAAGCGCCTGATGCAAGCGAGGAATATCTGCTTTACCAAACTCTGCTCGGAACTTGGCCAATCCGGCCATCGGGCGAACCGGAAGGAGCAGCCACAGCCGAGTACATTGCGCGCATTCAAGCGTACATGGCCAAAGCGCTCCACGAGGCGAAGCTCAACACAAGCTGGATCCAACCAAACGAAGCATGGGACACGGCGATGCGCGATTTTGTCGGGAAAATTCTGGATTCCTCGCCGCGGAACAAGTTCCTTCCTGGTTTCCTTCCGATTGCCCAGGAAATCGCGCGTCTGGGCGCCATGAATTCGCTCACCCAGACACTGCTCAAGCTGACCTTGCCGGGCGTGCCTGACATTTATCAAGGCAACGAGATTTGGGATTACAGTCTGGTCGACCCTGACAACCGGCGTCCGGTCGATTACAACCGGCGTCGCGAAATGCTCGACGCATTGCTGGCTGCGACTCCCAACGAACTGATACGGAATTGGCCGGATGGCCGGATCAAGATGTTTCTGACACAGCGGGTACTGCAATTTCGACGCGAACACGTCGATCTTTTCCAGCGTGGGGAATATTTGCCACTAGCCGTGAGCGGAACACTTGCCGAGTCCTGTGTCAGTTTCGCCCGCGTGTTGGCAGGCAAGTGGATCGTTGTCATCGCGCCGCGGCTCTCTTCCCGTGTTGGCTTTCCGCCAGTTGGCGAGCTGTGGAAGGATACTGCAATCGGATTTCCCGAGACGCTTTCGTTCGAGCACGCACACGACCTCTTTACGTGCCGCCCGATTCATCACGAAGGCCGACACGTTTCGGTAGCCGACGCAATGTCGATCCTTCCATTTGGGGCGATTACGAATCTTCGGTAGGGCAAAACTCGAGCCGTAGAGCTTCATGATTTTTTCGTCGGCTCCGCAGAGCTTCCGCTCTATCGAAGATTACCGATTCCGCGCATAGCCCTGAAAAAGATCGGCAATCCACTGGGAGAAGTTGCTCAGATTTGTCAGCAAATCCGCGCCGAAGGCTGGGAATGTAATCTGCGAAGATGCAAGAATGAGCATCACGCTGAGCAGCAGCAGGTTCATCAAATAGATGACGACGAGAGAGAAGAAGGTGCCTTGGTCGCTCAGGTCGGTCTGATTCTTGGGAACCATCCAACAGGTGAAGGTGAAATGGAACGCCCACGTCGCGCCGATGATCGCGTAAAGCAAACGCCCGTACGGCTGCATGTTTAGGAACAGGCTTAGCGCGCCATACGTGGCGATCGCCAGAATGCTGTAGAGCGGGAAAAAATAAGGCGCCAACGCAATCCAAAAATTGTTTCGGTTCGTCATTACGTGGCCGCCGTCACGACCGACGCGAAACCGGCTGACGCGTCCGCCCATCAGCAAGACCCAGAGCGCATGGGTAAGCTCATGTCCGAAAACGTAGATTACAGTTGGGCGGGGCAAGCCGAGGAATGCGATCAGCCAGAGAACTGCGCCCAGTGAAAAGAACCAAAATTCTTCGCCCGCCCAAAGCCGCTGCGTCACGGTCGCGCGCGCAAAGACAGTGAAAAATGTCTGACTAAGAATTGCACAGACCGGCAGCAAAAAAATCGCAAAAACAAACTTCACCCAGCGTGTGGGGACCATGAGGGGATCGGGCGCGGAAATGAATCGGGTCGCTCGCGCGACACTTCGGACGACCTTTCTGCCACCGTCCGGTCTACGCTTTTTATTTGTCGATCTTCGATTCGTCGCAGCCAAAGTCATCCGCAGATTACGCAGGTTCAGACAGATTATAGCAAGACGGAACCGCCGATTACGCGGATTTTTCGGGCGACGAGCATGACGCTGTTCATGACATCATTTCGCACGCGGAATAGAAGATCGTTTCAGCCGGACCGCCGAAACCAACAGGCCAGCGGCCTGTGCTCCCCAGAATTTCGGAATTACGCGCGGCCCATGTAGGCGCCGGTGCGCGTGTCGATCTTGATCGTTTCGCCTTCTTTGATGAAAAGCGGGACGTTGATCGTCTTTCCCGTCTCAAGGACGGCGGGCTTGGTCACGTTGCTGGCAGTGTCGCCTCGCAAGCCTTCCGGAGATTCAACAACCTTGAGACTGACGGACGCAGGCAACTCAACCTGGACCGGTTTGCCTTCCGCGTAGAGGACCTGCACAGAAAGATTTTCCACAAGATATTCTTTGGCGTCCCCAATCAGACTTTCCTGCAATGTGATCGTGTCGTACGTCTCCGGGTCCATGAAATGATAGCCGTTGCGATCTTTGTAACTGAATTCGAGCGCCTTTCGCTCGATCTCAACCAGTTCCACCTTGTCGGTGGAGCCGAAGCGAACATCGGCGCTCTTGCCGGTGTTGATGTAGCGGATGATTGCCTGGACGAATGCGCGCAAATTGCCGGGGGTGCGATGATGCACCTCCAGCACAATGGCCGGATTGCCGTTGTATTTGATTGCCATTCCTTTGCGAAGATCGTTTGCCGCGGTCATGGGAAAGTTGCGAGTTATTAGTTGAAAGTTGAGGGAGCGCGGACGCTACACGCGCTTACAACAACTTCAAGCGCGTGAGGTCTTGTGAATCGACGATGCCGACCGGAACGTTATCATCATCGACCACGACAAGGTCGTCGATGCGATGGCGTTCGAGCAGATTAAGAACTTCAACTGCGAGTTTGTCTTTGTGCACCGTGACTGGGTTTAACGTCATCAAGTCTGCGACCAGCCGTTCGCCGATCTTTGAATCGGATTGAAAATGCCGCACGAAATCTCCGTGCGTGAAAATTCCGAGTAATTGCCGATCTTCGTCCGCCACGACAGCCGCGCCCGCACGGGCGCTGGTCATTGCTTTGAGGACGTCACGTATCCGAGTGTCGGTTGAAACGATCGCCATCGCTTCCGGTGGTCGCATGATTTGATGCACACGCATGAGCAGGCTGCGGCCGATCACGCCGGCGGGATGAAACTTTGCGAAATCTTCCTTATTAAAACCGCGCGCCTCGAGCAGCACCATCGCCAGCGCGTCGCCCAATGCCAGCATCACCGTTGTGCTCGACGTCGGCGCCAGGTTCAGCGGGCATGCTTCCTGTTCGATATTTACATCGAGAAACAGATGCGCATTTTGTGCGAGCGTGGATTTCGGACCGCCGCACATGGCGATGATCCTGACTTGGAACCGGGCAATCGCGGGCAGGATCCGGAGCAATTCCTCCGTCTCGCCACTCGCGCTTAGGGCGAGCACGACATCGCCATCGGCGATCATGCCAAGGTCGCCGTGCAAGGCGTTTGAGGAATCGAGGACCACGGCCGGCGATCCCGTGCTGGTGAGAGTAGCGGCAATTTTTGCGCCGATGTGTCCGGACTTTCCCACGCCGACAACGACCACTTTGCCGCGCGTGTCGACCGCTTCCTTGATTAGTTCAACGGCGCGGGAGAAATTTTCGCCCAGACGCCCTCGGAGTCGGTTGAGCTCAAGAATTTCTATGTCCAGGACACGTGCAGCCTTTTCAAGATAGTCCATCGAAGTATATAATGTGGGCAGGCGTTGTGACGGGCAAGAACTTGCACGCGCTCGCAAGAAAGGAAAAACATGAAAACACTACTGATCGCGATCCTGGCTGCGCTGGTTGCAACGGCTTCGGCACAAACATACACTGCCCCTATTGGGCCGCAAAAACCGGTGCGAGCAATGGCCACACCGCCACCGCTGTTACAACGCCCCGAGGTAACAGGAGTGGTTCCGCAAGCAGTCGGCGGCGGGAATCCGTTCCAGATGCTCAATCCGGGGGCGCCTGCAAAATATGGCACCTGGGTGGAACACACGTCGTTTGATCCAAACATTCCGGGAAAATGGAAGGGCATTAAGCTCTTCGAGATCATCTTTTGATAAATTCGAAGCGCAGACGGTTGAATGAAGTCTAGCGGCGCGTGTCCCTACGCGCGGTTTTTCTGTCATTCCGACCGACGTGGAGGAATCTCTTACTCTTAAAACTAGGAACAGTGAGAGATATCTCGACTCCGCTCGACACGACAAGCAACCCTCTGCCGGTTATCGCCTGCTATTGCGCGACGTTCTTGAAACCGGAGATGTTGCACATCTATCGGCAGATAACTGGTTCGAAACGCTGCCGTCCGGTGGTGATCGCGCAGAAGCGCGAACAAACTGAGCGCTACCCATTTGAGCCGGTCCACATTGTCGCCAAGGCGGCTACGCATTTCCTGCGGCGCTTCTGGTTCAGACAAGTGCGCGACGTGCCGTGGCAAATTTCGGACGGCGAGCTTCGCGCGTTACTGGAGGTCTTAAGAAAGGCCGACGCTCAGCTTTTGCACATTTATTTCGGCCAAATCGCGGTGCATCTGTTGCCGCTAATTCGCGCATGGCCAAAGCCATCGATTGTCTCCTTTCACGGCGCCGATGTGATGGTGGACATGAACAAGCCGGCATACCGAGAGGCCACGAAGCAGATGCTGGACGCGGTGAAGATTGTTCTTGTCCGCTCTGACTCTTTGCGGCGCGCAGTTGTCGATCTTGGCTGCGACAAAAAAAAGATCGACGTTCAGCGGACCGGAATTCCGCTCGACGAATTTCCATTCCGCGAACGCAACTTTCCGATCCGCAACCGCGGGGGCGAATGGCGATTCGTGCAAGCTTGTCGTCTGATCGACAAGAAAGGTCTGCCGGTCGCGCTCCGCGCTTTCGCCAATTTTTTGAGGCAATATCCAAAATCGACGCTAACGATCGCCGGAGAAGGGCCATTGCTAGGCGAACTTCAAAGGCTGGCGGGCGAAATGAAGATCGACAGACGCGTTTCATTTACCGGCTTTATTTCGCAGGACCAACTGCGCGACAGTTATTATGCGTCACATATTTTCCTGCATCCGAGCGAAACCGGCGCCGACGGAAACCAGGAAGGGATACCAAATTCAATGTTGGAAGCGATGGCGAGCGGACTCCCAGTCTTCGCAACCCGGCATGGTGGTATCCCCGAAGCGATCGAGCATGGGGTGAGCGGCGTCCTCGTGCCCGAGCGCGATGTTGGTGAATTGACGCACGCCTTGCTCGATGTAGCCGAAGATCCCGGTTTTCTTTCGCGCATTGCGCACGCGGGCGCTGAGGTCGTTCGAGAAAATTTCGACCTGCGGACACAGGCGCGGCGTTTGGAAGATATTTATCTACAAATAATTGGGTTGACCCCAATCGCCTTTGGCTGGTGGGGCGAGCCTGGAAGCCTGCCCTGAGCGAAGTCGTCGAACGGGAGCCTGCGAATCCGACAGAGCGATTCAGGTCAACCCCTGCCTATCGTTTTGCGTTTGCAAGCTGGGCAAAAAAATTTGCCAATTGCGAGCGCACGGCGTGAAACGAAAGTCGCTCCAAAGCGCGCTCTTGCGATTCGGCTACAGTTGCAGCGCGCGAGTCAGTATTTTTCAAGAGGTCGAGCGCAATAGAAACGATTTGGCTGATCCCTCGACCTTCGCCACAAGTTTTTGGGAAGCCGATTCGTTCAATCGCGCCATCTCCACCCACGCATACGATCCGGCAGAGAAGCGCGTCGCCCGCTACCTGGCCGGGCACGCGGCTGCGGTCCAGTTGCAAAACAATTTTATGCCGGGCCACTACACGCAGATAATCCGGATACGGTTTTTCTTCCTCAATCACCCGGAATTTTCCTTCTGGAAACTTTAACTCCCAAAGCAATCGTCGCACTTTATATCCATCCAGATTGACGACTGTGACCGGTTCGCCGCTCGCTACACAAAGCTGCCGCGCGACCAGCAGAGCCGCAAAATGGTTGCGTGATGGGACATCCCATTCGCGTGTGCCAACAAAAATTCCCGCTTGTTCGTCAGGTGGCACAGAAAAATTCCATGGTCGATCTTCGATCGGATAAGGCGTCGGGATAAAAGCGACCGTGGCGGGATCATGTTTACAACGGGCGCGCTGATAAATCTCCGCAGCTTCCGGAGTGGTGGCAATGCATCCATCGGCTCGCGCCAGAATCTTCATGAAGCGCGACAATTTCGCGCGATCGCATAATTGTTGTGCAATCTTATGCAGCCCCGTCTCCTTGAGAGAAACAACGACCAT
>WNFJ01176710.1_pt3 | contig 11888 bp, 12 predicted proteins | sample 5400461 | NCBI WGS metagenome assembly WNFJ01 (sample SAMN13153349, study PRJNA577476) | soil metagenome | isolation source: 115 cm saprolite on Douglas fir-dominated hillslope | place: USA:California | collected 2013-09-17
GGGAAGATTGCGCGCGGCGACATAGGACGATCCAATGAACGCGAAGACGGCGCCGATGCCCTGCAATATGAAGCCGATCATGCCAGCGATCTCGCTGCCCTGCGCGAAGACCAGGCAGCCCACGCCGACGAGAGCGACGGCGTAAGGCATTGTGCGCACGGCGCCATAACGATCCAAAAGAAGTCCCGCCGCGAGCGCGGTTACCGCATAGGCAACGTAGTAGGCCGAGATCATCGCGCCGATGTGGTTTCCGCCCCATGCGTCCGTCAGTTGACCTTGCATGACGCCGGGCGCGGACCGGGCCGCGTACTGATAGAGGTAGAACAGCGCACAGAGGAGCCATGCGACGAAGTACAACGGCTTCAGATCGTTGGGAGGAGCTTCACTCGAACTATCGGAGCTTGACATGGCCTCAATCTCTCTCGTTAAGGTTGTAAGCGGGCCGGAACTACGCCGCCGGCGCCGAGGGGGCTGTCGTGTGTCGTGTGCCGCTAGTGGAAGCTGTCGTCGTTGACCATCTCGAAGAGCTTGTGGTTGTCCCGATAGTCGACATGAACGCCGATGAGCACCGGACCCTGGTGATAATCCAGCGCCCGTTTCAGGACAGGCGTAATCTCTTCGGGAGACCTGATCATCAGGCCTGTGGCGCCGAATGCTTCCGCATACTTGACCACATCCACCGGACCGAAATCGACGCCGGAGGTCCGGCCATACTTCGCCTTCTCCTGCACGCCGACCATGTCGTAGGAACCGTCGATCCAAACCATGTGGACGATGTTCTGCTTCAACCTGACGGCCGTCTCCAATTCCGCGGCTGAGAACAGGAAGCCGCCGTCGCCGGAGATGGACAGCACTTTTTCGGCCGGACGAACGATGGACGCGGCGATCGCCCACGGCAGAGCGACACCCAAGGTCTGCTGACCGTTGGTGATGAGGATCTGCCTCGGGTTGTAGCTGTAGAGGTGACGTGCGAGCCAAAGGTGGAAGGATCCCATGTCGAGGGAAAGGGTGACGTCCGTATTGAGGAACGGCTGGAGTTCGTGAACCAACCGCATGGGATGAATTGGCGTGCCTGCGAGTTCCGCCGCCGCCCTTGCCAATTCCTCGCGATGGCTCATGATCTGCCGAAGGAGCTTGTCCGACAGAGCTGAGCGATGGCTGCGCTTCACCAGGGACGTCAACTGATCGAGCGTCGCCGCGATATTTCCCTGGAGCTCGACGCAGGGTCGATAGCAATTATCCAGATCGGCCGGGAGAACATCCACATGGATCAGCTTGCGAGGGTTGGTCCTGTTCCATTCGGACGGCGGATATTCGATAGGATCATAGCCGATCGTGATGACCAGATCGGCGGAATCCAGCAGTTCATCCGCCGGCTGGTTGGCAAGTTGGCCGACGCGTCCGCCGAAATTTTCGAAGAGATGTGCGCTTAGCGCACCTGCCGACTGGAAGGTGCCAACGACCGGCAAGTTGTTGCGGCCGATGAACTCCTGAACGGCATCCGCGTTGGTGGGCTTGCTGGCTAGAAGCCCCAGCAGGACGACAGGGTTTTCAGCAACGTTGATCAGGCGGGCCGCTTCCGCGATCGCCGCGCTGTCCGCCGGGCCGAGGCCGGAATGCTTGGGCGGCGCCAACACGTCATGCGCGCACGGCGCCGCCATGATGTCTTTCGGTAAGTTCACGTATGCCGCGCCGGGCCGACCGGATTCGGCCGCGCGGAACGCGTTCGCGAGTGCCTCCCCGACCGCGTCCGGAGAACCGACGGAGACACTGTACTTGGTCACCGGCCGAAGGACAGACACACCGTCCAGGCCTTGATGGACCGGCTTCAACGACTCGGAAGTAGGGGCGGCTCCGCCAAGCGCCACGATCGGATCGCCTTCGGAGTTGGCCGTCGCCAGGCCCGTCACAAGATTTGAGACGCCTGGGCCGCTGGTGGCGATGGCGACCCCTGCCTTGCCCGTCATGCGGCCAATTCCGCCTGCGATGAACGCCGCGTTCTGTTCGTGGCGGCACACGACGGTCTTGATCTTGGAATCGACGAGCGCGTCGAATACTGCGTCGATCTTGGCGCCTGGGATTCCGAAGACGTGAGAGACGCCTTGGGCTTCAAGCGTCCGCACCACCAGCTCCGCGCCTGTTTGCCGCGGGCCGCTGTTGTCCGTTATCAGTTTCACGTCCGACGTTGTCGGCGATTTCTTCTTTACTGGAATGTTCATCATCGTCTCCTGAGGTTGAGGTTGGCTTGTTTATGGCGAGTGTGACTACGACTGGTCAGATTGCCGGCGGCTCCTTGGTACATGCGCTGAAAGCGCTAAAGAAGCAGGGAGACCGCAACGCCCCAGCGCTACCTTTCCGAAGCCTCTTTGTGCGTGCAGGACTCGCGCGTAGCCGTAGGCGCTGCTGATTTCCCGGGTGAACGGTTCGCGCAAGCAATCGCCGCCGAGGCCAGATGCCGTCGATTTGCACTGTGCCATCGTGTCGAACCTGCATGACAGCATGTTGGAAGTAACCTGCCGGTAACAGTGGTCATAGGCGCTCGCCGGAGTCGAAGCGGGGATGACAGCGAACGTCAGTGCCCCGAAAGCGGCACCCGATTTTGAAAACCGTTTCACGAGTTTTTCGTCTCTCTAATAGTTGCTGACCGACCGGACCAGATTGGTTCGGCCGCCTAGTGTGCCTGTTCGGCATAAGCCAGTTCTTCGGGCGAGTTCTTGCTGAGATCGGCCTTGAGAAAACTCTCGGTTTCCGGCAGCGCGAGGTGGTAGTCGGCCAGCGGCTCCATTCTCAGCCGCAACTTCGAGGCTGAACAGTCGAGGAGATGTCCGCCGTGCCGGCGATCCTCGGAGATGAAATGAAGATGATATCCCGGAATGCTGAACGCGCTGGAGAAGCCGGGAGACCACAAGCCAACGAGCGTCCCTTCGATGTTCTCGAAGTGAAATTCGCTTTGAGATTTGGCGGCCTCTACGAGGCGTGCACCTTCTTGCGGTGGACTGACCGCTCGGGCGCGAACGGCCGAGAAGTGGCCATCAAGACGAACCGCGTAGAAGATGTTCGCAGAATTGCGCAAGCCATCGCACTGAGCCGTCAGCTCGGCGAGCGTCGCCAAGGGCCCGATTTCGACGTCGATCTGCGGAGCAAATCGGGTTACGACTGCGAAGGGGGCCCCGGCATCATCAGGCGCTTCCGACACATGGCCGGTGCCTCGAACCTGATAGACGCGCCCTTCGACGATGACCATCTCGCCGTCAAGATCGGCGAAGGTACCGAGACCAAAATCGCCGTGGTCGAGAATGGTTTTTACGCTGACGGCGCGAGAGTAAACGCCGGCCACCAGCGCGCCGGATGTAGAGACTTGAAATAGGGTGTGCACCTTCGTTCCGAGGTGTCCGGCGAGGGCCGCGGTGATGTAGGCGGATTCGTCGCTACCGACGCGCGCGACTTCTTCGTCGAGCGCGGTCTTGAGGGACCTCGGAATGTCTATGGTCACGGTTGGCATTTGGTACCTCGTGCTTTCAAAGCGAGTCCGACTCTCCACGCACTCGTCGACCCGACGCGACCGTGCTTGCGCGCGTCACCTGAGCCGACACCTTAAGAAGACTACGCGCACAGTGCGTGTTCAAAGCTCGACTGTGACTATGCCGGGAATGCAGGTAGTCATCTTTCGTGAAACGATCATCGCTGTGACGATTCTTGCGCCACGTCCGAAAGCGTCGCGGAACGTTCGAGAACCCTGCAGCATCGAACAAAGCGATGAAAAATATCGGTTCAAGCGCGGCAAAATTCTAACCGCTATCCTGAACTTCCACTCAGCATTGAATTTGGCGGGCCGCCAGTCACCTTGATGTGCCGTTCAGAGCCGCCGAAGGCGTCAAAGGCACGATTGGGTCACACCCTGTCTAAGCAAGGAAATTGAGCGCGCGAACTTAAGTCCGTCGGAAACTCTGCTCGCTTGCTATCCCTTGACCGCCCGGCGCCATGCGCGTGGACTCACGCCGACAATTCGGGTGAAGTGATGACTAAAATGGCTCTGATCGCAGAAGCCGCACTCCGCAGCGATGTCTGTGAGCGACAGCCGGTCATTGCGCAGCCTTTCCTTCGATAGGACGATGCGCTGCTCAATTAGCCAGCCATGCGGCGCAACCCCCACCGTGCGGCGGAAGGTGCGCGAGAAATGAGCCACTGACAGACCGCACTCCCGCGCCACCTGCTTTAGCGGCACACCCTGAAGGTTGGCACGAAGCAATTCTTTTGCCCGTCGCTCCTGCCAGGGCGCGAGCACACCTCGCATCAGCCGCGACTCCGGCCGCATGCCTCCGTAGGTCTGAGCGATATGCACCCCAAACGCCATGAGGACGTGGTCTACAAAGAGCGGATTGGCTTGATCGGGATGGCTGAGGGCGGGGATCAGCAAGTTCCCCAGTTTGGAAATCACGACGTCGTTGACGCCCGCTCCGGGCCTATAGCCCAGGTCGCGAATTCGCGGCGCGTTGGCATCGTCGGCAATCGCGTCCAGCGCCGCACGGGGGAGATAGAACGCCAGGGTGTGATAGGGCTTGTCGAGGAGTCTTCTGGGTTCTCGTTTCAGATCCGAAAAAATGAGTTCGCCGGCCCGCAAATCGCACACCGGAGCTTGTCGGCCTTCCTCCCAATATTTGCAACTTGGACGATCGCGGAGTTGCAAACCGATGATAAAAGCATCTTCCTTCCGCAGCGAGCCGCTCATTTCCGGAAGTGGATTGTCACATCGAACCTCCGTGACGGCAATGTCAGCTTTACGCAATGCGCGGCTAACGATCGCGGGTGCATTCTCGACCTGAAATCGCTCGCCTAGTCGTTTTCCAAAGGCATCGGTCATGGCTATTCGCCTCCGCTGAGGTGTCGGTGTAAGTTTTCTCCCCCTGTACAAGAACGCGGGTAACAACTCGCAGAATGGAGCAGATTGTTACCGCCGCGATAAAATCGGATAAGTTCGGTGTTTGGCCTGGTCTTCTAGCTGCGAGCTTTCATTTCCCAATCAGGTCGCGGTCAGGATGGCTTTCGGCTCGAGGAATGCTTCGAGTCCGTAGACACCATTCTCACGGCCGATCCCGGACTGCTTGACGCCTCCGAAGGGGGCAAGCGGTTCGTGAGTCAGCGTATTCACCTGCACTCTGCCAGCGTCTATTTGCGCGGCGACGCGCAGCGCCCGCTGCATGTCGGCGGAGAACACGTAACCCTGGAGACCATAGGTCGTATCGTTCGCGATCGAGATCGCCTCCTCCTCATTGTCGTATGGCAGGATCGATAGAACTGGTCCAAAAATCTCTTCTTGAGCGATCTGCATGTCGTTGCGAACATCGGTGAAGACCGTGGGACGGACAAACCAGCCGCACCGCAGGTGGTCGGGACGGCCCTCGCCTCCGGCAAGGAGACGGGCGCCTGCCGCGACGCCGGTGCGGATGTAGCGCTGTACGCGCTCCCATTGTTTCTGGCTGACCATCGGCCCGATGACCGCGTCCGGATCGTCGGGAGGACCGACCCTCGTGGCCTCCACCGTGCGCCGGATCAATTCTTCCGCCGCCGGCTGAATGCTGCGCGGCACCAGGATGCGCGTACCAGCGAGACACGCCTGGCCGCTGTTGATGAAGCCGGCCGCGACTGCCATGGGAATGGCCTTCTCGAGATTGGCGTCGTCGAGAACGATCGTCGGCGACTTGCCCCCCAACTCCAGGGTAACGCGCTTGCAGGTCTCGGCGCCAGCGCGCAGGATCTGCTTTCCGACAGCGGTCGAGCCGGTGAATGAGATCTTGGCGACGTCCGGATGTGAAGCAAGTACGGCGCCAACCGTTTCGCCGCGACCCGTAAGGATGTTGACGACGCCGGGCGGCAGTCCTGCCGCAAGGACATCGGTCTGGAAGGCGCTCATCTCGCTGGGCTTCACGACCGAAGCGCACCCCGCGGCTAGCGCGTACGCGACTTTCGAGCAGATGAAGCCCGCGTTGCTGTTCCAGGGCGTGATGAGGCCGGCCACCCCGATCGGTCTCATCACGACGTCCGCGGTGCCGGCTTTCCGTTCAAATTCGTAGGATTCGAGAATCTTGATGGCATCGGCGAGCGACTGCATCGCGTGGCGGGCGGCGGCCTCGGCGCGCTTTTCGGGAGCGCCATACTCCAGCATCGAGGCCAGCATGATCGCCTTCTGTCGGCGTTCGATTTCCGCATGCAATTGCCTGAGCATATCGATACGTTCGGCCTTCGACGTACGAGAAAGCGGGGCCTGAGCCGTCTTTGCGGCAGCGATAGCCGCCCGAGCGTCTTCCTCATCCGCCAACCGCACCTGGCCTATGACTTCCTCCTCAGACGGGTTGAACAGATGGAAGAGTTCCGTGCCGTGGGGCACCACTAGTTTTCCGCCGACGTAGACTCGATCGATCTTGCGCATTTCGGATTCCTTTCGTCCGACACATAGCGCTCCCGGATTGACCGCATAACCGATCCATTTCAGGATGACGTGGTGCAGGAAATCGAACAATGAAACCCGGGTTGGCCGAACTCACTGCGGTGCTGGCTGTCGCGCGGCAGCGCAATTTCCGCGCGGCGGCCGACGAACTCGGGATGTCTCGTTCCGCGCTGAGCCATGCGGTCTCCGCCCTCGAGCGGCGGATCGGCGTGCGGCTATTTAACCGGACCACGCGTAGCGTCTCGCTCACGGAAGCCGGCGAACAGTTCGTCGCCAGCGTTTCGCCGGCTCTCAAGCAAATCGAAGATGCGGTCATGGCCGCGAGTAGCCGCCAAGCTACGCCGTCAGGCGCGCTGCGGATCAACGCTTCCGTCGCAGCCGCGCTTCAGATGTGGCCCATCTTCGAGGAATATGTTCGGCGGTATCCCGCAGTTACCCTCGATCTCGCAACCGGCGGACGCTTCGTCGACGTCGTGGACGAGGGATTTGACGCCGGCGTCAGGCTTGCGGAAAACGTGCCCAAGGACATGATTGCGATACCCATCGGCCCGCGGCAGAGCTTCGCGGTCGTCGGGTCGGCAGCATATTTTCGGAAGTACCCCAAACCGAAGTCTCCGGCCGACCTGAAGGATCATCGTTGCATTCGGAGGCGCCTCCCCAGCGGGTCCATTTTCAGATGGGGGTTCGAAAGGCGAGGCGAGCGATTTCTCCTCGACGTTGACGGGGTCCTGACATTGGACGAACCAGCCCTGGTGCAAAAGGCGGCGTTGGCCGGCTTGGGCCTTGCGTATCTAAACCTGTTGCAAGTGCATCCAGATATTAAAAGGAACCGTCTAGTTCGTGTTCTCGATGAGTGGACAGAGCCTTTCGACGGCATATGCCTCTACTATCCGGGACGACGGCACGTTCCGGCGCCGCTGCGCGCCCTCGTCGACCTGATCAAAGAGATCAGGAGCGTTTAGTTGCGCCAGAAGTAGCCGGAATCACGCATTAGGCACTTTCGGGCGACATCTCACTGCCAGAGGGAAACTCATGCGACCGGCACATGCATGACTGTCTAATCAGTCGCCAACGCTCCGCAACTGGCGTTCGATGAGGATTGGTCCATCCTTCACCAAGATCGGCAAAGCCGTTCTCTATCCGCTGGAAGAGCTCGATCGCTGGGATCGCAGAAACCTAGTCGTTTGCCGACCTTCACGATCGCTCTCTTTGGAGGAAGCGGCGGAGTGACACGTGACTGCGCTGAGCGGGTTGATCTAGCCGAGTGGATATCGATTCGGAAACCGTGCTACAACGTGATCGTGGAGTCTCGTGAAGGCAACTACATGACACTTCGGGGCTATCACGATCTGTAACGAGGAACTAACCCCAATTACATACCCCTTCCGAACTTAAGAAATCACTAGTAGCTTGCTTCTAAAAGAGATTCTTCCTTCAAGTGTGTTGATGCACAACCATCCCTCCGGCGACCCGACGCCCTCGCAGGCCGACATCCAGATGACCAAGGCCATCATCGACATCGCCGCCCCGCTCGGCATCTCCGTGCACGACCACATCATCGTCGGCAAGAACGGGCACGCGAGTTTGAAGGGGATGCGGTTGATTTGAAAGCCGGAAAGCCGACGCGCTGCTCGCTCCCAGCTAAAATATCGAAAACAACCCCATGCAAAGCAGCCCGGGGCGCTGTCATGGATGCCTTACCCACAAAAACATTTTGACACGTCGGGCAAATCAGGGGCACTAATCCATTATCGCGCAATCTCAAAGACCGCCCATGGCGCGGGACGGGATCACGGCCAATTGCGCGGCATCGGCTGCGCAGGAACCGGAAATGGCTGCCCCGAAGCTCCGAACAGATTGCTACGAGAGCCATGCCGAACGTCAGCAACACGCCGTAAAGATAGGCTATTTACGGTTGCTGCTTGTTCAGCTCGTACATCATCCCGTACATATCTGAAACGCTGTAGCTATCGGCTATCTTTCCATCCCTGATATGGAAGAACGATATCTGCGCTCGTCGAATCTTTTTGCCTGTAGGGGGGATGCCCAGGAATTCTCCGGTATGAACGCCGGTCATTGCAAACCTCACGGCGACGGTATCACCTTCCGCGATGATTTCCTCCAACTCGAAGCGAGCGTCCTGCAAGACCGCATGCCGGTTCCTGAGGTCTGCGACATGCTCAGTGAAGCTTGATACACCCTTCAATCCCGGCGTGACGTTTCGCTTGTAGTCGTCATGAAAACATCCGTCCAAAGCCGAAAGATCACCGGAGCTGAATCCAACCATGCACTTCAAGACGAGAGCCTTCATCTCGGCTGGCGACATCTGCTTTTCGCTTGAACCCGACATCGATCTCTCCAACTTGTCTTTATCATTCTGTAATATTCCGTTCAGTTGCCGGGCGCGACCGCCAGCACTACCGCCGCCGCCTCCGCTTCCGGGACCACATCGTGATCGTAGAGGTGCTTGCGAAACGCGGCATGTGCGGTGATCTCGGCGTCCCTAACCCCGAGGTCGGAATAGGCCGAGTCGTATCGCAGCCCGTTCTCGCGCGCGCCACGCTGGATCTCCGCCACGCGTTCGCGTCGCAAGCGCTGGTAAGCGAGCAAGGCAGCGGGAGCCGTTCGCCGGTCCGCGCGCGCCAGGATGGTCGCGAGCGCCATACCATCCTCGATCGATTGATTGGCGCCTTGCCCAAGGTGCGGAAGCATTGGATGCGCGGCATCGCCGAGCAGGCTCAGCCTTCCCTTGGTCCAGATCGGAAGTGGTTCGCGATCGTACAGCGCCCATCGGAAGGTCGATTGAACTTCCTTCAGCAAATGCTGGATGCGCGGGGCTCGCCGGATGCCGACCAGGATTCTTTCATCTCCTCGTCCGCCGGCACAAACCCGACGTAGGCGACGAGCTTTCCAGCGCGTACCGGAAGAGCGAGAAAGTGTCTTCCCTTGCCGAGCCACATTTGCCAGCGGTCGGTCGGCCAATGCGGCGCGTGCTCGTGCGGCACCAGGCCCCGATATGCAACGGACCCTGAGAAGACCGGCCGAGACCGAGGGCACACATGAGGACGAAGCCCGGAGTGGATGCCGTCGGCTGCGATCACGACGTCGGCTTCGGTGAAGGCGCCGCCGGCGAACGAGACCCGAGCGACGTCCCCCTTCTGTTCAAAGCCGATGCAACGCCCAGCATGTATCGTGCCATTGGGCAGCGCATCGGCTAACATCGCAACGAGGTCGGCGCGGTGCATCCCGAACGTCGCATTCCAGCCCGAGGAGTCCGTCACCTGAACGGAGGCAATCGGCGTCCCGTCATGTCGGAAGTAGCGGGAATCCACGCCAACCCGCGCACCCCATCTCAACACGGCCGAGGAACAGGCCGGCCCCGACCTCACCGAGGGTTGCAGCCTGCTCGTATAACGACACTCGAAGACCGTGTGCGATCAGCGCGTTCGCGGCGAACAAGCCGCCGATCCCGCCTCCGACAATCGCGACATGAAGCGGCGTCTGCATGATCCCCAATCTCCGCACCAGACGACCTGAAGAAAATCGTTTCGTCGGCGCTTCTGCAGTCAGCTCGGCTTCATACCCGCGAACTTGACCACCTTGGCCCACTTCTCGGTTTCCTCGGCGATGAGCTTGCCGAACTCCCCGGGCGACAGCGCAAGGACGGCGCCGCCAAAGTTGGCGAGGCGCGCCTTGATACCGGGGTCGGCAAGACCAGCATTGATCTCCTTGTTGAGCTTATCGACGAGATCGGTCGGAGTGTTCCTTGGCGCGCCAACGCCGAACCAGGCGCTCGACTCGTAACCCGGCAGGAACTCACCGACAGTCGGCGTGTCCGGCAATGTCGGGGAGCGCGTCGCTGTGGTAACGGCCAATGCACGCAGCGTGCCGGACCTGATGTATTCGATCGTCCCTGTCGTCGGGAGGAACGTTACATGCACCTGCCCTCCAATGAGGTCGGTCAGCGCCGGGGCACCGCCACGATAGGGCACGTGGAGCAGGTCGACGCCTGCCATCATCTTGAAAAGCTCGCCGGATACGTGGCTCGCGGTGCCGTTACCGGCCGACGCCATATTGACCTTGCCGGCGTTCGTCTTGGCGTAAGCGATAAAGTCCGGAATCGTCTTGGCCGGAAACAATGGATTTACCAGCATCACGAAGGGCTCGCGATCAATGCCGGCGACCGGCGCAATATCGCGCATGACATTGAAATTCGGCATGTCGTAGAGCGATGCATTGATCGCGTGAGCGTTCGTTACCAGGAGAAGAGTGTAGCCATCAGCGGCCGCATGCACCACAGCGTCGGCGGCGATATTGCCGCCAGCGCCCACCCGATTCTCGATGACGAAGGGCTGGCCAAGCCGTTCCGAGAGCCATTGTGCAATGAGGCGCGCAAGTATATCGGCCGCGCCGCCGGCAGCCAAGCCGACGATCGTACGCACTGGGCGGATCGGATAGGCCTGCGCCCAAGCGAAGCGCGGCACGGCAGCGACCGCGGCAAGCTGCAGGAATGCGCGACGGGGAAGTTTCATGGCGCGCCTTTGACGGATGTCGAAAACGACCACCGCGGGAGCCCGATTGCGGCTTTGCGAAGCTGATGAACATCTCCTTAGCATTCACCAGATGAAACTAAAAATAGACAATAGTTTCTTTAGAAGATACTTTTAGTTGGCAATGGACACGAGATTCCTTGAAACCTTCCTGATGGCGGTCGATCACGGTTCGATTGCCGAAACTGCACGCCGGCTCAATTTGACGGCGGCGGCGGTCGCAAAGCGAATCCGCGCTCTTGAAAGTGAGATCGGTGCCGTTCTGGTCACTCGTTCGGGCCGGACGATCAGGCCAACAGAAGCAGGAGCCGCGATCGTCGAGCGCGCGAGGCGCTTCCTGATCGAGGCGCGCGATTTCAAGGCCATCGCCGCAACGGATCGACCGTCGGGACAATTGCGCATAGGCGCATTTCCGTCGGCTTTATCAGGACTGTTGCCGGACATTCTGGCCTTGATGAAGGAGAAGTATCCGCAGATCGATATCCAGATCGCGAGCGGCGTCTCGTCAGAACTATATCGCAAGGTGCTCGACGGTGATGATCTCGACGCAGCAATCATCGGTCAGCCGCCATTTGTGATCCCAAAGAGCTGCAATTGGCGTTTGCTGCGAGAAGAGCCACTAATTCTACTGACGAGAGCGCCAGCGGCATCTCGAAAACCGCGCGTGATCTTGTCATCGGAACCGTTCATTCGATTGGACCGCAACGTTTGGCCAGGACGCCTCGTGGACGGCTATCTCCGCAAAACGGGGATTCGGCCACGCGAGCTGTTCGAGATCGATGGGGGTGCGGTGATCGCCATCATGGTGGATCGAGGACTCGGCGTGTCGATCCTGCCGGATCTGGCGCCGCCGTGGCCGGAAGGTTTATCACTCGTTAAACTGCCGTTGCCCG
>WNFJ01705808.1_pt3 | contig 11888 bp, 11 predicted proteins | sample 5400461 | NCBI WGS metagenome assembly WNFJ01 (sample SAMN13153349, study PRJNA577476) | soil metagenome | isolation source: 115 cm saprolite on Douglas fir-dominated hillslope | place: USA:California | collected 2013-09-17
GGGCCCGCCATGACAGCCTGAAGTGCCAGTCGTGCGGACACGGCAACGAGCAGGGTCAGAAGTTCTGCAGTATGTGCGGGAGCAGGGTCGACCGTCGAACGCAGGACCGCCGCGGCGCCTCCCCCGGACAATCCCGCGCCACGGCCATGGCCAACGCCCAGCTCCCGACTCCGGAAGCGATGCGCGGGAAATCTCAACCGGTGCCTGCAGCGGTAGCCATCGTTCCGCCCAAAGAGACTCCAATTTCTCCGGTTAGCGAAATTCCGCCCCATCCCAGAACGCCTCCCGCGATATTCCGCGACGAGCCAGCCCGCACCACCATCGGCGGGCAGTCCTTTCTGGGCCTGAGCGACGAGCCGGAGGGCGAAGGCCAGTATCTTCTGGAGGATGAAGGTTCTTCCGGAAGCGTATTGCGCAGACTGGTGTTCATCGCGATCCTGGCTGCTATTGGGGGACTGATTTTCGTGGGTTGGCGTTCCGGCTTCCTGGCAAATTCGAAATTACTCCAGCCGGCCAAATCGCAACCCACCGCTTCGCCTTTACCGCAAAGCAAGAACCAGGACTTGGCGCCGGCAGCAGATGGATCTCAAAAGAATTCTTCCGGCAACGCCTCCCCAGATCAATATCAATCTCCGGCCGCTGGGGGGCAGGGCGACGTGAAGGAGGCGCAAGCAATCGACAGGAAAGCAGCTTCGGCCGCCGGCGGCACGGACGAGAAGCCCGTGGACACCGCTACGGAGAAACCAGCGCCCGCCAGACAGAAAGCTTCTGAGGAGACGCCGGCAAGCTCTCGCAAGCCCAGCGCCACGCTAGTGCAAGCGCAAAACTATCTTCAAGGCAGAGGCGGGGTGAGGCAGAATTGCGAACAAGGCCTCATATATTTGAAAGCTGCGACGCAGAAGAACGAGCCCGCGGCCGACGTGCAGATGGGCGCGCTCTATGCCAGCGGACACTGCGTTCCGCAGGACCGAGTAACGGCCTACCGATGGTTTAATTCGGCGCATGAACTGGATCCGGCCAACCCTTGGATCCAAACCAACCTGGATCAACTCTGGGCACAGATGACGCCGCAGGAGCGCCGTCGGACCGGCCCATGATGAGCGTCAGATGCCCAGCTTCTTGACCTCTTCGTTGTAATACTTGCGGTAGAGGATGTCCCATTCCTGGCTGCCTTCGATGATGGTCCGCTTCTGGCTTTCAATTTTCTGGCGCGCGGCCATGTCGATCTTGGCTTCCGCAGCCAGCAGTTCTTCCAGGACGCGGCGGGCCTCCATGCGGATGGTGTTGCGGTCCTCGACAAAATCCACCTGGTCGAGTTCGGCTAGCGTGTCGGCCACGGTGTGCGCCAGCTTGTTGATCTTGTCGCGGGAAAGTCTCACAGCACCGCCTTGTACTTGCGGACCAGCTCACCCTTAACCTTCTTGAACATCTCCTGGTAGCTGGCGCCGGCCCGGCGCAGCTCTTCGTCATACTGTTCGAGGATCAGGCGAACTTCATCGTTGATGCGGTCTTCGAGCTGCAGTTCTTCCAGCATGGCTGTATTCAGCGCTGCCGAGACCGCAGGAGGTTGCTTGGTCTCAATGAAATTGCCGGCAATGAGTTTGTGGGTTACTTGCCGGGCCAGGTACCCGACATATTCCTTCGAAAAGATCATGCGCGTTTGGACGTATCTGATTGAATCAACAAGTGTAACACAGGGAGTGTTGGCGACGGTGGCCGTGAGCAGGTTCCCGTTCTGCGGCCGCGGTTGTCGCGGCGCGGGCCTGCGGCAGATGAAAATCATTTGAAAGACTTTGCGAACAGGCAAGGCGGTCCCCTCAGCACACCACGACAAGGCCGGCCCCGCAAGTGTGCCTGCCTGTCGTCAGGCAAGCCATCCACGCTGGGCCTTGGAGAGAGCTACGCAACCAGAGCCTAGAAGGACAGCCGCAAAGACAACTGCAGCCGGCGCTGAGCATTGGCCGTTGCCGTGGTGATCTGTCCGAACGTCGGATTGGTTTGAATGCCCTTGGTCGCGTCCCACCTGAACTTGGTATCCACTCCGCTAGAGCTGTAGAAAGGATGGTTGAACACGTTGTAGGCTTCGGCGCGAAACTGCAGAGCGATCCTTTCACTGGGCAGCGGAATCTTCTTGCCCAGGGCCATGTCCCAGTTGTTTTCTCCGGGGCCGATGAAGGCGAACCGGGGCGCGTTGCCAGGTGTACCTTGCGTCGGCGGCCCGATGGCCGAGGTATCGAACCACTGCGCCACCGAGCGCTGGCCGCTGGGAAGGTTGGGGTCTCGCAAGAGAACGACACGCGCAACATCCGAAGGCGATCCGCTGATGCCGTTCCCGCTCAACTTGTTGCCGCTCGAGTCAATCACCTGATCCACGGTAATGCCCTGGGGCGCTCCGGTGAGAAAAGTGTAAATGCCTGAGAACTGCCAGTCATCGAATGCTTTGCGCGCAACGGCGCTATCCCACACTTTGCTGGCCCTGGGAACGTCCCAGGTGAAGGACGCCTTCACGATGTGGGTGTGGTCGAACCCGGCACGCCCATAGTTGAACACACGCGGGTCCACAAGGTTGCTGATGAACTGGGTTTCATCGTCTGCATAGTCCATGGCCTTCGAGAATGTCCAGGCGCCGCTGAACACCAGGCCCCGGGTGAAACGGCGGCTGACCAAAACCTGCAACGAGTTATAGTTCGAGGTCGCCTCATATTGGGAAATATTGATATCGCCATATCCCGGGAAGGGTCGAAAGAGCTGGCTGGGAGTCTTGTCGGTAGGCCCAACCGTGCCATAGGGGATGGCGTTGATGTTTCTCCGCCACAGCAGATGCCGCCCCACATTGCCTACGTAAGCAACATCCAACACGGTCTTTGCCCAGATGGTCTGCTGGATGTCCAGGTTGTAGGCCATGATATACGGCGCCTTCCGGTTCGCATCAAACCCGCTGGTGCTTGATGGAAACAACAAACCGCTGGCCGATGGAAAGGTCGAAAGGGTTGTGCCATTGATGGTCGGGTTATTTTGCAGCGGCGGATTTTTAAAGAGATTGAGATAGAAGTTGTCCCGGTCTCGCATGTCGTAAAACATGCCAAACCCGCCGCGGACAGCGGTGGTCCCTTTGCCGAAGGGATCATACGCAAAACCGAACCGCGGCCCCACCGTGGGACCCCAGTTGTTGCGTAAGCCTTGCGGATAATTTGGATTCAGCACCCGGTCAACGGTTCCGTCATTCACATTGCCGGAGCCAATAATGATCGATCCCACCTGGACGCCTGGACTGGTGCCCGGCGGACACGTGCGCGAGGTGGTCGTACAGGGGACCAATCTCACAGCGCTGGCTGGGTCCCAAAGACTGGGAATGAATCCGGCCTCGCGGAGATCATTGGTGTGGAAGGGCTGAGACCAGCCAAGTCGGACTCCCATATCCAGAGTCAACCTGCTCAGCACCTTCCAGCTGTCCTGCACGTACCACTCAATACCGTTGTAGCGCCCCACCAGCGGAGGCCGGGTGTCGGACTCGGTGTAGCTGTTGAGGCTGCCCAGGACGGCGTTGGCATAACCGTATCCAGTGTTTCCCGCGAACGATCCGCTGGAGAAATCCAGGGTGCCGGCAAAGTTGCCATTGATACCCTTAAGCTGCTGCCAGTGTTCGATGAAGACACCGGCTTTGCTGGTATGGACCCCCCAGACCTTAGTTATATTGCTGGTCCCGGTAAAAACGTTCTCTACCCCGGTGATGGGAAAGCGTCCGTCGTAAGTCGGGTCCGCCGAGTTACTCACCGTACTGCCAAACTTGGCCTGAGGAACCAGGTTCAGGGGATTATTTTCAGGATGGAACTGGGGAATGGTGACACCCGTCATCGCGCGGTTGCGGGCATTGAGGTTCTGCTGCGACGGATTAGCGCCTTCTGTCCAGCGCGTGCCTGAAACCGCAGCCTCCAGAACCAGCGTCGGGCTGAAAATGTGCGTGGCGGAGACCGTCGCGGTCTTCGACACCGGGCTGTAATTAGCCGGGAGCCAGCCCCACTTCGAGCTCCCCGCGGGAACTCCGGACCCTATTTCATTTTCCGACCAGTTGCTCAGCACGCCGTAGATGCTGGTATTCGAGCTCAGATTGTAGTCAATGCGCGCTGTTTCCGTGTGCTTCGGTACTTGAAAGCTCTCCTGAAACAGGTAGTTGAAGTTGCTGCCGGCGATGTTGGGCAGCGGAAAAAGGTTGAGGTAGGCCTGCCCGAGCGCATTAATTCTGCCTACAGGGATAACGTTGCCCAAAAAACAACCGGGGTCACCCGGATTCTTGCACTTCTGGCCCAGCGCGATCTGAACCGGATCGGAAATCAAGACGAGCTTACCCGAGCTGTTAAAGGTCTGGGAAAAGTCGCCCTGGCGTTCGAGCTTGGTCGGTACGGTGACTCTCTGCGGGTCCTGCGGACGCTTCTCACGTTGCAGCTCCTCCGAGAAGAAGAAGAACAGTTTCTTCTGGCCGCGGGGGATAAGTTTCGGAATATATACCGGGCCGCCCATATTAGCGCCCGCCGTAATGAAACGATAGGGCGGCTCACCGTTGGGATTGGGAAATACCTGGCGGGCATCGAAGGCCTCGTTGCGCTGGTACCAATAGAGAGAGCCGTGATATTGCAGGCCTCCGGATTTGGTGACCGCCTGAACGCCTACGCCGGGCTTGCGTCCGAACTCTGCCTGAAAATTGCTGTCCTCCACCTTCACCACCGAGATGGCGTCCATACTGATGAAGGTATTCATGCTGGTGCCGTTGGAGTTCTCCGCCGGGATACCGTCAATGGTGATGTTGTTTTGCCCGGTGCGCCCACCGTTGGCGTTGAATCGAGCGCTACCGTTGAACCCCTGGCTCTGCGAGCCTTCATTCATCACCACGCCGGGCAGCAACGCCACCAGCGCGGAGAAATCACGATTGATTACCGTCAGGTTCTGTACCTGCTCGCTGGTGATTACGCCGGAGCGTTCGCTGCTTGCCGTTTGAATCGTGGCGCCTTCGGCCGTAACCACCACTTCCTGCGTGACCGAGCCGACTGCGAGCTGGATCTGGCCCAGCGAAAGATGGTCATTGGGCAACAGGTTCAGGTTCTTTTTCTCGAATTTCTTGAAACCGTCGCGCTCGACGCTGATGACGTAGCTGCCGGCGTGCACCGCGTTGAATTCAAAGTTGCCGCGATCGTCGCTGGTGGTGATGCGCGTGGCGCCCGTGGTTTCGGAAAGAAGAGTGAGCTTGGCGCCGGGCACAACCGCGCCGTTCGGATCAACCACTGTTCCGATGAATGATCCGGTTTCAATTTGTGCTGCGCCACCAAGGACGCAGCAAGACAGGAAAACCAGTTGCAGGCAAGCAGCTTTCACGAACATCGCGTTCCTCCTCGCTCCAGGCGTGGCCCGCGTCGGGCATAAGAGAATAGAAATTCAAAAAGTGCGTAGTCCCTGGAGTGATTTCCGGTCCGGTCTGATCTTCGAATCCGTAGTTGCGACAAGGCACCGGCTCGGCCTGCATAAAACTGGCAAGAGGTATATAGGAGGTTATAAAGAATTTCAATAGAGAAAATTTGCGTTTTGAATAGTGAAATTCCTGTTGAACTCTGTCGGTAGCCGCCACAGTCACCAGGTATGTGTGCCCTCGGTCAGCTCTCTCAACCCTCCTCGAGGGAGCCGCCGAGGCCGCAGGTCGTGGCGCGGCACCACACGGCAGCGATGTCAGGAGAACTCTGGCGAACATTGCATCACCGTTTCGGGGTGCTGTCGGGAACAGCCTTCTCGTGCTTCCTGCTGCTGTCCACGGCCTTTTCCGTCACCCAATCTGTCCACAGGGCAGTGGCGCCACTGGATGACAGCTGTTCTCCATCAAGCACTGCGTCCACGAAATTCTTAATGCACGGAGAGTGCAGGTTGGGATGTGGAGGCAGGTTCGCCCGGCCACCGGCCCAGACCAGCACGGGCTCGTTGAGCGGCGTCAGATCGATCTCTCCTTCGCTGCCAATAATACGGAACTCGTCCCGGCGGATTTGAGAATTCCAGCGCACATCAACAATGCCGTGCAGGCCTGCTGGATACTTGATCAAAACGGTTGCAGAGTCCTCCACAGCGGCCTCGTGCACCGTATTGGACCGGAAGGCCTGAACTTCCTGGGGTTCGCCAAACAAGTAGTTCATCAAATCGATGCGATGGGAACCGATATCGTAAAGCGGCCCGCCGCCGGCCCTGGCCGGGTCGAGCAACCACGATCGCTTCGCATCATCGGCCGGCATCTGGCCGTGACAAGTTGCAAAAGCCATCACCGGATGGCCAATCGCTCCTTGACGAATCAATTCGGCGGCTCGCCGCACCTTGGGATAAGTTCGCCGGTAATAGGCCACACCCAAATAACGGCCACTCTTCTCCGCTGTCTCCACCATGCCTTGTGCCTGAGAAAAGTTCATGGCCATCGGTTTCTCACAGAGAACGTGCATCCCAGCGCGAAGCGCGCGGATGGTCTGTGGCGCGTGCAGGAATACAGGTGTGGCTATGTAGACAGCGTCGAAACCACCGTGCTCGATGGCGTCGTCCAGGCTGGCGAACGCTTCCACCTGGTAAGCAGCGGCCTTCGCCGAGTCACGTGTCACAACCGCCGCGAGCCGGCTGCGGCCCTCTTCAAGAATCGCCGGGATCACCCGCTTCGTCGCAATGTCGCCTACACCCACCACCAGCCATTGCAGCATAGGTTCCACCTTATCGCGATGTGACCTGCGACTTGGCTCCGGGAATCACCGCCCCCGTCCACTCTCCGTCAGGAAGGCGCCAGTCATCGCTGTTGTTCATTCAGTCTCCCTCGGCTTTCTGCTCGGCGCAGCGTTTCCTGAACATGGCCTGCTTACAATCTGGTTGGCGGTTTCCGTGATTCCTGTGCCGGCGCCTTGCCGGGAGCCTCCGCAGAACGCGCGTGCAGTGCTGCTGCGATTGCCTTCTCTGCAAGAGGCGCCATTACTTCGTAGCCGGCATCATTGGGATGGAGCCCGTCGTAGGTCAGCTCCTGCTTCAGCATCTTGTGGCGGAATAGTAGTCGAGATAGATGAGCCCATTCCTGGCTGCGTAGTTTTTCATCCAGGCATTCAGGGCCAGGATCTTTTCCGTTGGCCGGCGCGGCGTCTGCGGCTTGACGTAGTCACATACCGGCAGCAGAGATGCCAGCACAACGCGGATTCCATTCGCCCGGGCCAGCTCCGCCATGGACATGAGATTGTCTTCAATCGCCTCCAGCGTTGCCGGACCGGTATTGCCGGCGATATCGTTGGTCCCGGCGAGAATGACCACCACGGCAGGCTGCAGGGCGATGATGTCCGGCCGGAAGCGGATCAACATCTGCGGCGTCGTCTGCCCGCTGATGCCACGGTTGATGTAGGCCTTTCCCGGAAAGAACTTGCCGTACTTGCGCCCCCAACCATCGGTGATGGAATCTCCCATAAAGAGCACGCGGTCTTCCCCGGAGGCCGGCGGCGGAACCTGCGAATTCGCATCGCGATAACGGCCGAGGTTTGGCCAGTCCTTCAGCTTGTCTTGTGCCTGTTGCAACTCTAACTGGACGCGCGACGGCTCCGAAGGATCCGCGTTGCTCGGCTGCGATGGCGCCGGAGCCTGTGCCTGGGCATGAACCAAAGCCCTCTTGTAGGCGTTCTCGGCGGAGTGGCGCTGGGCCTGCGTGTGAACCAGCGGCAGCAGAATTAATACACCTAAAACCAGCTTGCCCTGACGTGACCGTCTCATGAATGTCCTCCTCCAGCGAGGAAGACTTTTTTATCCGGTCTTAAAGCTTTTTGCAAGAAGGGCGCCACGCACCGCGCAGGCACAAGCTTGAATCGCGCCGAGTCGTCTGCCTTTTCATTCATAGGATTATCAACTTACCGGATTGCCTACTTCACGTCCTCTCTCACGGTTTTCCCGATCAGCAGATCACAGCGATGACGGCGATCATCCCGATCTCCGCGCGCCCCCACCCCACGGTTGCAACCGTGTCAACCGATAAAACAAAGGACTTAGCGGCCATTCAACCGACGGTTGACCGTTCGCTCAACCGTCCGTTGAGCCTCCCGAGCGGTCCAGCAGTTGCAGGTCCCGCAAGGGGACCGGTTCCTGTTCGCGCGCATCAGCGCCCCGGGGCGAGCTGCACGTCAGTCCGCGGAAGAAATCGCAGGCGAGGGCGCCCTTCGGGAAGCTCAGGGCAGGCTCTGCGCTCCACTTCCTGAAGTTGGGACCGCAGCCGCCCCCGGGCTGCGCAGCCGGACTCGACACGGCTGCCGATGATCCTCGTTGTGTTCCTCCGATCTCCCGGTGGCCGGGATCAACCAATTATGTAGCAGCCGGGAGGATCCCTGACCCCCGCACCCCCCACCCCCCCTGCGACACCTTTGTTGCAAACAAAGGTGGTTATCCGATTCGACCGAGCGGTGACCGGACGGTCGAAGAGCCAGTTGGCCTCGCCGCCGATTCGGTTCTTCCGATCCCGGCGATCACGCGCGATGCCGGCGATCTCGGCGATCTAGGATACCTCCCTGTTGGTTCGCTCTATGTTCGCCCACCACCCCTCCCCGCTGTTTCACCCCACTTCACCCCAGTCCGGGGCCCCCAAACCGCCCGGTGTTGGCGGTTTGGGGTGGAGGTCACGCCATGTCACCCCAGAAATCCGGCGTGTTAACCGTCTTGCGAGGGAGCTTGACAGACAAGACCATATATGTTATATAAACTATATCGTCTAAATTGTCAAGGGAAAAATGAAGTCCGGAACGCATCGGAACAACGAATGGACGGTAATTTGGACCGCAAAAGCCCATCGCCCAAGCAAAGAGCAAAAGTTCGTCCATGGGGACGAACCCTTGCACTTGCATGCCAACTACGAAATGTGAGCGTCCGGAATGCTATTGGGCGGTGAACGTGACGCGATCGACGTCGGTCGCCGTTCGCGTTGTTCCCGGAACGATTCCGGCGACGCTGGTGATTAAGACATTCTTGCCGATGACAAGCGGCGAGGTCGCGACATCGAAAATTGCTGTCATTTGGGCAGAGTTAGGTCCTGGGGCGAAGAGTGACGTCACGTCCGTTCCGTTGAGCGTGGCGTGGAACGTTGACGTATCAACGCTCTCGCCGTCAATGCCGAACTGGATGACAACTCCCACGGGAGCAGTTTTAACGTCACCGGTGGCAAGATTCAGGAATACGAGAAAGCCGTCAACCGCGGGACGGCGTCCTCCGAAGAAAACCTGCGAGGCATTCAGCGGGACCGGACCTACAGTGCCGCCGTTGATGCTATCGGTGGTCAAGGGCGGGACCTCTTGCCCTTCCAGGGGAAGGTCACCGGTGTCAACGGCCACCTGAGTAAGCAGTGTATCGCCCTGGGCAAAGAAGGTGGCATTGCCCGGCGGATCCGGACTGACCAGTTGAAAACCGGAGAGGATGGCGCCGGGCGCAATGACGAACGGGCTGGGGGGAATGTTGCCGGTGTCAACAAAATCCGGGGGCAGTGTGTCGACTTCGGTCGCGGCCCAGCTCAGGAGCGGCTCGTCGTCGTGTACCGCGGAGGTCCAACCAGCAGGCGACCCTGAACTGGTCACGGTGCCGTTCAGCTGAAGCGCGAACAACCATGCGGCTTGCAGGCTGGTGCTGGCGTTGGTCAACGTATAGGTATATGTGTACCGGCCGGAGGCGGAATCGAATGTTACATTTGTGGCCACGCTCACCGAAAGCTGATTGGCAGGCGTGGGCGGAACGAGAACTTGCGCTCTTCCCAAAGATGCGAAGAGAGCAAGCGCGAACAATGCGGCTGCAAACAACGGGATCTTGCGCGGGATCATTTCGATGTCTCCTTAAGAAATTCTTGGTTTATTGGCGCAGATGCCAGTGATCGCCTTCGACGATGATGAGAGCAATTCCAGAAGCGTAGATCAACTGGCGCGCGCGCCGTCTCTGGGTCGGTGGAGGAAACCTCAAATCCGCATCATTGCCGAAACGATGCGAAGTGTGCGGTTTCGACCAGCCGGCGCCGATATCGAACAGCCCGCCGGTCACCAGGCTCATATCGTTGTAGGCGAGACTCTGACCTGGGAAGGCGGCCGCATAAGAATCGGCAAGGTTCACAAGAGTCGCATTCATTGTGCCCGTGCCGTAGTGATTGTCCGGGTGAGTCGCCGTCTGACCTACAAGGACATAATTGGCTCCGGCTCCCAGCGAGACCAGACCGTCGATCTGTACTCCTATCGTGAAAGTCGTTGGAACCAGCGGCGTCCCATCCGGCGCCGTGCCGGTCAGATTGACGTCAACGATCCCGGAAACCTCAGGTGAGGTGTAGGTAGTCGGAAGCCCGCTTGTACCCGTATTGCCCGAGGATGGTTGGAACGAGCCCTTTGGCCGGGCAGAATCGTCGTGTTGGTGCCCGCCGGAGAATGCTTCAGGCTGCTGCATGATCGTGACGTTGCAACCGTTGATGATTTGGCCGGTAAACAGGTCGACGCAGAAAATCGTCAAGGGCAGCTTCTGCAGACCCGCACCCAGAGTGCTCGACGTGACACTTGGCCGGACAGTGAAATCCGTTGTGGATTGAGCGGACTGAACTGGCGCCTGGTTTGATGGACTTGTTTGCGCCAGCCTGACGCTAAGACCAGCACTCCCCTGCGCCATCGCAGGTGCAGTGAAGGTGACTACGGTTAATACGGCACAAGTGGCCAGTGCCGGCAGCGTGAATTGTCGAAAATGCATAGCAGCTATCCTCCTGATTGGTTGATTGGCCGGACGATCGGCCGGAATGAAAAAACCGCTCCTGAGTACTTCGCTTTGAACTCAGCTGAGGCTAGAAGTCAGTTACGGGGATTAGCGTTGTCGTGCGTCGTTCCAGGTGGAAATCAGTCGGCCCCCGAAACTCGTATCCATTTGCCACCTGATCGATACCAAACTACAGACGCTTTTCCCATGAACGTATCCTCAATGCCGTCATGGTTCCCGTGCGGGAAGTGTTGGCGTATCACTCTTGGCGGCGCAACCGCGAGTAATCGCGAATACCCGATTTTTTGCCCGCCGGCTACTACCTGGAGATACTGCGAATCGGGCTCTTCCGCGAGCGTATCCACTTGGCCGGAACGCCCTCCACGAAACACGAGGATTGCGGATCGCCTTTCATGCGAGCAGAGAACTGCCCAATCGGTTTGGCCGGCAGATGTGAATTCACCCGTGATGACATTCTTTTTCCGCCCGCCGGCGTCGTAAGGTTGCGGAATCGTGCAGCCCCGATGTTCAAGTGCGGCGCGCAGTTCCGGTGGAAGGTCCGGGAAGTCGCCCGGCTGGAGACGCACGATCGCCTCGTCGGCGCGGCGCCAATCATCGCGCGTAGGCTGTGCCCCGACACTCGACCACGGTGTCAGGCACAAGGCAAGTAAGCCAATCGAGCAGACGATTCGACAGATGCCCACACACCCTCCGTAACCTCGATAACGAAGACGTGATACTCGATAGGATTTTGAAATATTTGTAGGTTAGGAGCCGCTTGGAATTAAGTGACATCCATCCTTCACTTGCACTCACACCGATGGAGCAGACTGTCCTGTCCCCGGCGCGCTGTGCAAGCGTAAGTCACTATCGGTACGACTTACCAACCGACAATAACCTTCTCGATGTCCCTGGGAATTTGCTAATAGTAGCTAACCGACGAAATGAATACCGCAAAGTATATCACATATGAATGGTGAAGGCGGCGGCGCAGCCATCTGACTTTTAAATGAGAAAATTGGGGTGGGTAGTGGGGGTCGAACCCACGACATCCAGAGCCACAGTCTGGCGTTCTGCCACTGAACTATACCCACCGTAGAGAGTTCTATTTTACACGAACCGCGACAGGCCGTTGTACGGATGCG
>WNFJ01227359.1_pt3 | contig 11887 bp, 12 predicted proteins | sample 5400461 | NCBI WGS metagenome assembly WNFJ01 (sample SAMN13153349, study PRJNA577476) | soil metagenome | isolation source: 115 cm saprolite on Douglas fir-dominated hillslope | place: USA:California | collected 2013-09-17
CATGCTTCAACTGCATCGGGAGGGGTGTATTGAAACGGTCTTTGTTCTTGATCCGCATTCCCCCTTTGCCACGTCCTTTGGTGAGGAGGTACAACTTCAGTTTCTAGCACAAATGATCGCCAGTCTCCTTGTTGCCCATTTGCATAGCCACTATAACCAGTCCTTCCCTGCCCTCTTGAAAGAGTCGCACGACTCCTCTCCCCTAACGGCTCTGAGCTTCGCATCCCAAACGATTGCTCTAGGTGAGCCTCCCAAGCGGTGGTCATTTCTTCCTGGGTTAAAAGGAATTGTTGGAAGCGGAAACTACTCAGATATAATCACGCAAGCGCGTGAGGCTGTTGACCGTGTTCTAACAGACAGTCAGACTTGCGCATTTCCGGTTCCAGTGGGTACAAACTCACCCTGCCATGTAATTCTGAATGTGCCTCTGGAACTTCGTGATCCCCGCTTTAGCACGTGTGTGTCTGACATGGCGCTCTATGTGGAAACTACCTATCCATTTGCCCGTTGCACTACGGTTNNNNGAGGATAGGTTTCGGGTGCAGGCCTCCTGCATCTATCCGGTTGGGGTGCAGCACTTGCCATTGCCCGCATCGCAAAGGGTGAGGAGTGCTAAAGTTACGCCGCTTTTTACAAATATTCAGGCGGTTGCTCCAGTCAAGGTGAGCGGGCTTGTGAACTCTGGCGAGATAGAGCCTGGTGCGACTGCGAAACCTGCTAAAAAGCCAAGATCGCGTGGCGGGTCAACATCCCGCAAGAATACCCGTAAGAGAACACAAACACAGTAAAGGAGATAACGATGAGTAGAGGAAGCAGAAGCTATCGGGACTTTAACCAGACAATGGCTCTAACTGGTGGGATTATTGAAATCCTCCTGGTCCTCGCGCTGATCGCCGCCTTTGTCGTGGTGACGATAAGTGTGTTCGTTTGTTGGACGTATGTCCGGTATTACAAGCAAAAGGTGCTTTGGATCGCTCTTGGCGTGTGCATCGCACTGGCCGTCGCGGGGGTAGTCCTCTACAAGCTGTTTTCAATAGGTGCCTTTCTTCTCGTTCTGCCTGTGGGGATTGCGGTGCTGGTCATCACCTGCCTGGTGGTTCAGTTGAGGTCAAGCACTACGCTCATGCGTGAAAATGTCAGCCTCACCCATGAAATTTTACACTCCAACTGGTTCCGTTTGGGAGACAGCCCGAGACAGGATGTTGAAGATGAGCAGCTTGCGGCGTAAGCCTCAGCCATTTTTACATCTTGGTACAACCAGTGAGGGTGAATCAATCACCCTTACTGGTCAGGAGTTTGAGCGAACGAAATGGGTGCAAGGGGTGTCGGGGTCTGGTAAATCCACGTTTTTGGCATGGGTCGCTCTTTCTCTGCTCCGGCTTGGGATACCTGTAGTGCTCATCGATCCTCACGGTGATTTAGCTCGGCTTTGCCTCAATCTCCTTGCACAAACTGATTTTTTCAGCAGGGATATTGCTTTCGATAGGCTCTGGTTTGTAGACTTTAATCGCCAGGATAGCGCCATTGCGTTTAATGTGTTACGTCAAGAACACACTGATAATTACAAGGTAGCGCAAAATATCTTGGAGGCGATTCATAGAGCCTTTCCCTCCTCTTCTGGTACAACAGCCGCTTTGGACAATACCATCACCTATGCGTCATTTGTCCTCTCTGAAAATGGGGTGCCTTTAACTCAGTTGCAGAGGTTTTTGCTGAATAGCACGTTTCGGGACAGCCTGCTAGTCAGGATTAAAGATCAACAGATTATCCAGTTCTTTGATTACAAATTTTCTGACAAGGTAAATTCACAACTGATCGACAGCACAATGCGCAGGCTTGACCTTTTGACATTTTCTCCAACGCTAAGAATGAGTCTAGGACAGAAAGCAAATATGCTCTCCTGGCAAAGTCTGTGGGATAGAAATACAAGCTGTCTGATCTCGCTTGGCGGGCTGACTGAAAACGAAAAGCGGTTACTCGGTTGTCTCCTTCTGGTATCAATCGAGCAGGCTTTTTTAAGCAGGCTGAATCTTCCTCCTGAGAAAAGATCAAAGGTTGCCCTGATCGCAGATGAGGCCCCTCTTTTCATTTCACAAGACGAAACATCGTTCACCAATATCCTTGAACAGTGCCGCAAGGCTGGCGCTACCTGCACTACGTTTGCGAATCAGACGCTAACACAACTGAGTAAAGGCATGCTCGGAAGTTTGCAGAATGCATTACCTATCATCATGAAAGCAGGTACTTCCGATTCAAGCGAATTAGCATCAAGGTTCTACCGGCCTTCAAAGTCTGCGCAAGCCCTTGATTTCTTCGGACTCAATCACTCATCTCCTGGTGTGTTCGACAGCGTGCAAAACATGACTGAGGCCAGGATGATTTTCGAGGGGTTAGCACGTCAAGAGGCAATTGTGATGCTGCCCGCTCGTGCGGTGAAGATCAAAACCCCGACTATACCAACAAAGATAGATCAGAAAAGGTTAGCAGAGATTGAAACTGACTATGCCAGGCGTTTGCTCACTCCCCTCTCTCAAGTAGGTATTGATGCCAGCGCGTCACATCTAACCCTGGTACCCTCCCCACTCGCCCTGGCAAAACGGCGTGTCCCGCGCTCATCCTCTGATCTCACACCCTTTCAAACCTTCATCGGTTGCGCTGGTAACGACGAAGAGCTACAAGCCATTTTTACGCAATACGGATACCTCACTGTGGCAATGGTGGCGCTCCTGCTGCAAAAGAGTGAAAATACCTCAAGAAACAAATTAAAGAGGCTCGTTGACGCTGGTATCCTTGAAACGCAAAGTGTACCAAGAACAACGCCATCTGGCAAAACTCCCCTGGTCTACACTCTGGCTAAAAAAGGGGTTCGCAAGCATGAGTATCTTGAACATGCCCTGGCGGCCAGTGGAATATTACTGAGCGCGGCGCTGTTGCCAACAGTCGCAAGTGACCTGACTATTCTCTGCCTACAATCAGACCATCAACTTAAAACCTCACCAATAACACTTCCTGATGGGAACACACTCGTGCCTGACGGGGTTGTGCGTCTTTGCTCGTCAACGCACGAATACGTCGTGTATATTGAAGTAGACCGCAACTCAGAAAGCAGGGACAAGATAGTCACCAAACTGAACAATTACAAAGCTCTGGCAATGCAATGTGAGTGTATGGCCGTTGCCTTTTGTGTTGTATCGGGTGGTGATCTGCGGGTCAAAACGCTAAGAAATTGGGCTGAGGGCGTCATACAAGAAGAGTTACGGGAACTATTTTTCTACGCTCCCCTTGACGCTGCCTCCCTTAACCCTGAGAACATATACCTTACACCGACCTTTCTGCCAGTTGGTGAAAATATGCCACAACCGCTTATTGTCCTTTGAGTTTGGGTAGTGTTACTGGTGCCTATGGGCATTGTTTCCAGCACAAAAAAAGCAAGGTGTCACAAGGCTTGCACGTTTCTTCTATACTCTCTCGTCACACCTGACTACCCACAACCTAAACCATAACCTCACAAAAGTGACGGTTATGCTTGCTCTTGTGGGTACAACTTCCCTGTAGGTAGCCTGGCGTGGTTTGTAAGTCCCGGAAACGCACGTTTCCGCAATAAAGACGCCTTTTACCTTTGCTTACGCTTTCTCCTGAGAAACCGCAAACGCCGCTTAGTCTGCTCTCGCAATCAAATTGGTAAATATCATCAAATCATTGAAAAAACATCCTGAAAACATGTAAGATCGTTGGTTTTCGCGCTGTTTCTTTCAATCCGTTGAAAGCGGCTGCATCAGTTCTTCATGTCGGGGTCAATATACCCGCCAGGAAAACGAACTGTCTGTGCAATCTCTCTTGGCACATCTGCAATCTGCGGAAGCGTTGGAAGCTGCGGCGGCGGTAGAGTCCTTTTCTGCATCAGTGTAGGCTGTGTCCTCCAATCCATACGGGTGATTACGAATGGGGGCAAGCGTCTATGAGAACAGATGATATGATCGTCGGGTAGCTGCATGATTTCCTGGGCAGTAAGCAGGGGTATGGCTTGCTCTAAAAGTCCCTGAGCGGTTTCTGTTCCGTCTCTTTGTGTTGTCGAGTGGGCATAGGCTGATTGTCTTCCAAGTTTCATTTCAAGATGCTGGGCAGTTGCAAGATCAATAGGACGGTAGTAAATTTGTGTCTCCATGTTGTCTTTTAGGACTTGCGCTCTCTCCCTGCCGTATACTACCTCAAGTTGTGAAAGTGATTGAATGGCAATCCACAAATGTATGCCCCTTCCTACTACTGTGGTGGCATGATCGGCAAGGGAGGGTATGGCGGTTCTGCCTGCCTCATCAATGAGAAGTAGAACGCTCTGACAACCTCTCCCCTGGGCATTGTCATAGATTGTGATTAACTCGTCAATCAGCGTTCCCCATAAGAGCCGGACAAGAGGCGCGTGTGCGAGTAAATTCTGCTCTTTCCAACGCAGATAGACAGTAACAGGTTTGTCACTCAATATAATCTGCTCCGGCGTAAAGTCCGATTGGGTAAAACATCGAACAACGGTCTCGGTGAGTAAGGGTTGCATCCTGGCTGAGAGCGTTCCCCAGCTAGAGAGTAAAAAGCGGTCTGAGAAATTCGCGTCTGAGTAGGCCACATCCAGAAACCGTGTCGCAAGTTCAGGAGAAACGGCATTGAGCCTGGAAGCGCAATCTGGCAGTCCTAAGCGGATACAATGTCGAACATAGGGAAGCGGCGCTACTGCCTCAAGCCGTGCGGCGGCAAAGAGTTGTTGCATCATCACAATTGCCCTCTGAGTAAAAATGCGTCCCTCGCCTTCGTCTGGTTGGAAAAGCAACTGTGTGGCGCTTGCGTAAAATTCATCTTCTGTTTTCTTCTCATGCAAGGGATCAAAGGAGTGGCCGATTCCTGTTGGATCAATGACAAATACTGGCCCAAGGCTACTTCGGTATCCTGCGGTTTGGGCAAACAGTTCGCCTTTGATGTCATTGACGATAACACTGTGTTGCCACGATAAAAGCTGGCTGGTTGCAAGAAGTCCTTTGCCTGATCTGGTTGGCCCGACAACTAAGGTATTGCCAATCTCAAGCCGTCTCTTAGTGGGACGCACAGCTACAAAATGTTTGAAAAAAAGATGATGCCGCATCAATCCTAAGAGAACGCCATCGCTGCACAGAGTTTTATTCAATAGCTCTTTGAGTTCATCACCATGAGCAAACCGTGCCCGATGCAAAGCTAGATTTCCCATTGTGCCCCCTCTCTCCCCCGTTGTTTCTGCTCCCGTGCCTGGTCACGCTCACGCCTCTGGAACAGGGCCGCTTCTGTTGCTGTTTGTCTAAGTGCCTGGAAGTCCTGCACCTGAAGCTTCCCTGGGACTACAGCAACCACATGCACATGGCGGTGTGGCGTGTGGTCGGCGTGCACTGCTGCTACCCATTGCACGCTCTTTTGCACACGGTCTTCCAGGGTGTGCATGGTTTTTTCTATGATCTCTCTGAGAAACAAGTCTTTTTCTGTGTCTTCCTTTATCGGGTCAGGGCTTATGACAAAACGGAAAAAGACACTCCCCTTCTCTGCCGTATCAACCATGCGGTAGGCCTGCCATCTTCCAAGTAGTCCGTCAGTGCCGAAAAGAGTGCGTGTTATTTTGGCTCCGTCTTTTCCCCTCCGGTGCTCAATATACCGGATTGATGCTTTTGCCTTCTCCCTCTCGGAAGTGCCGTGTTTGATATAGTTGGCTTTGACAATTGCCATCTTAATCATATTGTTCTTGTCTCCCCTTCCATCCATTTCTTAATCTCTTCAACAAGGTCTGAAAGCTGCGGGGTAACTCGTGTGATATTGCGCTTTGCGGTACTGCTTGAACCGTTAAGAATTTCCTCAAGAACCGGCTGGGTAACTCCCGCCTGCCTGCCTAAAATGTTTGTGGCAATACTTCTTGTCTGCTCGCTGGCAAAGAGACTTCGTACCAGAAGAATTGCAAGCCTGCTGCTGTATGACTGCATTTCCCGCCTGATGGTTGTTTCAATAATCGGTTGCAGGAGTATGGCGTGTTGGATATGCAGTTTTTGCCTGACTCCTTCTTCAAGGATTGTCGCAACGGTTTTTGAAACACTAAGTTTCTCCTGCTGTGCAATTCGCCCTAACTCTGCTTTAAGTTGCGGTGTAATCCAACCTGCTACCTGCACTGTTTTTCGCTGGGTGGATCGTTTTTGTGTTTGTTGTGATTGTGTGTTCATTTGATGCGTACGCGCCGTATTTTTTGGCGTAACAGGCTGTATGGAGGCTGTGCGCACGCGCCCAGGCGCGTGCTTATCTTGCCCTACACCGCGTAGCGGTTGTAGCGCCTTTGCCGCGTATTGAGTGTCCCGGTAACATCTCTACTGTGTTTTGAGTTTGTCAAGTGTTCGCTATGGTTGATTCGCAGAAAAAGTAGGTGGCTTGATAATAACAACTGCGTTTGGAAAGTAAAGTAAGAGTATGGTAAGTATTGCTCTGGGGCGGTTTTATAGGAAAATATACAATAATATACAATAAAATTGTGCAACAAATCGGACAATAATTTTGTGCGAAAATTGGGTACGGTAATCCCTCCTCCCCTGTGACCCCTCCTCAGAGGCTTCGCATTCTCCTGTTTTCTTTTCCGTCCGTTTCCTATGTTTTGCTTGTCCGTTGCAAAGCAACGATTTTTAATTTGTTGCTTTGCAGTTTTGCTCGTCCGGCATGTAGTAACTCAGGTAGTCCGTCCGTCAGGATGACGGTTCCCTAGTTGGCACTATGACCAACCCGTACATGAGGTTTCCGTATCGTATAAAGTTTCCAGGCCAGCTAATCCGTACATTACCCACGAAACCACACTTACGTGTGGGGACGGCGGTTGCTGTATCTCGTGGCAAGGCAGAAATATGTGGTGTGATTCGATGGATTGTGGTGTGATGTGGTTGGGTAAGTCATAAAAAAATCTCTTTGAGTCTTGACAACCTGCAAGAGATTTTGATACGCTTCAATTGTTCAGGTTGAAGACGGTTTTGAATGACTCCTACGGTTGTTTAAAGCCGTTTTTTGTACTTAATATAACTCAACAATATTTACCATATCAAATACAATTAGTTTGTCAAGACAAGAAAAATACGAACATTGAGTCAATTAACCCATCGATCAATCTCTCAATCGATTGATCTATCGATTGGTTAATCGATTGGTTAATTGTCTGATTACCTTTTCTAAGAGTAAATCTAACGTCTCTTCTGTCCAGTTGGCTTCGTTGTCAAGCAGAGTGGTAACAACAATGGAACGGTCTACTTTTTTCAGATTATGCCTCTCTTGATAGTAGCGTACCGCTTCATCAATTTGCTGGTTAAGTTGCTCGGTGATATAAAATCCTCGTGGCTTATCCATTACTCGGTTACTGGTAGGGCCGGACAAATGACTAATCGATGGATCGATAGATCGATGAGTCGATTGATTGATCGATTGCGTAGTCGATTGAGCAGTCGGTTGATTACCGTTTGGTAGAGGGGCTTCTTGTCGAGCAGGGGAGGAAAGCGGTTGTTCTTTTGGCTTTTTCTCTAAGCTCATGAGTTTGGAGTAGTCTGCCATATTATTTTTCTAAATCTAAATCTTTGGCTGCATTTGTCACATGCTCAAGCCCTGCCTGAGTTCCCTGTTGTAAAAATAAGTGCCGTAGTATTTCATCTGAGAGTTTGACCGCATCGCGTGGCAACCCTTTTGAATAGGCGAATACCTCAGCTAATGCTTCCTGGCTAAAAGGAAGCTCAGATTTATTGCCGGACGCAATACTCCATCGAAATTTCAGCATGTCTTCTAAATCGATAGGTGACATGGGATTAATAGCAATAGGTATCATCCGTGAAGCAAGTTCTTTGTAGCGTTTCACCTTGTCAGAGAGTTCTTCTTGTCCAGATAATACAATCTGTAACAGCTTGACATCTGAGGTTTCATAATTCAACAGATAATGAATGAGCTTTAAAATATCCCGTGTCATATTTTGTGCTTCATCAACAAAAAGCGTTGGCACTTTTCCAAGTTTGTATTGCTCAACGAGAAATGCCTCAAAGAGTTTTAGTGATCGTTCGTAAGCTCGGTCAGTAGTTACCTCAAAAGCATCCATGATAGCGCGTAAAAAAGAATTGGCTGTCTTGATGTTCGGCGCAATGAGCAACCTGAGCGTGTATGTCTCATCTTCGCTTAACCCCTCATAGAGCCGTTTCAGGATACTAGTTTTGCCAGAACCAATAGCACCATACATGTATAACGGCGCGGTTCGGTGTTTGGTCATATACTCTACTTTAGCCGTTGTTTGTTTTACTTGGTCGTTGAGATATAAGAAGCGAGGGCTGGGGGAGAGCCTAAATGGTTCTTCGTCGAGGCGAAAGTACTCAAGTACGTCCATATAACCATAAGTATGGGCATACTTCATAGAAGTTGTCAAGTAGTATATTGTAGTTGGGGAAAGTACGGCAATTTAAGATATAAATGCAACAATATTTTATACTACCTGAAAAACAGTTCATTTTTCTGCTCCTGCAAAGAGGGGATAGGGGATAGTACTCCCTGACAGGCGAAGTGCCCGCAAATCGAATCCTGTGAGGTCTAGGACGGCAAAGAAACAGGTGTCCCGGTTTCGGTAGGGGAGTGAAGAAAAACGCCTGGAAGTATGCTGAGTGGGATTACCACATAACTACTTCCAGGCCAAACGTTCATCGTTGCAGTTGCATTGTTCGGGTCTGTAAAAGCGACTGGTGCTTTATTCGCTCAAGACTTACCTGCTGTTTGCTATGCCGATACCTGTAATCAAATTTGCCATGACAGGTCGGACATAAACAGAGTAGATCAGGAGTAGTGTTGCCGATATCATGGTTTCGGTGGGCTGCATGGAGATAGACCGTGTAGCGTTCTCCTGTTCGTTTGGATTTGCGTTTAGAACCGTGTTTGATGTGGCAAAACTTGCACCTCCATCCTGCTTTCTCCTTGCACTGCCTGGCTAATTTCTCCCAATCTTTGGGATAGCGTTTCCTCCTCTGACGCTTCACATAGAGTCTCCACGGGGTAGGGAATACTGCTCAAGGAATTGCCGGTACTGGCTGAGTGCCTCAACATTTAGGGTATAGTAGGCAAATGTCCCATGCATCTCGCGTGAAACCAGCTTCACGGCCCGAAGAAGTGCTAAATGGCTTGAGATGACAGAGGGGGCTTCCTCAAGAACCTCCGCAATCTCAACAACGCAAAGTAAGCCCCCATAGCTGGATAGCAGGTCTAAGATGCGAAGACGGGTTTTGTTTCTGAGCAGTAGAAACATATCTCCCTGTGCTGCCGCGCTGTCTTTGGAAAGACGCGCTGTGAAGTTACTCATAGGGTCGCCTATTTTGGTAAGTTGGCGAGCCTTATTGTCCATGTATTTCCTCCCTTTTTGGCAGGGGAGTAGCCGCAGGTGGTAAAATACCCCATGCGGGACTCCCGCTATGGATAGAGGCAAGTGCTCTGTATTTAGGTGTGGTAACTTAAGGTGCAGAGTGCTTGCTTTAATCTTTTACAACTAGACTTCTTTCCGAGTCACGATGGGGGATTGTGAATGATACAGCCCATGTGCCATTGGTTGTGAGGTCAAGCATGACCACATCGACGTAGTAACCCTCGTCCAGCGGAAAGACTGCGACTCCCGACACGATCTGGTTTATGCCAAGTTTCTTCAAAACCTCATTGATGGCAGTTGCAGCAAGACTTGCTGCAACGTCTCTCACATCTGATATGTATAGATTCCTCCTCATTTCTCCCCCTCCGGTAGAGGGAAGTGGCGTTCAACCCACGGTGCAATTTGTGTTGCCCGCGCCCGTCTGTCCTGCAAATAGCGCAGTGCATCTTCTCTGAGAGTGACAAGTACACCGTTGGTAAGTTCTGCCTCAATACGCACATGTAGCTCCTCTGGTGGCTTTTCTCCCAAGACGACAACATGCCACACATCCGCAATCTTGAGGCGGTAGACTGAAAGGTCTACATCATCCTGTGCTTCAAAAACCATCTCTTGAAGCCGAACATACGTCACTCCTGCTTTATCAAGGCCAGTAAAACGCGCTGCCTGATAGTAGTCTGCCAATAGGTTCTCCTTTTCTTCTTCACCTAAGATCGGTAAGGGCCTTTCAATTGCGGTGGAAGCTGTTCTACGCTGTCACAGCCTTTAACCCACTCTTTTTCCTGGTGTTTCCAGTGGAAAAAGGCAAGCTCGTTGGTGATTTCCTCGCGGATTGCCTCTGTGGGACATGACCACATGTTTACGTCGCCTTCGACGTACTCAATCACCTGGTAAACAACCTCATTCTCTTTTTTAAGGTTGCGGAAGAAAACAATAACCAAAGGCCATGAGCCGAGATTGTAGCCGTCTCTTCCCCAAGCGCCTATAGCATTCCAGCCGCGTTTTAGAGCCAGTTCCATATCGTCATATCCGTCGCCGCCAAGCATCGGTAGGGCTTGCCAAAACCGTCCAGGCTCTACTTTGTACTGGTTTAACTCATCCTTCATGCTTCCTCTTTTCTGCAAGAACCAGTCTCGCGGTGAACACTACGTCTTCGTCAAACTCACTATCAAAATGGTTGGCAACTAACATTTCCGCAATACGGGCCATATCCTCATCTGTCAATCTGGCTACCTGCTCAGGGTGCATTCCGATAGATTGCAAATAGTCTCTGCTGATTGTGAGGACTTCAAATTTCTTACTCCAATCAGGTTTGTCCGTTGGTTTTCTCCTTTCCGTGCCGTCGCAACTGCAACATGTTAACGTGCTGCCAGGAAGACACAGTAAAGATTGCTGCCTGCCTGGTTTAGATTGAGAGTACAGGCTGTGTGTGAAAAATGCGTAAGAGATAGGTTGAATTGATCTGTGCGGATCGCAAAGCGAAGCTCAAGTAGTGCGGGGATAGACTCAGGGGTAATTTAGTGAGAATGCAAAATATAACAGGATAGAAACAATTACGCTTCTATCCTGCTGTACGCAATACCCGAAAATGGTTATCCAGGCTTTTTTCCTGCTCTTTTCTTTTCCAGGGCGCGTCTAAGTCCTTCCGGCATAGGCCGCTTTTTCCCTGTCCGTTTGGTTACTCCCCGCAAGTCAAGTCCATTGTGCATGGCTTCCTCAAGTGCGCTTTCGGCTATCCGCCATTCTCTGTTGGGCAGTTTAGTCGCTTTCACCAGGCCCTCTTCCAAAGCCCTTTTCAGCGTCTCCACGCCTATTTTTGTTCTCCTGGCCGCCTCTTTGAGCGTATAGATTTCCATATCATCACCTCCTTCCTCCAAAAATCGTAGCAGGCAAGGGGTGAAAATACAACCGGAAAGCACGTCTAGTTTCTGTTATCTCTCGCGGGGGTCTGCTGGTAGCATTTCAAGCCTGGATTTCGTGTGGTGCGCAAGTAGCGGCGGGGTGGTAGGTAGGGTCACGGTTGGCTGAGGAGGTTGAGGGATAGAGTGAGGCACGTTTCTGGCGGGGCGTGGCGTTAAGCCGTACTACCTTGACCATGTGGTAAACTCGCTAGAGCGAAACGATATGCCCTGTGGGGTTAGGCTGGCATCAGAGTATATCGGGCATATCGTTTCGGCCTTTAGGCTTTACCACATGAAGTCAAGGTGGAGACGGTAGCCACGAGGGGGCGGGGTATAAATATCCGGCGTAGCCGCTCCTTATTATTAGTCCAATTTTTACTCACTCTGAGGGCTGACTTACTGACATGTGGAGAATGCGCTTCAGGTCTGCGATCATTTGAGCAAGATCAAAGTAGGTGTCATCTGTTAGCGGTTGTTTCCATCACCACCGGTATCTTCACCACGTATGGTTATGTACTTGCCAATAGCGGGCCACTGGGCATCTGGACGTGGCCCCTGGTCATCGTCGGCCAGT
>WNFJ01148653.1_pt1 | contig 11886 bp, 12 predicted proteins | sample 5400461 | NCBI WGS metagenome assembly WNFJ01 (sample SAMN13153349, study PRJNA577476) | soil metagenome | isolation source: 115 cm saprolite on Douglas fir-dominated hillslope | place: USA:California | collected 2013-09-17
GATCAGATTCCCCTGAGTTACCCTTCAGGGTAGCGCCGTGCGGGGCCCACCCTCTCAGGGTGGGAACTTCGAACGAGACCAAACCGAATTGCTCTCCTCGCTTGCCGCCGTCAATCGCTCCATCATCCGTTGTACCCGCTGCCCGCGCCTGCGCGCCTATTGCCGCCGTGTAGCCCGGGAGAAGAAACGTCAGTTTCGCGACTGGCAGTACTGGGGGAAGCCGGTCCCGGGCTTGGGCGATCCCGATGCGCGGTTGCTCGTCGTGGGACTCGCCCCTGCGGCGCATGGCGCGAACCGCACCGGGCGCATGTTCACGGGAGACTCGAGCGGCAACTGGTTGTACGAGGCATTGTATCGTCACGGGTTCGCGAGCCAACCGCAATCGCTGGCGCGCGACGACGGCCTGACGCTCATCGACTGCTACATCAGTGCGGCGGCGCGCTGCGCGCCGCCCGGCAACAAGCCCAGCCACGTGGAGCTCGAGCGCTGCCGGCCGTATATCGCCGCCGAGCTGCGATTGCTCCGACGGGTGCGGGTGGTGGTGACGCTCGGCCGCATTGCGCACGAGACCTGGCTCAAAGCGGCCGGGTGGTGGGAGCGGCTCCCGCCGCGCGCGCGGCCTCCGTTTGCCCACGGCGTGGCGACGACGCTGCCCGACGGGTGCGTGGTCATCGCGTCGTACCACCCGAGCCGGCAAAACACCAACACCGGCAAGCTCACGCCCGCGATGTGGGATCAGGTATTCCGGACGGCAGGGCGGCTGCTCGGTCAGCCGCCGCTTTAGGCTACGGTCGTTCTTCCGATGACGGTTCAGGGGGCCGGACCGGAAGGCCAATCGTTCCAGCCCATTGGTCGGTCAGCTCGAAGGTCTTCCCCATGTTGAATCGCAGCACCCAAAGCCGGCGGGCCAAGTCCTTGAGCGCCCAGATGACCGTATGCTGCACTTCGACCGAGGACCACTGGCCGAATTCATTGTGACTGAGGTCCGCCTCCAAGGCGCCCGCAATGTCCGCCGCGAATCGGCCGTGGGGCTCCTGTGCGGTCGGGACCCCCAACCCCTCCTGTGCGTCGTCCTGGGTAGTCAGACGGTGCTGACCTGTGGAGCCGGCAGGGGTCGTCCTGGGGGCCTTTTGGGGCCCTGCACCTTCCCCCCAGAGCAACCATTCCAAGGTTACGCCCGTCAAGCCACGCTGTCTCGCCCTGGCAACGATCAATCGGGCCACATCCGACGGGAACTTCTTGCGCTGCGGCCACTTCTTGACGGCCGCCTCGGTGACCGGCGGCCCTAGCTCGGCGGCGAGCTGCCGATAGGTCAATGAAATGCCATCCCAAGGGCTGAAGACCTCCAGGAGCAGGGTAAGCCGCTCGGCAGTCGTCTCCTTCATAGGTCCTTTTTCCCTCTTGACAGATCTCAAATCGTCTCTAGTTTAGTGACCTAATGCGTCTCCAAAACACCGTGCGGTGGGACGCAACTAGTCCACAAAGTGCGGACCATGACCGCCGCAGTCAAGATGCTCGTTTTCCCTCCAAGCCTTCGTCGAGCTCAAAAAGAATCCCTGGAGTCCGGGGACGTAGGTCGTCGCCGGGCGTAGGACCCACGTGCCCTCGGAGAATCGCATGTCCGTTCGCCGTTCCCTGATCCCGCTCGCGCTCACGCTGTTCGCGGCCCGATGCACCAACGGGCCGCATCCCACGGCGGTCGAGCAGCCCGCGGCCCCGACCCCCCACTTCCTCCGGTGGGCCGGGGGCTCGGCGCCGCAGTTCAGCGCGGTGGGCGCGCTCGCCGGTCTTCCCGGCGGCGCTCTCCGGGCCTCGCTGTCCGCGGGGCTGCAGCTCGACCGCTACACGGCCTCGTTCTGGGCGGTGCGCGGCGAGCCGCGCTCTGTTCAGATCAACTACCTGAGCGCCACCGGGGACACGAACTCGGCATTCTTGCGACTCACGACCACCGATCCGGCATACGTCCCTGGTCTGGGCGATCTCGCGCCCGGGGATTCTGTGCTGATCACGGTGACGATCGATCCCGACAACATCAAGGTGTCGCTCGAGCCGACGGGATTGCTGTTCGGCGAACCCGGCCAGCTGCAAATCTCCTATGGTGGCGCGGACGGCGACCTGAACGGCGACGGTGTGGTGGACGAGACCGACGCCTACATCGAGAGCCAGTTGCTGGGGCTGTGGTATCGCGAGGGCACGAACGGCGTGTGGGAGCCGATCCCAGCCGTCCAAGAACTGGCGGGCAAATCGTTCGTCAGCGCGTTGCCCCACTTCTGCGAGTACGCCATTTCCTGGTAGCGAGGCGAGAGTGCCGATGCATTCGCCGTCATTCGTAGTGGACACCGCCCGGCAGCTTGCCGCCGCCCGGCGCCATGCCGAGGTCATCGAGTACCTCGGCGCGCAACCGGCGAGCGAGCTGGCCGATTCGCCGAGTCTCGCGCTGCTGTTCGGAACCGCGCACGCGCGGCTCGGGCGGCACGATGAGGGACAGCGGTGGCTCGATCTGGCCCTCGACCTCGCCCGCAAGCGGGACGAGCAGACGGTCGAGCGCCACGCCCTCAATGCACGGGGCGCCATCGCCCTGGTGAGCGGGCGGATCGACGAGGCGGCGGACTACTTCACGCAGGCCCTGTTGGCCGCCAGCCGGGACGGGGACGCCGTCACCACCGGCCGCTGCTCCAACAATCTCGGGATCATCAGCAACCTGCGGGGACGGCACGCGGAGGCGATCGGATCCTGGGAGATCGCCGCGGCTGCCTTCGAGCGCGCCGGCTTGCGGCGGGGCGTCGCCGAATGCCGGCACAACCAGGCGATCGCGTATCGGGACCAGGGGGCGTTCGACCAGTCGTTGGCAGCGGCCGACCGGGCCGTCGCGCAGGCGGAAGCCGACGGGGATCGTACCCTCCGGGCGCTGACGTTCAGGGGGCGAGCGGAAATCCGCGTGGCCCGCGGCGAGCTGGAGCAGGCGCGCGCCGAGCTTGACCGGGTTCGCGAAATCCGCAGCGGGCTGCGCGATACCGTCGGCGAGGCCGAGGATCTGCGCGTCGTGGCGTCGCTCTACGCGGCCGAGGGCCACTTGGCGGCCGCCGAGGTCGCGTTGGGCGAGGTGATCGCGCGCGCCGAGTCGCACGGGCGGCCCCAGCTCCTGGCCGAAGCGACGCGGGACCTCGCCCTGCTGCTGCGGCGCAGCGGGCGGATCTCCGAAGCCCAGGCCGCCGCGCGGCGCACGAAGGCAATCTTCACGCGCCTCGGCGCCGAAGGCGAAATTCGTGAGTTGGCCAACCGGAACTGGGACGACGATTTCGCGGCCGAGTTGCGCGGATCACTCGCGCCGCTCAATGCGGCGCAAGCCCTGGCCGATGCCGGCCTCTACGCGGAGCTACTCGCCTATCTGAGCAAGCGCTCGCCCGATGAGCTCGAGCAGTCTCCCATGCTGACGCTGCTCTCCGGGATCGCGCACGCCCGACTGGGTCGACTGGACCTCGGTCAGCAGTGGGCCATGGTCGCGCAGTTGCGGGCGCGCATGCTGGGCGATCGTACGATCGAAGTGCGGGCCCTCAACGTCTCCGGCGCGATCGCGCTGGAGCGGGGCGGGATCGGTGAGGCGACGTACTTCTTCACGCGGGCGCAGGAACGGGCGATGCAGGACAACGATATGGCCACGGTCGGCCGCTGTGCCAACAACCTCGGCATCATTGCCAACATGCAGGGGGACTACAACCGGGCGGTCGGGGCGTACAGCCGCGCGATCACCGCGTACGAAAAGGCCAGCTACAACCGCGGCGTCGTCGAGTCGCAGCACAATCTCGGGATCACATACCGCGAGCAGGGGCAGCTGGACCGCGCGCTGGGGGCCGCCGATGCGGCGTTGCGCGAGGCCGAGCGACTGGGCGACCGGGCGCTCCAGGCCCAGGCCCTCGCGGGACTCGCCGAAATCCGGGTTGCCCGGGGTGAGCCAGAGTCTGCCATCCGCGACGCGAAGCGGGCCCTCGCCGCGCACCGTGAGCTGAAGGACGCGGTGCTCGAGACCGAGGACCTGCGGATTCTCGCCGTGGCACTCGGCATCGCAGGGAAGGCGCCGGAGGCGGAAGCGATGCTGCGCCAGGTGATCGAGCGCGCGACCGAGCACGAGCGCCCGATACTCGTCGCCAGCGCCCAGCGCGATCTCGCCCACCTGTTAGCCCTGCTCGGCGACGTCGCGGCGGCAAAACAGATCGCGCTGTCGGCGCGGGCCACGTTCGAACGGCTGCGCGCGAAGGTCGAGACCGAGAAACTGGACGCGTTGCTGGCGATTCCAGACCTACTCGCTACGAAAAATCCGGGAGTGTCACGGGCTACGCCGGACATTCCCATTGCCCCGCGCTCTCAAGAAAGAAAGGTGAGGTCATGAAGGCCCTTCATTGGCTGGTGATCGCGCTGGTCGTGGCCGGGTGCACCGACCGGGCCCTGATGAGCCCCCCAGGTCCGCCCACCGCCCCCCAGGCATCGCTCATCGGGGACCTTCTCGGGGCCACGGGGCTGCTGCAATGCTCCACCCTTCCGTACGCCACGGCGACACAGACAATCGGGTCCGCGGGCGGCACGATCCGCGTTGGCCCGCACACGCTGACGGTGCCGGCCGGAGCGCTGTCCTCCCCGGTGGCGATCACTGGTACGCTGGTGACCGGCCGCGGGGTCAACGCCGTTCACTTCCAGCCGGAAGGGCTGAAGTTCGCGCGCTCCGCTTCTCTCACCATGAGCTACGCGAACTGCAGCCTGCTCGGCCAATTGCTGCCGAAGCGGATCGCCTACGTCAGCGACGGGCTCGGTATCCTCTCGTACCTCCTATCGATCGACAACCTGTTCGCCAAGCGGGTCACGGGGCGGGTCGGTCACTTCTCCAATTACGCCGTCGCCTGGTGAGCGCCGGATCGCGACGTCGCTTACGGTGGTCTCGCCGCGGTGAACGCGGTGCGGCGGTAGGGTGACGGGGGCAGGGGCAGAGGCAGGGGCAGGTGCAGGGGCGGGGGCGGCTCGAGTCGCGCCAGCTGGGACAAGTTGCGACCGATCCGCACCGCCACCATGATCAGCATTCCAACGACGAGCGCGGTCACCGTGCCGGTAGCGATCGGCACGGCGGCCGCGCTGGGCCCGCTCAGCGCCAGCGTGGCGTTGGCGGCGATCAGCACGATGCGAGCTTCGGTCGGGCCGATCCGGCTGTACCCCAATCGGAACACGCCGAACGCCTGCGACTCGAGGTAGATGTTGATCGACAGGATGAGGTAGGCGATCACGCCCGCCAGCGCCACGCCGAGATTCACGTAGGGCGAGAGCCCGATGCCCGCGCCGATCGCCGCCGTCGCGAACGCATCGACGATGTGATCCAGGTAGTAGCCGTAACGCGCGCGAGCGTTCCGTCCAGACTGTCGCCGAACCAGTTCGCCACCAGCAAGCCGCTCGCCGCCCACAGCCACGCCGCGCTCAGGGTGGAAAGCCCGTACGCCACTCCCGTGCCGAGCGCGCCCACCATCCCGAGGACGGTCAGGCCGTCGGAGGTCATCCACGGCGGCAACCGGGCCGCGATGGCGCGGAGCAGCCGCCGCTCGGGCTCGGCGAGCAGGAACGTCAGCTCGCGGCGCGCGGCCACCAGACCAACCTGAGCGAGGGGATCATCAGGAGCGCGAACAGCACGACCATGATCCACAGCGGGACGCGCACGGCGGCGCCGAGCCAGGCGAGCAGCGCGTAGCGCGGAACGCAGCGCACTGCGACGGCGAGGGTGTATTTCCCCGCGGGACAACCGGTCGCGAACGCGAGGGCTTTGAATGGAAAAAACGGCAGCGGCGTCAAACCCGACAGCGCGATGGTCGCGACGGGGTAGCGACGGAACAGCCGCTCGGGCCAGGTCCTCACCCCCGGTCCCCCTCTCCGCGTTGCGGAGAGAGGGGACGACTCTAAGCGTCGTTGCGCCAGCCGTCCGATCAGCGGCGCGAGCATCCGGTGGTCCACCACGGCGGCGAGCATCGTGCCCGCTGTGGCGATGAGCGTTGTGGTCCAGACGCCGAGCCGGGGCCCGTACCAGATGATGGCGGGCTCGTGCGGCACGACGGCCAGAGCGATGTTGGACAGAAACGCGTACCCGAAGAGCAGCGCGGTCGGAGTCGCGGGCAGGTGCATGGCCCGATGTTTCGCGCACCGCTCTCAAGCAGACATCAAGCCGCCACAGTATGCGCGCCGGACGACGGTGTCGCTGACGAGGCCGATTTGGCGCCGGGCCGCGGCATCCTCGGGGAAGTGGATGGCGTCGCGGAACCGCCCGCCGCGCTGCATCGTGAAGCGTCGGGCATCCGGACTCGGAACCATCGTCGTGGTGTCCCACACCCCGACCCCGTCGCTCGTCTTGACGGTGACGCACAGGAAGCGGTTGGTCGGGAGCAGGAAGTAGATCGGCGCGGCCCGCCGGTTGAGGATCGAGTACACGAACACCGGATTCACGCCCGTGGGGTCTCCGTTCGCGTCTTTCCAGCTGAAGCGATCGGGGATCACGGAGAGTGAGACGTCGGCGTGGAGCGTCAGGCCTTTATCCACAACGGTGCGAGCCGTTCCCGGCGGGTCGAGCTCTTTCGCGTCTTCCACTTCCATACCGATGCTGGGATTGCCGCGCTCGGGGAGACGCGTGACCGTCCCTTTGGCCTCGATGTACCGATTGAGGTAGCGACTCCAGCGCTCCGGCTTACCGACCACGGGCACGACATAGGTCTGCTGGCCCAGTACCCGGAGCGGCAGCGGCACGACGATGGTCCATTGGCCGAATTCGTTGTCGCGCTGGAGGAATCCTTGGATGGTCAGCGCGGTATCGACCTGCTGCTGCGTGGCCGCCGGTGCGGTGGCGCAGAGCAAGAGGGCGAGGAGGACGGCACGTTCGTGCATGCACCAATTCTCCGACGAATTCCGCCGGTCCGCTAGGGCGTTTTTTGGGCCGCCTTACTGCTCCAACCGCACCCAATAACCCGAAACGCGCCACCCCCGCTTCCCGTCGAGCACCGGGACCACGGTCTCCACCACGTGCCGACCACGGGAGACGTTCGTGTTGTACTGCAGCAGCACGTATTTGCCCGGTGGCGCATTGGGCGGTTCTGTCGTATAGCGGGCCATGATGCGGCGCCGTGCCCCGAACGGCTCGAACGGCCCTCGCGCACTCTTCACCGCCTGCTCCCACTTTTCCCGAGTCACCGCGAGCTGAAACGCGACGGCGGCCTCGTCCCAGCTCTTGGCGATGTCGCCTTTGTCTACGATGGCGAGCCAGGCTTGCGCGGCTTGCTCGGCGGCTCCGACCGTCGCGGCTGTATCGGCGGGCGTCTGGCCGACCAGCGCCGATGAGCACAGCAGCGCGAGCAGTGAGCCGCCCAACGGGATGCGGAGCGACAATACCCTCATGAGAGCCCTCGCAGTGAAGGATTCACCTCGACAAGCGATTAAGGACGGCCGCAAGCGCAAGCGCTCCAAGAAACGCCGGAATAGCCGAGAACCATCGCACGGACCGACGAGCGACCCGACACGACGTCACTCAGCTTTCTGGCAAGACGAGGTTACGCTCCAAGACATCAAGAAGACTCACCTCCCGCCGGCGCTTTCGGACGGCTCGCCATTTGCGCTGCCAGAGCGTCCATCTGCCGGCCGCGCAGCCGCGCCCAGCCCGGTAGCCGAATCGCGCCGTTCAGAATCATTCCCACACCCGCAGCGAGGAGAAACACGAGTCCTGACATCGCGTCGCCCACGTGGCCATTGACTGCGGTCGCAATGGCGACAGTGGCCGTCACACCAAGGGCCGCCAACCCGGCGCCAATGGACGCGCGCGCCGCGCCGTGCACCGTCCGGAAACGAAGCCGATGGCCCGTTTCGGTCGGTTCGAGCAGCACCTGCAAGTTGCCGTTGGTCAACTGCCGAAATGATCCGTCCGAGCGCGTGGTGCCTCGCGCGTCGAAGACCTCGCGCAACTGGACGACCAGCTGCTCCCACTCGTGATCGCTGAGCCGGCGATTGAGGTTGACCGTGCGCGCCACGCCGATCGGAAGTCCAAAGATCGTCTGCGATGCAGCCCCTTGGCGGACATCGAGGGCTTGGGCGGCCTGCGCCACCGCGCCCGGCGAGATCCCCACCTCACGGCCGATGGCTTGCAGCTCGGTGAGCGTCAAGCCTTCCTCGGTGGGCACGTCCCGCTGAGGGCGTTGCGACCCTTCCGTTGCGGCGCGGAAGATCGCCGCCATCTCCTTGTCGTTGTATCGTCGGTCGGTCATGTCAACCAAGATACTGCGCGCTCAAGGCCGAGGTGACCGCCGCCGGGTCGAGTCCTCGAACCCGAAGAACCGGTCCATCCGCCAGCTGCCGTCCTGTTGCCGCAACAGGAACGCGACGTACCGGCCGAACTCCGTCATGCGCGCGCCGCCGGAGTCGCGCCAGGACTGCTCGAAGGCGCCGAACTCGGTGGCGTGATCTGGCGTGACGCGTCGCGTCGCGACGGTCAGACGGAGGTCCATATCTCGTAACGACGCCCAGTTCTCGCGCGCCATCGCCGCCAGCGCAGTCGGGCCCCGCACCGTGTTGAACGCCGGCCACTCGAACACAGCCGTGTCGGTGTACAACGCGGCATACGCCTGTGCGTCGTGACTGCGGTACGCTTGGACGATACGTGCATTCAACGAGTCGATGCCCGCGGTCGCCTCGCCGGCCGACGGCCGCGACGGCTGCGCACAGGCGAGGCATGAGATGCCAAGGGATAAGGTGGCTGCCCTGATCGACGGGCCCATTAGGGAGCCGTGAGGCGGGCCGTGTGCCCCTTGCGGCCCGTGGTGCTGAACGCCGCGACGCGGACGGTCCCGCGGAACGGGATCGGACCGCGGACCACGGGGCTCCGCACGGTGGGCTCGCCGCCGTCGGTCGTATAGCGCAGGGTGAACCCCGGCAGCTCCACGCTGCAGCGCACCACGCCGCCATCGGCCTTGAGACCCGGCGTGGGGATGCGGTAGTTGATGCCCCGAACCTCGCGATCGAGCCGGGGCAGCTCGCGCTGGCCAATCACGTTGACGAAGCGCGACCAGGCTTCGCGGTACAGGGACTCGGACTTGGCGGAGTCGCGCTCCCTGGCCCAGTCCGGGTCGGGCGCCCACGCCCGCTCGGCCAGCCCGAACAACTTCGGGACCATCATGTACTCGAGCCGCCCCTCGGCTCCGAGCGTCTCGGACCACAGGTTGCCCTGAATTCCCACAATATGGGCCCGACCATAGTCGGTGAGCCGGTCCTTGCCGACGAACACGGCGGGATCGACGGGGACGTTGCGGTAGTAATCGAGCGGGATGAACTCGAAAGGCTTCTGGAGGTCCACGTAGCCTCCCCAGTCGAGCCCGGTCTCCTCCGGGTTCGGATTCCACGCAAGATCGAAGTAGAGATTGGTCACGGGACTCAACACCACGTCGTACCCGCCATTCGCGAGGCGGTAGGCGAGGTCCTCGGCGCCCCTACCCGGCACGTTGCTCCAGACGTAGGCGCGCCAGCCCTGCGCGGCGAAATCGGGATTGGGGATGTTCGCCTGTTGCCCGTCGCGCTGAGTCTTGCGCACCGCGATCTCTTCCCAGCCCGACGGCAGCAGGCCGTGCGCCTTGAGGATCTGCGCCACCCGGCCGTAGAAGACGAACCACAAGTCATCGACGCTCGTAAGGTCGTGCGCCTTCAGGTACGCCTGCACCGCCGGCGAACCTTGCCAGACGCCGGCCGGGACCTCGTCGCCCCCCATGTGAATGTGGCGCAGTGGCACGCCCGCCTCGCGATGGATCGCGACGAGATCGCTCACCACGCGCTCGATGAACCCATACGTCGACTCGAGCACCGGGTTCATCACGTTGTCGTGGTACCCCTGCGGCGATGTGTACACCGAGCGATCGTCCGGGTCGTTGAGCCGGTACTGCTGGTTGCCCCGCATGGCCTCGATCGCGGCGCGCGCGTGGCCCGGCATCTCGAGCTCGGGAATCACCTCGATGTGCCGCGCCGCCGCGTAGCGCAGGATCTCGGCGTAGTCCGCGCGGGAAAAGAAGCCGCTGCCCCAGGGCCGGTCCACGTCGGGCCCGGAGCCGAACGCGGGGGGCAGGTGGCGGTCCGAATCGGGCGGGTGGCCGCGTCGCGCGCCCACCCCTGTGAGCTCGGGCAGGCTCGGGATCTCGACGCGCCAGCCCTCGTCGTCCGTGAGATGGAGGTGGAGGACATTGATCTTGTAGCGGGCCAGCAGGTCGAGCGTGCGCAGCACCACGCCTTTGGGATGGAAATTCCGGGCGACGTCGAGCATGAAGCCGCGGTAGCCGAAGCGGGGCGCGTCTACCACCCGAATGGCCGGCAGGACAAGACCGGTCCGCGGCGTGGGCGCGGGCAGCAGGCTGCGCAGCGACTGGAGGCCGTAGAAGACACCGGCAGGCGAAACGCCCACGACCCGTACTCCTTGGGCGGGATCCACCACGAGCGTGTACGCCTCGGCCGAGGTCTGGCCTGCCACGGGACCCACCTCGAGTCGCAGGGGCGGGCCTGTTGGCCTGCGGGTGGCGCCGAAGTAGGGACGCAGGTATTCCGCCACGAACGCCGCCTCGTTCTTGAGCGCCTCGGGCGCTTCCACGGGCGGCAGGGCCGTGAGTTGCAGCGTTCCCGCTTCCCGTGTCACCTCCAGCGGCGTTGGGAACACCGGCGGCAGCTCGCTCGCGGGGGTTATGCGGATCGCGGAGTCGAGCGCGAATTGTTTCTCGGCGCTCACCACGCGGGGATGGCGCCCCGCGTCGTGTGGGGCCCGTTCGAAGGGAACCGCGACGTAATCGTTCAAGCGGACGCCCACGTCTTTCGCGTCGTCGAAGACGATGTAGGGGCCCTTCGGAACGAAGCTGACGTTGAGGAGCAGGTCGGTGAGGTAGGGGATGCGAACGCTGGCACCGGGGGCCAGTCCGGCGAACCCTCCTGCCGGCGCGAGGCGATGCAGGTCGGCGATCACGTCCTCGATGTTGAACCCGCTCGCCACGCTTCCGGCCACCGCCGAGTGGAGCGCGTTGAAGTAGATCGCCCAACCGGTCGAGGGGAGCGGCTTGCTGCCGCGGTTGGTGAGGGTGAAGGACACTCGAGAGACGCCCCAGTCGCCTGCGAGGCTGTCCCCCACGAGCTCCCACCGGAGCTGGAGCGTGGTCTGGGCGGCGCCGGCCCTCGTCGTGAGGGCCAGCAATGGGACGGCCAGTGCGACAAGGAGTCGGTTGGGCATGCGGGAGATTAGACCCCTGCGGGTCGCGGTGTCCAGGGCAGGAACCCCGCCTAAACTGAGCCTCCTCGCGGCGCTCGCATCTCGACCTGCTCTGTCGCCTGCGTCCACCGCTCGAGTGCCGCCTCGAGTTCGCGCTTCAGCGCCTCGAGCTGTGCGCCGAGCTCGTGGGCCATCGCTGCGCCGTTGGGGCGAGTGTAAAGGGCCGGGTCCTCGAGCGCCGTCACCACCTTCGCGACTTGCGCTTCGAGCACCGCCACCGCCGCTTCCGCTTCCTCGAGCTCGCGCTGCGCCCGGCGCAGTTCTTTGTGGGGGTCGTTCGTCGCGGACCGCGCGAGCCGATGCAGGTCGGCGATCACGTCCTCGATGAGGAACCCGCTTCCCACGCTTCCGGGCAGCGCCGAGTGGAGCGCGTTGAAGTAGATCACCCATCCGGTCGAGGGGAGCGGCTTGGTGCCGCGGTTGGTGAGGGCGAAGGCTGCTCGCGAGACGCCCCAATCGCCTGTGCTGCTGTCTCCCACCAGCTCCCATCGCAGCTGCAGGGCCGGGGGGGTCTGGGCGGCGCCGGTCCTCGTCGTGAGGGCCAGCAGGAGGACGGTCAGTGCGGGAAGCAGTCGGTTGCGCATGCG
>WNFJ01223305.1_pt2 | contig 11886 bp, 12 predicted proteins | sample 5400461 | NCBI WGS metagenome assembly WNFJ01 (sample SAMN13153349, study PRJNA577476) | soil metagenome | isolation source: 115 cm saprolite on Douglas fir-dominated hillslope | place: USA:California | collected 2013-09-17
CGGTTACAGCCATTGTTCCGGTCCATCTGTACGGACAGATGGCTGACATGGATGCGCTTCTGGATATAGCCGAACAATATAAACTCATTGTTGTCGAAGATGCCTGCCAAGCCCATGGAGCGCGGTATTTCTCAAGAAAAGGAAACCGCTGGCGGACGGCTGGATCCATGGGGAAAGCTGCCGCGTTTAGTTTCTATCCGGGCAAGAACCTCGGTGCATGTGGTGAAGCCGGGGCCGTGACTACCGAGGACGCCGAGCTTGCTAGCAAGGTGAGGATGCTGCGCGACCATGGCCAGCCGCACAAATATCATCACGATCTAGAGGGCTACAATGGACGTCTTGACGCGATTCAAGCTGGCTTTTTGCACGTAAAGCTAGCCTACCTGGAGAAGTGGAACGAGCAGCGCCGCGAGCGGGCTGCCGAATACAACCGTCTTCTTTCACGCAACGAAGCAGTCACCTGCCCCTATGAACCTTCCTGGTCGCGGGCCGTTCATCACCTATATGTGATTCGTACTGTCGACCGTGATGGCATGATACAGCACCTAAAGGCCGCCGGCATTGGCACTGGAATTCATTACCCAATTCCCCTGCACATGCAGAAGCCCTATTTATCCCTCAACTACAGGCCCGATGATTTCCCAGTAGCGTCGCAGGCCGCAGTAGAAATCGTTTCACTTCCCATGTTCCCCCAGCTCACATCAGAGCAACAGGCGCGTGTTGCTGATGAAGTTCATGGCTTTGTTCAGAACGCCTTGATCTCTCTTTAGTTGAAACATCCGGATTCATTATCTTTGGGGGCAAAAGCAGTGCCTCGTGTGACCGTTGTGATGGCTGCGTATAACGCTGGGCGATTCCTGCGCGAAGCGATCGTCACTGTTCTAAAACAGACTTATAGGGATTTCGAGCTGATCGTGATCGACGATTCGTCCTCGGATGATTCCCTGTCGATTGTTCAAAGCCTTGGCGACCCGCGAATTCGGATCATCAGGCATCACGCTAACGTGGGTGCCGCTTTGTCGCGCAATGACGGGCTTATGGCGGCTCGCGGCTAGTTCGTAGCTATCATGGACGCCGACGATGTGTGCGCGCCAACCAGGCGTGAACGGCAAGTGGCGTTCCTGGAAGCACATCCTGAGGTAGGTTTGGTCGGGTGCGGGGTCTATGACAATATCGACGCGAGTGGAGAGGTGCTCTGGACATCGGTCCTGCCCGAAGATAATGAGACGATCCAGCGTACTCTTACGGAGAGGTGGTGTTTCCTCCATCCATCAATCATGTTTAGAAAGACGCTTCAGGAATTGGTCGGCGGATACCGCACGGCATTTGAGCCAGCTGAGGATCACGATTTCATCTTACGCCTTCTGGAGCACTCAGAAGCACGCAACCTCCCCGAGCGCCTTGTCAGCTACCGGTTGAATCCCCAAGGCCTCTCAGTTATCGGCCACCAGTACATCAACGAACTGGGAGCAATCGCAATGCAGCTGGCGCGGCGGCGACGCTCAGGTCAACCCGAAGATCTCGACGCTGAAATGACTCGTGTCCTGGAATTGAAGCAGAGGCGAAAAGCCACACGGGGTCTGCTCGGCACACTACAAGTATGGCGCGATTCCTTCTACGCCGCTGACCGCTATTACGGATTCGGGTGCCGCGAGCTGTACGCAGGTGATTTGGAAAGAGCTCGGCGCTGTTTCGTCCAATCGCTGCGCACAAACAGCATGTTTGCCAAATCTTGGATCGGCTTCGTGCTCTCGCATATGCCATTCGTTGCCTATCGTTTGCGGTTCGTGTTCCGGTCTTCAGCGCGGCAACATAAAGAACTGAGCTGCTTGCGTTCTGCAGTTGAGGCGGATGCCCCTGTACTCCGCTAGAAATGGGGAATCCTCGCCAGTCGCGATCGCTGACAGCACTTACGCTCAATAACATTGGGCCTACCTCTCTAAACTGACATGGAACTTCTCAAGCTCTATTATTTCCTCAAACCCGCGATCCCCCGTAATGTCCGTTGGAGTCTCAGACGATACGTTGCCTCTTGGCAACGCAGACGTAGCTTAAACGTTTGGCCGATCAACGAGGCGGCGGCGCATCGGCCAGAGTGGTGGCCCGGGTGGCCAGAGGGAAAGCGGTTCGCTTTTGTTCTGACGCACGATGTGGAAGGTCAGAAAGGATTGGACCAGTGCCCTTTGCTCGCCAATCTCGAACTGGATCTGGGTTTTCGCTCATCCTTCAATTTCGTCCCTGAAGGCGAGTACGACACTCCATGCTCCCTACGGCAGTTTCTTGCCGAACACGCTTTCGAAGTTGGCGTTCACGATCTGCACCATGACGGCAGCCTATATCGATCGAAGTCCGAATTCAGCGCCGCAGCCAGCCGCATCAATCAACACTTGGAGCGTTGGCAGGCGGTTGGATTTAGGTCCGCGTTTATGTTTCACAATCTTGAGTGGTTGAAGGAACTGAATGTCCTCTATGATGCGTCAACATTCGATACGGATCCATTTGAACCGCAGCCAGATGGCGCCAGCACTATCTTTCCTTTTTGGGTCGGACGATCCGACGGGACCGGCTATGTCGAACTGCCGTATTCGCTGCCTCAGGATTCGACCCTGTTTCTGGTTCTCCGTGAGAAAACAAATGACATCTGGAAACGCAAGCTCGAATGGATCGCACAGAATGGCGGAATGGCGCTCGTTAATGTGCATCCTGATTACATTGCGTTTGGGAACCGCGTTGGCCGCGGACAGTATTCGGTGGGTTTGTACAAGGAGTTCTTGACTCACGTTTCTGCTCAATTCGGAGATGCTGCCTGGTTCGCACTGCCGAGAGAGGTAACCCAATTTGTCAAGGACTCGTTGTTCGCAACGGGAAGTCTTGCGAAGAGAACCGAGACCCTTGTGAAGGAACCACTGTGACGGTCTTCACTTTCAACCCGATTCGCGACACGCGATGGGCTGAATTCATCAGCCGTCATGACTCCGCGTCTGTCTTTCACAGCATGCCGTGGCTCGAAGCGCTCCAAAGGACGTACGGGTACACACCCGTCGTTTACACGACCTCTCCACCCTCGTCGCCGCTGTCGAATGGCATCGTGCTGTGTCAGGTTCGTAGCTGGCTGACCGGCCACCGCATGGTGTCCGTTCCATTCTCCGATCATTGTGAGCCACTACTGGATGGCCCGAGTGCCGCTACCGAAATCCTCAGGGAGCTAAAAAGGTCCGTGGGTGCGGGGAAGTGGCAGCATGTTGAACTCAGGCCGATACGAAAATTGCTTGCTGCGAATGGAGCTGAGGACTGCCCTCCCGTTTACCTCCACGTGCTCGATCTCTCGCCCAGCTTAGATAATCTTTTTCGCGGGTTTCACAAAGACTGTGTCCAGCGCAAGATCCGTCGAGCGGAGCGTGAGGGACTCGAGTACCAAAGTGGCAATTCCCAACATCTGTTGGACGCATTCTACCGTCTCATGGTTCAGACGCGCCGCAAGCACCAGTTGCCGCCGCAGCCGATTCAGTGGTTTAGAAACTTGGTGGAGTGCATGGGCGACCGCTTGAGTATTCGGGTTGCATTCAAAGACGGAAAAGAGATCGCCGGCATTCTTACTCTGCAACACCGGAACGTACTAGTTTACAAGTATGGTGCCTCCAACCCCGCACTACAGAACCTGGGCGGCACACCTCTGCTCTTTTGGAGAACGATCGCTGAGGCCAAGGCGGCTGGACTTTCTTGCTTGGATTTAGGTCGTTCTGATGAAGACAATGCCGGGCTGATCGCCTTTAAAGATCGCCTGGGAGCGAAATCCTCCATTCTCAGCTACCAGCGCTGGTCTCGAAGACGCCTTGCAGCACCGACAAAACGCCGCCTGTACCAATTTGTTAAGCGGTTGTTCGCCGTGATGCCGGATCCGATTCTGCGAATAACAGGTCGTATTTTGTATCGCCATGTCGGTTGAAACGCGGACCCTTGAAAGCAGCGCAAAGACCGGAGATTAAGATTTGAGTATTGCTGACCGAATGAACGTATGCATGCTGGCGTACGCACACTATATTAACGACGCTCGAATCAAGAATTATGTCCGAACACTGGAGGACCAGGGGCACCACGTCGATGTTATCGCTCTTCGTTGTAATGGCGAGGCGGCCGTACAGAAGCGCTCGTCGGGCACCACTTTCCGGATCATGGCCAAGTACCAGGGCGAGAGCACGCTGATGTACTTCTGGTCCTATCTAAAGTTCTTTGTAAAGGCGTTGGTTCTCCTTGCTGGGCGCTCGTTCAGGCATCGCTACGACGTCGTTCATGTACACAACATGCCGAATGTACTGGTGTTCGCGGCCATCGTTCCAAAAATGCTCGGCGCAAGGCTCATGCTGGACGTGCACGATCTCATGCCGGTCAACTACATGGCGAAATTCGATGTGAAAGAAAATGACGTTCCGGTGAGGGCCCTCAGACTCGAGCAGAGATTGTCGGCGTTGCTTGCCGATCACATCTTCTGCGCGGACCATAACCAGCGCGACTATCTGGTGGAATACTGCGGAGTGGCGGAGAAGAAGATCACTGTGCTGCTGAACCTGCCGAATGTAGAATTGTTCCGGCCCGGGTCGGTACAAAAGAAGACCGACGCGTTTCGTATCGTGTATCACGGTACCATTGCACACCGTCTAGGCATAGACCTGATTGTGCGGGCCGTGGCCAGGGCCGTTACGCGAGTACCGGTGGAGCTTTGGGTGTACGGTGCAGGCGATTACTTGCCCGAAGTACTGGCACTGTCATCAGAGTTGAAACTCGAGGGAAAAGCACATTTCAGCGGTGCATTTTTCCCGGTCGAGAAAATACCAGAGATCGTCTGCGGCATGGACCTTGGCATCATCGGTAACCGTCGCAATCTAGCCTGCGACAAATATATGCTTCCGGTGAAGCTGCTAGAGTATGTGTACTTGGGGGTGCCTGTGATCGCCCCACGTCTAGAGATAATCAAGTACTACTTCGATGAAACCATGGTTCGCTTTTACGAGCCAGAAAACGTCGAACAATTGGCCGATGCGATCGTGGAATTGTTCCACAATAGGGGTGAGTGCGAACGCCAGGCGCATGCGGCGTCTAAGTTTTATCAGAAATATAACCCACAAGCACAGGCCGACCTTTACCTTCATCTCATGTCCCGCTTGGAAATGAGATTGCCCAGACGCGTTGAGCACCACGCGTGATCCAATCTGAGTCAGTCTCCTTGGTCACTGCTCTACCAGTTGCTGAGCCGGTTTCGGCTGCCAATTCTGGGAAACCTTCCCGATGGATCTGGGTTCCCTATGTTTGGCTATTTTTTGCCAGCACTCGGACCTTGGGCACGTGGCTCTCGCGGAGCGGGGGTGGCGATGCGGATTTGTCAGGCAGCCCTGTGGACCGTCTGCTGGTGTCATCGCTGATCGTGATTGGATTGTTTGTGCTTGGCTCGCGAGCGGAACAGACCAAGAGAATTCTCGCGCACAACAAGTGGGTAGTTATATTTTTTATTTACATGGCGAAATTCGATGTGAAAGAAAATGACGTTCCGGTGAGGGCCCTCAGACTCGATAATGGTGCTCGTTGTACTCACGGAGCGCAATCCGTTGGAGGCTGTCCGCGCTCTTCTTCGACGACTGTATCTCGTGTATATTCCTCTGTCAATTATGACAATCAAGTACTTCCGCAGCATCGGTGTTGTCTACAACTGGAGCGGCGTCGAGGAAGAATGGATTGGGCTTTCCACGGACAAGAACAGTCTCGGACAAGTCGCGTTGTGCAGCGGCATATTTTGGCTTTGGCAGATTGTTCAGGACTGGCCCAAGAAAAAGTTAACGCTAAGTTTGCTGTTCCTTGGCATGACGCTGTGGATTTTGCGGGGGTCGAAGAATATTCACAGCAGTACAGCCATCATTGGTTTTGTCATGTGTTCCGTCGTACTGCTGGGGTTGCGGTACGTCAGAAAAAGAGCCGCTAGCGCCAAACGCGTCATTCTGGTGGGAACTTTAGCGCTTACGCTACTGGGGCCATTAGCGTACTTCTTGTTTCAAGCGTTCGATACAACACCGGTTCAGGTGGTGCTTCAAGCTACAGGCCGTAATATGACACTTACGGATCGCACCTACATGTGGACCGACATTCTTAACAATGCGGCAAAGAGCCCGATACTAGGCGTCGGGATCGGCGCCTTCTGGGTCGGCCCAATTGGCTACAACATGTATCCGATGGCCAACTGGGACCGGGTCACACCTCAATGGCGGCCTACGGAAGGCCATAATGGCTTTGTCGATACCTATGCCGAGCTCGGCTTTATTGGCGAAGCGCTGCTGCTCATTATTATCGCGGTTGCCTTCGCCGGTGCGCTCAACCATTTTGAGAACGATTTTCAGTTCGCAAGTCTACGGCTGGCGCTCTTGGTGGCTATCGTCTCCAACAATATAACCGAGACGAGCTTTCTCAAGGGCACGCATGCCCTATGGTTTTTATTTCTTCTCGCCAGCGTCAATCTTCCCCAGCTAGAAGAGCACGCTCAAGAGAGGTCATCCCAACTACGGACTATCGTCCCTCGATCAATCGAGACCAGTCGTACAGCCGACGCACATTGCGGGGCCGTCGGGAGTCCAGGCCCCCATCATTTTCAGGAAAATTCGGTGGGAACTGCGACGATGAAGTCTTTAGCAGCTTACCCCGCCTTTCCTTAAGGTGGATAGACTGCACTTGACCCAATCTTTACGGAAGGGCATCCCAAACGCTGACATATTCTCCGGGACTGAGGAGATCACCGTGTGCATATGTACATTGCAACGCCCGGAGTTGCTCGAACGGCTGCTTACCGCGGTTGCTGTGCAGCATACGGATGGTTTGTTCAATTTCTCCTGCGTGGTCGTGGACAACGACGGTGCGGCGAGCGCGCGCCCCATTGTTGAACGCTTGCAAACCAACTATCCCGTTCCTATCCGGTATGCTGTAGAGACTGAGCGAAATTTTGCATCGGTCAGGAACCGTGCGCTCAGTCTAGTGTCCGGGAAGTTCGCCGCATTTATAGATGACGATGAAGTTCCTTGCGGAAATTGGCTGGTCCAGTTGTGGCGCGCTCTTCATCACTATCGTGCGGACGCGGTGTTTGGCCCGGTGCGGCCCTATTTCGAAAGGAAACCGCCATCCTGGATTAAGCGTGGCCGTATTTGCGAACGGCCATCGTATTCGACAGGCACAACGATTCACTGGAGAAAGACGCGAACAGGAAACGTACTGTTTCGTATGGCGATCGTAGTCGACGACGCCATCTGTTTCGATCGCGCGTATGCGAGTGGCGGTGAGGACGTTGATTTTTTCAGGCGGGCGGCCAAACAGGGAAGAACATTTGTCTGGTGCGAGGAAGCGCCAGCTTACGAATTGGTGCCTGAAGCGCGATTGCGCCGCCGCTATCACCTGAAGAGGGCATTTCTACAAGGGCGTCTGTCACTGAGTTATGCAATCGATCAACCGTCCGCGCTCGGGGCTCTCTGGGTTGCAACAAAGGCTTTTGCCGCTACAGTGATCTATACAGCGGCGTTGCCGTTCTTATTCCTTCTTGGAGATCACGTTGGGATGAAATATCTGATTAAAGATTGTCACCATATAGCGCGACTACTCGCTATTCTCGGCGTTTGGCGGTCAACAAGACGAGATTTCTAATCGATATGTTCGGTCTTTAGATTGCCGGGGAGTTGCCACTTGATGGTAAGGAGCAGGTAGGAATGAAGATTTCAATATTTGGCCTTGGTTATGTTGGCGCCGTTTCCGCGGCATGCCTTGCCCAACAAGGTCACGAGGTCATTGGTGTTGACGCGAATCCGTCCAAAGTTGCCCTGATCAACCAGGGTTTGCCGCCTGTGATTGAGACGGGCCTCTCGGAGCTCATGACAGAGGTCACGAAGAGTGGGAAATTCCGGGTCACTGAAGCTTGGCAGGATGCAATTGCTGCCAGCGAGGTGGCATTAGTCTGCGTGGGGACTCCCAGCAATCCAAACGGAAGCCTCTGTACGGACCTCGTAAAGCGGGTCAGCGAGCAGATAGGCACTGCGCTTGCAACCAAGAGCGAGTATTTCGTAGTCGCTATCCGCAGCACGGTTCTGCCAGGAACCGTCGAACGAGTCGTGATTCCGTCCCTGGAATCGCGGTCGGGGAAGGCCGCGGGGCGTGATTTCGGGGTGTGCATGGTACCTGAGTTCCTGCGGGAGGGCACGTCAGTAAAAGACTTTTTTCATCCGCCCCGCACCGTGATCGGAGAACTGGATAGTCGCGCCGGCAAAACCGTCGCCTCGCTGTTTGATGGAATTGAGGCTCCCCTAATTCGCACCAGCATAGCTGTCGCGGAGAGTCTGAAATACGCTGACAACGCATTTCACGCCCTTAAGGTGACCTTTGCGAACGAGATCGGGAATATCTGCAAGGCAGCCGATTGTGACAGTCACGAGGTCATGAACATCTTCTGTATGGATAACAAGCTCAACCTGTCGCCATACTACCTGAAGCCAGGCTTCGCGTTCGGCGGCTCATGTCTGCCTAAGGACTTGCGGGCCCTGACTTATCATGCCCGGAGCCTGGACGTTCCGACTCCACTGCTCGACGCGATTCTCGTGAGTAACAAGAAACAGATAGAGCGCGTAACAACTTTGCTGCAAACCTTCAAGGGTCGCTCTCTTGGCTTTCTGGGATTGAGTTTTAAGCACGGAACTGACGACCTGCGCGAAAGCCCCATTTTGGAAGTGATCGAAACCATGATCGGAAAGGGGTTTCACGTCAGCATCTACGACGAATTTGTCTCGATCGCCCGCCTGGTTGGGGCTAATAAGGAGTACATCCAGAAAGAGATTCCTCATGTGTCTTCGCTGATGAGGTCCTCGGCAGAAGAACTCGTACGCGAATCCGATGTTGTCGTAGTCAGCACGGCTAGCGGACGCTTCCGAGAGGTACTTGCAAAGAATCATCGCCCGGATCAGGCCGTTGTCGATCTGATACGAATTGTCGAAAAGCCGCAAAATCTTAATGGTAATTACTATGGCCTCTGTTGGTAGTGCACAAATGGAGTGCAGCAAGACGTCTGACGCTTCTGCGACAAAGGCAGCCAGACGAATTCTGCTAGTCTCGAATCAGGTGATGCACTACCGTGTGTCCGTTTATAACTATTTCTGGCGGTGCTTCCAGGACCATGGATGGGAATTTGTTGTCTTGTCGAACAAGCTGCAGCGGCAGAACCAGAATCAGCCCCTTTTCGAATTCGTAGAGCGGCCATTTGATTTCTCCAAGTACCGCGAGGAGATCCGTCGAATCAATCCCGAGGCTGTCATTCTGTTCTTGCATCTCAAGGATCGAATCCAGTGGCCATTGATTCATTGGCTCAAGCTCTCAGGGATTCCGGTAGCTCTTTGGACAAAAACGAGGAACCTGGAGGATCCAGACAACTGGCTGCGCAACTTGTTTTTCGACTATCTTCATCAGATCAGTGATGGCTTGATCCTGTACACGTCATCGCTCCGGCGGTTTATCCCAGACCGGCACCACGGCAAGGTCTTCGTTGCCAATAACACGATTAATTTTGAGGATTTTCCTCAGATCGCCGAGTTCAAAGAGGACATCAAACGGGAACTGGGAATCCCATTCGAAAAGGTAGTGTTGTTTGCTGGACGGATTGGGGAAGAAAAGAACCGCAAGAAGGTCGATCATCTCATCGATATCTTCCGTGAACTTAAGCGGAAGGATGTTGGGCTCGTCATCGTAGGGTCCGGGCTCACTGAAGAACTCCGCGCGCGTATGAACGCGGCGAACACGATTTATCTAGGAGAGGTCCACGATCCGGAGAATCGTCAGATCAGCCGAATCTTTAAAATGGCGGACGTTTGTTCGATTCCCGGTCATGTGGGCCTGGGTCTCAACCAGGCATTTTTTTGGGGCCTCCCGATGGTGACCGAACAGGGACATCAACCCCCGGAGATCGAATACCTCCGCGATGGAGAGAACGGATTTATTGTTCCGGAAAACGACCGGATCGCACTCCGAGATCGCCTGTTCTTTCTCATCGACAACGACGCCGAGCGCAAGCGAATGTCGGCGAATGCCCGTCGCGACATCCTTCAAAACGCTTCCATCGAAACAATGTTCAATGGCTTTCTCTCCTGTGTGGAATACCTCGCGTTAAACGCCGCTCAAAGGGAAAAGAAGAATCAGCATGACGACGCACACCAACACCATTTCTGACAAGACACCCGTGCAAACTGGCAAGCCGACTCCGGAGAAGGCCATAAATTCAACAGCTCTCCCTGAGTTGGTGAAGAGTGCAGATGCGGTTCGGTGTTGGGTCGAAGAGAAGAATTACCGAGGTTATGAACCATTCGATGGATTATCGAGCCCCCTCCGGGTGCTGACCTTCAGCAACCTCCTCGCCGAGCGGATCTTGCAACAGGCGGTACGACAGTCTCCCGTTAATATTCGACCTTTGGTCGGAATCAAGCCCCTCGACTCCACCAAGGGGCGTGGAATGATGGCCTGGGGCTATCTCCTGCTACACCGCGCCACGGGGCATGGCGACTACTGGACAAAGGCCGTGGACTGCTTGAAGTGGCTCGATACTCACAAGTCGCCAAAATTTCAGAAACACAGCTGGGCAAACTATTTCGATTTTTCCAGCCGCGGCGGCGCATACTATAAAGACGACAGCATCATTGTCTGGACAAGCCACATCGTGCAGGCATACCTGGAAGCCTTCGAGCAGTCCCAGGATCAGTGGTTTCTCGATATTGCAACTAGCGCTTGCGACTGGATCATGTCGCTGCCGCGCGAGCGGACAGATCGGGGAGATTGTCTCAGCTATTTTGCGCATGCACAGGAATCAATTCATAACGCCAACATGCTCGGCGCAGCGGCGCTCGCACGCGCGGCGCGGCACACGGCTCGCCGAGACTACATGGATGTGGCACGCGAGGCGATGCGATACAGTTGCTTGCTTATGCTCCCGAATGGCGCGTGGTGGTATGCGGAAGATGTTCGCCATCACTGGATCGACGGCTTCCACACCGGGTACAACCTAGACAGCTTAAAATGCTACATCGAGTACAGTGGCGATACCCAATTTGCCGGTGATCTTGCGAAGGGCCTGCGATTTTTCAAGGACCATTTCTTTGAGACGTCCGGGTGCCCCAAGTATTACCACGATCGCTTATATCCCATCGACATTCAGTGTGCGTCGCAGGCGATCGACACCCTCGCATACTTTTCTCTTGAAGATCCCGAGTCACTCTCCCTTGCTGTTAAAGTTGCCGACTGGACCATTCGCAATATGCAAGATCACGCCGGTTTCTTCTATTACCGCAAATACCCGTTCGGTATAACAGCCCGAACGCCCATGCTCCATTGGGGGCAGGCGACTATGTTTAAGGGGCTGGCTCACCTAATTCTTCGACTGTCATCAGAGAGTAGTCGGCTGGATCGAAAACTCTAACATCGTACAGGTGAGGTTGGGCAGAAATAGCGATGATTCAAACCCTTCTTTCGAAAGGAGCAGCCCGAATTCCGATGGAATGGGTGCGCCCTTTCTCAGGGGTTTCCCTTGTTGTTCCTTTCTACCATATGGTGAGCGACGAAGCAGTTCCGCACGTCGAGCACTTGTATCGGTTCAAGGGTATTCAAGAGTTTCGCGACGACCTGGAATTCCTGCTTCGTCACTTTGAACCGGTAACCCTCCTTGACATTGTCGGTGCGCTGAATGGCACGCGAGCCCTGAACCATTATTGTTTTCATCTGACGTTTGATGATGGGTTCAGAGAAGTCTACGACATCGTTGCGCCGATCTTACAGCGTGCTGGTGTTCCCGCCACATTTTTCCTTAATACTGCATTTCTTGACGGCGGGGGC
>WNFJ01702453.1_pt1 | contig 11886 bp, 8 predicted proteins | sample 5400461 | NCBI WGS metagenome assembly WNFJ01 (sample SAMN13153349, study PRJNA577476) | soil metagenome | isolation source: 115 cm saprolite on Douglas fir-dominated hillslope | place: USA:California | collected 2013-09-17
ACCGTCCAAGCCAAGGCGCGACGTAATGGGAACGCGGAGCTCGAAGAACTCGACGACCTGAGCAAGAACCTGCGCCTTGACTACGCAAATCTCGACTACGATCCAAAGACGAACATCGTCACCGGCGGAGCATTTGTAGAGAACCGCTCAAAGGAAAACATTTTATGTCCGGTAAAGATCAAAGCGATGTCGGTAAAATCTCCATTCAGAACTGTAGAAGTATTGCAATCTGACTCAGGCGGAACAGGTGCAGGCTCAATCTGGACCTTTGGCTGCAGCGGAAACAACACGATCTTGAAGCCCGGTGAAAAGACGCAGACGCATCAGCTCAAGTTCCGGCTCATCGGCTTCGACGGCGTCACGCCCGAAACCCAGATCCTGGTCCAGCTTGACCCAAAGATCTTTGGCAAGATCCAACCGGCCGAAAAGCCATGACGTTTTCAGGTGGCGCATGAAAAAGTTTCGAACGAAGAAATCTGCACCATGGATTTTGAGTTCTTTCGGGCGATGCTACGACTCGGCAGGCGTTCACGCTTTGTGCGTTATTGGGGCGAAGGGCATTTCATCTCAAGTCCCGCCAACCAACGCGACATGATGCAGCAGATTTTTAAGTGGTTCGATGAGTTTCTGATGAAGCCGGAGAAGACAGAAGGCAGTAAGCAGAAAGCAGAAGGCACCAAACCGTGACTCCTCTCTTTTATCTATAGTGTCCTCTTCCAGGGAAGCTCCTATCAAAACCGAGAATCGCCTGCTCGCCGCCCTGCCACCCGCTGAGCACGAGCGGCTGCTTCCACATCTTGAGCCAGTTCGGCTACCTAGAAACAGAATCCTTTGCGAGTCTGGAGATGAATTGCGTTGTGCATATTTTTTGAACGATGGCATTGCTGCGCTTTTGGCAATAACTGAAGAGGGTCAGACAGTCGATCTTTGCACTATTGGGAAGGAGGGTGTCATTGGATTACCAATAATCGAAAACGTGCCGTTCATGCCTTGCCGCGTAGTGACCCAACTGCCATGCGAGGCCTTAATGATCAGGAGCGAGCCGCTACTCGTCGAGTTCAACCGAGGAGGACCGCTGCAGAGGTTGTTACTCAAGTATGCTTACGTACAGCAAGTCCAAGTCATCCAATCGGTCGTTTGCCACTCACTGCATACTATCAGGCAGAGACTCTGTCGCTGGTTGTTAGCCATCAGCGATCATCTTCAATCAGAAAGCTTCGACGTGACGCAGGAGCACATCGCCCAGATGCTGGGCCACCAGCGCAATCGCATTACTCTGGCGGCGCGGGAACTGCTGCAGCAGGGATTGGTTGAATACGGGGGCGGCATCACGAAGATTGTCGACCGGGCGGGATTGGAGGCCGCATCCTGCGAGTGTTATCGCGTGATTAGAGACTTGAATTGACAGTGTTCCTGGCTCCCACCGCGCGCTGTTAGTAAGTAGATTTAGCCTCATTCAGAATTTGATGCGCATCCACCTCAGAAAGCGTCAGAGTTGGTTTTAGTCTCTTAGCAACTCACTTTGCGATGTGTCAGGGCCCTTTCCCCCAATGTTGTTGTACCCCGTCACAATAGTTCCTGAAGTCGTCCTTTTGCGAGAAGGATTGTTGTTAGCTGGACGCGCCGGTGTCGCTTTTCAGGGCCGCGCCTATCAGCATCGTCGGTGCGAGCGTAATCAAGAAGAACAAGTGGTACCAGATTGGCAACTTCCCCCAGAGCATGTAATGCACGGGCAGAAACAGGATCACCATGATCGCAGCGGCTATTTTAGGAGCAACTCTGTTGCGCGCTATTGCTGCGCAAACGAAGCCCGCGCTCAACGAAGACACCAGGCCCAGGACTAAGCGGCAGATCATCATAGTGAGCGTGAAATTCATTGATGCTTCGACTGCCGTGTAACCCGGAAGCGCCGCTCGTAGAATCCAGTTGCCAATGGTTGCGACAACGAACCAAGTGACAACAGCGACAACTACGGCGACAATTGATTTCACCATGGGACTCTCCTGTCTTACGGACTTGCAGCGGGCATAGTTTTGCAGATCTAGGTAGCCGGGCGCAACAGCGGGTTCTTAAGAAACGATGGGCATGAATGTGTGAAGAGCTTCGCATTGTCCCATGAATCACTACTCCGTCACCTGAGCCGCGCCTACCAGTGATGAAGAGATACAAATGCCGAGACTTTTCTACCGGCGTGAGCCTGATGCGAAACCTTTCGTTGTCGCCAAACCTTGATCGAGTCGGAACATGCCTGAATGGAGCCGGCGACGGATACACACAGGAGGGAGAGCTCTTGATCAATGCACATATCGCTCAAGTGAATTCAATGACACACCGTCCCGCAAACGTCCCGCAGCCATACGCAGATCAGGCAGCGCATGCACGGTATGCAGTGCATGCACGCACATTTTTTCTGAGGGATTTTGTAAGTATTGAAAATAAAGAGCGCTTAAGTTACTTTCCCAAGTTGGATGTTGCGGGTTCGATCCCCGTCGCCCACTCCATTTTTCCCAGTACTTGGTATTAACCACACGACACAAGTCAGTATTTGTCGGCCTCGCGTATTCTCATTCAAAGTGTGCTTAGGTCAATTCGCCTCATAGATTTACGGCCCGCGCCTTTCCACCGATCGTAAAATAGTTAGAGTATTTCTGTTAAGCCCATGGTGGTTTGCGACGGTTCGCGACCACTAACAGGTATAGAGTCCTGTTTTGGATGGCCGAACGGTACCGCAAAGGCATGCTGAAACTCTTAAAGAGCGCTCCGCAACCCGGCAATCACAAAGACCTCTTCGTCGAGCGCTACGAGCATTTGCTCAAATGGGCGCTCCAGTTGACTTCCGGTGACCAGGAGCTGGCCGAAGACCTGGTTCACAACGCTTTCATTCAGTTCACGCTTACCGCTCCCAATCTCAGCGATATTCAGAATCTCGATGGCTATCTCTACGGCGTGCTTCGGTTTCTGCATCTCTCGCAGATGCGCCGCGCAACTCGCAGTCGCTTACAACAACTTTCGATCGTAGATTACGACTCTGCTGAGACCGGCCTCCGCGTCATCGGTCCGCGCGAGCAGATAGAAGCGCAAGATGAGTTGCGCCGCATCTGCCAATATGCCTGCGCCCGCAAAGAGACTTCGAAAGCGGGCAGTGTGCTGATTCTCCGGTTCTTTCATGGTTATTACCCCAGCGAGATTGTCCGGGTGTTGCGCCTCGCGCGCAAAGTCGCCGACGCGCGTCTGCAAGTCGCGCGACGTGAGGCGAAAATGTACCTCGCCGGCTCTGGCCGTCTGACGTTTCTCAAAGGGACCTCCGTTCCCGACCTCCTACCTGCCAATCCACTGCCGACTAGTGAAGGATGTCTTGCCGATCTGCGCCGCGCGGTGTTCAGCTCGCGACGAGGAGAGTGTCTGTCACGGGAACGTCTTCAGGAGCTTTTTCAATCAGAGGCTGTGGAGGGAATCGATCGACAGACTTCAGCTCACATCGTTAGCTGCGCAATGTGCCTCGATCAGGTTAATACGTTGCTTGACTTGCCGCTGCTCGCGACGCGCTTTCCCACAGATACGCTGGGCAAAGATCAGGGCTCAAGGCGTGGTCCATCGGATGGCTCAGGTGGAACCGGTTCAGGCGGCGCAGGCGAACCACCAGAAGGCGATGGCTCCGTCGCGGGCTCAGTACAAACGAGCAAGCGGCGCGCTCGCGAAGTCTTTGAGCATCGACCGAAAGAGTTGCACATCGCCGTTAACGGCTACATTCAGGCCTCGCAAAAGATCAACGCGGAAATAAACGAACAGACACTCGACCTTAACCAGGGCGACGATGTGAGCTTTGTTGAAGTGTTCAGCGAGCAAGACACTCGCTTGTTGCTCTTTACCGTGGATGAGCCGCCACCGTCAGGTCCCTACGAGCAGTCGAGACTCGTCAGGTTCAGCGACGGCCGTTCGCTCGAAGCAACATTCTCGTTCTCAAATCCCTGGCCGACGCTGCACTTGGTATATCTCGATCCGCTACTTGCATCGGAGTCGGTCGAGGAGAATCTCGAAACTGAATCGCTGGTGGTGCCCAGCGATGATAAGCAGGCTGAGGGTCAGCGCGATCAAACGAGCATCGGTCACTCTCATTCAGAACCGTCTGCGCGCAAAGAAAATATCCTGCAACGATCCCTTGCTTGGCTGGCCGCCCGGCTTCGTGCCGATTGGGGCTTCTTGCTGAAACTGGGCAGTGTCACGGCGGTGCTCGCGCTAATAGCTATCGCAGTCTTCGTGTTTGTCGAAACGCGGCAACCCGTGACCACTCTGACGGCGACCGCTCTGCTCGATCAAGCAACTAGGCAGGAAGACAGCATCGCAGCCAGAACCGATATCGCACTGCATCGCACACTCCAACTGGAGGAGCGGAACACGGCGGGTGCAATTCTCTCTCAGCGAAAGATCGAAGTCTGGCAGAGTTCCGAACGAGGTGTCACTGCCCGGCGCGAATACGACGAACATGGTTCCCTGATCGCGGGCGATTGGCGCAGACGTGACGGCGTGCAAACGATCTATCACCACGGCTTGAGGCCGCAATTGCAGCTTGCGCCTCAAGGCGGCAGCGCGAGTCTTCGCTTCGATAACGTGTGGCAGTGGACGCCTTCGGCCAAGGAGTTTTCTGCGCTGATAGTAAACAATGCGCACGCTCGGGTCGAAGAGAGAGCTTCGTTCTATGTAGTCACTTATGAAAGCGGGGATGAAGGGTCAGGGGTTCAGGGTCAGGGATTAGTAAGAGAGACTTTGTTGCTGAGCAAGCCGGATCTGCATGCGAGCGAAGCGACGCTGATTCTCAGACAAGGCGAAGAGGTGCGGGAATTTCGATTTGTGGAAACCAGCTTTGAGCAGCCCGCCGCGAGTTCGGTTGCGCCCGCAGTCTTCGAACCTGAGCCAGAGTTGCTGTCATCAACGAAAACCGAAACTCCAAACTCAAAACTCGAAGCCGCCAACACGCTTTCACTCTTGCCGCTTACCCCTTTACCCGTTTCGGCGTCAGCCGATCTAGAAGTTGAAGTTCTGCGCCTGCTCCATCAAGCCGGCGCCGATCTCGGCGAGCAGATCAGTGTCACGCGCACGCCGGAAGGCCAGTTGCAGATCACAGGAGTTGTCGAGACCAACGAGCGCAAGAATGAACTGCAGCGAGCGCTTGATTCGGTAAAGAGCAATCCTGCTGTAAAGATCCAGATCAGTTCAGCGGCGGAAGCCTTGCAGAGGTTGCCCAAAAGAACTTCGCCCGATTCAATAACAGTTGAGCGCACCGACACCGGCGCGAACACAATTCCTGTCGATGCGGATCTGCGGCGCTACTTCGCCGGCAAGGGAATGTCCGGAAACGAAACGGCGGCGAGCATTCGCCGCTTTGCGAACAACGTCGTAGATCGTTCCAGTCAAGTGCTTCAGCATGCCTGGGCACTCAAAAGACTGACTGAGAGGTTTTCGCCGGATGACTTACGAAATCTGAGTCCGGACGCGCGCGCTCACTGGCTCGCGATGATCGGAGAGCATTGTCGCGCTCTCCAACAATCAAACGCAGCGTTGGGTCAGGAACTGCAACCGATCTTCTTTCCGGCCTCTGCCGCGGACAGCGGCGAAGAAGGAATCGCAATTAAGGATGACGGCGATCTTGTGCGCGCGGCCGAGCGGCTGCTTGGAATTTGCACATCGAATCATAAGTTGCTCAGCGCCGCATTCACAATCTCACCAGATTCGTCCGGCGCTTCGGCGATCAGATCGCCACAGTTTCTGCGCTCGCTCCGCAGCGCCGAGAAGTTGTCGGCCCGGATCGCGGCAGTAGCCCGACCGTGAGAGGCCTTGTCAGTACCGCCTGCGTCAGCTGGCTTCTGACCTCTGAGTTCTGGTTTCTTTGGAGGACTAACTAAACATGAAACGCAACTCTTCGCCCTTTGCCTTTGGTTCTTGCCTCTTTGCAGTTCTGCTTACTGCCTCCTGCATACTGCCTTCTGCTTTCGGTCAGACAGCTACCGCCACCCTAAGCGGCACAGTTGAAGACCAGAACGGCGCAGTCGTGCCCGGTGCCACAGTAACCATCGAGAACGCAACGACTGGATTGAAGCGGCAAACGACTACTAGTGACCAGGGCTTCTTCACGGTGCCGCTGCTTCCTCCCGGGAAATACACTGTTCGTGCGCAACATGATGGGTTTACAACGGCAGAGATTCGAGACGTCGTGCTCAACGTGGGCGATCAAAAAGCATTCCAGGTTCAGCTAAAGACCGGCAACATCAGTGAGACCGTCAACGTCACCAACGAAGCGCCACTGATTAATGAATCGCCGGCGGTAGGCACGGTGGTGGATCGACAGTTTGTTGCCAATGTGCCACTCAACGGCCGCAGCCTGCAGTCATTGATCACGTTAACACCTGGTGTGTTAGCCGTGGCGGGTGGCGCAATCGGTCAGAGCGGAGAATTCAGCGTCAATGGTCAGCGCACCGAGGCTAACTACTATTCTGTGGATGGAGTAGCGGCGAACACGGGATTCTTGCCGGTGCCCGCAGCTTTTGGCTCAAGTGGAGTTGTTCCTGGAGAGACTGCGTTGGGAACGACACAGAGTTTGGTGTCGCTCGATGCCTTGCAGGAATTTCGCATTCAGACTTCAACCTATTCAGCCGAGTATGGTCGCACGCCCGGGGGACAGATCTCCTTCGTCACCCGCTCGGGAACAAAGGACTGGCACGGTTCCGTTTTCGAGTATTTACGAAACGGCGTGCTCGATGCCAACAACTGGTTCAATAATCGCAGTGGCATCGCCAGACCTTCAGAGCGACAGAACGATTTTGGCGGGACTCTGGGAGGTCCTGTCTTGCTGCCGCGTTTCGGCGAAGGCGGTCATCAACCTTGGTACAACGGGCGCAATCGCACCTACTTCTTCTTCTCTTACGAAGGACTAAGGCTGTCTGCTCCCCAGCCCGCGCAGACCACCTTTGTTCCCGATCTGGCCTTGCGACAAAGCGCGCCAGCCGCGCTTCAACGCTATCTAAATGCCTTTCCGCTTCCTAACGGACCAGAAAATGGAACGACCGGAATGGCCCAGTTGGCCGCTTTCTCGAATCCCGCGACCATTGATGCAACGAGTATCCGCATTGACCACAGCTTCAACGACAAATTCTCAATGTTCGGCCGATACAGTGATTCGCCCTCTCAGACGGTGGCGCGAGTTGGTGGGATCGGTAGCTTGGCCAATCCATTTACTACGTCAACGAGTGTGAGGTCTCTTACCATCGGAGTGACGAATCTATTGAACGCGCGCTTGACGAATAACCTGCTCTTGAACTCTACCTGGAATCGCGGCAGACAAATCAGGGTTCTCCACAACTTCGGCGGAGCGGTTCCCTTCAGTGTTAACGACATAACCACCGATTTTAATGGACAAGCAACGAGCGCAGTCGACGCCTTTTCTTTTCAATTGTTGTTCGGAGGCTTTGACGTTTACGCTTTATCGGACTTGCGCGACTCGCAGCACCAAATCAACATCATCGATACCTTGAGCTATTCTCTGGCGGCTCACTCCCTGAAATTTGGGGTTGATTATCGACGCTTGACGAGCCCGCTCGCGCTCTTTAAGTTGCAAGAGATAGGCTCTTTCTCGACGCAGACTCAAGTCAAGCAAAACCTGGTGAGCTCTGGCTCCGCCCAGTCGTCAGCGGCTATACCCATCGGACCAGTCTATGAAAACTTATCGCTCTTTGCTCAAGACGATTGGAGGGTGACTCGGCGTTTGAACCTGTCTTTAGGTCTGCGGTGGGAGCTGAATCCCGCGCCCACTGATGCGTTTGGTAATCCGCCGTATACGCTTGACCAGATCACGAATCTTGCCACGTCGATGGTGGCCCCAAAGGGCACTCCACTTTGGCAGACGACGCACGGAAACTTTGCCCCGCGTTTGGGCGCGGCTTATCAATTGAGACAGAAACCGGGGCGAGAGACGGTAATCAGAGGTGGCTTCGGTGTGTTTTATGACCTGGGTAACACATACGCCTCGGTGGGTTACCAAGGTGTGGGAATCGGCGTTTTGAAAACGTTTGCTAACGTTCCATTCCCCTTTACCGCAACCCAGTTAACGCTGCCCGCTCCCAGCGTGGCGGCGCCATACAACGCCACCGTTTACGCCTTCGATCCGCATCTGCAGTTGCCGTACACGCTGCAATGGAACGCCGCCATCGAGCAGGCCTTTGGTAAGAATCAGACCTTGACTGTCAGTTATGTCGGAGCCGCGGGTCGCCGATTGTTAGGACAACGCGTGCTCCGTCCTGCAGCGAGTGGCAACCCAAATTTTACAGGCACGCCACGTCGGACTATGATGCATTCCAACTGCAATTCCAGCGTAGGTTGTCGAAAGGCTTGCAGGCACTAGCCGCGTATACCTGGTCGCATTCAATTGACGAAGCTTCGACCAACCTTATTTTAAATCAACTCGTGCGGGCCAGCTCGAACTTCGATGTGCGCCACAACCTTCAAGCGGCTCTTACTTATGACATTCCGGGCGCGTACGAAAGTCCTTTGGCGGCTGGGCTGCTCCGTCATTGGGCGTTGGATACGCGGATCACTGGCCGATCCGCGCTTCCCTTTGATGTAAGCAGCGGCACTTTCTTTGACGCGACTGGAACGCAACAGCAACTCCGGGCGGACCTTGTGCCCGGCCAGCCGATCTACATCGCCGATGCCACGGCTCCCGGTGGCCGAAGAGTGAACTTTAACGCCTTCACGATCCCGACTGCCGCGGAGCAACAAGCTCTCCAGTTCGGCAATGCCCCGCGCAACTTCCTGAGGGGGTTTCCAGTTTGGCAGGTAGACTTTGGCGTGCGGCGTGAGTTTCCTGTTTATGAGCGTTTGAAGCTGCAGTTCCGCGCCGAGGCTTTCAATCTTTTCAACCATCCTAACTTTGGCGCGATTCAGAACAACCTGACCGCTGGCGCTGCAGCATTCGGTCTCGCCACCGGAAGTGTGAACAATCAACTCGGGGGACTTAACGCGCTGTATCAAGTGGGTGGTCCGCGCTCCTTCCAGTTTGCGCTGAAGCTCATCTTTTGAAAGCTGCACACTACCGGTGAAATCCGTTCGGCTGATCTCCTGGCTCAAGCTATCTACCTTGTTGGTAGTCTTATGGACCAACACCCTCTGCTGGGCTTTGCCTCAGACCCTGACTCCACCGCTTCACACGATCGAGTTTGACGTTACTGAAGGTACTTTCATCAATGTGGACGTTTCTCCGGATGGGCGGACACTCGTCTTCGATCTCCTCGGTGATATCTATACCCTGCCGATTACGGGAGGTCAGGCGACACCACTGTTAAGCGGTCGAGCATGGGAGCGCTGCCCGCGTTACTCTCCGGACGGGCGGCAGATCGCCTTTATCAGCGACAGACCTACCCTACCTACCCTAGTTGGACGCAACGTGGAAAATGTCTGGATATTTGACCTGGCCACGAAGGCACTCCATCAAGTCACCAATTCGAAGGATCTGGAGAAGGCGTCTCTCATTCGCGGCACAGTTGAAGGCACACCCACCTGGCTAACCGGCGCGAAAGAAATTGCTTTTGGTTTGCACGATCTCCGTTCACTTGTCCGCGTCGTGCCCGTGGGTGGCGGGGATTCTCGTCCGCTGGAACCTCGTCTCCAGCCGGATTCGATAGGAGCGGAAGACCCCACTCCCTTTCGAGTCGTCTCCGCGACTTTTACTCCGGATGAAAGAACCGCTTTCTTCTCCGGTACTCGGTACAGAATGTTAGCCGACGGAAATCGCACTCCGTTTAGCGAGACCCGGCTCTATCGGCTTGATCTCACGACCCACCAACGAACGTTATTAACGGAGGCCGTTCCTAACCGCCATGAGTTTAAACCGCAGTTGTCACGGTCGGGCAAACTATTGGCCTATGCACGTCGAAACTCTCCAGCGGTCACCGAGCTTCGGATTCGAGACTTGCAATCGGGAACGGACCGGAAGCTGACTATCTTAACCAACGCCGATGATCCCGACCGCGCGTTTGAATTGAACGATGAGATTCCGGCGTATGCATTCACACCCGATGAGCGTTTCGTTGTCATTTGGTATGGAGGCAAGTTACATAAGGTTGCGGTAGCCGATGGCGCTGACCAATTGATTCCCCTTCGCGTGCACGTTAGCCGCGAAGTATCAGTTCCAATACGGGCGCACTACCGCATATCCGACGAACCGGCCGAAGTGCGGGCAATCCGTTGGCCCGTGGTTACAAACGACCGGAGAAAACTGATCTTTTCCGCAATCGGCTATCTGTGGAAGGTCGATCTCCCTGATGGCCGACCGGAGCGTTTGACACAAAGCGAAGACTTTGAATATTCCCCGGCTTTGTCGCCGGATGGGGAGAGGATTGCATACGTGGCCTTCGCCCCCGCCGCTGACAAAATCGGTGTTGGTCGGGGCCGCTTGATGGTTCTTCGGCTCGGAGACGCTGAGCCGAAAGAGATTCTTCCGGCAGACGATGGCAGCTACTTCGTTCCGCAATGGTCGGCGGACGCAAGTAAGCTTGCGGTTGTTCGGGAAATCAGAGTGGGCTCAAACAACAAGGCTGAATTCGGTTGGATAGACCTGAAGGGTCCGTCATTTCATTCCGTTGCTTCCGCGTACCCTTCGACCAGCCACAATGCCGGAGCATTGGGCACCTATACACAACTCATCTCATTTTCGCCTGATGGCCGGCGGCTTCTTTACACCAACGGTGAGATATCGGCTCGCAAAGTACTAACCAGCGTCTCCCTGGATGGAAGCGACGCTCGTGAACTGGCGGTAGCGCCTGATACCGCTCTGAATGACCGCATTACCTGCATCTTGCCCTCGCCTGACCTCAAGCGCTACTTGTTGATCGGCTTGAATCAGGAAGCGTATGTCGTCGAAGCGCCAAAGAATGCGACTTCTCCCGTTCATCTTTCGTTAAAGGATCCAGCCGCTGTAAGGATCAGCGAAGGCGGAGCCGAGTTTCCGGTATGGCTGGACAATGAAACATTGAGTTATGGGTGGACGAACAGCGTCTACATCTACAGAATCGGCCAACCCGGAGTAACGCGTTCGCACACAGTCAATCTGCCGCTCCTCCGACGTCAAGGCGAGGGTTTGCTTGCGTTTCGCGGGGCGCGAATCATCACGGTTACAGGCGACCGTAATGCTGGAAAAGTTATCGAACATGGAACACTTTTGGTTCGAGGGCGAAGGATTATCGCGGTCGGACAAGAGAACAGAGTGCGGATTCCTTTGGGAGCGAGAGTCATAGATGCAAAAGGCCTGACGATCATGCCCGGACTCATCGACACACACTACCATTATGGAACCTATTCCTCGTCCCTGACCCCAGTATCGCAAGATGGCCAGCTAGCGGACCCGAGCACGATAGCCTACGGTGTCACAACGATCTGGGAAGCTATGGGGAATACCGACGACTCTTACCTCTCCCGTTCCGAGCTTCGCGAAGCAGGCCGCAGCATAGGAGCGCGATGGCTCTATGCGAATCTGGCTCTGACTTCGTGGCGTATTGGCGATCGGCCAGATGGTACGGCTTCCGAAGCCGACGCTCGCAAGAAGATCGACATGGGAGCAAAACAGGTGCTCAAACAGCATTTGTCCAACGACCGGGACCAAATACAGTTGCATGCCGAGGTAGCGAGAAGACTGGGCGTGGGGATCGTGGCCCACATCGAGCGCCTCTCGGAACTAATGGTTCGAGTTGTCGACGGCTACTCTGTAGATCACGTGGGAATTGAGATGCCGTTGTACGATGACGTGAAGCAGTTGCTTGTGCGGGCAGGAGTCATCTGGACAACCACCACAGTTGACGCCGCCGTTGGAACTTCTTCTCCGTGGCTGATGGAAGCAGTGCG
>WNFJ01571549.1_pt1 | contig 11885 bp, 12 predicted proteins | sample 5400461 | NCBI WGS metagenome assembly WNFJ01 (sample SAMN13153349, study PRJNA577476) | soil metagenome | isolation source: 115 cm saprolite on Douglas fir-dominated hillslope | place: USA:California | collected 2013-09-17
CCGGAAAGCTTCAATGGCTTGTCCCTATCGGTGGCAGAGCTCTGGGCAAATCCGCCCGGCCGCTGATCGAACGCGCACTGCAGACCGCGTGTGAAAATCGACTCGAAACGCGCGGCCAACTGTCCCAAGAACACCGCGAGCCCAATCTTCGTTGAGGCGCAGATGTCCATGATCCCGTCCGTGTTGAGGTGGCCGACGGTGATTTGGCGGCCGACGCCGAACTCGGTGTCCACCAGGTGGGGCCAGGTTCGACTTGGATGCGAGCGCGACGAGCCTGGTGTGAGTTTCCAGCGGTAAGTTGCCGCTGTATCGGAAACGCGTAAGGCACCCGGTACTTTGCTGACAAGAAAATGCCACGACTCCTGATAAGGCTGGGGCACAAGAACGCCTGTGTGGCAAAACTAGGAAGGCACAAATGCGGGGCATCTCTCATGTGCGATTGATCCAGGCTATGTCTTTGGGGCTTCTTGCCGTCGGCATCGGCTGCAACGGCAGCGGTGGTTCGCAAGCCGGCTCGGGCGGGACGGGCGCCGGCACTGCCAGCGGCGGCACCACTGGCAGCGGCACCACTGGCAGCGGCAGCACTGGGAGCGGCACAACTGGCGGCGACATCTCGGGGAGCGGTGGCACCACTGGCAGCGGCAACATCTCTGGGAGCGGCAGCGCGGTTGGCACAGGCGGGACGCCCACCGGCACTGGGGACGCAGGTGTCGAGGGTGGGGCCGCAGGCGGCTCCTCCGACGGGGGAGCCGACGCGGGAGCCGAGGGCGGGCCGGGTAACCTGCACGGAGGCACGTCCGGTAAATACATCTGTCCGCAGGGTGTCAACTACGCGGGCATGATACCGGCGATGTCGGGTGGCTTTACGATGTCAACAGGCGCCGTCACAAACAATGGCGAGTCGCCGATCTGGGTGGAGTCGACTAACACGCTGTTCTTCACCTCGAAGTTCATTGGCGATCCGATCCGCGAGCTATGGAAGATCGTGCTGCCCGACGTCGCCCAGGTGCAGGTGAAGACCAACGTCGGCGACAATGGCATTACCCTCGACAACGATGACAAGATCATCACTTGCGATCACGAAATGTCGGCCATCGTACGGCTCGACCCCGCCAATGGGAGCGTGCTGCGCATCATCGCGGATCAGTACAACGGCGCTTACTTTCTGTCGCCCAACGACGTCATCGTGCGCAGTGATGGGAATATCTACTTCAGCGACCCGGCCTATTTTGCATCCGAGGGCAAGCGGCCGAAGATCCCGAACACTGCCTTCTATCGGATCTCGCCGGGTGGCCAAGTCTCCCAGATCATGAACGCCGGCACCAAGGACCCGAACGGAGTTGCGTTGTCGCCCGATGGCAACACGCTGTACACGGTCATCACCGTCGATCAGCAAGTGTCGAAATGGGCGTTGAATCCCGATGGATCGATCAACGGTGCGGGCCAGAGCTTTGCCCAGACGGCGATGATTCCAGACGGGATGTGCGTCGATTGCGCGGGCAATGTGTATGTCTCCACGCTGGCGGGCGTACAAGTCTTCGACCCGGCCGGTCAAATGGTCGCCACGATCGGGGGAGGAAAGGCGATCGCTTGTACGTTCGGCGGCGCCGACCGCAAGACGCTGTTCATCTCCTCCGACACCCACGTCCGCTGGGGAACGATGAACATCCCCGGTCTGCCCTGAGCGAAGAGGTTAACCATGCGAACCACAGTCGTGTCTGGCGGAAGGCTCCTGGTTTCATCGGCATTTTGCGCGGCGCTGGCCATCTCCTGCGGAAGCTCCGGCGGCCCCGGCGCCGCCAGCGCGGGCACGGGCGGTAGCGGCAACGGAGCAAGCGCTGGCAACGCAGGATCGTCGGGCAGCAGCGGCGGCGGCAGCACGTCCGGTTCGGGTGGCAACATCGGCAGTGGCGGCAATACGTCCGGTTCGGGCAGCAGCAGCGGCGACGGCGCCACCAGCTCGGGCAGCGGCGCGCCAAGCGACGGCGGCGGCGGCGCGAGCGACGCCGGCAGCGGCGGCGCGCTAGAAGGCGGCGGGAGCAGCGGTACGGTCGTCGCCGGCACCAAAGGCGTGCAGGCGGATCCCGGCACCGTCGGTGACGGCACCCTCGACGACCCGCCCCCCTACCCGCCGGCGCCCGAGACCGTAATGCGCATGCCCGGCGTCCCGGTCGGTAAGGTGATGCCGTATCAGCTGTACGCGAGCCCGAACGTCTACAAAGGTTTGAAGTTCAACTACACGATTTACGTGCCGGCGCAGTACCAGAAGGGCAAGCCGGCTGCGTTCATGGTCTTCCTCGACGGCCAACACTTCGCCGGCCCCGGGACGCCGGTCGCGTCCGAGGACTACCACTGGAACGCGCCGATCCTCTTCGACAACCTGATCGCCAGCGGCGATGTGCCGGTGACGCTCATCGCCTTCATGGATCCCGGCGTGCCCAACGGCATGTACCGGCGCGGCGACAACATGCACCCCGACGCTGAGTTGCGCAGCATGGAGTACGACAAGCCGTCACCGGATTTCTCGACATTCCTGATCAACGAGTTCATCCCCGACGTCGTCAAGAAGGACTACGACATCGTCGACGATCCCGACGGCTGGGGTATCGGCGGCCACAGCTCCGGCGGCATCTGCGCCATCATGGCCGGCTGGTTCCGCCCGGACAAATTCCGAAAGCTGCACAGCAGCAGCGCCAGCTATCCCAACACCAACAACTTCGGCGGCGCCATCACCTTTCCGAACGAGTTCAACAAGGTCACGCCCCCGAAGCCGCTCCGCATCACCATGCTCAGCGGAACGATGGACCTGGGCGGTTGGTTCGCCGCCAACAACAACGCCGCGACGATCCTGAAAGCGAAGGGCTACCACTATCGCTACCGCCCCGGCCAGGACAACCACGTCCCTCCGCTAGCCGCGATTAACGAATTCGCGAACGCCATGCGCTGGCAATGGCGTGGCTATTCACTGCCTTGGTACAAGTAAGCGCGCGTTGGCATGGGACTCGAGCAGGCCGCGAGCCCGCCCGACCAACGAAAGTAGAAACTCGGGCCTACTGTCCGAAGAAGACCGCGAGGCCGATCTTCGTCGAGACGCAAATATCCGGGATGCCGTCCATGTTCACGTGGCCGACGGTCACCTGCCGGCCCACGCCAAACTCGCTATCGACCAGATGGGGTTCGAAGCGCGCTCCGCCAGGAGCCGCCGGGTCGCGAATGAGCTTGAAGACGTAGAGAACCGGCGTTCCTTCGAGATCCGGATCGCCGTAACCACGCGGGTGGGCGTAGCGCTCTTTGCCGACGACGATGTCGGACAACCCGTCGCCGTCCATGTCGATGAACTGCATCGCGTGCGGTTCGGAGAAGACCGGGGGCATCGTCTGGTTGGCTATGTAGTGCTTGGTGAAGGTGCCAGCCGCGGTCTTGGACTGCTCGTACCACGCTATCCCGTACCCGTGAGCCCAGTCGGCGCTTACGATGTCAGTCGCTCCGTCCCCGTTCACATCGAACGCAAACATGTGCGACCCACCATGGTTGCCGACGGGGTCGTTGGCGATGTCCGTCAGCTCAGTCGTGTTGTGCATCCACATCCCACCGGGAGCTGTCGGTTGAATCCAGATTCCGTGGGCCTCCAAGAGATCCGGCTTCCCGTCGCCGTTGACGTCGCCAGCCCCTAAGCCGTGGAGCCAGCCGGTTCCTCCGAAGGGAAACTGGTAATACGTAGTCACCGGATGGTACGTCCAACCAGCGGTCGGGTTGGCCCAATCGGCTTCAAAGTATCCCTTCGTGCTGCCGGGCGGGCAGTTGTGGCACGCGCCGTAGATCTCGGGCTTACCGTCCCCGTTCACGTCGAAGAGCCCCTTTTGCTCCTGTTTCATGTCACTGTGCATCAAGTGCGGCGCCCACATCGGATCGCCCGCGAGCCCGCCCGGACCGGGGTTCTGGTACCAGTACCCAGTGCCCTTGGCCTGCGGCTTTGGCGCCGGACTAACCGTCGTATCCGCGTCGCACGAGGCAATATTGATAATGTCCGTATGCCCGTCCCCATTCACGTCAAAGGGATAGCAGGCCCAGTCGTCGGTAACGCCCGTTACGAGCTCAGCCGGATCTCCCGTTACCGGCAGCCCATCGTGACCCCCACGGAAGATGTGCTCTTTGGTGAAATCCGGGCCCTCGTACCATCGCCGGCCCGCCGAGACGTCAGGAATGCCATCCTCGTTGTAGTCGGCGATCGAACAGCTTTCGGCGTAAGAGAGCGTATTCGGAGGCGCCCCGCCCTTGATCACCTTCCTCATGAAGGGGGCGGGAGCGCCGGCCGTCTTCCATGCGGCGCTTGTCGACGCTTTGGAGGCAATCGCCGCCTTGAGCTGCGGCCAGGTCCCGGTGAGCTCGTAGTTCTTGAACGTCAGGGGCACGCCGCCCGTGCTAGCGCCGCTGCTCGGTGCGCTGCCCGACCCAGGATTGACCACGCTGCCGCTGCCCGGTGCGCTGCCCGACCCAGGATTGACCACGCTGCCGCTGCCCGGTGCGCTGCCCGACCCAGGATTGACCACGCTGCCGCTGCTCGGTGCGCTGCCCGACCCAGGATTGACCACGCTGCCGCTGCCCGGTACGGCGCTCCCCGATCCTCCGCCGGTTCCGCTGCTGCTGCCTCCGGTCGTACCCGAGAAGCCGCAATGAGCGGCCAACGCTCCCGCGCAGCAAAAGAGCGGAGCAAGAAACCTAGACCAACGACGTTCGGGCCAGCGCGCGGCTTCCATATACGACCTCCAAGTTCGCCCTATTTCCCCCGGCGAGATAGAGAGGGTTCACGTAGCACCTGCAGTTGCCTATGTCCACGACGCGTGACCTCTAATGCAACGACGTTGCTCCTCTACTGTACGTTTCTGATTCGGTGGCAGGAAGTGGCGAAGTCGATCGCAGTTCGGGCCATGTAAGTCACAGAAGTGCCACCATTCTGCTCACTTTTTCTCACGCCTCCTACGACCGCCTCCTACGACCCGGGCGGCGCGCGATGCTGTCTCAATGGGCGGCCCCGTCACCGGGAGGGCAAGGACAAATCGCTAGAGACGCCCTTCGATGGCCGGTGATATAGGTCGCGCCGGCTGAGCTCCGCTGCGTCCCCCTTTGAGCCACCGCTCGTACCCAATGACAGCGCTCTTGCTGATAACGGTGCAGTTCGTGCGGGGGTCAAGGGTCCGAAAGGGAGAGTTAGGGTCATGAGATTCGGCATGTCGAGTGTGTTCTTGGCGGCTTTCGCGTCGGCCTTCCTGATTGCGACTCGAGCCCGCGCCGACATTAAGATTTACGAGAAAGAGGGCTGGAGCGTCTACACGAGGGGTCTCATTGCGGCGCACTACCAGATAGGGGTCGGGGACGCCGACCCGGCAGGCAAGGACGGTCGCGGTCTGATAGGGGGCAAGTTCACCGACGAAGGGGTGAAGGACTCACGCGACAACAGCGTCCTTCTGTCGCGCGTGCGCAGCGGCTTTGTCGGCAGCCAGCTCGGCCTCGGCGTCAATCGGAGAATCAGTGACAGCGTTAATGTGACGTCGCTCGTGGCCATCAGCGTCAACGACGTCAGCAGCAGCCGTGGCCAGGACGCGTTCAAGAGCGCAGACTTTCGCGAGGCCTGGGCGGCCATCGCCACTCCGTTCGGTACCCTCAAGGTCGGCCGCATGTTCTCTATCTTCGGGTCAGCCTCGGGGCAGGTCGTGCTCATGGCGTTTCGCTACGGCTTGGGCAATCCCTGCTCCGAGGACGACAACCATCCGACCCTCGCATGCGGATCGGTAGGCGCAGGGTATGCGGGATTCGACGCCCAGTTTCGCTACATCACGCCGCCCATTCTTGCCTTCGACGGACCGGGGGCGAGCTCGCCGGGGCTCCAGCTTCAAGTCTCTGCCTCCGACCCCATTCGACCGCCGGCGTTCTATTTCATGACGCCCTTTCCGCGCGTCGACGGGGAGATCAACTATGGGATCAACTTCGGCGACGTACTGAAGCTGCGAGTCGTTGGCCAGGGCGTATGGGAAGAGATCCAAGCGCTAAATCCGGACAAAGCGACGATCAAGCGGGCGGAAGTGTGGGGTGCGATGGGCTCGGGGTTCGTCGATGTGGGTGGCGCTTGGGGCACGGTCTCGCTCGGCGCCGGCGGTTGGTCCGGCGCAGGCATCGGCGTACACACGCTGCTCGAGGGAGGGAGCGACAACGGAGCGAGCCCGCTCTGCTTCGGAGGTGACAACTCAGAGCTGCGTATATTTCGTGGATACTATGGAAATCTCGTTTACGCCTTTCACGGATCGGCATTGGCGGTCGGGGCGGGCATCGTTTACGTCAAGCCAATCGTTCTTTCCCAACCGGTCCCGACGGCGGCCAATCCGATGCCGCCCAAGGCGAACGACGACACGAACTCGACAAATTACACTCTTCTGACGCAGCAGGCCGAGGGCCACATCGTGTTCTCACAAGCGATCGACGCCGTGGTGATCACCGCCGAGTACATGCGTTGGAATTCGCAGTGGTACTTCGGTGAGAAGCGCGATATCAACTTTGGAGGCGTTGGCGCCAATTACTTCTGGTGAGGCATGGCGCTCGACCGTTACTGGCCGAAGAAGGCAGCGCGCCACCTAGTTAGCGATCCACCCGAGCCCCCCCGCCTTTCATCGCCTTCTCCACCTCGGCAAGCGTTGCCATCGACGTGTCGCCGGGGGTCGTCATCGCGAGCGCGCCGTGCGCAGCGCCGCATTCGACGGCCCACTGGGCGCCGCGGCTGGTGAGAAATCCGTAGATGAGACCCGACGCGAACGAGTCGCCGCCTCCCACGCGGTCGAAGATCTCTAGGTCCTTTCGGGTCTGCGCTTCGTACAAGCGGCCTTCCGAAAAACAAATGGCGCCCCAGTCGTTTTTCGTCGCGGTCTTGGCATTACGCAACGTGGTCGCGACGACGGCGAAGTTCGGGTACGCGGCCACCGCAGAATCGATCATCTTCTTGAACGAAGTGACGTCGAGCTCGGAGAATTGTTCGTCGACACCTTCGATGGCGAAGCCGAGCGCGGCCGAGAAGTCTTCCTCGTTGCCGAGCATCACGTCGACATACTTGGCCAGGCCTCGATTGACCTCGCGCGCCTTGTCTTTGCCGCCGATGCCTTTCCAGAGCGATTCGCGGAAGTTCAGATCATAGGAAACGACGGCGCCATGCTTCTTTGCCGCTTTCATCGCTTCTTCGGCAACCGCAGACGTCGTCTCCGAAAGCGCAGCGAAGATACCCCCTGTGTGAAACCAGCGAACGCCGTCGCGGCCGAAGATGGCTTCCCAATCGATGTCGCCCGGCTTGAGCTGGCTTGCGGCGGTGTTGCCTCGATCGGAGCATCCGACGGCGGCGCGAAGACCAAAGCCGCGCTCGGTGAAGTTCAGACCGTTGCGAACCGTCCTCCCGATGCCGTCGTACTTCACCCAGCGGACGTACGACGGGTCGACACCGCCCTGATAGATGAAGTCCTGCACAAGGCGGCCGACGGGGTTGTCGGCGAAGGCAGTCACGATCGCGGTGTCGAGACCGAAGCAGCGCTTCAGGCCCCGGGCGACGTTGTACTCCCCTCCCCCTTCCCAAGCTTGAAAAGTGCGCGCCGTCGCCACGCGGCCGTCGCCCGGATCGAGACGGAGCATGACTTCTCCAAGCGCCACTAGATCGAAACGACATTTCGCCTTCGGCTTGATGGTCAGACTCATGACAGCGAATCTGCCTTAGCACAAAGTCGCGCTGTTTTTCAGGAGCGTGCTGGGGTAGCTTGCGACGGGCAGAGGGAGGCAGAAAGGAGCAGCGGCCGACCATGATCCTCTTTCAAATTCTTTTTGAGGTGGCCGAGGACAAACGCGCAGAGTTCGAGAGGGCGTACGCCGACACTTTCGAGCCGGCCCTTCGCAAGCAGGAGGGTTTTCTTGGTTCGAAATTGCTACGGCTATACCCCGCAGCATGGATTCAAGAGATTGAAGCTGCTCCGACGGAGTATAATTACCAATTCAATTTCACGTTCGACGCCGAGCAAAGTCGTCGCCGCTGGGCGGTCAGCAAGGACCATGACGTGGCCTGGCCCAAAATGAGCGCGCTCGCACGCAAGCTCGTTTGGCGCGGATACGACGTTTTAGCTAATTCACCTGGTTGAGCATGAGCCTCACTCCGCCGCGCTTCGGCGCAGCTCCGTTCCGGCAACCACGTCAGCCATGGCGGGCGTGGAGGGAGCGAGGCCGCTCCCCCCCCCCCACACCCCCCAGCGGAATCAAGACTTGGGTGTCGGACGACGAACGAGCGCGATCGACTCTCTGACGGCCTTGATGATGGCGTCGAACTGGCGCTGCGCAATTGCGTCGGCCGGAGCGAGCCACGCCCCTCCGCAGGCTACGACCGACGTCACCTTCAAGTAGTCGGTCAGATTCTGCAGATTCAGGCCGCCCGTGGGAACAAAGCCAAAGCCGCTGTAGACCTCGTTGAGCGCCCGGAGGGTGCGCGCGCCGCCATAGGCTTCTGCCGGGAAAAACTTGAGCATCTTGAGACCATAGTTTCGTGCCGTCTCAATTTCGGTCGGCGTGCAGACTCCGGGCAGCACCGGGATGTCGTTTTTCAGGCAGTACTCGACGACGAGAGGGTTCAGCCCTGGGCTGACGATGAGCTCCGCCCCGGCGTCGACCACCGTTTGCACCTGCTCTGGCGAAGTGACAGTGCCGGCCGCCAGCACGAGACCCTTCTTGGCCGCCCCGACTCGGCGGAGTGCAGCGACCGCGGCGTCCGTTCGCATCGTGATCTCGAGAATCGGCAGTCCCGCGCTCAAGAGCGCATCGGCAAGATCGGAGGCTGTATCGGCATCGCGAATCGCCACGACCGGGACAAGCCGGTGAACACGCAGAGCTTCGAAAGGAGACGTCGTCATGACTTTCTTCTCGCACCCATCGAACGCTCGCGCAACGCCTTGCGCGCGAGGTACGCGACGATGGCTGCGTTGGTGAGAAAAACTGCCGCCCGCGAAACCTGAGGGTGCCTCGCGAACGCAATCACCTCGATGGGCAGGAAGGACCCCGTGGCGACAACGACGAGCCAAGGACCCCACCACTTGCCGAGCAAGAGTGCCCATCCTTCGATGAGGTTGAAGGTCCCATCGACAGTGAGCGCGATGGCAATGGTCCAGAGGCCGCGCGGGGTCGCCGCGCGCGTGACCAGTCGCGCCATCTCGATGCTCCAGGCGCCTGTGTGGTGGCGCAAATGCTCGGCGACTTCGAGCATTCGGTCCCGAATGCCGGATCCCATCAGCGCCACGAGCAGCGCCGCGCTTACCAGCCACAGGCCGCCCTTGATGAATTTGTAGGCGATGATGACAACGACGCCCCGGTCGCGCTTCGTCGCAGCGCGTGAGGGGTGGAGGCGCTCTAGCACCGTCGCGTCGCGTCGCTCTCGCATCATCGCAACGCGAGGGCAACGCAGATGAAATAGGCAACGGCGAAGACGAGCCAGAGCACAACTCCGGCGCGCATCTTGTCGCGCCACGCCCACCAAGGCGCGAGCGGCGCGACCACGAGCGCGACGGGACCCCGCCATCGCGGCGCTCTCCGAGACAAGCCAATCGCAAGCATGAAATGAATCGTCACAAAAACCGCAAAAAGGACGACCGTAGCAACGAACACAACCAAATCGCGCGTCATAGGTGCATCCGACAAAAGCCCAGCGGCGCAGCAGAGCCGCAGCGAGACGGAGGCGGAGTGAGGCTCATGCTCAACGGGGTCTCTTGCTAGCGCCGTACCGGTGATCTGACACGCAATGAGTGAAACTCACTTCCGGCTGGGGGGTGTGGGGGGAGCGGCCTGCTCCCTCCACGCCCGCCATGGCTGACGTGGTTGCCGGAACGGAGCTGCGCCGAAGGCGCGGCGGAGTGAGGCTCATGCGGAACCGGGTATCCTTACTCACATGAAGCTCTATACGAAGACGGGCGATGACGGCACGACAGGGCTTTTTGGAGGCCTGCGCGTGCCCAAGGCGAGCGCGCGAGTCGAAGCGTACGGCACGGTGGACGAAACGAACGCTGCGATTGGCGTAGCGCGCGCATTCGCGCCCGAGCTCGCTATCGACGCGGTGCTCGCGCGCGTCCAAGGTGACCTATTTGCCCTGGGCGCGGAGCTCGCTTGCGCGCCCGGGCGGCAGCCCAAACTGAACATGCGACTCCTCGATGAAGAGGACATCGCGAGGCTCGAGGGGGCCATCGACGACGCGGACGCCGCGTGCCCGCCCCTCAAGACCTTTGTTCTCCCCGGGGGATCGCCGACGGCCGCCGCTCTGCATCTCGCGCGAACCGTGTGCCGCCGCGCGGAACGCGCGGTCCTCGCGGTCCACGAAGGGCCGGTTCGGCGCGAGCTCGTCATCTACCTCAATCGTCTGAGCGATCTGCTCTTCGCGCTGGCACGGCGCGCCAACGTCTTTGCATCAATTCCCGATGTGCCATGGAGCCCTGGCTCCGGCTAGGTCAGCTAGGCTGCGTCTCGCCCGTGCGACATTTCAGCGGCGAGCCGCTTTCGCGCGCGGTGCAGGCGGCTCATCACGGTTCCGACCGGAACACCAAGCACGGCTGCCGTCTCTTCGTAAGACCGCTGCTCAAGATCCACGAGCACGACGACTGCGCGAAACGGTTCGGACAGCCCGTCGAGTTTGGCTCGAGTCGACGCCAGCAGAGCACCGTCACCGGCATCGGGCGAGCCGAAGCTCGAGGGCAGCGTCCATGCGCACGGATCGCTGGCCAGCTGCAGCAACGCTCGCCGCTCCCGACGACGACGACGCCAGTCCGTCACGAACACATTGAATGTGATTCGCAGGAGCCATGCACGCAGGTTGGTTCCGCTGTCGTAGCGATCGGCAAAGCGCAGGGCGCGTTCAATCGCGTCTTGAGCGATATCATTGGCTACTGTCGCGTCCCCCGCGAGCCGCATCGCATGCGCACGGACTTCGGGTACGAGCCGCACAAGACCGGCCGCTACCTCGCGGTTCACTTGGTACCGTTTTGGTGATCTCAGTGGCTCTGCGACGGGGGGGGCGGGCATCGAGTCCTCCTTGGATGCTCGTGCCCATCGCAAAGTGGATGCCGCGCTCGAACCTTGCAAAATCGCAGCGGTTTCTCCCAAAGCGAGGCGGATTTAGTGTCTCGACAGCCAACTCGGTGTGTTCAGGAGCAGACAAGAAGCGAGTGGGCGTCAACCGGCGCGCGCAAGAAGCGCAGGAAGTTCGTCCGCGATCTCGGACGCCAAAAGCCCCCGGTCCGCTCCCCCATGAGCCTTGGACCATGCTTGTCCACCTGCACACGCAGCTTCGAAAGTAGGCATTGAACACGTCATGGCAGCGACGATTCCCGCCAAGAGATCGCCGGAGCCCGCGGTCGCGAGCGCGGGACATGCCACCGGACACACGGCCAACCGCGAATCCGGTGCCGCAATGATCGTGTGGGCTCCCTTGAGCACCACCACCGCGCCGGTCGCCGCAACGAGCTCACGCGCCATGCGAAAGCGATCGCTCTCGACTTGCGCAGGTGTCTTGCCGAGCAATCGAGAGAGCTCGCCGGGGTGAGGCGTCAGAATCGCATTCTGCGCGGCCATGAATACGCTCGGCCTTCCGGCGAACATCGTCAAGGCATCCGCATCGACGACGACTGGGCCGCGCCAGGACGCGAGAACATATTCGACGACCGTGCGCGCATCGTCGTTCAAGCCCAGCCCTGGGCCAATGGCGATGGCGTTCTTGCCTTTCAGGATGCCGTCCAGCGACCGAGCCGCGTCGCCGGAGTCGATGCGCGCCGTCATCACCTCGAGGGCATGTGACTCAATGGCGTCCGCTGCGGCGGGCCAAGTGGCGATGG
>WNFJ01611260.1_pt1 | contig 11882 bp, 2 predicted proteins | sample 5400461 | NCBI WGS metagenome assembly WNFJ01 (sample SAMN13153349, study PRJNA577476) | soil metagenome | isolation source: 115 cm saprolite on Douglas fir-dominated hillslope | place: USA:California | collected 2013-09-17
AAACTGTTCATCCTGTGTCCAAATCCAAGGATAGTCTTCCGTTTGTTGCGCGACATTCGAAGCCCACGGATTTCGAAGAATGTAGTGAAACTTTTCTTCGAGATCTCGATCGGAACGGATGAATCGATCGAAGGATTCTTTATCCCACAATTGGCCGGTCCGATTTTCGAGTTTATTGATCTCGTGAGCGGTAAAGGATTTTATGGAGCCAAGAATTTCTGAAAGGCTCCAAAAAACTGGCTCGCTATCGGGGGCATTTTCGTTTTTCGGCCACGGTTGCAGCAACGCATGAACATGATCAGGCATAACGCAAGCGGCGAAGAGTTCGTAACGTTTGTTATGAAAATGACACAGAGCGTTTAAGACTATTGTTCGCGCCGCTTCGGAAAGATCGATCCTTCGTTTGGTGGAAAAGGTTACGGCATAAATCATCCAAGGCTGTTCGAAATGAGGGAGGCGTCGCTTCGAATAGCGGGCATTCCCGGACGGAGATTGTTCCGAAGTTCGCGAAAGCGGAACGCTTTCGCCAGCACCCGAGACGGGCGCGCTCCCCGGAATCGCCCGCGGCTGGCAATCGCGCACGGCGGTCACAATCGCGCGAATGTGTTCAGGCGTTGTCCCGCAGCAACCGCCGACCAGATTGAGCCAGCCGTTTTCGGTCCAGCGTTTTAGTTTTGGAGTGAGCGTTTCCGGCGTTTCCGGAAAACCGGTTTCGGAAAGCGGATCGGGCAGACCGGCATTCGGATAAGCGCTGACGTAAAATGGCGCCACCCGCGCCAACTCTTCGATGAATGGAGTCATTTCATCCGGACCGAGCGAACAATTCAATCCGACGACTAGCGGCTGCGCGTGCGCGATCGAAACCAGAAACGCTTCCACGGTTTGGCCACTCAATGTCCGGCCCGCTTTGTCAGTCACTGTTCCGGAAACGATTAGCGGGAGCTTTTTGACTGTTCGTTCGAAGACGTCCGCGACCGCAAAGAGGGCCGCCTTACCGTTCAACGTGTCGAAGATTGTTTCGATCAGGAGAAGGTCGACCTCTCCTTCGACGAGCGCACTGATCTGATCGAAATAAGACTGGCGCAGTTGATCGAATGTGACGGCGCGAAAACCGGGATCATTCAAATCGGGCGAAATGGACGCGGCCACGGGGAGGGGACCGATCGATCCGCCGACGAACCGGCGTTTTCCCGTCTGCTTGGTTGCTCGATCTGCCGCGTGCAGCGCGATCGTCGCGGCTGCCAGATTCATTTCGCGAACGAGCGCGCGAAGATCGACATCGTTCACGACCCGGTGAAAGAATTCCTGATCCTTCCGCCCGCCTTTTGGCTCGCCCTGAAAGAGAAAATCGTGAAGGCCAATTGTGGTCGCACTGAACGTGTTGGTTTCGATGATGTCAGCTCCCGCTTCGAGGTAAGCGGAATGAATTTCCTCGATCACTTGCGGCTGAGTCAGGTTCAGCAGCTCGAGGCTGCCTTTGAGATCTTTGCCCTTCCAGTCCGGGAATTGTTTTCCACGGTAATCCTGCTCCGACAGTTTTCGGCGTTGGATCATGGTGCCCATCGCGCCGTCGAGCACGACGATGCGTTGGTGCAGCAGCTCTTCCAGTGGGTGAATCTTATCCGGCATGCTGGCGAAGAACTAAGCCCGGTTTGTGCCAACATCAAGAAACAAATCTACGCATCATGATATGTAGATGTGTTGTGCTAAGCTCCAAGTCCCAACATCCAAAACCCAAAGAAGCTCCAATCTTCAAACTCCAACCAGTCACTTCCCACGTCTTTGGGGGTTGGAGCGTGGAATTTCTCCGGTGCTTGGGGTTTGGTGCTCACGGTCGCAGCTGGCTCGAACGTAGCGATTCCAGAAATGGTTCACCTTGTGATGCGAGCCGTTGCTCGAGCTTCTCTGGGCAATCGCAATCGCAGCATGCCCACGGCTCCCCGAAATTCCGATATAAGGAGAAATAGCGGTTTGCGTAATTCGAGATCTCCCCTGTGGTATCTCTAAGAATTATAGTTTTTTCTTTACAAAACAGTCGAGATCTGACCACAATGCCTGCCCAATTTTGCAGTCGTCGTCACTAGAACAATCCGACCCCAGGAACAATCCAACCCCAGGACCTGTATTTAAAGTTAAATGAGAAGAGCACTAATGTGCCGTTGGTGGGAAAAGAATAACAAACCATTCGTTGCGCTTCTCGCCGCTGGCGCCGCGCTGGCGATGGCAACGCTAATCGATGCCTCAAGTTCTACCCAGGTCGAACAATTTGGTCCACTTGTCGTTCCGCGTACGGGACATGCCGCGACCGCGCTGGCCGATGGCCGCGTCCTGATCACCGGTGGACGCGATGGCGCCGGGACTATCATAGCCATCGCAGAAATCTTTGATCCAGCGACCGAAACCTCCACCGCTGTCGGAGCACTCGTTACTGCCCGGGTCAGTCACACGGCGACGCTCTTGCCTAATGGCCGAGTCCTTATCGCTGGTGGTACAGGTGCGACTGGGCCGCTAAGTTCCGCCGAGATTTTTGACCCCGCAAACCCTGGCGCGGCTTTTCGAGTGCTCTCTGCGACGATGGGCGCCGCGCGCGCGGGGCACACCGCTACCCTGCTTAAAGACGGCACAGTACTCATCGCCGGCGGTGACGTCGCTGGCACCGCGGAGATATTTGATCCGACGACAGAAACGTTTTCCTCGACGCTGTTGACCATGGCCGCGCCGCGAATCGGCCATACCGCCACTTTATTTTCCAACGACAGCGTTTTGCTTGCCGGCGGAAATACGGATTCGATGGAATTGTTCACCCCCGCCGACCAGAAGTTCACGCTCGATTCGCAGGTGATGTCGGCAGTTCACACTGGCCAGGCAGCGATCTCCTTGAGCGATACCCATCTGTTCTTCTTCGGCGGAGACGCGCTCAATACGATCGAGGAATTCAATCCCTCGGCTGACACGATCACGGTCGACGGCACCATGGACGCGCCCGCGTCCAGCACCACACTTCTGGCTAACGGGAAAATCCTCGTGCTCCGGCCCGATCTGGCTGGTCTTTATGAACCGGATGCCGTCGCTCCGAACCCAGCTTTCACCGCATTCGATGAAACATCGGTCCCTGGCACCAGCATACTGCTGCGCAGTGGTCAGACCGCGACGGAACTTCCGGGCGACAAGACGATCCTCGTTGCCGGCGGTGCGAACGCGCAGAGCCAAATTAGCCAGTCAACGGCGCTGTTTAACCCGGCGCGAATTTGGACCGACAAGGATGATTATCAGCCCACGGATCCGGTTGTCTTAAGCGGATCGGGCTGGAAAGCGAATGAAAATGTTTATCTATATGCAGTCGATTCGGAGACAGAGGCGTGGACTTATGGAACCACTGTCGCCGCCGATGCAAGCGGCGCTTTCTCGGTTAACCCCTATTTCATAGTCCAAATGGCGCAACTCGGCGCGAATTTCAGTGTGAGCGCTGTCGGCGCGCAGTCCGCGATGCAGGCGGATGTTAAGTTTACAGATTCTAAACCTAATACAGTCACCGTCGGCCCGCCGAACAGCGTAAGTGTGACTCCAGGAGGAACCGCCAATTACACCGTCACCGTAAACTTTAATGGCAACGGCAACTCCTGCACTTCTCCTCTGAGCATCACTGGCGGGCTTCCTGCCGGTGTTACCACTGCCTCGCCAGACACAACGTTCACGCCAAGCTCCGTCACCAGCACCGGCGGCAACGTGACCTCAAGCTTGGCTATTACCACTCATGCTGGGACAGTTCCCGGTTCCTATACATTTACTGTGTTGGCCGCCAACGGCGGTGGCACTTGTCAATCAGGCACGGCCACAGGCACCGGCGTTCTAGTGGTGGCCGGAGCTGCGACGCATTTTTCTGTGACGGGTTTCCCCTCGCCGACTAGTGCGGGCACTGCGGGCACGTTCACGGTGACCGCGCTGGATTCAAACAACAACACAGCCGTAGCCTACACGGGCACGGCGACTTTCAGCAGCTCAGATGCGCAGGCGGTCTTTGCTCCCGCCACCTACACTTTTCTGGCAGCCGACAAGGGTGTACACACCTTCACTAGCGGCGACCCTCAAGACGGTGGGAACGCAATCCATCACCGCCAGTGACGGTGCGATTACCGGGGCGCAGAGCGGTATCGTAGTAAACGCGGGTGGGGCGACGAAGTTGGCGCTGAGCGGTTCCACCGCTGACCTGGCGTCGGGCAGCACGCGCGTACTGACGGCAACGATTCAAGACACGAACGGCAACACGATCACTACAGGTCCGAACAGCACATCGAGCGTTACATTTGCGGAGACCTCGGGCACAGGCACGGTGACGGGACTTGGTTCGAGCACGGCCGTAGCCGGCGTCGCGACTCTAACAGTGACCGGCAACGCGGTCGGCTCGGTGACGATTACAGCGTCGGCGACTGGTTTGGCGCCTGGGACCGGGAATCCCATTTCGTTCAACGTAGTAGCCGGTGCGGCGAGCAAGCTGGTGATCACCGGCTCAGTGAGCCAGACGGGGGGAACCTCTCAAAACTTGACGATCACGGCGAAGGACGCCAGCGGTAACACGGCGGCCTCTTACACTGGAGACAAATCTCTTACCTTTTCCGGCGCGAATTCCTCTAGCAATCCGGTCACGAACCCGACGGTAACGAACAAGACTGGGACGGCGGTGAATTTTGGGACGGCGGAGACGATCACATTTAGCAACGGCGTCGTCACCGTTTCCGGTTCCGCGAACGGCGTGATGACGCTGTACAAAGCGGAGACAGCTACAATTGCGGTAACCGATGGAACCATCAGCGCCGCCAGCACTGATCGTTTGACGGTGACCGTGAGTGCCGGGACCTTCGCTAAGTTCGCACTCAGCCTGACGAGCCCGCAGACGAACGCGGGTGTCTTTACAGGAACGAACACTCTGACTGCGCAAGACAGCTGGGGCAACACTGTTACAACGTTTAATGCTGCGGCCGATAATGTAACCATCGTCGCCAACGCGCCATTAACTGGAACGGTTTCAGGTCTGGGGTCGGGTGGCAATAATATCCTGAATCAAGCCGGTAACTTCAGCTCCGGCGTGGCCAACCTAACGACGTTGGGCATGAAGTACACGGGGAATGCCACCACGGGAACGTTCACAGCGACTTCGGGCAGCGGTAAGACAGGCACTTCGGGCAGCGTCACCATCAATGGGGGGACGTTAGATCACTTCAGTTTCGCGACAATCAGCAACCCGCAGACGGCAGGCACCGCCTTTAGCATCACCGTTACCGCTCAGGATGCCGGCAACAACACTGTCACCAGTTTCGACGCAAACGGCAATAAGGCGATGCTTACCTCTACCGGCGCGCTGACCGGCGCTCCGATTACGAGCGCGGCATTCACGGCTGGTGTTCTTACACAGAACGTGACCATCACGAATACCGGGAACTTCACGATCACCGCGACTGGGAGCGGCGGTAACTCGGGCATCACCGGGACAAGTAATTCGTTCCAGGTAAATCCGGGATCGCCCACGCACCTCGTGTACTTGCAGCAGCCGACGACCGCTCAGGCGGGCGTTTCGATCGCGCCGCCTGTCACCGTTCAGCTGGAAGACGCCAACAACAACGTCGTGACCACGGGAACTGGCAGCACGGCTTCGGTTGGCATCGCCATCCTTACCAATCCGGGGAGTGGCACGCTCAGCGGGACGACTCCGGTGAATGCAGTCGCGGGCGTCGCGACCTTCAGCGACCTTTCAGTCAATAAGACCGGCACCGGCTACACTCTTCAAGCCACGAGCAGCGGGCTGACCTCGGTCACCAGCAACGGGTTCAACATTACGCCCGCCGTGGCGTCGAAGCTTGTTTTCGGCGTCCAGCCGTCAAATACCACGGCGGGAGTAGCCATCTCGCCCGCAGTGTCTGTGCAGGTGCAGGATCAGTTCGGCAACCTGACCACCAGTACCGCAGCGGTCGGCATCGCTATCGTCGCTAATCCGAGCAGCGGCACATTGAGCGGCACGACACCGGTAAACGCAGTGAGCGGCACTGCGACCTTCAGCGACTTATCCATTAATAAAGGTGGCCTCGGCTACACGCTCCAAGCTTCCAGCGCCGGTCTGACCTCTGCAACCAGCGGGACGTTTACAATCAACAATCCGGCACCCACGCTCACCAGCATTGCCCCGACGAGCGCAAATTTGTCTGACACGCTCGACGTCGTCTTCAACGGGACGAACTACATCAGCGGTGTAACTATGGTGAGCTTTGGTGCGAACATTACGGTCAACACCGTGACTGTGAATAGCAGCATCAAGCTTACCGCAAATATCACGATCGAATCGGGCGCAACGGTTGGCCCACGCAATGTCTCGGTCACCAACCCCTCTCCTGGTGGCGGAACGGCTACTCTAACGAACGGCCTCACCGTTAATAATCCGGCGACTACGACCGTCGTTACTTCTTCGTCCGTCGCAAATACCTCCACTTATGGCGAGTCAGTGACCTTCACGGCCACGGTCTCCACAGCCAGCGGAACACCCACCGGCGGCGTGACGTTCTATGACAGCGCGTCGTGCTCCGGCACTGTCCTGGCAGGTCCAACCAATCTCGACGCCAACGGTAAGGCTACCTTTACGACTACCTCGCTGACCGTTCCCGGACATACCATAACTGGCTGCTACACACCCACAGGAATCTACCTGGCGAGTAACGGCAGCGTCACCCAAACGGTCAACAAGCGGCCGGCTACGTGGACTACGGATGCCAACAGCAAGACCTACGGCGCTGCGGATCCCGTTCCGTTGACCACTGGTAGCGGCACTGGATTCCTGTTTTCGGACAACGTGACGGCGAGTTACAGCCGCGACTCGGGCGAGACGGTGGCGGGCGGCCCCTATCACATCACGGCCACGCTTTCTCCGGGGGCTGTGCTCTCCAACTATGACATCACCAACGCGGGCGCGGACTTCACCATCGCCAAGCGCGACGCGACGGTCGTGGTGACGGCGTACACCGTCCCCTACAACGGCCATTCGCACACGGCGACCGTGACGTCGATCACCGGTGTGAACGGGGAGACGGGAGCCACCGTGGGCACCGTCGACGTGAGCAACACGAACCACACGAGCGCCGGCACGTATGCGACTGACACCTGGAGCTTCACCGGCACGGCCAACTACAACAACATCGCTGCCACAACGATCACCGATACCATCAGCAAGGCCGATGCGACGGTCGTGGTGGCGGCATACACCGTGCCCTACAACGGCCATTCGCACACGGCAACCATCACGTCGATCACCGGTGTGAACGGGGAGACGGGAGCCACGGTCGGGACCGTCGACGTGAGCAACACGAACCACACGAGTGCCGGTACGTATGCTAGCGACACCTGGAGCTTCACAGGCGCCGCCAACTACAACGACATAGCTGCCAAGACGATTACGGATACCATCAGCAAGGCCGACGCGACGGTTGTGGTGGCGGCGTACAACGTGCCCTACAACGGCCATTCGCACACGGCGACTGTCACGTCGATAACTGGTGTGAACGGCGAGACGGGAGCCACGGTCGGGACTGTCGACGTGAGCAACACGAACCACACGAGCGCCGGTACGTATGCTAGCGACACCTGGAGCTTCACCGGCGCCGCCAACTACAACAACATCGCCGCCACGATAATCACCGATACCATCAGCAAGGCCGACGCGACGGTCGTGGTGGCGGCGTACACCAGCGCCACCACGACCTACGACGGCATTCCGCACACAGCGACTATCATGTCGATCACCGGTGTGAACAGTGAGACCGGAGTCACCGTTGGTACTGTTGACGTGAGCAACACGACGCACACGCCGGCCGGTACGTACTCTAGTGACACCTGGAGCTTCACGGGCACCGCCAACTACAACAACATTGGCAACACCACGATCACGGATAGCATCGGTAAGGCGACCGCGACCGTCGTAGTCACGCCTTACACCAGTCTCACCACGACCTACAACGGTAATCCGCACACGGCAACCATCACGTCGATCGCCGGTGTGAACAGTGAGACCGGAGTCACCGTTGGTACTGTTGACGTGAGCAACACGACGCACACGAACGCCGGCACGTACTCTAGTGACACCTGGAGCTTCACGGGCACAGCCAACTACAACAGCATTGGCAACACCACGATCACCGATAGCATCGGCAAGGCAAATGCAACGGTCGTGGTCACGCCGTACACCAGTCTGACCACGACCTACAACGGTAATCCGCACACGGCAACCATCACGTCGATCGCCGGTGTGAACAGTGAGACCGGAGTCACCGTCGGCACCGTCGACGTGAGCCATACGACGCACACGCCGGCCGGCACGTATGCCAGCGACACCTGGAGCTTCACGGGCGCCGCCAACTACAACGATATCGGCAACACCACGATCACCGATAGCATCGGCAAGGCGACCGCGGTGGTAGTAGTCACGCCTTACACCAGTCTGACCACGACCTATGATGGTAATCCGCATACGGCAACCATCACGTCGATCACCGGTGTGAACAGTGAGACCGGAGTCACCGTTGGCACCGTCGACGTGAGCCACACGACGCACACGCCGGCCGGCACGTATGCCAGTGACTACTGGTTCTTCACCGGCACGGCCAACTACAACGATATCGGCAATACCGCGATCACCGATAGCATCGGCAAGGCGACCGCGACCGTCGTAGTCACGCCCTACACCAGCCTGACCACGACCTACGATGGTAATCCGCATACGGCAACCATCACGTCGATCACCGGTGTGCACAGCGAGACTGGGGCCACCGTTGGCGCCGTCGACGTGAGCCACACGACGCATACGCCGGCCGGCACGTATGCCATGGACTACTGGTTCTTCACCGGCACGGCCAACTACAACGATATCGGCCATACCACGATCACTGATAGCATCGGCAAGGCGCACCTGACCGTTACCGCCGACAACCAGTCGAAGACCTACGATGGGAGCGAATTCACCGCCTTCACGGCCACGTTAACCGGGTTCGTCGATGGCGAGACCAGCAGTGTAGTTAGCGGTGCTCCCGATTTTACCGGCCCCGCCATTACTGCTGTCAATGCCGGCACCTACACTATCAGTTCGACAGTCGGCACGCTCACCGCGACCAATTATGACTTCCCGGCCGTAAACTTCATCGATGGCACGCTGACCATCAGCAAGGCGCACCTAACAGTTACTGCCGATAACAAGTCGAAGACCTACGATACCGCCACCTTCACCGCCTTCACCGCCACCGTGAGCGGCTTCGTTAACGGCGAGATACTGACGACCAGCGGTGTTACTGGAAGCGCAAACTTCTCAGGCGCCGCAACGACGGCTATCACCGCCGGGACCTACATCATCACGCCTACGGTGGGTAGTCTGAGCGCGACCAATTACGACTTCCCTCCTGCGAACTTTGTCAACGGCACGCTGACCATCAAGAAGGCTGATGCAGTGGTCACGGTCAACGGCTACACCGGCACTTATAACGGCCACTCTCATGGAGCGAGCGGCACGGTGACGGGCGTTGATGCTGGCGGCGCGGCACTAGGCACTACTCTGGACCTGGGCGCTACCTTTACCAATGTTCCCGGCGGCACAGCCTACTGGACCTTCACCGGCGGCACTAATTATAATAATCAGAGCAGCACAGTGGCCATCGTCATTAACAAGGTGCATCTCACGGTGACGGCCGACAACAAATCCAAGACTTACAACGGGGCGGTGTATTCGCCGTTCGCGGCGACGCTGAGCGGGTTCGTCAATAGCGAGACCGACGCCGGCCTGCGTCTCGCGGGAGCGTTGTCGGGCAATGCCGGTTTCGTCGGAGCGGCGACGAACGCTGTCAACGCCGGGACCTACACGATCACCCCGACGCAGGGCACCCTCAGCGCGACTAATTACGACTTCACCACTTTCTACGACGGAACGCTCACCATCGGGAAGGTGCACCTCACGGTAACGGCAGACGTTAAGACGGTGCAGTATTCGGATCCGTTGCCCTCGTTGACGGCGACCCTTAGCGGGTTTGTGAACAGTGAGACCGACGCGGGTCTGCGTCTCTCGGGAGCGTTGTCGGGCAATGCCAGTTATACTACTGCGGCTGCGATTACTTTCTATACCAGCACCAGCGGCGTTTCCAACGCGCCAGGGACCTACATGAACGCCATCATCCCGTCGTTGGGCACTCTCAGTGCGACTAATTACGACTTCCCGGCTGCGAACTTCGTTAAGGCCACGTTGACCGTGACCCAGGAAGACGCGCGCGCTACTTACGCAGGCACCTTGTTCGCTTCGACTTCATCATCGACCAGCAGCACGGCTATCGTGACGCTGAGCGCGACAATCCAGGATATCACCGCGGTGACTGGCGATCCCGCCTACGACCCATATCTCGGAGATATTCGAAATGCCAAAGTCACCTTCATTAATCGCGACACCAACACGGTTATCAACATGACACCCCTAGCGGTCGGATTGGTCAACGCCGGTGATACTAAGACTGGCACGGTCACTTATAACTGGAGCGTTGATATCGGTAGTAACGATTCCCTCCAATACACGATTGGCATCATGGTAACCAACTACTACACGCGCAACAATTCGGCAGACGACACGCTTGTGACGGTCTCGAAATGGATTCCCGGATCGATAACTGGCGGCGGCTACCTTGTGATGCAAAAGTCCGCCGGTCTCTATCCGGGAGGTGGTGGGACCAAGAACAATTTCGGGTTCAACGTCAAGAACGCCTCGAACGGCCCGAAAGGTAACATCAATACGATTATTCGGAATAACGGTCGGGTTTATCAAATCAAAGGTAACTCGATGACTTCGCTGAGTACCAAACTACCTTCGCCTCCCGCGACTACCCCGGCGACAGCCACGTTCAACGGCAAGGCAAACATCCAGGATATCACTAACCCGCTTACTCCGATCAGCATCGACGGGAACGCTGCCCTTCAGGTCACCATGACCGATAATGGCGAGCCCGGCAGCAGTGACACAATTGCGATCACAGTCTGGAACAAGAGCGGCGGCATGTGGTTCTCAAGCAACTGGACCGGCACCATGACCCAAGAGCAGACACTCGGCGGGGGCAATGTCCAGGTGCACTGATTTTAGAGACAACTCGACCAAGCAGAAGAGAGATAAGTTAGAAATCAGCGCCGAGAGGTGGAAATCATCTCGGCGCTTTCTCTTTTTTTGGCTCCAACCACGAATGGACACCAATGGACCCGAGTACCAATTATAAAGGTTGACGTCTGACACGGGCGCCCTACAAAATTCGTGTTAATTGACGGTTAGTCATCCGCGCGGGCCGCGTGTGCTGCCCGGACTTTCTCCGCGCGCGCTCGACGGAACGCAATCCGGGCTTCTCAATCGGAAGATCGACAATTAAATCTCCAGAATGAATCCGCTCCGGATTTACCGAATTTACCACGCGGTCTTCGATTGGATTGCAGGCCTGGAGGCGGTTCGGCTTTTCACAATCTTGAATCGCGAGCAGCGGAACACATTTGCCGCCTGCTTTCTTGGTTGGGCGCTCGATGCGCTCGATTTCTTTCTGGTCACGTTCGTCCTCGTCCCGCTCGGCCATGATTTCGGACAGACCATCCCCAAAGTCGCGTTCGCAATCACGCTCACGCTGATGATGCGGCCGGTTGGCGCGTTCATTTTTGGCCTCCTTGGCGACAGATTTGGCCGCCGCATTCCGCTCATGGCGGACATCATCTTTTATTCGGTGATGGAGTTACTGACTGCTTTCGCGCCGAATTTCACCGTCTTTTTAATATTGCGCGCGCTTTTTGGAATCGGCATGGGCGGTGAGTGGGGGCTGGGCGCGTCATTGGCAATGGAATCG
>WNFJ01225694.1_pt2 | contig 11878 bp, 11 predicted proteins | sample 5400461 | NCBI WGS metagenome assembly WNFJ01 (sample SAMN13153349, study PRJNA577476) | soil metagenome | isolation source: 115 cm saprolite on Douglas fir-dominated hillslope | place: USA:California | collected 2013-09-17
GAGATCGAGCCGGTCGGCGACTCGTGCCGCCTGACGGTGATCCACGATCAGCTGCCGCCGGACGCGCCGGCCGAGCTCTACGGCGGGTGGCCGATGATCTTGTCCGGCCTGAAGACCTGGCTCGAAACCGGGCAGGCGCTGACCACGCCCGGCTCGCTCATGTATCAGCCGCAGCGGTAACCGATTCCCCATCACCCAGCGACGCGAGGAGATCGTCATGTCCCAGACCACCATCACCGACATCGGCACTGTGGGGATCCCGGTCAGCGACCAGGACCAGGCGGTGGAGTTCTTCGTCGGCACGCTCGGCTTCGAAAAGCGGCTCGACGTGCGGATGGGGGAGAGCTTCCGCTGGGTCACGGTCGCGGCCCCGAACGCGTCCACCTCGGTCGCGCTGATCACCAGGCCCGACACGGGCGCCGACACCGGCATCCGGTTCCTGGTTCCCGACGCGGAAACCGAGCACACCGCCATGCGGCAACTGGGCATCGAGGTCGGGGACCTGCTCAGGTGGCCTGGTGTTCCGCCCATGTTCGAGTTCAAGGATCCGGACGGAAACAAGTTCGAGATCGTCCAGGGCAGCGCCTGAGCCGTTGCCCTGCTAGGCCTGGCGTGGCGCGTACCGGTAGCCGAACCCGCGGACCGACTCGATCGAGGCGCCCGGTTCTCCGGCGCCCTGGCCGAGCTTGCGGCGCAGCCGCATCACGCCGAACTTCACCCGCTCGGGCCCTACCCCGAGCGGGTCGTTCCAGGCCAGCTCGAGCAGCTGATCCGGGGTCAGGGTCTGGCCCGGGTGCCGGATCAGCGCGGCCAGCAGGCGGAACTCCGTCGGGGTCAAGGCGACCTGCGCGCCGCCCACGCTGACCTCGCGCGCCCCCAGCCGGACCAGCAGGCTGCCGTCGTCGTAGACCTCGGCCTCGGCCTGCTCGCTCCTGGGCCGCCGGAGCAGCGCCTCGACCCGCGCAGCCAGCTCGCGGTTGCCGAACGGCTTGGTGAGGTAGTCGTCGGCGCCGCTGTTCAGCCCGCGTACCTTGTCGGACTCGCTGCCGTGCGCGGTCAGGATGAGGACGGGCACGTCGCTCATGTCGCGGATGCGCTCCAGGACCCCCCACCCGTCCAGCGACGGCAGCCCGATGTCGAGCACCACCAGGTCGGGCCGGGCGGCGTGGAAGGCGCGCAGCCCCTGCTTGCCGTCGCCCGAGCTGGCCACCTCGAAGCCGCTCCTGCTCAGCACGGTGCGGATGCCCAGGGAGATGTCCTGGTCGTCCTCGATCACCAGGACCCGGCCCTTCACTGCGCCTCCCCGGCCGGCCCCGGCAGGTAGACGCTGAACGTGCTGCCCCTGCCCAGGGTGCTCGCCACGTCCACGTGCCCGCCGTGCATCTCGACCAGCACCTTGACGATGGACAGGCCCAGGCCGGTCCCTGGCAGCCCGGCGGAGCGCGCGTTGGAGGCACGGACGAACCGGCTGAACAGCCGCCCGACCTCGTCCGCGGGGATGCCGATACCGGAGTCGGCCACGTCGACCCGCCACTGGCCGCCGTCGTAGGCCGCCGTGACGCGCACCCGCCGCCTGCGCGGCGAGAACTTGACGGCGTTCGCGATCAGGTTGTCGAACACCTGCATCAGCCGCCTGGAGTCGCCGGGCACGAGCGGCCCCTCGCCCTCGCTGATATCGATGCTGACACCCTGCCTGGCCGCGGCGGCCGATGCCGACCTGACCGCCTCGGCGGCGAGTTCGGCGACCGAGAGGGGGGCCAGGTCGAGCGGCATCGCCCCGGCCTCGAGCCGGTCGAGCATCAGCAGATCGCCGACCAGCCGGTGCAGCCGGTCGGCGTTGCGCTCGATGATGTCAAGGAAGCGGACCCCGTCCGGGGTGAGGCCGTCGGCTTCTCCCTTGATCAGCTCGGCGAACGAGACGATGGAGGTCAGCGGGGTGCGCAGCTCGTGCGACACGATGGCGAGGAACTGATTGCGTGTCTCGTCGTGCTTGCGCAGCCGCTCGTTCTGCTCGGTGAGCTGGCGCTGCGCCTGCTCGGCCAGCTCGCGGGCGGCGAGTTCGGCCTCCAGCATCTGCAGTCGCTGTTGCTCGAGCTCCGTGCGGTCCGACATGTCCCAGGTCAGCCAGATGTCGCCGCGGTGCCGGCCGTCCACGAGCACCGGCCAGTAGTCGCATTCGAGGGTGCGGCCGTCCGTGCACCGCGCCTGCTCCCCGGTCACTGGACGCCGGGCGCGGAAGGCCTCCGCCGCCCGCCGGGTGAAGTCGGCGGGGTCGGCGAAGACGCCCTTGATGCGGTGCATGACCGACACGGCGGACGCGCCGGCCAGGGGCTCGTCCAGGCCGAACATGGTCCCGAAGCTCTGGCTCACGTTCGTCACCGTGCCGTGCTCGTCGGTGATCAGCACCCCGGGGATGGCCGAGGCGATCAGGCAGTTCAGCCGCTCGGTCTGGTCCGCCAGCGCGGCGTGCGAGCGCTCGACCTTGGCCATGTCGTTGGCGTGCCTGATCTGCGTGGCCACGATGGCGGCGACGGCGTGCGCGGTGGCCCTGATCTCGTCGTCCCACCCGGCCGGGTCGCCGATCAGCGCCAGGGCGCACAGGCAATGGCCGCCGACCGGCACCGAGTACGCCAGCAGCGCGCTGGCCGCCTGCCCGTCCATCGTCACCGGCAGCGGCCTGGCGGCGGCGCTGGCCCGCTGCGCCAGGGTCAGCGCGCCGATCCTGGCCAGCAGCGCCTGGTCCGCCGCCCCGGGCGGGTGCACCGCCAGGACCGTGGGAGGCTGGGCCGCAGAGCGCCGGGCTCCGGACGGCTGGAAGGCCACCGCGGCGCGCAGGCCGAACGCGTCGGCCAGCCGGGCGAGCACGGCCGGGAGCGCGCCGAGCGCGGTGTCGTCCCGCAGGAGCTGCGTGACGGCAAAGTCGAGCACGGCGGCCGCTGACCCGCTCCGGCGCGCGCCGCCGATCATCAGATCCGGGCCGGTCCTGGCCCGTGGTGCCCCCATGCTGCCTATCTTAGGTCACAAACAGCAACTGTCACTTAACCCACAGCTACCTCTATGGTGACGCCGTCGATGCCGGCCGCGGCCCAGACCGGGCCGGGAGTGGGGCCGGGACGGGCAGAGTATCGTGACCGTCGTGATCGAGGTCGACCGGCTGAGCAAGCGCTTCGGCCCGGTCACCGCGGTCGACGACCTGAGCTTCACGGTGCGCCCCGGGCACGTGACCGGCTTCCTCGGGCCGAACGGCGCGGGCAAGATCGGCCGGTTCACGCTGCTGGACGCGGGCGGCCAGGTGACGGCGCTGCACCCGGCGGCGGACCTGTTCTCCCCGGGGGCGTCCCTGCTGGTCCTGCTGGCCTGGCCGGCCGCCGCGCTGGCGGCGGCCGCGGTTCTCATCACCCGCCGGGACGCCTGAGACCCGCCCGCAAGCCCGCGGTCCGCGTCGTCCTCGGCGCCCTGGCCGCGGCGGCCTAGACCCCGCAGAGGATCTCCCCGTGCGGGAGGAAGAACCAGGCGTCCTCGCTGTCCGCCCACCGCCGCCACGCCCCGGCCAGCCGCTCCAGGTCCTCCCGGGTGGCCAGCCCGTGCTCCACCGCCCGGTCGCCGAACGGCGACGTGGTCAGCCGGTCGGCCCACGAGGATCCCCACCACGCCCGGTCCCGCGGCCCGGTGTAGCACCAGGAACTCGCCGAGGCCTCGACGGACGCGAAGCCGGCCTGCCGGGCCCAGGCCAGCATCCTCCTGCCCGCGTCCGGCTCCCCGCCGAGCGCCCGGGCCACGCTGCGGTACAGCGCCAGCCACTCGGCCAGCCCCGGTTCCTCGGGGAACCAGAAGAACCCGCCGTAGTCCCCGTCGCGCGCGGCGACCAGCCCCCCGGGCCGGCACACCCGCCGCATCTCGGTCAGCGCCGCGACCGGGTCGGACAGGTGCTGCAGCACCTGGTGCGCGTGCACCACGTCGAACGTCGCGTCGTCGAAGCCCAGGTGGTACACGTCGCCGGCGTCGAACCGGACGTTGCCGAGCCCTCGCCGTTCCGCCTCCTGCCGCGCCGCCTCGAGCACGTCACCCGCCGCGTCGATGCCGGTCACCGACCCCTCAGGCACCCGGCCCGCCAGGTCCGCGGTGATCGTCCCCGGCCCGCAGCCCACGTCGAGCACACGCGCGTCCGGCCGCAGCCGCGGCAGCAGGTACCCCGCCGAGTTCTCCGCCGTCCGCCAGCGATGCGACCGAAGCACGCTGTCGTGATGCCCGTGCAAGTAGGTCTCAGAGGCAGGTGGCATCCCCCCATCATCCCGCGTCCCGCCCGGCGTTAGATCGGGTACCGGGTGGGCTCGGTGTCGTGGCTGCGCCCGGAGGGAGTGGTCCAGCGGAATGTCCCGTCAGGGAGCTGATCGACGTGCCAGCGGGGGTGCTGCTTGACCCGGTGGTCATGCCGACATTTAGGGCCGGCATTACACAGACACGTCCGGCCGCCCGCCTCGAACGGGACATTATGCTCAAAATCGCACTGGTCGGCGGGCCGCCGACAGCCCGGCCCGGTGCAGGTCGCGTGCCGGACCTGGGCCAGGTGCCGGAGCCTGACCCCGGGATCGTGGCGTTGGCTCTCGTACCGGTGGTCGCAGTTCTCGGTGCCGATGGGGTCAAGGGTGACGATCAGGCCCGGTCCGCCGACCCCAGTCGACAGCGTCCACGTGCCATCCCGGCCCCGAACGCCCCCGCCCGGCTCGCCGACTCCCCAGGCGACGGCCGCGCGGATCCCGCCTGCCCCGGGCCGCGGCGCCCCGGCCGCACGTACTGCCCGCCCGGCAGGCCCCGCGCCACCGCATCCGCGGTAGCAAGCGCATCCGCCTCGGCCGACTGGCGGAGCTCCGCCAGCTCGGCGACCTCCTCCGCGGTCAGCTCATCATCCGGGCCGGGCCAGTCCTCCGGCTCGGGCGGCTCATCCTGCTCGGCCACGCGGTCCAGCCATGCCGCCCGTTCCTCCGCCGTCCGCGGGAACCGGCTCAGGGGGCATGAACCACATCCGTTCGGAACAAGGATCTTGAACTTGACCTTATAGAACATGATAGCGAAAAATACCTTCCCGCGCAACGAAACAAGCATTCGGCGCGGCGTTTCCCGCAGGCCCGGCCCGAGCGATCGGGGTCGCTGCCTGACTTGTCGCATTCCGCCATCTATCGAGGCCGTCGCGCTCCTGCTAGCGTCGGCTTCAATTTGGGCCCTGTCGATTGGGCCCTGTCGATTGAGCACTGCATAGAGGAGACCGGCTAATGGCGGACATTCAGGGGACGTGTGACGAGCGGTTCGAGGCGGTGCGCAGCGCGCTGGCGCGGAACCTGGACTCGGGCGAGGAACTCGGCGCGTCGATCGTCCTGGACATCGACGGGGACATCGCGATCGACCTGTGGGGTGGCTTCCGCGACCAGGCCAGGACGATCCCGTGGGACGAACACACGATCACCAACGTCTGGTCCACCACCAAGACGGTGACCAGCCTGGCCGCGCTGATGCTGGTCGACCGGGGCGAACTGGACGTGGACGCGCCGGTCGCGAAGTACTGGCCCGAGTTCGGCGCCGCGGGCAAGCAGGACGTCCTGGTCCGCCACGTGATGTCGCACGCCTCCGGGGTGTCCGGGCTGGACCAGCCGGCCGTCATCGAGGACCTCTACGACTGGGAACAGTCCACCTCCCGGATGGCCGCGCAGGCCCCGTGGTGGGAGCCTGGCACCGCGTCCGGCTACCACGCCCTCAACTACGGGCACCTGGTCGGCGAGATCGTCCGGCGGATCAGCGGCAAGACGCTGAAGCGGTTCGTGGCCGAGGAGATCGCCGGGCCGCTCGGCGCCGACTTCCAGATCGGCGCCGACCAGAGCGACTGGGGCCGGATCGCCGACGTGGTCCCGCCGCCGCCACTGGACATCGACCTGGCGGCGCTCGGCATGGACAGCCCGGCGGTCAAGACGTTCACCGGACCCATCCCGGCCGCCGAGGACGCCAACACGCCGGGCTGGCGCCGGGCCGACATGGGCGCGTGCAACGGGCACGGGAACGCCCGCTCGGTGGCCCGGGTGATGTCGGTGGTCGCGCGCGGCGGCGAGGTCGACGGGGTCCGCCTGCTCGGCCCGGACACCATCGACCTGATCTTCCGCGAGCAACTCAACGGCATCGACCTGGTGCTGGGCGTCCCGCTGCGCTTCGGCGTCGGCTTCGGGCTGCCCCAGCACGACACCCTGCCCTACGTCCCGGACGGGAAGATCTGCTTCTGGGGCGGCTGGGGCGGCTCCATGATCGTCATGGACGTCGGCCGCACGATGACGGTCTCCTACATGATGAACAAGATGGGGCCCGGCGTCGTCGGCTCCGAGCGGAGCGCCGCGTACGCGACGGCGATCTACGACGCCGTCGGCAAGCAGGCATAAAACAGGCAGCTCCGGACGCCGCGTCCGGAGCTGCCTGGAGCGCCCGTCGGTTACCGGAGCAGGCCGCCGAGGAAGAACCTCGGGCCCTGCGGCGTGCCCACCCCGGTCTCGTTGTCGTATCCCGGGGTGTCGTGCAGGGTCGAGCTCTGCACGTCGATGGTCTGCAGCCGGAAGAACACGCCCTGGGTGTTGTCCAGGAAGTTCGTGTAGTCGGTGCGGACCTGGGCCAGCGGCGAGGACGGCGCCACGATGTCGTGCACCAGCGGGGTGCCGATCAGCCGGTAGTACAGCGGGTTGATGAAGCCGAGCGGCGAGCCGTGCAGCTCATCGGCCACCGCGACCACGCCGGCCAGCAGCGGGGAGGCGAGGCTGGTCCCGCCGATGCGGTACTGATCCCAGTAGGTGCCGTTCGGGAATACCTGGGTCTGGCCGACCTCGAAGCCCGTGTTGGGGTCGGCGTCCATCGCGATGTCGGGCACCGCCCGCATCCGGGTGCTCCCGTAGTACTCGGAGATGCCGGCCGGTACCTTGCCCGCCTGGTAGAAGGGCTGGGTGAACAGCTGGCTCGTGCCGCCGCCGCCGCCGGAGTTGTAGATTCCGGGCGGGGCCGGCGTCCAGGTGTTGTTGGTCAGGCTCGAGTAGGCGTTCTGCCACCCGTGCTCGCCGACCCACTGACCCTGGCTGCCGACGAACAGGCTGGTGCCGCCGACGCCGGTGACGTAGGGCAGATCGGCCGGGAACTCCACGGTCTTGGCCCCGAGGTCGGCGCCGCCGCCGGTGTGGTCGCCGTCGTCTCCGGAGGAGAAGTTCACCGTGATCCCGGTCAGCGCCGCTTCCAGCGAGAACTGCTGGTAGAACTGCACGTAGCCGGTGCCGAGCAGGTTGATGTCGTCGGTGAACGAGGTCCACGAGTTGGTGATCACGTCGGCGACGTGGCGGTCGATCGTGGTGGCCCAGGCCTCATCCAGGCCGCTCAGGCAGTCCGGCGCGCCGACGTAGACGACCTTGGCGCCGGGAGCCATCGCGTGCACGGCCTCGACGTCGAGGGTCTCTTCCCCGTACCACCCCTGGGCGCCGCACAGGCCGGCGTTGTCGAAGCCGTTCGGGCCGGGGATGATCTGGGAGAACTGGCCAGGCGTGAACGGAAACTGGGTGTGCACCTGGTTGTACTTCTGGGCGTCATGCAGGATCGTCGGCGCGGCGTAGGCGTCGGTGATCGCCACGGTGACCCCGCGGCCGTCCAGGCCGGACCGGAGCAGCCCGCTCTCGCCGTAGGCCGCCTGCAGTTGCTGCGGCACGTACCCGCAGACGGCGTACGGCTGGGACCTGCCGTAGGCGTGCGGCTTGCTGATGGCGATCTTCTGGCGGTAATAGGCCGAGCACGGCTGCACCCCGAACCTGGCGCCGCCAGGCGGGCCGGGCTCGGTGTCGGCGAGCTTCTTCAGGGCGGAGCCCTGGTCGACGCCGATCACGCCGGCCACCGCGCCGGTGACCGCGGACGGGGTACCGGGCGGCAGGGACAGCTGGGTGGCGTTGGCCCGCACGCTCTTACCCTGGTAGGAGTAGTTGTGCAGGGTGGCCCCGAACACACGCTCCACCTTCGCCACCGAACCGCTGGCCTCCACCAGCATCCCGCTCGGCAGCGTCGCGCCGACGGTGAAGCCCTGCCCGCGAAGCCAGCTCCGCACCGCGCTGACCGACGCGCTGGCCGGGCCGTAGGTGGAGTCAAAGGTCGCGTTGGACAGCCAGTGGCCGTAGCTGGCGCTGGCCGGGTCGGAAAGCGACCGCAACGTGGCGACCGCGGCGTCCTGCTTGCGGATCCCCAGCAGGACGCCGAAGTTGACCTGCCCAGACGTCTGGCTGTCCCCCATGTCCGTGGCCAGGTGCAGCCAATGCGGCGTGCTCCCGTTCAGCGGGTGCCGGCCTCCCGACGCTTCAGCCGATCTCGCCGTCGCGGAAAGAGCGACGACCGTGGCGACCGCTAGCAGCCCGATGGCCACTTTGCGGGCAAATCTAGATGAGCCCATACCACACCCCCCAAGTGTGTCTGTGGTGAAAACGAAAACAGCTGCCCTAGCCAACTGGTGGGGCACAGCCCTCGTCAAGCGGACTCGCCTGGGTGATACAACTTCGAGATCAGGCAGCTCAGCCGCCTGGCCGGAGCAGTTCGCGCACCGCGGCCAGCACGTCTTGCACGGCGCCGGGCGCGGTGATCTGCGGGTCGCCCAGGGACAGCGGGATGCCGAGCCCGTCGGCGGCCGCGACGGCGAGCACGGCGACCTTGTCCGGGTCGTACCGGCCGCCGAAGGTGCCCGCCTCGATGCCGCGCCGCACCACGTCCGCCACCAGCCGCCGCCAGGCGGTGTTGTCCCGCAGCGCGTCGGCGCGCATGTCGGGGTCGCGGATGCCGAAATGCCAGGACTCGATCCACAGCCGCCCGCCGCCCGGCGCGTCCGGCGCGTAGCCGGACAGCGACCTGCCGATGATCCGCTCGAGCTGGTCCCACGGGTCGTCCATGCCGGCGACCTCGGCCTCGAGCGCGGCGATCTCCGCGCTCGAGGCGTGGCGGAAGGCCGCCACCAGCAGGTCCTCGCGGGAGCCGAAGTAGTACTGCAGCGTGCTCACCGGGACGCCGCTCTCGGCCGCCACGTCGGTGAAGCGGGTCGCGTCCGCGCCGCGGTCCGCGATGACCCGGCAGGCGGCCTCGAGCACCGCGGTCTTCCTGCGGCCTGCCCTGCGGCCGGGCCCGCGGCCCCGTGAGGGGCCGCGGGCGGGTTCGCTAAGCGCCATCGCGCGCAATGCCCTCGGCGAAGTAACGCCGCTGGAACCTGGCGGTGATGAGCATGGCGATCACTCCGAAGACTAGGGAACCGGCGCCGATCAGGAAGATACCCCCGATCCCGCCGAAGCTGGAGTAGCTGCTCGCGGCCGGCCAGTAGGACTTGATCGACAGGACGAACGCGCCGAGCAGGGCCGTCCCGCCGATCAGCGGCAGGATCCCCTTGGTGACCAGGTCACGCACGCTGCCCAGGAGCGAGCGCCGGAAGAACCAGACGCAGGCGAACCCGGTCAGCCCGTAGTAGAAGGCGATCAGCAGCCCGACCGACGCCGCGGAGTCGGCCAGCACGTTCTTGGAGACGGCGGTCAGCATCACGTAGAACAGCGCCGAGACCGCGCCCATGACCAGGGTCGCCGTGGTGGGCGTGCGGAACCGCGGGTGCATCTTGGCGAACCAGCCGGGGATCGCGCCGTGCGCAGACATCGCCAGCACCGTGCGCGCGGTCGGCATGATCGTGGTCTGGCACGAGGCGGCCGTGGAGGTCAGCACGCACAGCACGAGCAGCTTGCCGGGCGCGCTGCCCAGCACGGACGAGGCCATGGCGCCGAGCACGTCGGTGCTGTGCGCGGCCAGGAACGCGGGCCCGGCGTAGGCCAGGGCGGCCACGCTGACCACCGCGAAGATCGCGACCAGCATCACCGTGGCCATGACCGCGGCGCGGCCGGGGGTACGCGCGGAGTCCTTGGTCTCCTCGTTCACCGACAGCGCGCAGTCCCAGCCCCAGTAGATGAACACGGCCAGCAGGAAGGAGTTCGACAGGCTGCCGAACGATCCCGTCCACGGATTCAGCCACCCGGCCGACGGGTGCACGGCGCCCGGCAGCGCGTGCCCGCTTCCGGCCTTGACCAGCGCGACCACCGCGAAGACGGCCAGCGCGCCGACCTCGATGATCAGCAGCACCTGCTGCAGCCGGGCGGACACCTCGATGCCCCGGTAGCAGACCCCGGTGAGCAGCGCGATGAACGCGACGCCCACCACCGTCACCCAGATGGTTCCGGCCGAGCCCGCGCCGATGAGCTGCAGGAAGTAGCGTCCGGCGATCTGGGACAGGCTCGCCATCACGATGATGTCGGCGGCGATGAGACCCCAGCCGCCCATCCAGCCGGCCCGCGGCCCGAACGCCCGGGCGGTCCAGGTAAACGTGGTGCCGCAGTCCGGGTCGGCCTTGTTCAGCTCGCGGAACGCGTACGCGATGCAGAGCATCGGCAGGAACGACACGACGAGCGTCCCGGGGCTGTGCACGCCGACCACGGCGACGATCAGGCCCAGGGTGGCGGCCATGCTGTAGGCGGGCGCGGTCGAGGAGACGGCGATCACCACGCTGGAGATCAGCCCGAGCGCCCCGGCCCGCAGGCCCTTGTCCGGCCCCCTGGCCGGCCCGGTGAGCGGCCCGGTGAGCGGCCCGGTAAGCGGCGGAGCGGTCGGCTCCGCGATAGCGATTGTGGTCATGGGTGTGCACCGCCTTCCGCCCGGCGCGGAGTGCCCGGGCTATGGCAGTACTGTATAGCAATACAATATTGTTGTACAGGTTTGAGATACATATTTTTCGGGCGTGCTGGAGGCCGAGGATCGCCAGTGTGGAGCGTTACGTGCTTCGCGGCGGCCGCTGCGGCTACCCGTGCCGCCTGCCCCCGCCGTGCCCGTTTCCGGCTCGGCCGCCGGTCTCGCCGGCGCCCCGGGTGACCGCGACCACGCCGAGCAGCGCGGCCAGCGGGACAGCCAGCGCGATGAAGTCGGAGGAGGTGAAGTTGCCCAGCGCGTCCAGCGCCCCGGCGAACCCGATGATCAGCACCGCCACCACGACCAGGCCCCACCCGTGCAGGAACAGCCGCAGGGTGAACGGCGGCGTCGGATCGGGCGGCTCGGGCACGGCGGTGATGGCCTTGGTCGCGCGCCGCTCGGCCAGGCCCTCGCGCACCCGGGCGATGATGGTCAGGTCGCCCGGCTGCTCGGCGACCAGCAGCAGGTCGCCGGGATGAGCCGGGTCGGGCCCGTGCGAGACCGCCCCGCCGCCGACCGCCCACGACACCACCTGGTGCGGCCCCACGGGCTGGATGCGGTACCTGGCCTGCTCGCCCGCCACCACCTCGTCCGGCCCCTCGATGACCTCGGGCGGCACCTTCTTGCCCCGTGCCTCGCCCTCGACCTCCGGCGCCGCGCTCTTCTCTACCGCGGGGGCGGCGGCCGGTCCGGCCCCGCTCGCGATCGGGAACTGCCGCTTGGCCAGCTGCTCCGCCAGCCGGATCTGGCGCGCGTTCACGTTCCAGGCCATGGCCACCACGACGGCGGCCAGCCCGGCGGTCCCGAGCGCGAGCCAGGCGGCGACGGCGGGGTGGCTGGCCCCTTCTGCTAGGGCTGCGAACATCTCATCTCCCTGATCGCGGCCATGCAGATATTAAAACATATGATCGAACACTGTGGGAACTCGTTCGAGTCATTCGAACCTAACGAAGGCCCACCCGCCCGTCAAAACCAAAAGATCTATAATCCCGAACGGGGCCGGGTATCACGCCCCGCCCCCGCGCCCTCGCCCCGCAGCGGTAAGACCCCCGGCGGCATCAGTGCGGCAGCGGCCCCCCGGCCAGCGCGACGAGCAGCCCCGTCCCGGCCGCCGCGAGCA
>WNFJ01387345.1_pt2 | contig 11878 bp, 12 predicted proteins | sample 5400461 | NCBI WGS metagenome assembly WNFJ01 (sample SAMN13153349, study PRJNA577476) | soil metagenome | isolation source: 115 cm saprolite on Douglas fir-dominated hillslope | place: USA:California | collected 2013-09-17
CGAGATTCTTCAACGACATCCAGTCCGAGCGATTCGAGACGTCGAAGTTTTTCAGGATGGTGCCCCGCGACCAGCGGAAGATATTTCTCGCTCTTTAGAACGAGCGCGACCAGAGCGCGCAAGCGACCGTCACCTATCACGACGATCGTCTGATTTCGGCCCAAGTGAATCTGCTCGAGGATTTCGTACGCGGCAGCGACAGGTTCGACGAAGACCGCAACTTCGTCCGGAACGGAATCCGGGACTGGAATCAGATTCGCGTCGGGCAGAGCAAGAAACTCCGCAAACGCACCGTCGCGCCCGAGGATTCCAAGCACCGTGCGATCGGGACAATGGCGCTCGCAGCGAGCAGCGCAAAGCTCGCAGCGGCCGCATCCGACGTTGATCTCACCGACTACGCGCCGCCCACGAAGCGATGAATTCGAAGTCGGTGTCACGACGCCGACGAACTCGTGTCCGGGGACGCCGCGAAACTTCATGTAGCCGCGCGCGATCTCGAGATCGGTGCCGCAGATCCCGGCGCGCGAAACGCGAACGACACTCTCGCCCTGCGCTGCGACTGGATCGGGATAGTCGGCGCGAAACTCAAGTTTGCTATCGAATACAAGTGCGCGCATCGGAGCGCTCAATTGAAACAAAAAAGCCGCAGGGTCGGCTACCCCACGACTCAGATCATTCGAGAATTAACCGGCCGGAAAATTAGTCGGCAGCTTTCGCGGAGGCCGACTTGTCAGAAGATGATTTCGACGTCGATGTGCCCTTGGAGTCAGATGATGTTTTCGATTCCGATGACGACTTCGTCTCCGACGCTGGCTTCGAGTCGCTCGACGTCTTCGCGGACGAATCGCTTGAGGATGCGCCGTTGCCATTGGCCGCGGGCGCACTGGATTCCGACGAATCTGTGCCAGTCGCCTTCTTGGCGTAGTCGGTCGCGTACCATCCACTGCCTTTCAGAATGAACGAACCGCGCGAGATTTGGCGCTCGACCTTGCTCTTGCAAGTTGGGCACTTCCTGAGCGACGGCTCGATGATGCGCTGCATCGCTTCGAACACGCCGCATTTGGGACATTTGTACTCGTAGATTGGCATTGCAAACCCGCGCCTGCTAACCGAAAAAACCGCGGGTACCACATGTTAGGTAACCACCAAAGCAGTCGTAGTCAACTAGTTGGTGAAATATTCACTATCGCTTCGCTCGGACGAGACTGGCAGACCTCACTTTCGGCTGCCAATTTTCTCTAGGTTCGCAAGCTCGCGAAGTCGCGCAGCCACCTTGGCCGGCTGATGGGTCACGATTCGAATCGTCTTGCGGCGCGAGGTTTTGCCGCGAACGATCATCAGTGCGGATCGTGGGAGGCGTAGCTCGTCGGCGAGATACTCGATCAGTTCACTATTCGCGTTGCCTTTTTCGGACGCGGAGTTTAGTCGAATGACCAATCCATCCGGACTCACACGAACGACTCCGCGTCGTGACGTTCCGGGCCGAGCCGCTACTTCAATGACGACTTCGTCAACACTGACTCGCATCCACGACGCTTGGGCGTCGGGCGGATTGCCACGCGGATTCAAGTGTAGGCGGCGGGAAGCACCGCGTGCACTACGCTCGGGATGACGACGCGCTGAATTAGCTGGATGACGATAATCACGAGCAGCGGAGAAAAATCTATTCCGCCGAAGACCACCGGGATGTGCTCGCGGAAGAATTCGAAGACCGGCTCGGTGATCGAATAGATAAAGCGGACGATCGGATTGTACGGATTCGGCTCGATCCAGGTCATGAGCGCGGAAATGACCACGACGTAAAAATAAAGGGTGAGCAAACCGTCCAGGGTCTGCGCGATGAAGATAATCAGGCTGCTCCAGGCGTACATGCGGCGAGTGTCTTCCTAGTTGGATCCGCGCCCGAGTTCGCGCGAGCGATCGCTGGCGGCGTGCAGAGCGGCGGCCACGATATCAGAAAATCCATGCTCGGCGAACCGGCGCAGCGCGGCTTCCGTTGTGCCGCCCGGCGAAGCGACCGCGCGAATCAGGGCGTCGCGTTTCGACTCGCGCATCAAGTGCTCGGCGCCGCGAATCGTCTTCAGCGCCATCCGGATCGCGAGCTCGCGCGGAATTCCCTCGCTGACCGCCGCATCGGCCATCGCCTTCGCGAACAGATACACATAGGCCGGCCCGCTGCCGGAGAGCGCGGTGACAACGTCGAGCAGCTTTTCGTCCTTGAGAGAGACCGCGTCCCCGACCGCACCAAAGATCCGCAGCGCGAGCGTTTCGTCCGCCACCGACGCACCTCGCGCACGGACCATCGCGGCCATGCCATGACCAACCATCGCGGGCGCATTGGGCATCACGCGAATCACGCGCGCGCGCTTGCCGAGTCCGCGATTCAGGCGCGCGAGCGTTATGCCGGCGGCAATCGAGATGAACAACTTGCCCTTACCGGCGGACTTGCGCCGCGGCGCGGCAAGCTCCGCCGCGATCTCGGCCATCACCTCGTCGATAGTTTGCGGCTTGACGGCGAGCACGATCGCGTTCGACTCGCGAATGACTTCGGCGTGCGCCAGTTTGCGCCGGCGCTCAACTGCGACGTCGGACACGACAATGTCGGCGGGCTTAAAGAGCTTGTGCTGGATGAGGCCGTGGGCGAGCGCCTCGGCCATGTTACCGCCGCCGATGAATCCGAGCTTCTTCATAGTTGACGTTCGCCGAAGACCGCGCGTCCGACTCGCACGATCGTCGCGCCTTCCTCGATAGCGATTTCGAAGTCGTCGCTCATTCCCATCGAGAGCTCGCTTAGCGTGAACCCGGTTTCAATCGCAAGGCGATCGCGCATCTCGCGGAGCTGCGCAAAGTATGGACGCGCGAGCTCCGGCGTCGCGGTGGCCGGTGGAATCGTCATCAGGCCGACGATTTCGATCTTATCGCGCGCGACGTCGAGCAGATTCGCGACCTGGTCTGGCGGGACACCGCTCTTGGAAGACTCGGCGCCGAGATTCACCTCGACCAAAGCACGGACACGCGGTGACGATTGGGGACGCGCAAGAGCCGTCGCCAGGCGCGCGGAATCGACACTGTGGATGAGCGAGAATGTGGACGCTGCTAGTCGCGCCTTGTTGCTCTGCAGATGGCCAATGAGATGCCATCGAATATCCGCGAGATCGCTCAACTCCGCGCGTTTCGAAACGGCCTCCTGGACATAGTTCTCGCCAAAGTCGCGCGCGCCGGCTCGCCATACTGCGCGAATCGCCGCGGCTGGCTGCTGTTTGCTCGCGAGCACCAGGCGAATCGTCGAGGGGTCGTGTCGTGAGCGTCGCGCTGCGGCATCGATACGCTCGCGCACAACTTGTAGCCGCGTCGTGATCTCGTTGTCCGATAGCATCAGCCTAGTTGTGCGCCATGACGCATTAGCGCCGCGACGACCTGTTCGGTTGGCAGTCCCATCACGTTTGCGCGCGATCCCTCGACGCGCGAAATGAATTCGCCGCCGCGACCCTGAATTCCGTAGGCGCCTGCCTTGTCGAGCGGTTCTCCGCTAGCGACGTACTCGTTGATTTCGGCGTCGTCGAGAACGCGAAATGTGACCCGGCTTTCGACGGCTTCGCTCTCGACGATCATTCCGTCGCGGGCTAATGCGAATGCGGTAACCACTATGTGTGAGCGTCCCGATAGCATCGCGAGCATCCGGCGCGCGCCGTCGGGCGACGCCGGTTTTTCTAGAATCAGCGCATCGCACACGACGACCGTGTCGGCGCTGACCACGATAGCAGTGCGGTCTCGCGAGGAAACCGCGCGCGCTTTTTCCCGCGCCATCCTGAGCGCATAGTCGCGCGCCGGTTCGTCGCCGACGTGCCCTTCCGCGATGCCGCTTTCGATCACGTCGAACACGAATCCCGCTTCGCCAAGCAGTTGACGTCGGCGCGGTGAGCCGGATGCAAGGATCACTTTGGTCGAGGCGGACATGATCGAAGCTTAACAGCGATGATCAGTTAACGAACGGTTGCTGACTGTTGCCAGACGCGGCGCGTGCCCGCAAGACTCGCGAGTTCCGTGCCCCCAATTGAAGACGCTCGCGCCATGCGATAACCAAGACCAGATGGACGCGAAGTTGTGGCGCGGCGGTGCTGCGGTGATGGTGTGTGCGGTGCTGGTGGCGGGATGCGCATCGGCGCCTGCCCGCGCCGATGCCCAGTATGCGCAAGTCGCATCGCCGCCGGCGACACTGAACGCGCCGACGCCGGAGCGGCCCTCCGACCCGCAGGCCGCGTTTCTCGAGGGCTACCGCGCATACTTGGGTCACGACAATTCTCGCGCGATCGATCGGCTCAAATTCGCCGCCGATAATTTTCCCGCGCTCGGCGATTACGCGCTCTACTACCTCGCGCTGGCGCAGCATGACCAAGGTGATCGGCTCGGTTCGGCTGAGACGCTCGAACGGCTGGACAAAACCTTTAGAGAAAGCGTGATGTTCGATCACGCGGAGCTGCAACTCGGCGAAACTTTGGCGAAACTCGAGCGCAATCAGGAAGCGTCGGCAGTGGCGGCACGTCTGCTGGCGCGGCTTCCCGAGCCGTCGGTAGAGCAGGGCGCGCGGATTGTCGAGGCGAGGGCGTTGATCGCGCTTGGGAATCCGAAAGCGGCGTACACGCAGTTGATGGAATTGCGCGACAGGTATCCGCGATCCGATTCCGACGCCGAAGCGCGTGCGCTCGTTCTTTCGATTCTTTCGTCGAATCCAGAGGTCGTGGACAGCAGATCGCTTGCTTACCATCGCGAGGAAGCGGCCTTGCTGCTGCGCGAGGGGCAATTGACGGACGCGTACGAGCAGGCGAGAGCGGGACTCGCGATGGGGCCGGACGAGTCGATCCGGGCGGAGCTGGTTTGGGTGACCGCGCGTGCGCTCAGACCAGAGCCCGAACGCGCCAAGCGCGCGATGCTCGAGTATCTGCAAATCGCGCCGCGCGGTCCAGACGCGGCGGCGGCTCTGGAAGCGATCGCGCTGATCTATTGGCACGAAGAGCAATACGATCTTGCGCGGGGTGAACTGAACAGGTTGGTCGCGAACTTTCCCGCGAGTCAGCTTGCGCCGGGCGCGATGCTGCGTATCGGTAAAATTTTCGAAGAAGAGCACAAGCTCGATTCCGCTCGCACGGAGTATCGGCGGCTGGCGGCGCGCTATCCGAGCAGCGATGCGGCCGAGGAAGCGCGGTTCCGCGCGCCGTGGATGTTGTATCTCGCACACAACTATGTGAGCGCGGCAGAAGGATTCGAGAGCGCCCGCGCTCACGCGACAGACGCAACCGATCGCGACATGTGCGATTACTGGCGCGCGCGTGCGCTCGAAAAGGCCGGCGATGGTGCGGTTGCGCGTGCGTTATTCGCAAAAATCGCGCAGAGTACCGACAGCAACTATTATCCGGAACTCGCGAGCCGGCGCGTTGCAGCGCCAAAGGCAGATCTTCCCGCATCGTCGGCCCCCGCCCCCGCGTTCAGCGGAGTACCGGCTGTTTCTGGTGCTGCGGAATATCACATGGCGCGGTTGCAAACGCTCCGAGCGATGGGTCTCAAGGAATTGGAAGCTGGAGAGTTGAAGGCGCTCGAAGCTGGCGGCGGAGACAGAAGTGAGATGCGCCGATTCGTGCTGGCCGGGTTCGCGAGCGCGGATGCGTGGTACGACGCGATCGTAGCGGCGACGCGAATGGAAAAAATCGGTCAGTTGGATCATGCCAGTGCCGAGCGCGTTCGCTATCCGCGCGCGTACTGGGATCTCTTCCAGACCGCATCGACGCAGCGCGCGCTCGATCCATATCTGGTGCTGGCGCTCGCTCGCCAGGAGAGCCTGTTCAATCCATACGCGACTTCGGTCTCGAACGCGCGCGGCCTGATGCAATTGATTCCATCCACCGCAAGAAAAGTTGCGGGCGAACGCGGAATGGATCCGAACGCGATTCGTCTTTACGACCCCACTGTTAACGTGGACCTTGGCACCACCTACCTGAAGAGCCTTTTCGAGATGTTCAGCGGCGACGCGTTCCACGCCGTCGCGGCATATAACGGCGGCGAGCATGCGGTCGCGAAGTGGATGTCCGAATATCCTGGGGACGATGACGAATGGGTCGAGAACATCGACTACAAAGAGACTCGCGACTACGTGAAGAAAGTGATCGGCGGCCGGCGCGAATACCTGCTGCTGTATCAACCGAGTTCCTGAACCTCGAGATCGCGAGCGACGCTGCGATCGTCGGAATCGATGTAGGCGAGAGCTACCTCGACCTGGCATCGATAACGCCCGAGCGCGGCGAGTTGCGCTACGCGCGTATCGCTTTGGATCAGATCGGCGGGACCGATCGCATAGGCGCGCTGGCTGATGTGCTTGTCGATCGCGTTCCCGAGCTTCGCGCAGGTGCGATCGCGATCGTCGATTCGACTGTTCGCAGGTCCACTTCGCGCCGCGAGATAATCCGCCATCGCAACGCGCGCTCGACTCCGGCCTGCGGGCGATGCTGCGTCGGCTGAACGAAAATCCCGCCCGCGATCGCAAGACGCGTCTGTGGCTGTTTCCGACGCCACCGATGAGATACTTCGCCGCGTGCGTGCTTGATCCCGCCTGCAAGCCGCATCTGCACTTGATGGCCGAGCAAATGTTTCGACCGCCAAAATCTTCGGCGCACATTCCCGTGAGGCTCACGGGTGGCGCGCTATTCACGCGTTTCATGATCGCGGGATTCGCGGTCTATCAGGCGCTTGCGAGGATCGGCGTCGAGGCCTACGAAGGCTATCCGTACCTCGGCTTTAGACTTTGGATGAGCACAGACGACGAGTTGCCGGCGAAGAAAAAGACGTCGAATGCGTACGTCGATGCGCTTGAGGCACGGCGCAAAATTTTGCAACGAATCACGCTCTCCGCGAAATTCAAAATGAATCCGCCGGGGACTTATGACGAGGCGGACGCGGCGATTCTCGCGACTACGGCAGCGGCAGCTTCGCGCGACGGTTCGATATTTCAAATCCGCGATCGCGCCGAAGGCAGCTTTATAGTTGCGCTAGATCGGATCGACGCGACGTACCTTCTATCGACGTGCACTTGACAAGTGCGGAAACAAAAAGGTTCAAAGAGGGCTGGACCACCCGCTGATCCGGTATTTCTCACGACACGATTTCGGCAATAGCGAGGAACGTTGTTGGCATCGCGCGAGTTCAAGGCGGTCTTCTTCGATCTCGACGGGACGCTGGTCGATATCCACGGGCCGCTATATGCCGCCGCGAAAAGTGCGCTGGATGAACTCGGCCATGAGCCTCCGCTCACCCATGAGCGATTTCGCGAAGCGCTCGCCGCAGATGATGTATGGCTGGGCGTCCCCGAGCATCTCAGACCTGAGTATGCGAGACTCGCTTATGCATACTTCCTCGCCGAGATCGACAAAACCGAGCGCCTCGAAGTGTTGCCGCACGTGCAGGAAACGCTCGCGGAACTGAAACGGCGCGGCTACGCGACCGGTGTGATCACCAGCCGTCCGGGAGATTCGCAACGCTTAGTTGAGAAGCTCGCGATGGTCGGGTTGGCGTCGTATCTCGATCACGTCGTGACGCAGAGCACGGTTTCGCTGCGCGCGCTCGACAAGACGACGAGTCTCAAGCAGACGGCGTTGAAAGCCGCGATGCATCCGCGCGCATGCATGTACGTCGGCGACGAGCCGCGAGATATCATGGCGGCAATCGGTGCCGGCTACGGCGCGTCGGTCGCGGTCGCCACGGGCGCGGCGTCATTCGGCTACCTGCAGAGCCATCCGCAATTCAAACCCGACTACGTAATTCGCACGATGTCAGAATTGATCAACCTCATCGACAATCTGAAAGCGGAGCGGGTCGAGTAGGGTGGCGCGTTTCGAGGAACAACAGAATCCGCCTCGCGCGCTCGAGGGGCTCAGAGTCGTCGAGCTGCCGAGTCTCGATACGATCCCGTTTCTGGCGGCAGCGATGGCGGCGAAATCATTCGCCGACTTTGGAGCCGAGGTAATCAAGATTGAGCCGCCCGAAGGAGGCTCGAAGGAGCGCGCACTCGGACCGTTTCGCGACGCGACGCCCGATCCTGAAGGCGGCGGGCTCCATCTCTATCTGAACACCAACAAATTTTCGGTAACGCTCGACCTGGAGCAGCCAGTTAATCGCGATCGGTTGTTCGAGCTACTTGGCAACGCCGATATTGTCTTCAATCCGAATCGTCCCGAGTTGAACCATCAGCTCGGGATCGATTGGCGCGAACTCACCAGGCGATTTCCAAAGTTGATCGTAGTATCGATGACTTTCTTTGGCGCCGAATCGCGCTACAAAAATTTGCGCGGCGGTGATCTCGTCGCTACTCATATGAGCGGGGTCGGCTACGAGACGCCGTGGCATCAGGTACCCGACTTGCCGAACGAACCGCCTTTGAAACTTGGCGGGCGGCAATCTGACTATTTGACTGGCTATACAGCGGCTGCGGCCGCGATGTGCGCACTGTATAGCCGCAACGCGGGCGGAGCGGGGCAGCATGTCGATGTGAGTCAGTGGCTGGCGATGGTCAGCATGGTCCGTCCCAACATCGGATTTTACTCCCACGAAGCGCGCGATTCGGCATCGTTCCAGCGCTTGTATGCGCGCCACAAAACCAGCGCACAGTGGGTCTATCCGTGCAAGGACGGATGGGTCAGCTTCAGCGCGGGCACCGATCGGTTCTGGCGCGGTGCGAAGAAGGCGATGGGCAATCCCGAATGGATGGACATTGATTTGTTTCAGACCGTGCTCGGACGGGTTGCACATATCGACGCGGTCGAAGCGGGAGTAATCAACTGGCTATCTACGCTTACGCGAACTGAGGCTTTCGAAAAGGCCCAGGCGGAACATTTTCCGTGCTTCCCGGTTCATACCCCGGCGGAAGTGGCGCGCAATGAACAGTATGAAGCGAGGCGATTTTTCGTCGAGCAAAATCATTCGGCGGGCGGACAGGTGCGGATGCCCGGTGCGCCGTGCAAGTTCACCCGCACGCCGTGGCAAATCGAGCGCGGCGCGCCTCGGCTTGGCGAGCATAATAAGAAGTTTTTCAGCGAACGGACCAATCCCAAGGCGGAATCTGCCGGCGTTGGGATAAGAGCACCTGGTCCTACGGCTAAGCTCCCGCTCGCAGGAATTCGTATCGCGGACTTTGGATGGATTTATGCGGTCCCGCATGCGACGGCGTGGCTGGGCGCTCTGGGAGCCGACGTCATACGTATCGAGACGTCGCTGGCGCCGGACCTGGTGCGATTTCTGACCGGCACCGAGGGGGTGGTTGGTATCAACCGAAGCGGTGTGTTTCATGCGATCAACACGTCGCGGCGCAGCGTTGCGTTGAACCTGGCGACTTCTGAGGCTCGTGAGATCGCGCGCGCCATAATCAAGCGCAGTGATTTCGTTACCGAGAATTTCACGGTCGGAAACATGGCCAAGTACGGGCTCCGCTACGAAGATCTGGTCAAGATCAAATCCGACATCATCATGCTGAGCGGAACTCCGCTCGGACAGGACGGTCCGTTCGCGCGGACAGTCGGATTCGGCCCGACTACGCAGGCGTTCGCGGGGCTTTGCCACATCACCGGTTATCCCGATTCGTTTCCATGCGGGATCGGCGGCACCTGGCCCGATTTCGCGGTTGGCACCGGGATGGTGTTTTTCCTGCTCGCCGCGCTGCTCACCACCATGATGCCGGAAGCGATGATGGATTTCCTGATGAACGGACGCGAGCAGGGCCCGATGGGGAATCGCGATGCCTCAATGGCGCCGCATGGCGTGTTCCCGGCTGCCGGCGACGACAAATGGGTCGCGATTGCAATCGCTTCCGACGAGGAATTCGCGCAGCTATGCGAGGTGCTGGGCGTTTCCACGATGGCTTCCGATCCGAAGTTTGCGCAGATGTCCGCGCGGCTCTCCAATCTCAACAAACTCGAGCGTGAGATCGCGGCGCGCACTCGCAACTTCGATCGCGATGATCTGGTTGCCAAGCTGCGCGAGCGCGATCTCGCGGCGGGTCCGGTGTACAGCACGCCGGAGTTGATGAACGATCCAGCGTTCGCAGAGTCCGGGATGTTGATGAAATTGAAGCACACGGAAGTCGGCGAGCGCGTGGTGCCGGGAATTCCGGTGCGGTTCGGCGCGATCGATCTCGATTACCGCGGCGCTCCGATGATCGGCGAGAACACCGAACAGGTCCTGAGCGATCTGTTCGGCTATAGTTCTGAGGAAATCGCGCGACTCAAGGAAGCGAAGGTATTGGTGTAGGCATGGCGGACGCTGGAGCAATTTCACACGAAGGCGGAACTCGTCCGGGCGCGGTGGCCATATGGATTCAAGCCATTCGCGCGCCGTCGCTGAGTGCGGCCGCGATTCCGGTATTGCTGGGAGTTGCGATCGCGGCGCGTGACGGATTTTTTTCGCTCGGTCGCTTGATTTTAGCGCTGCTCGGTGCGATCGCGATTCAAGCCGGCACCAACCTTATCAACGACTACTACGATTACCGTAGCGGCGCGGACTCCGAACAATCGCTCGGACCGAGCATGGTGATTCAGCGCGGCCTGCTGACGCCCGAACAAGTGTGGCGCGGCGGCGTCGTGGCGTTCGCGATCGGCGGCGCGATCGGACTCATCCTGGTGTCGCTGTGCGGATGGCCGATTCTCGCGCTCGGAATTCCGAGTATCGCGGCCGGCTACTTCTATACGGCGAGCCCGGTGTCGCTCGCGTACGTGGCGCTCGGCGAGTTGACAGTGTTCATTTTCATGGGTCCGGTGATCGTACTGGGCGCGTATTTTGTGATGGCGCTGCATTTCTCAGCGGCGGCAGTGTGGGCATCGATACCGCTTGGCTTCATGGTCGCGGGTATCCTGCACGCGAACAACATCCGCGATATCGAGAGCGACACCCGTCACGGCAAGCGGACGCTGGCGACGATCCTCGGGCGGAGCGGCGCAAACTACGAACTCGTCGCGCTCGATGTTGCGGCCTACGCGACCACGCTGGTGGCGGTGCTCGCGCATACGATTCCATGGATCGCGCTGATCGTTTTCATCACAGTTCCACGGGCTTTGGATCAGATTCGAATCGTGATGCGGGAGAGTGAGCCGAAGAAGCTCAATCTTGCGTTGTTTCGTTCTGTGCAACTGCACATGGAGTTCGGTCTTCTGATGATCGCCGCATTTTTGATCGCGGCGTTGATGCGCTGGTAATCAATCCGGGAAGAAATTTTTCGGCGGCGGCGACGACGCGAACTCGGCTTTCAGCGCATCGTAACTTTGCAAATCGTCGATGGTGCGAAAGTAGCCGCGATGCACCCGGCCGAAAACCGGCAGACCGCTCGCGACCATTGGCGCGAACAGACCGGTCATCAGGCTCCATGGAGTCTTCGCCGGAATCATGCCCACGACTGCATGCTGCGCAACGATGACGCCGCAGTACATGAATGAGGAGAGCGCGTTTGCATGGCCAAGCGCGAGGTCTTTTGGATAGTCGTCAAATTCGAGCGGACTGCGGCGCGCGAGCAGCCGCATCCGGCGAATTCTCTCATCAGCGTCGATCTCGATCAGACTGTAGTAGTCGAGATTCGCGGGTTTGAAGAGCGCGATCGTCGCGAGCGCGGCGCGTTCACGATGAACGGCGATCATCGCGGCGAGATCGAGATCGAGAATCCCATCACTGTTTGCAATTACAAAAGAATCGCCGCCCAGGTACTGGCGCAAGCCGTTCAGAGGACCGCCGGTGCCGAGCAGAACGGGTTCGGGTGCGTAGGTGATGCGCATTCCAAGCTGCGAACCGTCGCCAAGTCCGCCCTGCACTTTGCTCGCGAGATGGTGGACGTTGATAGCGACCTCGGTGATTC
>WNFJ01519762.1_pt2 | contig 11877 bp, 13 predicted proteins | sample 5400461 | NCBI WGS metagenome assembly WNFJ01 (sample SAMN13153349, study PRJNA577476) | soil metagenome | isolation source: 115 cm saprolite on Douglas fir-dominated hillslope | place: USA:California | collected 2013-09-17
CTGAGTTGCCGGACGTCGGCTTGCGGGCGGCCAATGGTCCGGCGCCGTGCGACCGCGCGCCGGCCCTCGATCAAGCTCAGGGCCTCTTCCAGGCTGCTCGCATGCTCGGCTCTGCCTACCGCTTCGAGTTCGTCACAGCCGACGAGGATCAGCTCGTACCAGCCTGCCCATCGGCCGGTGGCGAGTTCGGTCGCGATCGTGGTGATGACGCGGTCTACCAGGTCCGGCGCTCCATCGCAGCCGGTGACCTGGAGCGACTCCAAGTCCAGCAGCAGGTAACCGTCGGCTGTGGCACCAGCCGTGATCAGGCCGGGAAGAAGGTGACAATCGCAGCCGCCCTGATCGGCGACGTCCGGGCCGGCGAGTTGCCAGCACATGCCCTGGCGACCAGGGCTAATGGAGAAAGGCGCGGGCGGTGATTCGGCGGCCGGCGCGGCTAGCAGTACTTCTAACCGGTCCGGCGTGACGTGCAAGCCGACGATGTCGGGCAGCGCCTGGCCCGCGGCGACGATCGCTGACTCCAGGCAGGCAAGCGCATTCCGGACGGTAACGGGTGTCTCGGCCGGGACGGCCGCGCGCAGTCGCTGCTCGGCCGCGCGTACTTCCCGTTCGGCCGGCAGCCCGATCCTCCGGTCCGCGCGCCGTTCCTGGCGCTGCCGACGGCGCAACGCGTTGAGGCTGGTCAGGACGGACCCGGCCAGAGCGCCAACGGCGAACATACCCAGGGCCGGCAGTTCATCGCCAGCGGGCACGCCGCCGGCGCGCGTCCGTTCAGCGTCAGCTGGCTGGTTGGCGGGCAACACCGTCTGGGGCGCGATAGAGGGCCCGCCGGCCTCTCGCACGGTTCGGCTGGCCGCGTTGGCGCCAAGGTGCCAGCGCCGGTAATGGTGATCGCCAGCAGAATGACCTAGGTGGCGCGGGGGAACGCCACGACCGGACCCGCTGTCGGTGACGGTGGCTGCGCTACCCGATTGCCCCGGCATGCGGCCGGCTGCCGACGACTGCCCGGCCTGTGCGCCACCGTCATCAACGTGGCCCGGCACAAGCAGCCGCCAACCTGGCTCGATCAGTGACGGGTTCCTAAAGACCAGCCCGTCACCCATGTCGCGGCCGTAATTCAGGCTGGCTATTTCGGAATACCGGTCACCGGATCCGAGGTACCGCTGCGCGATCAACCACAGGCAATCACCGGAGCGCACGGCAACAAGCCTCGTGGCCGTTGCTGCTGCCAGGAAACTGTCGGCCCGCAGGCCCGAACTTGCCGACTCGGGCGACCCGACGCCAGGAGTCGCGGCCGGTTCCCCCGCTGCCAAAGCTGCCCCAGGCTGAGCGCCGACCGTTGCCGCTGAGGCAGTCGCCGTCAGAGCGGGCGGGGCGGCGACGGTCAGCGCGGCCAGCGCGACCAGTCGTGCGGCGACGCCCTGCAGGCTGCCCATGCGTAGCCGTGGACTGCGGTTGCCGCGCAGCACGGCGCGCGCCTCGGCCACTACCGCGGCCGAGAAGAGCAGCCATGCCAGCCAGGTGCCATCCCTGATGACGGCGAGGAGCATGCCGACGTCATCTCGGCTGGCCAGCATCGCCGCGATGTGATGCACGCTGGGCAGGTGTCGCGGCCACGGTGCGCCGCCGAGGCGATACAACGCGATCGGCAGCCCGGTCACGATCGCAGCGAGTGCCACCGTCGCGGCGAGTCCGGTCACGATGTGGCGCGGAGACCTCATGGTCCGCCCGCCACGGAGGTCACCAGTACGGCGGTCGCGGTTGCGGTACAGGTGAAGGAGCGCACGCCCAGCATCGACAGGAATCTCGTGGGCTCGGTGATGGTGACAGCGACGCGAATAGCCCGGCTGCCACCCGCAGCGACCGAAAACTGGTGGTAGCCAGCCCCAACCAGTATGCCGTAGCGGCGGCTATCGCCCGCTGCTGGTCAACGGCAAACGACCCGGTCGCATACGCACTGGAAACGTCAACCGTGGTAGCGCCGGCCCTGGCCGCCTCCTGCGCCGCTGCTGCGACATTCTCGTCCGCCGTGAGCTTGGCGCCGCCGTCCACAACGATGCCGGCCAGCGCCGCCAGCGCCACGAATAGCACAATGACCATCAGCGACATGGCGCCGCGCTCCGCGCTGGCCTGGGCCCGCCACCAGCCTGTTGTCGCATTCATGTCCGCTGGCCGGCTGGCTTGGCGCGAGCTAGACGTGGTGGCCGCCGGCTTAGCGCTCTCGAGCGGTAGATATCAAGCGGGCTGCCGAACCGTGCCCGCATCGTGACATGGCCCGGAAGACCCGGCAGGGCGAGGCTGGATAGCGGCACCGTGCACGTCACCGTCGCCCAGACCATTGCAGGCAGACCGGGCGCGGTCCCGAATCCGCTTGTGTCGATGGTCACGACCGGATGGCAATCGAGGCCGTCGTGGCGCAGCGCAGCCATGGCGCTTGCCGACCCAGCCGAGGTGGCGGCGCTCGCGGAGAACGCGATCGACGCCTGGCGCGCTGCGTCCCGGGCGGCCGCGTCTACCGATCCCTGCGCCAGCGAAGTGCGGCCGGCGGCGATGATCAGCGCGAGCAACCCGAGCAAGAGTGTTGCCAGGATCACCAGTTCCAGTGCCGCGGTCCCGTCAGATCCGCGACACGTCCGGGCCGGTCGGCCCGCAGGCCGAAGCGACCAGAAGCGCCACCACATCACGGCCTGAACTCCTCGGCTGGCGCCTCGACCGTCTCGGAAACCATCACCACCAGGCCTGGTACCAGGCTGGGAGCACGTCCAGTCACCGTGACCGCGACCGTGCTGGCCGTACTGCCGGCGGTCGTGGCCGCCGGATCATCGAGGTATCCGCGGCCCGACTGCCGAGCGAACGCCAGGGCCGCCGCCGGGCCGGCCGCCCTAGAGGCGCCGAGCGCGCGCGCCGCGTCGGCGCCCTGCCGCGCGGCCGCGAGAGCTGCCTCCCTGGCCAGGAACCAGAACGACGCCTGAACCATGACCAGGATCACCAGGAAAACGAACGGCAGGACCGCGACGTATCCCAGCGTCAGCGCGCCTCGTTCATCATGGTGCGCCTTACTGGCCGCCATGCTCGCAATGTTCACGCGGTGCATCGGAGTCAGATCTTGATCAGCTGTTCGAGAGTGCCGAGCTTGCCGGTCAGGAAGGTCGCAAGGGCCAGGGCGGCAGCTACTAAGACGATGGCGATGGCGACCCACTCCAGGCTCAGGGCGCCGCGATCCAGTTCGCCCGACCGAATGGCAACCAGTCTGGCGCGAAGCTGCCAGCAGAGATAGCTCGTGACAGTGGCCGCAGGGTGCATCGGTGCCTTCCTCTCAGATCAGCCGAACAGACGATAGAAATCCGGGAATATCAACAGCACCAGGAACCCGGCGGCCAGCATCGCGATCGGCAGCACCATGGTCGTGCTGCGCGCGCTGGACCGCGCCCTGGTCGTCGCGAGTGCTTCAGCGCGCATGGACTCGGCCCTCGCGCCGAGGGTGTCGAGGATCCTGGCGCCCTCCTGACCGGCCACGCCGGCGATATCGGCCACGTCGGCGAGCTCATCGATGCCGGTGTCTGTAGCCAGCTGGGCCAGCCCTTCCCATGGTGGTCGGCCCGCTCTGCGGGCCTGATCCAGCGAGGCCGCGATGCGCGTGAACGCCCACCCCTCGCCGACCTCTGCGGCTGCCTCCAGCGCCTCTGTAGGGCCCGCGCCCGCGCCTCGCTCCAGCGCGACTAGGTCGAGGTAGCCTGTCAGCGCGAACCTGAAGTCGGTCCGGCGCCGCGCGGCCGTCGCCCTGGTGACGATGTCGGGCGCGAAGAACATGGCGACCCCGGCCGCGAGCATCCCGGCTACCGGCATCGTCCAGCCCACCGGTCGGCCGCTGACGGCGGCCAGGCCTGCGACCGCAGGCGCCAGGCACATCCCGACGACGCCCACCACGACCTTCCTGGCGAGCCAGTCGCTCGCATGCTGGCCGAGGAGACACAGATCAGCCCTCGGGACCGGCAGCCATGGCGCGGCAGCCGCGACCCGGGCTCCGAGCCGATGGAGCCGGCCCGCCCCCGGATCCTCAAGCATGACCGGACCGCGGTCTAGGCGGTCAAGTGCCGCCCGCAGACTCGGCCCAGCCGGCCACAGCTCGCGGAAGGCGAGCCAGCAGCCAACGCCCGCAAGCAGGCCGGACGCAACCACCCAGCGGCTCATGTGCGCCTCGGTCGGCTAGTGTCCGCGAGGAACCGGCCGGGCGCAGGCACGGAGCCGAGCCAGTGCAGCCAGCCGAGGCCGGCTGCGTAAAGGGAGCTCACGACTCCAAGGACCGCCTGTCCGGCCGCTGTGTCATAGGGCGCCGAGTAGGAGCGGTTAAGAGCCGCGAACGCCGTGAAGGCAGCGACGAACGCCGTCAGCCATCTCACTGTTGTCCGGTGCTGCGCGCGATCGGCCTCGATCTCGCGACGTGCCGCGACATCTCGCGCCAGCATCGCCGCGAGCGATGAGAGGACGGCCCGAACGCCGCCACCCCGCCGTCCGGTCGCGATGATCAGGGCCGCGGCGATCCGGTCACCCGCCGGGTCGCCGATGTCGGCCGCGAACGCGCGCAGCGCCGCCTCGGTGCCCGAGTGCGCCGAGAGCCGCCAGCCAAGCCTGGCGACTGCTGGCTCGACCGCCGGCGGCGCGGATCGGATAGCTACTTGCATCGCGTCCTCTAGCCCTTGGCCGGCAGTCAGCATGTCGGCCACGCGCCTGGTCCATTGCTCCAGCCCTTCGAGTACGGCTGCCTGCTGCTTCGCCGCGTGGGCAGAGGTGATGCCGGGCAGGAAGAGAACCGCGGCGCAGACGGCGATGCCGGCTACCGGCCAGCGCGTGATGGCCAGGACGGCGATGCCCGCGGCCACGGCAGCCAAGGCACGCTTGCGGGTCGCCCGGGGTAGCCGGACGCTGCGGTGCGCCGAGTCCATGGCCGGCACCCTGTGGATGAGTTCGAGAAGTACCGCGATCAGGCCGCCTGCTATCAGCCCGCCAGCGATGCCTGCTAGCGCGGTCATCGCTGCCGGCCTGCGGTTTGCCGTCCCGGATGCCAGCTCTGGCCGAGCAGGCAGGGGTCGAAGCCGGCGGCGTTCAGCCGATTCAGCATGCCTGGCGATGGCGTGCACGCCGACGACGCGAGGCCAGTCAGCGGGTCTGGCAGGAAGATCTTGTTGACGGACGGCCGGTCGGTGTCTCCCGGCGGCATGACCTCGAGGATCTCCGATACATAGCGGACAGTGCGGGACCCGTCATACCCGCGGCGCATGTGCACGATCAGGTCGACGGCCATCCCCACCAAGATGTGAATGGCCCGTTCGGCAAGCGCGAGCCCGCCCCGCAAACTCAGGATCAGGATCCGGTCAAATGCTTCGGCCGGTGAATTGGCGTGCAGCGTACACATCGAACCTTCCTGGCCGGAGTTCATCGCCTCGAGCATCGGCATGATCTCGTTCCTTCGCACCTCGCCGACGAGGATGCGGCGCGGGTTATGCCGCAGCGCATGGGCGATCAAGTCATGCAGGCTGATGCCGCCGATGCCTTCGGAGTTCGCCTCGCGTGCCTCGAAGGCGATGACGTCCGGGTGCTGGCGCGTCTCCTGCAGGTAAAGCTCGTACTCGGACTCCAAGGTTGCAATGCGCTCACCTGGCGGGATCTCACTTGCGAGGGCTCGAAGCATCGTGGTTTTGCCTGCGTTCACGCCGCCGGTGATGATCACGTTGCAGCGGCTTCGTACCGCTGCGGTGAGGAATGCGGCGAGCACTGGATCAATAGTGCCGAGCCCTATGAGACTGGCCAGCGTGGCTTCTGGCTGGCCGTGCCGGCGCAACGATACACATGGCCGCGGCGTCACCGACATGGTCGCTGTCATCCGTCCCCCGCCGGTCAGCGCTACGTTGACGAGCGGCGCCGCAGCGGAGAAATCGCGGGCCGTCTGGCCGCCGCGGGCAGCCCAACTGCGAATCATTGTGATGAGCGCTTCGTCGCTCGCAGCTACCGGCGGCCCTGCGACGCGCTCGCCGGTGGTGTAGGTGATCCAAACCTGGTTGCAGCCGTTGATGTCGACGTTCTCCACGTTAGGGTCGCAGAGATAGCGCGTGACGGGACCCAGGCCGTACCGCTGGTCGTAAACGGCGCCGACCAGTTCGTCGATATGCCGACCCGCAGACGCCGGCACTAGCCCGGCGCGGACCTGGCCGTCCAGCCAGCCCCGGGCAGCGGACCGGATGACAGACCGTGCGTCGGCCGCGTCCGCCCTGTCGGGCAACTCCGCCGCGATCATCTCCGTGACCTCGCTGACGCCGGCGATGAGCAGCGGATCACTGAGCGGCGCCGGCTCGTGGACGGACGCGGGCAAGGCCGGCGACGAGGGTGCATCCGCCGGCAAGGTCGGATAGTGATCGGTAATCACACGTGGCGGCGCGGGCGGCCAGTTGAGCGTCATAGCTTCGCACCCGCCTCGGCTTCCCGTGGCATATCACCGCGCCCGTGTGCGCGGATCGTCTGGCCGGCCTTATCGGCGGCACCGATCAGCCGGCCCCCGACAAGCTGGCGACGCCGGGTAGCTCCGTCGGAGAGCGCCGCCGCGGTCCGGGCGTCCGCTGGCAGCCGGGCCGACACCGTCACGCCCAGCGCGGACTCTATTTCGGCCGCGGAGTGAGGGCCCGGCCCGGTAAGGAAAACCACGAGGCGATCCGTCCCGCCAAGCAGCCGCCCTAGGATGTCGATCCGAGATCGGGCTATCCACACCTGGCGCAGTGTTGGCCGCACCACGACGACGACAAGCCGGGCCGCGAGCAAGACCGGCAGCGGCTGACTGTCGCCGGCATCGAGCCGCCCGCAGTGAGCGACCACGTCCGCTGGCTGGCTTGCCAGCGTCGCGGCGATTGCCGACCATGCTGACCCGAGTCCCGCGGCCTGGCGCGGATCCGTCATCCCCGGCAGCAGCATTGTGCGCCGGTCGCCGTCGAGCGGGATCAGCTGGCGCGCCAAGATGGTATGAGCCGCCTGAAGTCCCCGACCCGCCTCGATCGCGTGCTCGGTCAGGCCTTGGCGGGCTGGCACCTGTCCGCCCAGGAGGCCTGCCAGAATGTCGCCGCCGCTCGGATCGCACTCCGCAAGGATGACCGGCGAGGGCCACGTCAGTGCCAACGCGAGAGCTGCTGTGGTAACTCCTGGCGCTCCGCCGCCGGATACGAGCGCGTAGATGTCTCCCATAGTCAGGCACCGCGCTTCGTGACGATGAGCGCGAACTGACCTGTCGATGCCTGCTGCGCGACGGCCGGCCCGCTGTCAGCACGGACGAGCAGGTCAACCACGTCGAAGCCGTCTTGGTCGGGAACCGAATTCACGGCGGCGACGACGGCCGGAACGGGCGCCGCGAGTGGGGGGACGCCGGCCACCACTGCCGTCGCGCCCGCCGCACCCTGGTCGCCTGGAGTGGGCACGAGCAGTACATGATCGCCAGGCGATAGCCCGCTTGCGGGCAGCAACGCTGGCTTAACGGCGACCGGCACTATCTCCTGGCCCGGCGCCGGCGGCTGCCGTGCGGTCAGCTCGCCCGGCGCCAGCAGCGTGCCGGGCCGCAGGCCTACCGCGGCTATCTCGCCGACGACCTGCCGCAGTTGGCTCGCGGGTACCACCTGGATGAGCGGTGAGACCGTGACGCGGGCCTCCGACAGATCCGCTGACGTAATCGGCGCACCGGCCGGAACGGCCGCTGTCACCAGCACAACCGCTACACCGTGATCGGAATGCCGGTACACGGCAACGCTCAGCATTGCGCCCATACCTGCCAGCAGCACGCCCAGCGCGATCATCGCCGGGCGGCGGCGGCGCGGCAGGGCGGGCAGCCTCGGCTCGGGGCGAGATGTCCTTCGGCCAGCCGTTCCGTTCGGTGACAGGTCCTGCTCCGGGAAGTACGCGCGTCCGACGTCGGCCGGAGGCTGGTGCGTCATGGCCCGGTCACCAGCGCCTCGCCTTGGGCCACTGCTAGCGCGACGTCAACTGGCACGGGCATTCCGGCCGTGAGCACACCGCCCTGCCCACCTGAGCCGGTCCAGGTGATCCGCCACATCACGGTCACCGATGCCCGGTATGCGTTCCCGGGCTGGCCGACTGACGGCTGCTGGTAGGTATAGGAGCAACCAGTGTGCTGCGACTTCGCCGGACTGCTCGGATCGTAAGGCGTCCCCGGGCCCTCGCAGCTAACCGGCGGCAGGGAGCCACCCGGATCGAACGTCAGCGTGGACGGGCTAGCGGTCACGGTCGCCCAGACCGGCCCAGCACGGACCGTGACAGAGCGCTGGTACCAGTCAGCTGCCGGTATCCAGAACCATTCCGCCAAGCCCACAAGCCCGTCTTTGCCGAGCGGAGGTGCCATGCCCGGGTCTAGGTAAGGAACGCGAAGCTCGCCGAGAGCCTGGTCGAGCAGTTGCCGCGGCGTCACCTCGGGGTGCCCCGTGACATTGCTGACAAGCCCGGCCTGCGGCGCCGAACGCGACGTGCCAGCAAAGCAGGTCAGCAGCGCCCAGCTATAACCCTTCGGCGGTGGCCAGGCGAGCCCGAGGCCGGCTGCCTGGGCCTGATCCAGTGGCGTGATCGTGCAGCTGCTGGTGACCGAGGAATCGGGACCACGTTCCCGTCTATGTAGGGGCTGCACGTTCCGCTGTTCGCTGATGCCGCACCAGCCGACGCGGCCAGCAGGCCGGCGGTCAGCGCTATCAGCCCGGCGAGCTGGCTCATGCTCTGCATGGCACGTCCTCGATGAGCTGGAAGGCGACAACCCAGCGACCGCGCAACAGATCGAGCCTGGTAACCACGTTGTCGTCGGGGATACCAGCAGTTCCCGGCACCGGCAGGCCGGTGGCCACGTTCTGCAGCCCCATCGCGCTGGTGTCGTCGCAGTCGTGCACAAACGCGTGGTGGCCGTCGATCCTGACGCTGAGCACGTGCAGGACTGCCTGGCCGTAAAACCGTTCGCCCTTCGCCCAGATGCCGCGTTCGGTCTGCACGACCCCTGGGATCCGCGCGGCCGCCAGGTATGGCTGCAGCAATCGCCCGGCACGGGCCGCGTCACCTGACAGGTCGGCCGCGTGGAGGGCTGCCGAGTACCCGGCGAATGCCGCGAGAACCTGCTGGCGTTGCGTCGGCCGATGTCGCACTGTCGCAACGGAAACCGCATCATGAAACTTCGGCGGCAGCCGGGCTGGTCCGACGGCGGCGGAACAACCGCCTATCGCGGCCAGGGCGATGGCGGCGGCGCACCGGGCTGGTCGCGGAGGCCAGCCTAGCGACGACTGGCGGCTGTGCTGAGGTCGCCGCTGCTGTCGGAGTAGGGGCGTCATGTGGTGCTCCCATCACGGTGGCTTGTCCCGCATGGCGCGGCGGCGGTCGCGGCCCTCGTGCCAGCGATCTGCACGGTAAATCGGCGGCGTAAGCAGGCCGTTAGCGATGCGTTAGCGCGCAGGTCAGTACCGGTTCCGTGGGAGTCAAAGCGGGTCAGGCTGCGCCGCTGCGTGACAGTCCGCCAGCGGAGCCAACCGAAATGCGCCGGTCTCGGGACTTTCTATGACGATGCCCGCGTCAGTCAGTGCCTGAGCAACGGCCACTGCGCCCGACGCGGCGGCCAGCAGCAGCGAGTTGGGAAAGTCACGTCGGCCCTGCCGGGCCAGCATGCGCAGCGCTTGCCGCGAGGCAGGGCTAAGAGCCTGCCATGCCTGGTCGAGCCGACCGCTCACGGATAGGTCACCAATCACGAGCTCGCGTAGTAACAGGCGGCTGTCTGAAACGGCGTTAGCCAGCTCAGACAGCTTGAGCGCCGGGCTGGCTGCGAGCCGGGCACCGGCGATCCGCAGCGCGAGCGGCAGGCCGGCGCACGCGCTGGCGATCGCTGCCGCCGCCTCAGGCTCGGTTTCCACCCGGCCCGGTCCCGCGATCTTGCTGAGGAGCGTCAGGGCTTCTTCGTCGCTAAGGCCGCCGATGCGGATCCGCCCTGCGCCCTCGAGATCCGGCAGCGGTGAATTGCTGGTCACCAGGACCGCAGACGCGGCTGTGCCGGGCAGCAGCGGGCGTACCTGCGCCGCTGCCGCGGCGTCGTCAGCGAGCAGCAGCACCTTCCGGCCAGCCAGCACCGACCGGTATAAGGCCGCACGCTCGGTGCCATTGTCCGGCACTCGGGCGGCCGGAACGCCGAGCGCGCGCAGCAGCTCGCCTAGCACCTCGGCAGCCGGACGCGGTTGCGCCGGCCCACCCAGAGCGGCATAGAGCTGACCATCGGGAAACGAGTTCCTGGCCAGGTGAGCGGCCTTCACGGCGAGCGCGGTCTTGCCGGCACCTGGCGGGCCAGTTACCACGGTGACGGACAGTTCGCCAGGCTCCATGTCACGAGCGATCGCCTCGATCGCCGACAGCCGGCCGGTGAAGTCCGGCGGCGGGGCAGGCAGCTGACACACGGGCGCCCAGGCCGGGCGCGGATCTGCGCTGGTCGCGAGCGGCCGGGTCCGGAACCGCAGAGCCGGGCTCTCGGCCAGAATCTGATCCAGCATCATCCTGGCCTCCGGGCCAGGATCCTGCCCCAGCTCGCGTGCGGTCAGGTCGCGAAGCCGGCCGTAAGCCTGGAGCGCGGCCGCCTTCTGCCCGCATCGGTAGAGCGCCAACATCAGCTGAACGTGCAGGTGCTCGCAGAGCGGGTCTTCGGCAATAAGGGCTCTGATCTGCGGAAGGATCTCGCGGTGCTGGCCAACCGCCAGCCGTGCGTCGACCAGCAGTTCGCGGGTGTCCAAGCGCAAGCTCTCGAGTTCGGCGACGATAGGCCGCATCGGCGCAGTGTCCGGCACGTCGGTCAGCGCCGGGTCTTGCCACAAGCCGGCCGCCTGCTCAAGGAGCCGGGCAGCGTCATCCGGGCTCCCGTCGTCCAAGGCCGCGCGACCATGTCCGGCAAGGATCCGGAAATTGTCCGCATCAAGCTCGCCGGGTCCGACGCGGATCTGGTAGCCAGATTGGTGCGTGACGAGCCGGTCGTGCCCGGCTAACGCGCGCCGGAGGTCACGCATCCGGACTCGCAGCGCGGTCTCAGGATCAGCCGGTGGCCGCTCGCCCCAGAGAGCATCGATCAGCAGGCTGCGAGTCGGCGGCTGGCCAGCGTGCAACAGCAGCACGGCCAGCGTGGTCCGATGGGAAGGCCGGTTCAGCGACAGCGGCGTGCCGTCGTCAGCCGCCGCTTTGACCGGGCCGAGAACGCTGAACCGCATGCTGGCGGCTCCCGAGTGGTGCTGAGAATTCCGATGTCTCGCGCAGGTTGGCAGACACCATACTTCGCCACCGGCTGCTCATAGCGGTAACTACCGGATTCTTCCGGGCAGGAACTGACGCGACCCGGTCAGCTGCCGGGCCGGGCGCGCCTTTGGGCCTTGCGCCCGCGAGGCAGCAGCACTGCGAGCAGATCGCCTACCTCGGCGACCCGGTCCAGCACATCCGGAGCGGTGAAGACGAGATCGGTGGCGCGCTTGCAGCCTTCGACCTCGTCCCAGCTCACCGGTGTCGACACTGTCGGCTGCGACCGGGCCCGCAGCGAGTACGGGGCGACCGTGGTCTTCGCCGCGTTGTTCTGGCTCCAGTCGATCAGGACCTTGCCGGGCCGCAGGGCCTTGGTCATCTTCGACACGATGAGTCCGCCGTGCTCCTGCTCCAGCCGTTCGGCCAGCCCCTTGGCCAGGTCACTAGTCTGCTCGGACGTCATGCCCTGCACTGCCGCGTACAGCTGAAGGCCCTTGCCGCCGGAGGTCTTGGCGACTGGGTCCAGCTTCAGCTCCGTCAGCAGCGGGCGCAGCAGCAGCGCGACCTGGCAGCATTCCACCACCGTGGCGG
>WNFJ01498156.1_pt7 | contig 11876 bp, 8 predicted proteins | sample 5400461 | NCBI WGS metagenome assembly WNFJ01 (sample SAMN13153349, study PRJNA577476) | soil metagenome | isolation source: 115 cm saprolite on Douglas fir-dominated hillslope | place: USA:California | collected 2013-09-17
ACGAATTGGCCGAGAGTGCCCGCGCTGGAGCACGCGTTGGCGGTTGTCTGCGCGTAAATCCGCTGCGTTGCGACGAAGTCGTCGTCAGACTTGAGTCTGATGGCGCCAGTTCCGCCACTGTGGAAAAGAGTGGAGACGACGTCGTCGTAATTCAGCATCTGTCGCTTCGGAACAGTGATCGCCATGGGCTGCACGCCCGAGTTATCGTTGGTTGGACCGACGGGCAGGTAGTACGCCTGCACCTGAATGTCTTTGCTGGACGAGGGGTTGAAAAGGCGCATGTCGGTGCGGAAGGCGCCGACACTTCCTCCGATGCTGAGATAAGCATCCTTTGCAAAGGCACAAGTTGCAAAAACCACCGCACACACGAAAACCACTGGGCGAAAACGCATTAGGGGCTCCTTCCTCACGAAGGATTGTCCTCGCGACGCCACAAACAGCGTGACGTAGATCACACTTTCGCGAATGTTATCACCACCGTGTTGCGTACGACCCGAGGAGGCGGACCATTTCGGCGAGCTCGCGGAGGCTGTCGAGGGCGCGCGCGACGTTCGGGTCGTCGAACTTTCCGATGAAATCGAGGTAGAAGGCGTACTCCCACGGCTTGCCTTCGATCGGACGCGATTCGATCTTCGTGAGATCGATTTCGAAGATCGCGAATGCGCCCAGCGCGCGGAAAAGAGCGCCCGGCTTGTTGGAGACGCGGAAGACGATTGATGTCTTCCATCGGCGTGCCGTCTCGCGCGGCGTGATTTTCGCGGCCTCGCTTTGCGGCGCGAGCAGAAAAAATCGCGTGTAATTCTGCACATTGTCTTCGATGCCCTCGAGCAGAACGCGTCCGGCATAAATCTCGGCCGCCGCCGCCGATGCGATCGCGGCTTCGTCTTTACGTCCGCGATCCATGATCAGACGCACGGCGCCGGCGGTATCGTGCACCGCGATCGGCTCGACGTTCGGATTGGAGCTGAAGAACCGCGTGCATTGCGCGAGCGCGACCGGATGCGAATAGACGCGGCGGATCTCCGCCAGCGAGACATCCGGCGGCGCGATGAGGTTGTGCACGATGCGCATGCTCGTCTCGCCGGCGATCGAGAGCTCCGATTGCAGCAGCAGGTCGTAATTGCGATGAATCGAGCCGGCCAGACTGTTCTCGATCGGCGCAATGCAGCAGTCGGCGTTTCCCGATCCGACGGACGCAAACATGTCCTCGAACGAGTGGCACGGCACGCCGACGATCTCCGCTCCGAGCAGACGTTTGGCGGCGTTCTCGCTGAACGCTCCTGCTTCACCTTGATAAGCAACCCGCATCATTTCCTCCTGAAACAAAAAGGCCCGCGTCCTTTTCAGGAGCGGGCCTCGTTATCGTTGTGATCGTTGTCTAGACGGTCATCGAGCCCGCTCTGTCGCCGCTAAAAAATGCGAAGAATCGGAGCCCGGTGGTCATCATGTGGAGCGGATTATCGCACACCTTTGCGGGCGACGAGCGCTAGCACCACACCGCCCGCCACCAAGACCGCGGTGACGACTGGATCCACTTTCCTGTTCTCGGTGGTTTCAACTCCCATCGACAGCGGCCCGGCCTTGATGTCGTGTTTCTCGTGAACCGGGATCGGCATGAACAGCGAGAGGACGCCGAGCAGGATGAGAATGACGCCGAGGATGAAAAGTGCGCGCATGGAGCAATTATCTCTCTGTGCCTCTGTGGTTAAAAGCTTTTCACCACAGAGGCACAGAGAACACAGAGTTAATCAGAACAGCGCCGGTTCCAGGTATGTCCCGAAAACCGCGCGCAGCGCGTCCGAGATCTCGCCGACGGTTGCGTAGGTCTTCACGGCCTCGAGGATGAACGGCATCGTGTTCGCCTTCGGATCGGCGGCCGCGTTCCGGAGCCGCTCGAGCGATTGCTCGACCGCCCGGACATCGCGCGATTTCTTCACGCGATCGAGAGACTCCAACTGCTGGGCACTGGCCGATTCGTCGATGTAGAGAATGTCGTACGGATCCTCATCGCTCTGGAAGGCATTCACGCCGACGACGACTTTCTCGCCCGAGTCGACCGCCCGCTGGTACTGATAGGCCGCGTCCCAGATCTCGCGCTGCGGAAATCCCGCTTCGATGGCTTCGACCATTCCGCCGAAGCGGTCGATCTTTTCGATGTAGTCGAAGCAGCCTTTTTCCATCCGATCAGTGAGCTCCTCAACAAAAAACGAGCCGCCGAGAGGGTCGACGGTGTTGATGACGCCAGATTCGTGCGCCAGGATCTGCTGCGTCCGCAGCGCGATGGTTGCCGACTTTTCTGTCGGAAGCGCCAGCGTCTCGTCGAGCGAGTTCGTGTGCAGCGATTGCGTTCCGCCTAACACGGCCGCCAGCCCCTGAATCGCAACGCGCACGATGTTGTTGTACGGCTGCTGGGCCGTCAACGAGCATCCTGCCGTCTGCGTGTGGAAGCGCAACATCCACGAACGCGGATCCTTGGCGCCGTACCGGTCGCGCATGACCTTCGCCCACACCCGGCGCGCCGCCCGGAACTTCGCGACTTCCTCGAACAAATCATTGTGCGAATTGAAAAAGAACGACAGCCTCGGCGCAAACCCGTCGACGTCCAGGCCGGCGCGCGTGCCGTACTCGACGTACTCCATGCCGTCGCGCAGCGTGAACGCCAGCTCCTGCAGGGCCGTCGAGCCGGCCTCGCGGATGTGATAACCGCTGATGGAGATGGTGTTGTACTTTGGAACATTTTCCGCGCAGAACTTGAAGATGTCGGTAATCAGCCGCATCGATGGACGCGGCGGGAAGATGTACTCCTTCTGCGCGATGTACTCCTTGAGGATGTCGTTCTGCAGCGTGCCGGAGATTTTTTTCCAATCGGCGCCGTGCTTCTCCGCGACAGCCAGGTACATCGCCAGCAGAATCGGCGCGGTGGAGTTGATGGTCATCGAGACGGTCACTTCCTCGAGGTTAATGCCGTCGAAGATCGTCTCCATGTCGGCGAGAGTATCGACCGCCACGCCGCACTTTCCGACTTCGCCGCGGCTGTAGTGGTGATCGGAGTCGTAGCCGTAGAGCGTCGGCAGATGAAACGCCGTGGAGAGGCCGGTCTGACCGTGCTCCAACAGATAGTGAAAGCGCTCGTTCGTCTGCTTGGGCGTACCGAAGCCCGCGAACTGCCGCATCGTCCAGAGTTTCCCTCGATAGCCGCTCGGATGGATGCCGCGCGTGAACGGAAACTCTCCCGGAAACGCGAGGTCGCGCTCGAAGTCGAGATTCGCGACATCGATCGGAGTCGCGAGCGGGTTGACTTCCATGCTGCTGACGGTGCTGAAGTCCTTCTTCCACTGACCGCGTTTGGCAACGGCAGGATCGTGAACTTCGCGACGCCATCGCGCCGCCTCCGCGCGGATCGCCGTCAGCGACTCGGCCGAAAAAAGCGAAAGCTGCTGATCCTCTTTCGGGGGCGGCAGGACCGCTGTTTTCTCCTGTTCAACTGCCCGTTTCATGACACCTCATTCTAAGACTCCGTGCAACTTCCGCGCGACCAGCAATAGTCCAGGCCCGAACGGGATAAAAACGAAGAGCCGGTCGATCGCGAAGACCGCGCGGACGATTCTGACCAGGGTCGGCGACTTCCCGGCGCGCACAATCGATCGCAGTGCGTCATCGCTGTCCACACTGCGACGCGCGCGACGTTTGTTCATCGGCAGAAGAAACAGCGTGTCGTATGCCAGAACAACCGGAAAACCCCAGTAACGCGCGCGCTCGATCGACATTCCGGCCCGCTTGAAGAGGGCGCTCAGCTCGTCGCGTGAATAGCGGCGGCGATGCTCGTAATAGTCGTCGCTCGCCGACCAGAGGCTACGAAGCGCGGGCACGGTCGCGACGCAGGTGCCGTCGCTTTTCAAAACGCGGCTGATCTCGCGGACGGCGCCGGCATCGTCGTCGAGATGCTCGAGCGTCTCGCCGGTCGTGACGCCGTCGAATGCGCCGGCGCGAAACGGGAGCCGCGTCAGATCGCCGAGAACGACGGGAATGTTCGAATTGCGGCGAACGTGCAACACCGCGTCGAAGGCGGCGTCGATGCCGAAGACGCGAAGGCCTTGCTGCTGCAGCCGCCGCGCGAGCTGACCGAGGCCGGCGGCTGCGTCGAGAACGCGCGCACCGAGCGGGAGCTTTTTTGTCTCCGCGAGGATGATCGAGAGGCGATGTTCGTGACGCGGCCCGAACATCTCGGGCTGCGAGCCCCACTGGTGAGTTTGCATAGGCGTCAGGATGATTGCTCCTGACGCCTAACGCCTGACGCCTGACGCCTAATCCACAGGCGTGATCGTTGCCGTCTGGCTATCGATCGCCCCGCATGCATTGCTGATGCGGACCCAGAACTCCTGCGTGGAGTTGATGGCTGGCGTCGTGAACGTAGCCGAATTCGAGTTCGGAATCGGCGTGCTCGTGAAGCCCGCGTGTCCCGAGAACCATTGATATCGCACGGCACCGGCCTCAGGTTTCACGCTCAACTGCACGGTCTGACCGCGCTTCACGGTCTGGCTCTTCGGATTGTTGATGGCCAGAAGAATCGGCGGATCGCACACCACGTCCACCGTCACGCTTCCGCCCTCACTGATATCGCCGCCGGTTCCGAGAACCGTGATGCCGCGATATGTCGCAGGGAAAATGTCCGGCGACAACTGCAGCGTCAAGCGCGATGTGCCGTCGCCAGGCGCTGGAATCGTCGTACGCGTAAATGAGGCTGTCATTCCTTCCGGAAGATTGGGGACGGTCAGCTCGAGCGGAGAATTGAAATCAACCTCCGGATTGTGGGCGGTCGTGACGTCGAAGGTGGCTGAATCGCCAGGAAACAAGGTGACGAACGCCGGCTCGACATTCACCGAGAAAGGCGCGACGCCGGTGATGTGCGGGATGTCGCCGAACGAGACCGCGCTTTGAAGGAGCGCAGTCGTGACGCCAGGCGTCATGACGTTGTCCCACTGGAGGGCCGCGCCGTTATCGAGGCAAGTGGTCGGCGTGACGTTGTTGTTGAGCACGCGCGCGCCGATTTGCGCCCACACGCTCGCGTATCCGGCCGTCGTCACGCGGTTCGCCTGGTCGGGTTGAATCGGGATCAGAAGAATGTGATAGGTCGGCGGAATCGCGCAGTCGACACCACCGGGGGCATGAAGAGTCGGCTCGAAGAAGAAGATGCCTGAATCGGAGCTCGCGAGGTAGATGTCCGCGCCAAGGAACACCTTCAGAGTCCGGTTGCCGGCGCTGGTAAACGTCTTGCGGAGGCGGAAGAAGTTGTCGCCATTGACATAAGTCACGACCATCGTCATCGAGACGCCGGTTCCAGGGGCGGCGACGTGGACCGTCACCGTGAACGGCGAAGGTCCTTCACCCGCGCCGCCGACAGTGCTGATCGATGTCGTCTGCCAGGCGGTCGGTGATCCGAGGCTGCCGGTAGCAGTGCCGCAGGAGTGTGTTCGGAACGAGGGCGCAAAAAGGGTTCCGTTGATGTCGGCGAACACACCAAAGTCGCCGTACTGACAGCCGGTCGGAAAAACCTGGCCGCTCCCCGGTACCGCGGCATTGTAGACCTGGAACGACGCGTCGGCGGCGACGTTGATCTTCAGCGGGTTTCCGTTGATCGTAACGATCTGCGGCCCAGTTGGCGCGGGCGCTTGCGCGAACGCGATGGCCGGCACGATCGCCGCAACCGCAACCAAACTTCGTAGAAGAAGCGAACGGCTTAGCATCTCACCACCCTCCTCCCGGTGTTAAAAAGGGATCGGCCCTAAGAGTACACAAATAGGCCAGTTATCTCAAATGGCGCCGTTACGCGGTGAGGATTTCCCGAAGGGCTTCCCGAGCGCTATCGAGCGCATCATCAAGCTTTTCCGGGTCTTTGCCGCCGGCCTGGGCGAGGTCGGCTTTGCCGCCCCCCTTTCCGCCCACAATCGGGGCGAGCTTCTGGATCAGCGAGTTGGCCGGGACGCGGTCGATGAGGTCTTTGGTGACGGCGGTCAGGAGCGTGACTTTCCCGTCCGTGGCGCTGCCAAGGACGATGACGCCGCTCTTGATCTTGGAGCGGAGCTCGTCGGCGAGATTGCGAAGATCGCCGCCGCTGATGTCGTCGACTCTTCGCGTCACCAGTTGAACATCGCCGATCTTCGATACGGAGCTCTCGTCGCGTGAACCGCCGGATGCGAGCTTCATTCGCAGCTGCTTCAGCTCCTTCTCGAGCTGCTTCTGCTTTTCCTGGAGCGATTGAACGAACGCCGGGATGTCCTCCAGCCGGGCGTTCGTCTGCTGCTGCAACGTGTGCGCGGACTCATCGAGGCTCTGAAAGTGCGCCAGCGCCCCTCGGCCGGTCAGCGCTTCCATGCGCCGAACGCCGGCGGCCAGCGAACGATCGGACACGATTTTGAACACACCGATGTCGCCGGTGCGGTTGACATGGCATCCGCCGCAGAACTCGCGCGACCAGTCGCCGGCCGCCACGATGCGCACGCGGTCGCCGTACTTCTCGCCAAACATCGCCACCGCGCCGCTCTTCTTCGCTTCGGCGATCGGCATGACTGTCTTTGTGACTTCGGCGTTTTCGCGAATCTTGTCGTTGACCAGATCCTCGATGGCCTTGATCTGCTCGTCGGTCAGCGGCTGATGCCAGGTGTAATCGAATCGCAGACGATCGGGAGCGACCAGCGAGCCCGCCTGCTGCACCGTGTCGCCGAGAACATCCTTCAAAGCTTTGTGGAGCAGATGCGTCGCCGTGTGATTGGCTGTCGTATCGAGACGCGCCGGCTGCGGAACGGACGCACGAACCTGCGTTCCGCGTGCGAGATGACCCTCACCCACTCGCACGCGCGAAACGATCAATTCTCCGACCGGCTTCTGCGTGTCGAGAACTGTCGCGCGGCCATCCTTCCATTCGAGCGTGCCGGCATCGCCGATCTGACCGCCCGATTCGGCGTAGAACGGCGTCGGTGAGAGGACAACGTCGGCTTCGCTGCCGTGATGGAGAACGTCCTGCTCCTTGCCGTCGATCACGATTGCCTTCACGACCGAAGGAACATTGACGTAATTCTCGTAGCCGACGAATTCGACCGGCCCAACCTTTTCCGCGATCTGCGCAAACGTTGCAGCATCCGTCGAGGTCTGAAACTTCGAGGAAGCCTTGGCCTTCGCGCGCGCTCCGGACATCATCGTCTCGAATCCTTCGCGGTCGAGCGTGACGCCTTCTTCCTCCGCCATCTCCGCAATCAAGTCGATCGGGATGCCGTAGGTATCGTAAAGGCGGAAAATTTCTTCGCCGGAGATCGTCCGTTCCCCTCGCGTGCGAATTTCGTCAAGTAGCTGACCACCTCGCTCCATTCCGACGGTGAGAGTGCGCGAGAAACGCTCCTCTTCCGATTTCAACGTGGAGAGGATCGCCTGCCGCCGCTGTCGCAATTCGGGATACGCACTGCCCATAGCCTCGATAACCGGATCGACCAGAGCGGAGAGCAGAACGGGATTCGGGAGCTTGCGGCCGAAACGGACCGCGCGCCGAATAATGCGCCGCAAGACGTATCCGCGGCCTTCATTCGCCGGAATGACGCCATCGGCGATGAGGAACGCTGTCGAGCGCGCGTGATCGCACAACACGCGAACGGCGGTGTCGCGGTCGTTCTCCATATCGCCGCCGTAGCGATGCGTGCTGATTTCCTCGATCTTGCGGACGATCGTCCTGAAAGCGTCGGTGTCGTAAACCGTGTCGACTTTCTGGAGAACGCTCGTGACGCGCTCGAGGCCCATGCCGGTGTCGACCGATGGTGCGGGCAACGGAGTGAGCGTGCCGCTGCTGTCGCGGTCGTACTGCATGAAGACCAGGTTCCAGATCTCCATCGTGTCGTCGCCCGGAGCATTGACCAGCGCGGCGGTGTTCTTCGACATGTCGCCGCCGCGGAAATAATGGATCTCAGAGCACGGACCGCACGGCCCGGTGTCGCCCATCGACCAGAAGTTGTCCTTCTTGCCGAAGCGCAGAACGCGATCCTTCGACGCGCCGGCCTTCACCCACAGAGCGGCCGCTTCGTCGTCGGCGGGAACGCCATCGCCGCCTTCAAAGACGGTGAACCAAAGCCGATCGACGTCGAGCTTCCACACTTTGGTGATCAATTCCCACGCGTACTCGATCGCTTCCTTCTTGAAATAGTCGCCGAACGAGAAATTGCCGAGCATCTCGAAGAACGTGAGGTGGCGCGCCGTGCGGCCGACGTTCTCGAGATCGTTGTGCTTCCCGCCCGCCCGCACGCACTTCTGCGATGTCGTCGCGCGCTTGTAATCGCGTTGTTCGCGGCCGAGGAAGGCGTCTTTGAATTGATTCATGCCGGCGTTGGTGAAGAGCAACGTCGGATCGCCCGCCGGCACGAGTGACGAGCTCGCGACTTCACGATGGCCCTTGCCAACGAAGTAATCAAGAAACTCCCGGCGGATCTGGTCAGTGGTGAGCAACTTTGATCTCCTCGAGGATGCTGCGGACGAGCGCGGCATCGTAACCTTGATTCAACAGATAGGCCGTCAATTTGTTTCTCACCACGTCGGGTGCATACCGGCGAGCGAGAATCGGCAGCCTGCGTTGCGCTAGTGCCAACGCGCGTGTGTGCTCCTCCTGGGCGTCGACATTTTCGGTTACTGCGGTCGCGATGAGGTCGTCGGCGACGCCCGCGCGCATCAGCTCACGCCGGATGCGGAGTTTCCCCTTTTTGCTCAGTCCTCGGGTGCGGACATACGCGGCCGCGAAGCGCGCATCATCCAACCACTTCTCTTCCGCGAGGCGCGCGAGCGTGGCATCGATGACGTCGCGCTCGAAGCGCTTCGACCGCAACTTCCGGCGCAACTCCGCCGCGCTGTTGAATCGATACTTCAGGATTCGCAGCGCAGTGAGATAACACCGATCGGCTTCATCCACACCGGCAGTTTAGCGCGCCAGCGAAGCGGCCAAGGCTTCGTAGGCCGGAAGCTCCCGAGACCTCGGCAAACCCCGCCGCGCCTCGGCGAACAGCTCGCGAGCACGACCGTAATCGCGATCGGCGAGCGCACCGACTGCCACGACGTACGCGAGAAACGGATCGCGATTCCCCCGCGCGCGTTGCCGCACGGCGATGTCCTCCAGCCACGGATCCGTTCCGAGGAGAAGCCGCGGGAGCGTGCGCAGTTGCGTCGTGGTCAGGATGTTGCGCAGCAACTGCGGCGATCGCGGAGAAGGCATTCCAAGGAAAACGAGCATGGTGCGATCGAGGAGTTGCTGCGAACGAAAGTACTGCGGCGCTGCCGCGCGCACCTCGGGCGGCAATGCGCGGCGAATGAATTCGCTCTTGACGAAAGCGTCGGGCGCACCTTGTATCAGCGGAAAGATCGGCGTCGCGAATCCATACGCCAAGTTTGGGCTGAGGCGAAGCGGGAAATCGTCGGTCAGCGGCGGCGCATCAGCGGTGACGCGTCGCAGAATCGGAGCATCAGCGATGAAGCTCGCCGCAAGCTGCTCCGGCGACTCGAAACCGATCCGGCCCAGCACACCAGCCGATACGGGATCGCGCCATTGGCGCGCGAATGCTTCGAACGATGGTGTCGGAGCAGGGCCGCGGCTGCCGACGAGAATCCATTCCGCCCCTGCGCCGCTCCACAGACTGCAGTCCGCGAACGCGCCGCAAAATGCACCGATGATCGCCTTCGCGTCGGAATCGGACAATTGATAGATCGGCAGCCAGTACGATGCGATCCCGCGATCGCTGAGCCGGTCGCGCATCAGTCGGAAGTACTCGCGCGTGTAAAGATTGACGATTCCGGCAGTCTTCGGCGGCGGAGGTTCAGCAGTGATGAGATCGAACCGGCGCGGCGTCGTGAGAAGAAAAAAACGTCCGTCCTCGATGTGCGTCCGCACGCGCGGATCGGCGGGCGGATACTGCTTTCCGGGCCACACGATGGCGCTGAGATCGACGATCGATTTCGAAATATCCACCACGTCGATCGACGCCAACTGCCGCGCCTCGGTCAACCGTTTCGCGGTGATGCCGACGCCGTAGCTGATGAGCAGCGCGCTTCGAGCATCAGGGCGCAGAGCCAGCGGAAGGTAAACGAATGCGCTCATGTAGCGCTTCGAAGGGAACGCAGTCCCCGACATCGAGAAGCCGTTCGTGAACAGCTTGTAGATGAATGGCTCGCCCGCGATGTCGGTGCGGATGTAGACCGCCGTTTCGATGGGACCTTCATACACCGCGACGATGCGCGAACCTTCAAACTCACGCGTCGCCGTGGGTAGGAAGTAGTTCTGCCAAAGATGGAACGGGAAGAAAACCAACGTCAAAGCGGCGATCGCGACCGCGGTCAGGAAGATGCGTTTTCGGATCGTGAGTAGCGCGATGACGACGTACACGACAGCGATCGTGAACAGCGATCGTTCCACACCGATCGCTGGAATCAGAAAAAATCCGGCGACGAGCGGGCCGATCGCGGCGCCAACGGTATTGGCAAATGTGACCAGCGCCGCCGCGTGAGACTGTCCGCCGATTTCTCGCTCGACTGCCCGTCCGATGACCGTGAAGAGAACTCCGGAGAGAACGCTCACAGGCAGCATGAGGCGCAGCGCATCGATCAGGATCGACAGTGTGTCGTACTTCCCCGGCTCTGGAACGAAGCCGCTGTAGCAGAGCACCAACGCGACCGACGACGCGGCAGCGATCGCCGGCGCGGCGAAATCCGCATCAGGAAAGCGGGTCGAGATCACCGAGGCGATCAACGCGCCGATGCCGATGCCTGCTAAGACGACAGCGAGCATCACCGCGAACGCGACGCTCGTCGAGGCAACGAAGAAGATGACGAAGCGAAACCAGATCACTTCGAGTGCGAGCAGCGCGAATCCGGAGAGACCGGCCGCGACGAGCAATCGCGAAACGCCTTCGGAGTGCGGCGGCTTGCCGCCGCCTTCAAAGCGGTGCCAAGGCACCGCACTCCGAAGGCTGAGCGCTGCAAGGCCCGCGGTCATCGAACACGCCGCCGCCACCACGCCCGTCCCCCGCACACCCAATGCGCGAATCAGGAACAGCTCGCCCGCGAGCGCCCCCGCGACAGCGCCGATCGTATTGAAGCCGTAGAGCAGTCCGAGAACGCGGCCAAAATTCGAGTCATGCTTTGAGAGCGCGCTCACGACCGTCGGCAGCGTGGCGCCCATGACGGTCGCCGGGATCAACAGCAGAACGAAGGCGATGACGAGTCGCGCGCCATGGAGCAGCGGCGAATCAAGAACGAGTCGAAACAGCGGAGCGAGAAATGCCGGAAGGTGCGGCAGCGTCAGGACGAGAACGAGCGCGCACAACGCGATCGTGATCTCGAGGGTGCCGTACAGTCGGAGCGGCTGCTGCCACTTGCGCAAAAGTCGCGGCGACAGCACGTTGCCGATTCCGAGTCCGGCCATGAAGCTGGCCAGAACGACCGCCGAAGCCCACGCGCTGTTGCCGAAGACGAGGCCGCAGTCTCGGAACCAAAGCGTTTCGAACAGGAGCGAAGCTGCGCCCGAGAGAAAAAAGATGACCGACAGCGCGGCCGCGAACAATCAGACCTGGTTCGAGAAATCGAACGGCGAGTCTTCCGAGAACGGATCCGTGTCGCTGGCAACCGACAGCTTCGATTCCATCTCTTCCTTCGAGATGTCGGAAGTCGACTGAATGCCCTGCAGCTTGAGGCGGAACTCGTCGGGGTTCGACGCGCGACGCAGCGCTTCATCGAGCGAGATCAGGCCGTTTTTGTACAGCATGTACAGCGACTGATCGAACGTCTGCATGCCGTACTGCGATGTGCCTTGCGCGATGGCGTCCTTGATCAGTTTCGTCTTTTCCTTGTTCTCGATG
>WNFJ01043824.1_pt1 | contig 11874 bp, 14 predicted proteins | sample 5400461 | NCBI WGS metagenome assembly WNFJ01 (sample SAMN13153349, study PRJNA577476) | soil metagenome | isolation source: 115 cm saprolite on Douglas fir-dominated hillslope | place: USA:California | collected 2013-09-17
TGAGCTGCCGCGCGGTCGATACGGCAGCCCGCTATGGCGGCGATGAGTTCGCTGTCGTGCTGCCCGGGACTTCGTCCGAACACGCCAAGCGGGTGGCACGGCGAATTGCGGAACGACTCAAGGAAGATCTAGAAACTCCTAAGCTGTCTGCCAGTATAGGTATTGCTGAATATCCTCGCGATGGCTCCACAATCGAACACATGCTCAGCGCGGCAGACCGGGCCCTCTATGATGAGAAGCGCCGCGCCGCGGGGCGCTCCGCGGCCGCAAAATCTTAGTAACTCGCAAGTTCAGTTCGTTTGACAGCGGCGGCGGGGTCAGTTTGACAAGCCGGTGAATAGGTCTGAGATGGCAGGCTTCGGCCAGTGCCTCAGGATCGTTAGTTTGGTGAGGCTTGGGATTTCGCGGCCGGTTTGACGCCGGATTCCTTTATCATCTGCGCGACTTGTTCCTGCATGCGTTCGGTCATTACGTCGATCTGCTTGCGCATAATTGGCATCATCGATTGCATGGCTTCCGCGGTGATGGCCGGCAGCTCCTGGATGACCTTCTGGCCAGTCGGGGAAGAATAGAAGGCCACCAGTCCGTCGATGTCGCCCTTGGTAAAGTGCTTCTGATAAGCGGGGACCATCGCCTGCAGCATCTCTTCCACAGGCAGGTTCTTCATGTAATCATCCATGATTTTATTCATGCGCGCTTCAAAATCGGGCGGGAGCTTGTCTTTGTCCTTCAAGTATTGTTCGTGCATCATCTGATGCATGGGCTTGGACATCGCGTCAATCATTTTCGTCATCATTTCGCGCGAATGCATGACGTCGAGATATTTCTGAACGTCTTCTTTTGAAGCCGGAGCGTCGGCGGGGGACTGCTGGGCAACTCCGGACAGCGCGAGAACCAAACAAGCAGTAAGGGCGAGGAAAATGCGTTTCATGGAAACCTCCAGTGAGCTAATGCGAGAGTAATCCACAGAAAGCGCGATGTCACCCAGTTCTTTTCGCAGTTTGATGAATAAATGAATAAGGCGGCCGGCAACAGATTGCCCGGCGCCGGCCCCGGGATGCGCCAGGACAAAAAAGAAAGTGCGCGGAACAGAAACGAGCAGACTACCCAGCGGCTTTCTTAGCCTGCGCGCTGTCGTAGCTCTCGCCATAGATGGCCGGCACCTTTGCGCCCATGCAGCGCAGGTAAGAAGCGAGCTGGCCGCGATGATGAATGGTGTGGTGCAGGCCGAAGATCGCAAACCTCACCGCGGGCCACTGGAACATCCCGCGGAAGGCGATGATTTTTGTCAATTGCTCGCTTGGCACTTTTCCGAGCACTTCGAAGTTTTTCGCGTAACGCCCCTCGTACCAGGAAGCGACTTCAGCGGGTGTCTTGACGTTTTCCGGAATCATCGCGGGGTTGGTGTCGAACAGGCCGTTGATCACCGTTTCGAGGAAGCGGTTGTCCGCCGCGGCGATGTGCCGCGTCAGTTCAATCGCGCTTCTTGAAGCAGGGTCGGGCTTGTAGTCCACCTTATTTGCGGGAACGGCTTCGAGAATTTTCTTGGTGGTGCGGCTTTCGTTCTTCAGCGTTCCCATGTAGACGTCATGAAGCAGGAACTTGGCTTGATCCGCGGTCATCGTTTCCGCCATCGGTATCCTCCTGAATGTATTTTGCGTTCTTTTGTGGGCGCCGAGCCGGCGGTGAGCCTGACCCGGCCTTCAATGCCACGCTGAATGCGCAAACTAGCTCTCCGTTATGCCGAAGATGCCCTCCAATCTACACCGTTCGAAAGAGGAAATGCCAGGTGATATCGACGGCGGCGTGGACGAGCGCGGAGGCGAAAATCGAGCCGGTCTTGCGCCAAGTCCAGCCGTAGAAAAACCCGGCGATGGAGGCCAGGATCACATAGCGCCAGTTGGGGAAGCCCATGTTGGTGATGTGCGAGAACCCGAAGAGAATGGAGGCGGTCCACCAGCCCGCGAGATCGCTCTTGGACGCGCGCGAAAGCAAATTTTGGAGCAGGCCGCGGAAGAGGAACTCTTCGGGCCAAGCAGTGAAGAAGAGAATGCCGAGGGAAACGAAGGGCAAAGACCTCAGTTGCGACCATTGCGGATCGAATTGAATGAAATGGATTGCCTGGCCCACCGGGATGGCGATGCACGCGAAAACGATGAAGCTTGCCGCGATGAAGAAGCTCCAATGGTGGCCCCAGCCGATGGAGTAGCCGACGCCATTGACGCGGCGCAGAAGCAAGAAACAAGCAAGCGCGATGTTCACGCAGAGAAGAACCGTGAAAATGTAGGAGAGACGTCCGCCGGGGTACGGCCAGAGCCAATGCGACAACGACCATCCCCAGGGATTGGGCAGCGGCTTCACGGCAATCCAAACGAAAAGGATCGTTGCAAAATCCTGCCATGCGCCGGGTGGTTTGCGCGCAGCGGAAGCGGCGAGTCCAAGCGGAAACAAGACTAGCGCGGCGACAGCCACAGCACGAGCGAACGCGAAAGTATTTGTCCCCAGGGCATAAATCAGGTAGACAAGAAACACCGCGGTGCCAAGCAAGTAACCGCTGCCGGCGCCGAAGCGCGAGGCGAGACGGTCTTCCACGCCGCGCGCGGCAAAAAGCAGCATCACCAGGAAGAAAAACGCGAAAGCCGTGAGCGCGGCAGCGAAGGCGCGGCCGCCGTAGCCTTGCCAGACGGAGTACAGCACTCCGGTTAGAGTGAGCGCGGCCCAGAGGCCAAGCATGGCGAACGGGCCGAGTTGGCGTGTGGCGGGCAAGCGAGAATTGTAACTGAAAGAAATGGCAGACCAAATTCAAACACCGGCAAGACGCCTTGCTTACATCGACTGGATGAGAGGGCTCGCGTGCGTGCTGATGTTTCAGACGCATAGCTACGACTCGTGGATGAGCCCGGAAGCGAAGAAATCGTCTTCGGTGATTGCCTGGTCGCGGCTGGGCGGGACGCTCCCGGCGCCGCTGTTCATCTTTTTGGCCGGAGTGTCGTTCGCGCTGGTGACAGAAAAATTGCGCGAGAAGGGAATCGAGCGCAACACTATCGCGAAACAAACGATTCTGCGCGGCGCGGAGATTTTTGGGATGGGCTTGCTGTTTCGTGTGCAGGAATTTGCGCTCGGTTATCCGTGGTCGCCGTGGACGGATTTGCTGCGCGTAGACGTGCTAAATATTCTTGGGCTTTCCATGATGCTCATGGGCGTGCTGCGTTGGGCGACGGGGAATGGAGGTAACGCGGCTGCGAGAATGCGCACGTTGGTGGCGGGAATTTGTGCGGCAGTGATTGTGGCGATGGCCACGCCGCCGCTTTGGACGACGCACCGGCCGAAGTTCTTGCCCTGGCCGGTCGAGTCCTACATCAACGGCGTGCACATATTCAAAGAGCCGCAGCCGTGGCTCTTTCCGTTGTTTCCATGGTCGGCATTTGCTTTCGCGGGGCTTGCGGTGGGGTTTTTCCTATTTTCCGATTTTGCCAAGCGCAGGGAAGGATTGGCATTCGCGGCGCTAGGCGTCGCAGGGATTGTTGCCTGCTACTTGTCTCTCTTGTTTGATTCATCACACGTGCGGCTGTACGCGGTTTACGACTACTGGCACAGCAATCCGAATTTTCTGCTGATGCGCTGTGGCATTTTGCTGATGATTCTTTTTCTGGCTTACGCGTGGTGCCGGTGGGGACTCGCGCAGGAAGGTTTCAGTCCGATCATCCAGCTCGGGAATACTTCGTTGCTGGTGTATTGGGTGCACATTGAGTTTGTTTATGGAAGATTTTCCATTTTGCCAAAAGGGCAGTGCAGCGCGCTGAAAGCGACTGCGGGCTTGATCACGATTTTCCTGGCGATGCTGGCGCTCTCTTCGTTGCGGACAAATTGGAAGAAGTGGCGGGTCAGGGCTTCACAGAAGAATCTGTAAGCAACTGCTGCGACCGGGGAATCTTGATGATGACTTCGCCGGGTTTGGCAAGGCCAAGCTCGTCGCGAGCGATTTTTTCAATTTTGTGCGGGTCAGTCTTGAGCTCGCGCACTTCCTGCTCGAGCTGCAAATTTTCTTTGTTCAACTGGTCCAGATCGGCGTTTACCTTCTTGATTTCCTGCTGCGTGCGGCGCATGGCCAGATAACCATGGGTGCCGAAAATATCGTGAACCACGAGGACCAGCACGAGCAGGCCGAGGAGCGCGGGCCCGTAGTGGCGCAGAAACGGCTGAATCTTTTCGGCGGCGTCCTTCTTCTTCAATTTTGCAGCACCCATCGTGATGCTTCGCGCGTCAACTTCGCGGAAGCGGCGGCGCTTTCGGCTTCGACATAGAGGCGAAGCAGCGGCTCGGTGCCGGAAAGGCGCAGCAGCATCCAGGAACCATCATCGAATACGAATTTTGCGCCATCGGTGCGGTCCATGGAAATGATTTTCCTGCCGAGGAGTGTCGAAGCGTCCACGGCCACCCGCTTGACGGCGTTTGCCTTTTGTTCGTCGGAAAGATGCAGGTTCTCTCGAACGGGCCAGAACTCGCGGCCGAGTTTCTTATACATGGCGCGGACTTGCTCGCCGATGGAAGCGTCGCGGGCGGAGATCATTTCCGCCACGAGCAGGCAAGCTAGGATGCCGTCTTTTTCCGGGATGTGGCCGCGAATGGTGAGGCCGGCGCTTTCTTCACCACCCAAGGCGATTTTATCTTCGCGGATGAGCTGGCCGATGTATTTGAAGCCTACGGGCGTCTGATGGACAGTTTGACCGTGCGACTTCGCAACTGCATCAATCATTTGCGTCGTCGCCACACTGCGGGCCGCGGGCATTTTCCATTGGCGCGTTTCAACCAGATAGTCATAGACGAGCGCGAGAATGAGGTTGGGCTGGATCCACGCGCCGTCGCGATCGACGATGCCGAAGCGGTCGGCGTCGCCATCGGTGGCCAAGCCGGCGGTCGCTTTCGAATCGACTACAGCCTTGCGTAGCGGGGCGAGATTTTCTTCGGAGACGTCAGGGCCGGTGCCGTCGAAGAGGCAATCCCGTTCGGTGCGCATTGCTTTTACACTGACGCCATGATCGATGAGTGCGCGATCGAGGTAGCCGACGCCGCACCCGTGTAAGGCGTCGACGACCAGCGACGGCTTGGCTTTGCGCAACGTATCGAAATGGATGAGCTCTTCGAGGCGCTTCAAATAATTTTCGCGCAAATTGACTTTTTCACCGAGGCCGGAGTTCTTTGAGCTGTGGGGAAGAGGCGGAACGCCACCATTGGCCGCGAGCTGCGCAGCCCGCACCTCGATATCCCTGGTGACTTCGGGCAGGGCCGGGCCGGCGTCGGCGGAGGAGAATTTCAAGCCGTGATATTGCGCGGGATTGTGACTGGCAGTGAAGTTGATGCCGCCGTCCAGCTTGCGGCGCATGATTTCGAAGGCCACCGCCGGCGTGGGCGTGAATGTTTCGCACAGTAGCGTACGAATGCCGTGGTGCTGCAGGATGTCCACGGCGAGCTGGGAGAATTCTTCGGAGTAGAAGCGCGTGTCATAGCCCACCAGAATTGTGGGTTCCTTCACTTTGGTTTTCGCATGTTCCGCGATGGCGGTGACCGCCAAGCGCACGTTGGCGAAGGTGAAATCGTCGGCGATCAGGCCACGCCATCCCGAGGTGCCAAACTTAATGGGGGAGGCCGTTCTTAACCCCACACTCGTGCTCATGGCGCGGTATTTTAGTCCTTCGCGCCATGGCGTGAAAGCGATTATTATGTGGGGCCGATGAATCGTGCAGAGGCAGGAAACAAGCGGATCGTCCTCGTCACTTGCCCCTCGGTTGTGCTCGCTCGCAAAATCGCGCGCGCAGTCGTGGAAAAACGCTTCGCCGCTTGTGTGAATACGATGCTGAGCCCGGTCGAGTCGGTCTATACCTGGAAAGGAAAGGTCGAGCGAGCGCGGGAGTATCTACTGGTGATGAAGACGACAGCGAAGTGTCTCTCTGCATTGGAAAAAGAAGTGAAACGACTTCACAGTTATGAGGTACCGGAGTTCATTGCTGTGCCGGTTAGCGAGGGCTCAAAGGAATATCTCTCCTGGCTGGAAGAATGCGTGTCGACGCCGCGCAAAAAACACAAATAGTGCGCTATTCGTAGCGCAGAGAAACCATTGGGTCCACGCCTATGGCGCGACGCGCGGGAAGATATCCTGCAGCGAGCGCGACAAGCAGTAACAGCAAGGTGAATCCGCCCAGAATCGTAAAATCCAGGCTGACAACCCCAAAAATGAGGCTGGCCATCGCGCGGCTGATAGCCACGGCGCAGGGAACCGCAATTGCCAGGCCGATGCCGGTGAGCTTCAAGGCCTGCCCGAGGATCAGTTTCATCAGGTCGCGTGGGTTGGCGCCCAGGGCCAGGCGAATGCCGATTTCGTGCGTTCGTTGCGCAACGCTTTCCGAGAGCACGCCGTAAACTCCGATCGAAGAAAGCGCCAGAGCCACCAGTCCGAAGATTCCCATCAAAATGCCCATGATGCGGACGATGGCGATGGAGTCCGCAATTTCTTCCTCAAGCGTGTTGACTCCTCGCAGGGCGATTGCCGGATCGGCCTGGCGCACGACGTCCCGCACCGCAGAGACGTAACTGGTTGGATTTGAAGCCGTGCGCAGAAGCAGAGTCATGGAGCGTTGCGGCGCTTGCGCAAACGGCTTGTAAATCACCGGGCGCGTGGCGGGATTCCACCAGTTCTGGCGGACATCGCCGACCACACCGACAATGGTGAGCCATGGCTCGGTGGAATCCTGCGCGCCGAGCCTGATGCGATGTCCGAGCGCGTCACCCTTGGGCCAGAAACGCGAGGCCATGCCGCGGCTGACGACCACAACACGAGGTGCGTCTGCATTGTCTGCGTCCGAGAGGGGGCGGCCTGCTACAGATGAAATTTTCAAGGTTTCAAGAAAATCGGGGCTTGTGATTTGCAAATCGGCGGAAGGCATTTCACTGGCCTTGAGCGAGGCCTGGCCTTCAATGGAGAAAAAGGTAGTTTCATTGTCTACGTTGCTGGCCGGAGGATTGGTGACCAGCGACGCGTGCTCGACGCCCGGCACCGAAGCGGTTCCGCGAAGAACTTGTTGATAGAAGCTCGCGACCTTCACATTGTCCGCATAAACTTTTTGGGGAAGCGAAATCTCGATTCTCAAAACATTGGCGGGTTCGAATCCCTGGTAGATATTGGCGAGACGCACGAAACCCTGGATCGTCAGGCCCGCGCAGACCAGCAGGATCAAGGCGAACATGACCTGTACAACCACCAGCGTGCTGCGCACTCTCCGCTTCGCGCGTGTCACGATGCCAGTGCCGGTTTCTTTCAGAGTCTTAGTAGGCTCCACGCGGCTGGTGTGGAGCAATGTTGCCAGGCCAAGAAAAATTCCCACACCGAGCGCAGCGAGTATGGTAAAGGCGAGAACATTGCCGTCAACGCGAATGCCATCCCAACCGGGCACCCACTTGGTCCATCCCACGGGAATGCTGGCGCGCAGCGCGCGCACGCTGGCGAACGAAACCGCGATGGCTACCGCTCCTGCGGCAGACGAATACAAGAGCGTTTCCGAGAGGAACAGTTGTCCCAGACGACCGCGCCCCGCGCCGAGGGCCGCGCGCAAGGCAATTTCCCTTTGCCGGCCAATCATGCGCGCAAAGACCAGGTTCGCCAGGTTGGCGCAGGCCAGGAGCACAACGAATCCTGCCGCCACCTGAAGCAGAAGAAAAAGCGGCAGCGTGAACATGTAGAGTTCTTTGCGCAACTGGAGCAGAGTCGTCGATCTGCCCGCATTCGTCTTTGGATATTCGTGTTCGAGCCGGCGAGAGAAATTGGCCAACACGGCACCGGCCAGAGAGACGGAGACACCGGGCTTGAGCCGGGCGAGGGCGTTGAACGAGAGTTGTGTGCGATCCGCTTTCTCCGCCGGAGTAAGCGCCAACGGAACCCACAATTCCACTGGCACTGGGTAATCAAAATCTTTCGGCATGATTCCAACGATGGTGTAAACGCGGCTGTTCAGTGAAATTGTTTTGCCCAATAGGTGCGCATCACCGCCAAAACGCCGCTGCCAGGTTCCGTAGCTCAGGATGGCGACTTGGTCGGCGCCCGGTTGTTCTTCCGCAGGGGTGAAGAGCCTGCCGGCCGCAGGCGCGACGGCGAGAACGTCAAAGAAATTTGCGGACACCCGGCAGCCGAGGATGGGTTGGACGTCTCCCTCCGCGCCCAATCCAAAGGATTGATAGTTGTAAGTCGTCAGTCCCTCGAATACGCCGTTTATCGAACGAAGATCCTCTGCGTCCGCCGGTGCGATGTATCGCGCGTCGTAGCCTTCGTCGATACCGCGGTCCTCCCATACGCGGACAAGAGGGTCGAGATTTCGGAAATTGTAGGGATGGAGGAGGAGAGCATTCACCATACTGAAGACGGCAGAGTTGGCGCCGATGCCAAGGGCCAGTGTCAGTATGCATACAATCGTGAAGCCCGGGCTTCTGCGAAGCGATCGCAAACCGTATCGCAGATCGGCGAGGAGTGATTCGAGACGATTCACGCCGCGAGCTTCGCGGCATTCTTCCTTGAATTGCTCGACACCGCCAAATTCGAGAAATGCAGAGCGGCTAGCTTCCTCGGGAGACATGCCTTTAGAAATGTGCTGCGCGATCTCGCGTTCGAGGTGAAAGCGCAATTCCTGATCGGTTTCCCGCTCGATGGCGTCTCTCCGGAACAGGTTGCGGACTCGATGAAAAATGCTTTGCAGCCAGCGCATGGCGGACCTCCGGAACTTTCACGCCCTCTTCAAGACCAGCCCGATCGCCGCAGAGAGCCGCTCCCAGTTTGCTTGTTCGCTCTGCAGATATTTTTTCCCGGGCTTCGTCAGCGAGTAATATTTCGCTCGCCTGTTATTTTCAGACTCGCCCCATTGCGCGGTAATCCAGCGCTGTTGCTCCAAACGGTGGAGTGCGGGGTAAAGCGCGCCCTGGTTGACCTGCAGCACATCATTGGAAACCTGGCGTATGCGTTGCGCGATGGCCCAGCCATGCATGGGCTCAAGAGCGATGCTTTTGAGGATGAGAAGGTCCAGCGTGCCTTGGACCAGATCGGTGGGCTTGCTCATCGCGCTCCTATCAGTTACTGAGGGGAGAGTGTAGCGCCGCTCTTGTCAATAAACAAGGGGAAAGGCTGAAGAACGCGGGTACTTGCCGTTCAGCTATTCGCCGAGAAGTTCGGAGTCGTATTTTGCAAACACGGCGCGAAGCGCGGCGGGTGTGCGCTCTTTCATCCCGTGGATTTCCTGGATCAGACGATAGATGTTAGCGGTCATGACCAGCAAGTAGCGGAGCCGGTCCGGGCCGGGATTCCAGTAGGTGTGAGGCGTTCCGCGCGGCACGAAAACAGCCGCGCCTGCGCCGGCCTCGACTACTTCCTTGCCAACGCGAACACAACACGCAGAATACCCTCCAACACGTACCACGCTTCATCATCGCTGCGATGAAGATGCGGCGGAGCGATGAGACGCGGCGGGCCAGGGGGACCGCCGGGGTCGCGCCACTCGGCGATCACAAAGGCATCATTCGTCGAACCGATGACACGGCCGGCTAGGGCCGGAGCGATATTCGGAGAACTCATGAACGTATCGGCTCATTCAGAAACAACATTCAGAAGCAAACGCAGCTACACGTAAAGCAATGCCTGGTCGAGGTCGGCGATGATGTCCTCGACGTCTTCGATCCCCACGGAAAGGCGCACCAGTCCTTCGGTGATGCCTGCGCGATCCTGAACTTCCTTAGGCATGGAAGCATGGGTCATCATTGCGGGAAGCGAAATCAACGTCTCCACGCCGCCGAGACTTTCTGCCAGGGAGCAGAGCTTGACGTGATTCAGGAAGCGCCGCGCCGCATCCAGCGAGCCCACATCGAAGGAAAGCATCGCGCCCGGGCCTTTCTGCTGGCGGCGGGCGACTTCATGTTGCGGGTGGGATGGCAGTCCGGGATAGAAGACTTTCTTAATTTTCGGGTGAGCATCGAGATGGCGCGCCACGGTGATGCCGTTGGCGTTGTGCTGGAGCATGCGAACCGCCAGGGTCTTGACGCCGCGCGAAACAAGGAAGCAATCCATGGGAGCCAGACCCGTGCCTGCGGAGCGCTGGATGAAATAAATCTTTTCCGCATCTTCAGGACGCGTGAGTACCACAGCGCCACCTGTGGAATCGCTATGGCCGTTCAGATACTTTGTCATGGAATGAACCACGATGTGCGCGCCCAGCTCGATGGGGCGCTGCAAATAGGGACTGAGAAATGTGTTGTCGACCACCACGGAGAGGTTGCGCTCGTTGGCAAGCTTGGAAATGGCCGCAATATCGGTGATGGTCATCGTGGGATTGGCCGGGGTCTCGATGTAAAGCATTTTTGTATTGGGACGCAAAGCGTTGCGGACGAAATCCGGCACGGAGGTGTCCACAAAGCTGAATTCCAGGCCAAAGTGGACGAGGAGTTGGGTGGAAAGACGGAAAACGCCGCCGTAAACCGCTTCGGACAAAACAACATGATCGCCCGGGCGCAACAGCCGGAAGACTGCGTCGATTCCCGCCATCCCCGACGAAAAAACATAAGCGCTGAGGCCGCCCTCCAGTTTGGCAATCGTGCGTTCCAAGGCTTTGCGGTTCGGGTGGTTCGTTCGCGCGTAGTCGTAGCCTTTGTTCTTGCCCAGTTCCTCGCTGACGTAGGTTGACGTTTGATAGATCGGAGCGACGATGGCCCCCGTGGCAGGATCAGGCTCTTGCCCGACATGAATGGCGTTTGTGGCAAAACCCATTGTGCTCTCCTTGCGATTCCTTTTCGGATCGTGGCGCAGTCAGTTTGACGTCCGGCCCTGACCGTTCGGGGTGAATTCCGCTTCATGGAGCCCGATGTTGCTTGCCGAGCAGATTCTTGAGAACTTACAGGAGCGATGCGGATTGAGTCAAATGGCCAGTGCTTTGGATTTCCACGGCAGTGCAGCGGCGGGGCAGCGCCTCCAGCGTAAGCTGCATCCAAACTTAACGCTGCGAGACTTGACCCGGCCTGCCGTTCCGTGGACCATGGAGTCCGGCGATTTATGACCTTCTCGACAAAGTTTCTTGCCGGCCTTTGCATTGCGGCGTGTTTGACGTTTTCCCAAGGCGTGGACGCCCAAAATTCACCGGCGCCGGCGTCCAAGCCACAGACGCCACCTCCTGCAAGCGAAGCCCAGACGCGCATCACCATTGAAGTGACCGGCGGCGAGAAAAGTGTTCCCGTGGAGAACGCCAGCGTGTATGTAAAATTCATCGAAGAGCACGCGATAAAGAAGGACAAGAAACTGGAAATGAACGTAAAGACCAGCCGCGATGGCATTGCACACGTCCCGAACGCTCCGATGGGGCGAGTTTGGGTTCAAGTTGTCGCTGAAGGATGGCATACGTATGGACGCTGGCTTGACATCACCGACGCCAAGCAGACGATCAAGGTGCATCTTGAGAAGCCGCAGAAGTGGTACTGATGAAAAATCTGCCGCGGACCGTTGAGATTCAACGGTTTAGGAAGAGCGAGAGAAAAACAAGAGAGTTCTCTTCGACTGAATGCTGAAATCCTTCAGCGAATTATTTCGTGCTTTCGTTTGGATTTTTTCCAAGCACCGCTGTGCGAGTGTGAAAAAATAAAGTTGCACTCAAATGGTGCAAACAGGAGAAGAGTGTTGAAGAGCGAGAGGTTAGCCCTTCGTCGACAAGAGATTTCCACAACCTTATCAACACTTATGTTGAAAACTTAATGCACCAGAAATATTTTCTTTGGACTTCGGCACTCGTCTTGCCCTCTTGCGGACGCAGTAATTTTGACCGTTGCGAAATCAGAATGGTACAGTACCAATCTGGT
>WNFJ01115699.1_pt1 | contig 11874 bp, 13 predicted proteins | sample 5400461 | NCBI WGS metagenome assembly WNFJ01 (sample SAMN13153349, study PRJNA577476) | soil metagenome | isolation source: 115 cm saprolite on Douglas fir-dominated hillslope | place: USA:California | collected 2013-09-17
CCCGCCGTGATGTGCACGTAGCGCACGTGCCAGCGATTGAGATTGAGATAGGCGAACAGGAACACCAGCAGCGTCGCCGCCAGGATCGCCTCGCCGGAGGCGCGCCAGATGCGTTCGGCGCCCGCACTCAGGTCGAACACCTTGCCCCAGAAACCGAAATCGGTGCCGATATAGGTCAGCACCGCCCAGCCCAGCGCCGCCGCGGCCGGAAACATGATGCTGCCCTTGACCACGAACAGGATGGTCAGGAACAGCGCCAGCAGCCCGGCGATGCCGATGACGATGCCGTAATAGAGCGTGAAGCTGTTGATCTTGTCCTTGTAGGCTTCCGGTTCCCACAGATAGAGCTGCGGCAGACGGTCGGTGCGCATCTCCATCACGAAGGTGACGACGGAGCCCGGATCGAGCGTGATGCGAAAGATATCGGAGTTGGGGCTGTCCTGGCGTTCCGGACGATCGCCCGAGCTCGGCGTGATGCTGACGATCCGCGAAAGCCCGAGGTCCGGCCACAGCAGGCCGGATCCGACCATGCGATAGTGCGGGGCCACGATCAGCCGGTCGATCTGCTCGTCGCCGTTATTGGCGAGCGCGAACCCCACCCAATTGTTGTTGGCCTCGCGCGAGCGGACCTCGATGCGGCGCACGATGCCGTCGGCGCCGGGCGCGGTCGAGACCTGAATGCGGTCGGTCTCGGTCCTCTGATGCTCGACCGCGTCGGTGAGGTCGATCGCCGGCACGTCGAGCCGGACGTTCACCGCGTCGACGGCCCGCGCGGCAGGTGCGCCGAGCGCAAGAGCGATGAGCGCCGCCACCGCTATGCTGGCGCAGCTGAAACGCAATCGACACCCTCCTCGCGGCGGCCCCTTGCTTGTTGTCTCGTCGCGATCCGGCGGTCGCGGGAGCCCGATTACCCCTTTGAACCGCCACATCGATCCGGGCCGCGGCTCGATGAGTAGCGGGGCGGCGGCGCCAGGGCAAGATTGTCACGCCTTGCCCAAGAGTGTGTCGGGGATGAGGCGGATCGGAAGACGCAGGCCGGAGGACGAAGACGGAGGGTGGATGGAGCCGAAGCGTGTCATCGCCCGGCTTGTCCGGGCGACCCAGTAACCTCCGTTCACGAGCTTAAGCGCGATACATCGACTGCGGTGGGTACTGGGTGGCCCGCATGCGCGGGCCGTGACACTGAGAGATATGGGTCCGCCCGGCCCCTTTCTTCATCCGCCGTCCGCGATCAGGACGATCTTGCCGATATGGGCGCTGGTTTCCATCAGCGTGTGGGCGGCGGAAGCCTGCGCCAGCGGGAAGCTACGGAAGATCACCGGCTTGACCTTTCCGGCCGCGATCAGCGGCCAGACCTTCTGCTCGATGGCGCGGGCGATCGCCGCCTTCTCCGGGACCGCACGCGCGCGTAGCGTCGAGCCGGTATGGGTCAGGCGCTTGAGCATGAGCCGGCGAAAATCGACATTCGCGCGCGGGGAACCCTGGAACGCGATCTGCACCACGCGGCCCTCCACGGCGGCCGCTTCGTAATTGCGCTCGATATAGTCGCCGCCCACCATGTCGAGGATCACGTCGGCGCCCTTGCCGTCGGTCGCGGCTTTGGTCGCCGCGACGAAATCCTCGGAACGATAATTGACGGCCTTGTCCGCCCCGAGCCGAACGCAGGCTTCGCATTTTTCCGCGGATCCCGCGGTGGTGACGACGCGCGCGCCGAATGCCTTGGCGAGCTGGATCGCGGTGGTGCCGATCCCGGAGCTGCCGCCGTGCACCAGCAGGGTTTCGCCGCGCGCGAGCGCGCCGCGCTCGAACACGTTGTGCCAGACGGTGAAGAACGTCTCCGGGATCGCCGCCGCTTCGACCAGCGACAGGGAACCGGGCACCGGCAGCGCATTGCTCTCGTGCACCGGGCAAAATTGCGCGTAGCCGCCGCCCGCCACCAGGGCCGTGACCTTGTCGCCCGGCTTGAAACGGGTGGCACCCTTGCCGAGCGCAACCACCTCGCCGGCGATCTCGAGCCCGGGAATGTCCGACGCGCCGGGCGGGGGCGGATACAGCCCCTGCCGCTGCATCACGTCGGGACGGTTCACCCCCGCGGCGGCGACCTTGACCAGAATCTCGCCGGGACCGGGGGCAGGCACCGGGCGTGTTTGTGCCACCAGAACGTCGGGCCCGCCGGGCTCGCGGACGGCGATCACAGTCATCTGGGACGGCACGGTGGACATCGAGGGCGTTCCTCAACAAACTGGCACGGATTGCGCGGCACGCCCCTGTGTAATCGGCGGCGAGGAAGGTGACAACCTCGGGGCGCCGGGGCGCCGTTTTCGGCGAGGTCACGACATGACGATCGACGACGAGCTCCCGAAGAAAAAGCCGGTCCACGAGATCGGGCAGGACCTCTCGCTGCTTTCGGTCGAGGAGCTCGTCGAGCGCATTGCGTCGCTCAAGGCCGAGATCGCCCGGCTCGAGGCCTCGATGACGGCCAAGCGGGCGTCGCGGACCTCGGCCGATCAGTTCTTCAAGCGCTGAATTGCGGCGCCGCAGATTTATCGACCTGGTTAACCTGTCGTTAAGCTTTCTCGCTCACTACTGAGATCGTCCAGCTTCTGGACACCGAGTGGCTCCTGTCCACTCTGTTTGACGCCTCCCTGTTATCACTTCGAGCCGCCGGCAACGGCGGCTCTTTTTTTGCCGCGTCGGGCAGGCGAGGGCTCTGAGCCAAGCGCTTGTGCCATTTCGGGGCAGCGGTCGCGGCCCGAATCTTGCCACAAGGTTCCCGGGGAGTGTTGCAGCTCGGTCCTAGACAGGCCCCCCGGTGAAGCGCAGCATGGAATTTCTTTGGGGCAGGTGAGGCGTGCGTCATGGCAGACAATCAGGCCGAAGCGGAGCCTGTGCGGTTCGGGCAAAGGCTGGCGGGCTCGCAGGCGTTCTAGGGCATGGCGCTGGTCGAGGAAACGGCGGCCTATCTCGACGGCCCGGGCCGCAACGAATCCAAGCAGCTGGAGCGCGGCGCCGCGCTCGCCTATGCGACCGAGAGCATGCGGCTGACCACCCGGCTGATGCAGCTCGCCTCCTGGCTGCTGCTGCACCGCGCCGTGAACGAGGGCGAGATGTCGCTCGCCCAGGCGAGCCGCGAGAAGGCCAAGGTCAAGCTCGCGGCCGGCGATCCGCGGGACGAGGCGACGCTTGCGCTGTTGCCGAAGACGCTGCGCGAGCTGATCGCCCGCTCGATGCGGCTGCAGGATCGCATCCGCCGGCTCGATGCGACCATCCATTCGCCCCATGACGAGAAGCCGGCCGCCAATCCGGTCGAGCATCAATTGGGGTTGTTGAAGGCCGCCTTCGAGCGCGGGCGGGGATAGATTTCTCACCCCGTCGTTCCGGGGCGCGCGCAGCGTGAACCCGGAATCTATGAACACCGTGAAAATTTTGCGCGCTGGTGGTTATGGGTCCCGGGTTCCCTCGCGGAGCCTGCCCACGATATTATGATCCAGGGGCCGGGCCGCTCGGGCCCCGGGACGACGGCCAGGCTATGCCGCGCAGCGTAGCGGGCTATTTCTTCAAAAAGCCGGAGAATTTCTTCTGGAACCGCGACAGCCTGCCGCCGCGGTCGATCAGATGCTGCTGGCCGCCGGTCCAGGCCGGATGCGATTTCGAATCGATGTCGAGCCGCATGGTGTCGCCCGGCTTGCCCCAGGTGCTCCGCGTCTCGAATTCGGTGCCGTCGGTCATCACCACCTTGATGGGGTGATACTTGGGATGAATCTCGCGCTTCATGGCTGCTGGCGTTCGTTGGTTGCGCCGCACTTGGCGCCCGCCGATTGCGGTGGTGATCGGGGCTCGCGGGCTCTATAGCGCAGCGGAAATGGCCGGACAAGCCGCGACCATCCGGCATTTGCCGGCGGTGCGGCTTCCGGGGCATGGTCGCTGTTCCTGAACCGCCCGCGCCCCTTCCCGGGGTGAGGAGCAGGTCATGAACTCGATCTCGACCAGCGAAGGACGCGGGCTCGACCCAGCGGCGGTCGCGCCAGCCGTCGCCGCGCCCCCGCAAGAGGCCCGCAAACGGCCCCGCCTCGCGCCGCTTTTCGGGCTCAAGCGTTACGTGTCGCGCTACCGCTGGCAGGTGGCGGGCGCGCTCGCGGCGCTGCTCGTCGCCGCGGCGGCGACCCTTGCCGTGCCGCTCGCGGTGCGGCGCATGATCGACTACGGCTTCTCCGCCGACCGCATCGGCCTGATCGACCAATATTTCGCCGCCATGATCGCGATCGCGGCGGTGCTCGCCGCGGCAAGCGCCGCGCGCTATTACCTCGTCACCATCATCGGCGAGCGGGTGGTCGCCGACCTGCGCTCGGACCTGTTCGCGCACGTGACCAATCTGTCGGCCGCGTTCTTCGATACGGCGAAGACCGGCGAGGTGATCTCGCGACTCACCGCCGACACCACGCAGATCAAGGCGACGGTCGGCGCCTCGGTGTCGATCGCGCTGCGCAACCTGATGCTGTTCGTGGGCGCCGCCGTCATGATGGTGGTGACGAGCCCGCGGCTTTCCGGCTTCGTGCTGGGCGCCATTCCGGTGATCGTGCTGCCGCTCGTCGCGTTCGGTCGCGCGGTGCGCCGCCGCTCGCGCGAGGCGCAGGACAAGCTTGCCGACGCCTCGGCCTATGCGGCCGAGCTGATCGGGGCCGCCCGCACGCTGCAGGCGTTCACCAACGAGCGGCTCGCGAGTTCCCGGTTCGCCGCCGCGGTCGAGCGCGCCTTCCGGGCCGCCCGCCAGTCGACCCAGGCGCGCGCCGCGCTCACCGTGGTGGTCATCTTCCTGGTGTTCGCCAGCGTCGTCGTCATCCTGTGGATCGGCGCGCAGGACGTGCTCGCCGGGCGCACCAGCGCCGGCCGGCTCGGCCAATTCCTGCTCTATACCGTGTTCGCCGCCGGCGCGCTGAGCGAGCTCAGCCAGGTGTGGGGCGAGATCGCGCTCGCATCGGGCGCCGCCGAACGCATCACGGAGATCCTGGCGATCGAGCCGGTGATCCGGCGCCCGGCGAACCCGGTCGCGCTGCCGGTGCCGGGCCGCGGCGAGATCGCGTTCGAGCGCGTGCGCTTCACCTATCCGGCGCGCGAGCGCGGCGTGGTGCTCGACGACATTTCCTTTCGCGTCAGCCCGGGCGAGAAGCTGGCGATCGTCGGTCCTTCCGGCGCCGGCAAGAGCACGATCTTTCATCTGCTGCTGCGGTTCTACGACCCCGTCGCGGGCGCAATCTTTTTCGACGGCGTGCGGATTTGCGACGCCGATCCGCAGGAGCTGCGCCGCCGCATCGCGCTGGTGGCGCAGGACGTGGTGGTGTTCGCGGCCTCGGTCGCCGACAACATAAGGTTCGGCCGGCCGGAGGCGGCGGATGCCGAGATCAGGCGCGCGGCCGAGCTGGCGCTCGCCGACGAGTTCGTGGCGCGGCTGCCGCAGGGCTACGACACCCAGATCGGCGAGCGCGGCGTGACGCTGTCGGGCGGACAGCGCCAGCGCATCGCCATCGCCCGCGCGATCCTGCGCGCCGCGCCGCTGTTGCTGCTCGACGAGGCGACCTCCGCGCTCGACGCGGAGAGCGAGACATTGGTGCAGGCGGCGCTCGAGCGGCTGATGCAGGGCCGCACCACGCTCGTGATCGCGCATCGGCTGGCGACCGTGCTCTCGTGCGACCGCATCCTGGTGATGGAGGAGGGCCGCATCGTCGAGGAGGGCACCCATGCGAGCCTCGTCGCCGATTCCGGGCTTTATGCGCGGCTGGCGAAATTGCAGTTCGAGATGGGGTGAGTCTGACCACCCGCGCGAATGAGGGGTTTGGGTTTTGAAAGCCGGCGGAACCTACCCCTCACCCGGCTCGCCGTCGCTGCGCTCCGGCGCGCCACCCTCTCCCGCGAGGGGCGAGGGTTCCCGAGCGAGCCGAGAGCGCGGCGGCTCCCACCGCATCGCGAACACCGGCCGGCCCGAGAGCGGGTTTGTGCTCTCTCCCGTGATTACGAACCCGTGCTTCTCGTAGAAGCGAATGGCGCGGGCGTTGTCCTTGTTGACGTGCAGCTCGATCTTTTGCGGGCAGATGCGTTTGGCCTCGGCCAGCAGCGCTTCGGCAATTTTTTCGCCCCACGCCTCGGGCGCAACCACGATCTGGTCGAGATAGCCGGTTCTGGGATCGATGGTGACGAAGCCGACGAGCGCGCCCGCGCGTTCGGCGAGCGTGATGCTCGCGTTCGGCACCAGCTCCTTGCGCCAGCGCTCGCGCCACCAATCGACGCGCGCGGAAAAATCGATGTCCGGATAGGCCTGCTGCCAGCTGCGCCGCCACAGCTCGACCACAACGTCCTCGTCCGCGGCCGCATAGGGTCGCAACCTCGGAGGCCCGCTCATCGCTCCGTCAGTTTCAGCTCGATGCGGCGGTTGCGGCGGAACGCCTCCTCGGTCGGATCGGCGTCGAGCGGCTGATACTCGCCGAATCCGGCGGCCACGAGCCGGCGCGCCGGCACGCCCCTGCCGATCAGATATTGCACGACCGAGATCGCCCGGCCCGCGGAAAGCTCCCAGTTCGACGGAAATTGCGAGCTCGCGATCGGACGCACGTCGGTGTGGCCGTCGATGCGCAACACCCAGGCGATCTCCTGCGGGATCTGCTTCTCGAGATCGATCAGCGCGCCCGCGAGCTTGTCGACCTCCGCCTGGCCCTCGGGCTTGAGACCCGCGGATCCGCTGTCGAACAGGATCTCCGACTGGAACACGAAGCGATCGCCGACCACGCGGATGTCGGGGCGGGCGCCGAGGATCGCGCGCAGTTTCCCGAAGAACTCCGAGCGATATTTGGAGAGCTCCTGCACGCGCTGGGCCAGTGCCACGTTGAGCCGCTGGCCGAGGTCGGCGATGCGCGCCTGGGCTTCCTTGTCCTTCTTCTCCGACGCCTGCAGCGCCTCCTCGATCGCCGAGAGCTGGCGCCGCAACGCCGCGATCTGCTGGTTGAGCAATTCGACCTGGGACAGCGCCCGCGCCGAGAGCTGCTTCTGGCTGTCGAGCTCGCTGGTCAGGGTGTTGACCTTGCCCTGCGCCGCGGCCGCGCCGGGCCCGACCGTCGCCAGGCCTGCCCGCAACGCCGAAAGGCTGTCCTCGAGATTGGCCTTGCCGGCCTTCTCCATCGACAGCAGCTCGGTGAGCTGCGCGATCTGCGCATTGAGGCGCGCCAGCGCCGTATCCTTCCCGGTCACTTCCTGGGACAGAAAGAATTGCACGACCACGAACACCGACAGCAGAAAGATGATGCCCAGCACCAGCGTCGAGAGCGCGTCGACGAAGCCGGGCCAATAATCGACGCCGCGGTCGCGGCGGGTTCGGGCAAGCGCCATGGCTCACACCTTGTGGACGTCCTCGCGGGCGATGCGTTCGAGCAGACGCTGCACCTCGCGCTGCTGGTGCGCCTGGGCGTCGGCCCAATCGCGGATCATCTGCTGCTCGGTGCGCATGTGATTGACGAGGCCGTGAATCGCCTCGGCGAGGTTCGCCATCGCCGCAGTCGCGGCGCGGCCGGACCCGCTGTCGGCGATCGCCTCCTTGAGGCGTTCGATGGCGACGCCGATCTCGCCCATCTGCGCCGCGCTCTCGGGGCGGGCGGCGAGATCGGTACCGAGATCGCGCACGGTGGTCGAGAGCCAGTCCTCGAGGTCGATGTAGAAGCGGTTCTGTGCCTGGCTGGTCTGCAGGTCGAGGAAGCCCAGCACGAGCGAGCCGGCGAGCCCGAACAGCGAGGACGAGAACGAGATCCCCATGCCGCCGAGCGGCGCCGCCAGCCCCTCTTTCAGGGCGTCGAACACCTGGCCGGCGTCGCCGCCGACTTTCAGCCCGTCGATGACCTTGCCGACCGAGCCGACCGTCTCGATCAGGCCCCAGAACGTCCCGAGCAGCCCGAGGAAAATCAGCAGGCCGGTCATGTAGCGGGAAAGATCCCGCGCTTCGTCGAGCCGGGTCGCGATGGAATCCAGCAGGCTGCGCAGGATGGTCGGCGAGATCGCCATCCGCCCGGCGGTGCGCTCGCCCAGGATCGATGCCATCGGCGCCAGCAGCGTGGGCGGGCGCGCCAGCGCCAGCCCGGGATCGGCCAGCCGAAAGCTGTTGACCCAGGCCACTTCGGGAAACAGCCGGATCACCTGCCGGTACGCCATCAGGATGCCGATCAGCAGCACGCAGATGATGAGCGCGTTGAGCCCGGGATTGGCCAGAAAGGCCGCCCAGATCTGCTTGTAGAGAATGACGACGAGCAAGGCGCCGAGGATGAGGAACACCGTCATGCGCACCAGGAAGATGCGCGGGGACGAAAGTTTGAAGGGATCGAGATCTCGTGCCATGGCAGCTTTACGTCACTCGATGCCCTCAATATCGCACGGCGGCACGGAAAGGAAATGCCGCGCCGTCGGCGGCGATGAAGTCCGGGCGGCTCATGCGCTTGCGGCTCCCTGCAACAGCTCCAGCAGGGAGCCATGCATGCTCTCGTTTCCGGCAATGATATGGCCCTTCTCGAGCATGGCCTCGCCGCCGTCGAGATCGGTGACGAAACCGCCGGCCTCGCGCACCAGCAGCAGCCCGGCAGCCATGTCCCATGGGCAAAGATTGCGTTCCCAATAGCCGTCGAACCTTCCTGCGGCCACCCAGGCGAGATCGAGCGTGGCCGATCCGAATCGCCGCAGTCCGCAGACTTGGCTCTGTACCGCCGCGATCTCCTTGCGGAACTGCGTAAGATCGCCGCGCCCGTGATGCGGCAGCCCGCAGGCCAACACGGCGTCGCCGAGCTGCCGCCGCGCCGCCACCCGCAGGCGCCGATCGTTCATGAACGCGCCTTTGCCGCGCTCGGCGGTGTAAAGCTCGTCCGTTGCCGGATTGTAGACGAGCCCGGCAACGATGACGCCGTCGCGCGCCAGCGCAACGGAGATCGCGAACTGCGGAATGCCGTGCAGGAAATTGGTAGTGCCGTCGAGCGGATCGACGATCCAGGAATGGGTCCTGTCGGTGCCCTCGGTCCGTCCGCCCTCCTCGCCGAGGAAGCCGTAGCCGGGGCGCGCCTTGGCAAGCTCCGCGCGCAAGACTTCCTCGGCGCGGTGGTCCGCCGCCGTGACAAAATTTCCCGGCCCCTTCAACGAGACCTGCAGCCGTTCGACCTCGCCGAAGTCGCGTTTGAGGCCGCGCGCCGCCTTGTGCGCAGCCCGGACCATGACGTTGAGAAGCGCGGATTGCACCATGATTTCAGCAACGGAGATGTTGCAACACCCGGGCATCGTCATCCCGGGGCCGAGCCTCGGATCGCGGTCCGGGGCAGGCTCCACGAGGAACCCGGGATCGATGACCTCCGTCAGTACCAGATTTCACAGGCCTGTGTTCACGGGTTCCGGTCTCGCGGGCATAACGCCCGCGCCCCGGAATGACGAGGCTACGTGCGCGGCGGCAGGCTCGCGAGCCAAGGCTTGGCGGCCTTCTCTCCCGCCTCGCGCTCCGCGGGCTTCAAATTCCCGACGAAGGAGTCGAGCCAGGGGTCGCTCTCGCCCGCCGCCTTGGCGATGAGGTGCCATTTGGTGGCTTCGACCGGATCGGCCGGGGCGCCGCGGCCCGCCGCCAGAATGCGGGCGAGCCGGTTTTGCGCGATCGGGCTGCCCTGCCGCGCCGCCCTGCGGAACCAGCCTACCGCGCCGGCTTCATCCTTGGCGATGCCGGTCCCGTTGAACAGAGCGATGGCATATTCGACTTCGGCGTCGAGGTTGCCGGCGCGGGCCGCAGTGCCGAGCAGCCGCGCGGTCTCGCCCAAATCCTTGGGCACGCCGCGGCCCTCCTTGTAGAGCGTCGCCAACGCATATTGCGCGTCGGGATTGCCAGCGTCCGCGGCGCCGCGCAGCAATTCCGCGGCTTTTGCGAAATCGCGATCGAACTGCTGGCCTTCCAAATACAGCAGCGCCAGATTGTAGGATGCGGCGACGTGGCCGAGCTGCGCCGAGCGTTCGAGCAGCGGCGCGGCCGCATCCCGGTCGCGCGGTCCGCCGCGACCGGCCAGCCGCAGCATGGCAAGCTCGAACATCGCCTCGCGATCGCCCCGGTCGACCGCCAGCGAATACCACGCCACCGCCTTCTGATCGTCCTTGGCAACCCCGAACCCATTGGCATAGAGCTCGCCCAAGAGCGTCATCGCCTTCGGGTCGCCCTTGTCGTTGACCCGGCGCGTGGCTTCGGCGAACGCGGTCAGATATTTGCCGCCGTCGTAAGCAGCGTAGGCGAGGTCCGGTTCGGCTGCGCCGCTCCCGGGAGCCGTATAGGGCAGAGCGATGCTCTTGCCCGCGCTCGGTTGCGGCTTGGGCTTCGCCGGAACGGCAGATCCAGGCCGCTCGGCCGCGGGTTTTGCGGTTTTGGCCGGAGGCGGGCGATGCACCGGCTTCAGCGATTTCGGCGGCGGGGTTTGCGCGGCCGGCGGAACGATCTGGATCGGGGCCTGAGCCCAGGCGGGTGCCGCCAGCGCGAACATCGCTGCGAGCATCGAGCCCTGCCAACCCCTCATCATTCCAGCGCCTCCACCGGCTTCATCGCGGCCGCAGCAATCCCGACCGCCGCCGCGACCCCGCCGGCCCACACCAGATCGCCCAGCGCGACGAAATCGGCGCCCGCGGCCACGAGCCGGCCGACTTCCTCGAAGCTGCCGGCATAGCCGACGCAAGCCGGCTCGAACAACTCCGCCCACCACGCAACGCGCTCGATGATGGCCGGGAACGGCGGCCGCCGGCCGGCCGCGTCCGGTTCGCCGAACATCACGTAATCGGCACCCGATTCGGCCGCGATCATGGCATCATGCCGCGTTTTCAGCCCGCCGGCACCCGCAATTCGCTCCGGCTTCAGGCTGCCGATGACGCGCTTGAGCGCATCGGCCCCGGTCAGATGGGCGCCGTCGGCCTCCAAACGACCGACCAGCTCCGGTCTACCGTCGAGCAGCAGAGCGACTCCTCGCGTCTGGATGAGGGGCGCGAGCGTCGCGAAGGGCTCACGCAGATCCTGCTCCTCCCCGCCGGCGAATCGCAGCAGCACGGCGGCGACGTCGGCGGCCTCGAGCGCGGACTCGAGATCGGCCGCAAACAACCGCGCATCTTCGATCGGTGGCGTGATCAGATAGAGCCGCGTCGGCGGGCGGCGTATCTGCGCACGCTGGCGTCCCGATGCCATGGTGATTCGTCGAACGCCGCCGCCCTCGCGCGCAGCAAACAGATCATGCCGCGCGCTTCTCGAGCTCCTGCTTCCATTGCCCGAGCGTTGCCAGGCCGTTCATCCGGGCGCGATGCGCAAACGCGCGCTGCGCCGCCGCGACGTTCTCGTTCTTGCCGGACCAGGTCTTCTGCGGCGCCGCCTGCAGCGCGCGGCCGTACGAGAAGGTTAGCCTCCAGGGCACGTTATCGAGCTTGTTCATGGCGTCGAGATGGGCGGTCGCTTCCTCCTCGGACTGGCCGCCCGACAGGAACGCGATCCCCGGCACGGCGGGGGGCACGCAGTTCTTGAGCACGCGGATGGTTCTTTCGGCGACTTCCTCGACGGACGCGGGTTTTGCGGACAGCTCCTCGTAGACCGTCTTGAGCACCCATTGGGTGATCTGCGCGCAGCGGTCGATGTCGTGGCCGCCGTCCATCAGCACCTCGGGCTCGACGATCGGCACGATGTTTTCCTCCTGGCACAAGGCGGCATAGCGCGCGAGCGCATGCGCATTGGCATGGATGCAGGAATAGCTTGGGATGCCGGCACCGATGTCGATCACGGCGCGCCACTTGGCGAAACGGGCGCCGAGCCCGCGATATTCGGCGAGCCGCTCGCGCAGGCCGTCGAGGCCCTCG
>WNFJ01172710.1_pt2 | contig 11874 bp, 11 predicted proteins | sample 5400461 | NCBI WGS metagenome assembly WNFJ01 (sample SAMN13153349, study PRJNA577476) | soil metagenome | isolation source: 115 cm saprolite on Douglas fir-dominated hillslope | place: USA:California | collected 2013-09-17
TGGATTTTTCCAGCAGCGCTTCTTCCAGCTCCTTAATAAAAATTCCTTTGCCGCCAATCTGCGTCAGCGGCGCTTGCTGCATTTTGTCGCCGCTGGTCTTGATGATCACGATTTCTGCTTCCATGCCTGTAATCGCAAACAGCTGCTTGCGAATAGATTCCGCTTGCCATTTGGCGAGCATGCTGCCCCGCGTACCGATCCGCAGGATTCTCAAGGCTTCTCCCGGTTCGAAAGGAATAGATCGCGCAATGCCTCGACGTTTTGAATCTTTCGCCGCAGTTCTTTCTCGCTCCGCAAACGTTCCGCCGGCTCGAGGAGCAACTTCTCCAGCATTTCATCCATCAACTGTTCCACTTGAGCGCGATCCGCTTCCGTCAGGTGCCTCATCGACTCCATGCGCGACCGAACGAACGACGCCCGTTCTTCTCGCACCCTGGCTCGCAGCGCATCGACAAATCCGACCAGCTCGACGCTCGCCTGCCAGGACAGGAATTTGCTCACATGATCGTCAACAATACTTTGCGCCCGAGGAATTTCACTTTCCCGCGCGTTGCGATTCTGCTGCACGATCTCACTCAGGTCATCTGTGTTGTAAACGTAGACGTTGTAGAGCTCCGCTACGCAAGCCTCTATGTTCCGTGGCACCCCCAAATCCATCAAGAACAGGGCTCGATTTCCGCGCGCCGCCATCGCCCGCTCGACGACTTCACGGCGCAGGACCGGCTCTTCGGCCGCCACCGAGGACACCACCACGTCTGGTGATTGCAGAGCGGCATCCCACTCCGTCCAGCCGACGACCTTCCCACCAAACCGTCCGGCCAGTTCATCCGCGCGATCGCGCGAGCGATTCATTACATAGAGGTGTGCAATCCCGCGATCCCTGAGTTGCGAGACCACTTGCTCGCTAATCGTGCCCGCTCCCAGCACCAGCGCGCTTCGCTCGCTAAACTTTCCAAAAATACGCTCCGCCAATTTCACGCCAGCGGAAGCTACCGACATTGGCCGCGTGCCAAGCTCGGTTTCCGTCCGCACGCGCTTTCCGACTTCCAGGGCTCCCTGGAACAGGCGATTCAGTACCGGCCCCGTCGCTCCATTTTCGTGCGCGAAGCGATACGCTTCCCGCACCTGGCCGAGGATCTCCGCTTCACCCAACAGCATCGAATCCAGCCCCGCGGCGACTCGAAAAAGATGCCTGACAGCTTCGCGATCGTAGTGGTGATACAGCGAAACGCTGAGGACGTCCGGGCGCACCGAATGAAACTCGCTTAGAAAGGTAGAGAGTCCCGGGGCACACTCATGAGAAGACTCCGGTGGTACGCCGTACACTTCGCTGCGATTGCACGTGGAGAGAACCAGCGTTTCTTCGAGAATTCCTCGCGCGCGAAGCTCTTCACCTGCGCGCCTGGACTGCTCGGCGGTGAAAGACACCCTTTCACGCACCTCAACGGGCGCCGTGCGATGGTTCAATCCGACGAGAACAATTTCCATTCCTGGTTCGTTTGCTCCTAAAAATAGCGGTGGCTATGCGAGAGATAGAGATTCACCACCGTAAAACTCAACACGACAATCACAAAATTGAAAATGCATAGTCTTGAAGCCCGCGCCCCACGCCACGCCGTTGTGCCCGCCAGACGGAAGTACAGCGCATACAGCGCGAGCACGATCAGCGTGATTACGTATTTGGGGTCGTAAAATGAATTCTGGCCCGGCAACTGGTCAACGGACACGAAACCCAAAGCGGTTCCAATGGCGATTGAAACAAGACCAACTAATACGCTCGATCGGCTCATCTGATCGAGTAGTTCCAGCGGAGGAAGCCGCCAAACCACATTGCCAACCTTGTGGTTTCGCAGCAGCCGTTCCTCTCCAAGAAAAATCAGGCTGAGCACGAACGAAAGTGCGAACGCCGAGTACGCCAGGATGCTTAGCGTCACATGAAACGCAAAAACCAGTCCATGCACGGCAGGAGGAGGTAGCCGGTCCGCCGGAGCAAGGTGGGCAGCAAGAAAAAACACCAGGATAAAGGGCAGAACAAAAGCTCCGACCGATCGCTGCCGGTGATAGAGCTCCAGGCCCAGATATGTAAGCGCAAGAAGCCAGCCGAACAACGACATGGACCCGTACAAATCATGGTAAGGAACCGTATGCATTCCGTGGGATCTCTCCAATAGCGCAAAGTAGTGCGCCACCAGGCCCAATCCCAGGAGCAGCGTGCCCAGCCTGCCTGTGAGTTCTCTTCCCGTACTGAGGAAGCGAACATACAGGACGAAGCTCAAGAGATAAGCAAGCGCGGTCAAAATGGGGAGTACATGGTTCATTCTTCGTACCTGAGCCCTGGGCTTACCCTGGTCCTGCCCGCATCTACCAATCGCCCTTCAATGTGGACCCCACATGACTCTTAGACATTTCGAGTATAGCCCACACTTGCAGGTGCTCGCACAGCGCCATGCCTCCGGTACTCGTCTCAGCAAGACAGCCTCGGATTTGCTATCCTTTATCCCTCTGGCGAGCTATGACATTACAAGCAGCCTCGATCAATCGAAAAGACTTATTCCTGCGCGCCTGCCGCGGCGAGGCTCTCCCGCGAGTGCCAGTTTGGATGATGCGTCAGGCCGGCCGTTACCTCCCCGAATACCGCGAAATCCGCGCAAAGCACGCATTCCTTGAGGTTTGCAAGACGCCTGACCTTGCAGCCGAAGTCTCGCTCCAGCCCTTCCGCAGACTCGGCGTTGATGCCGTCATCGTTTTCTCAGATATCTTGATCCCCGCCGAAGCCATGGGCGTCCCGCTGGAGCTCGGCGACTCCGGCCCAAACTTGCCCAATCCAGTGCGATCCAGGGCAGCTGTCGATCGGCTTAGGATCTTTGACCCGGAGACGGAAACGCGCTTTCTGCCGGAAGCGATTCGGAGGATTGTGAAGTCCATCGGCCCCGATGTTCCTGTATTGGGTTTTGCCGGTGCTCCGTGGACTCTGGCCTGCTACATGGTGGAAGGCAAGGCCAGGGAAGGTTTCGCCACGGTCAAGAGCTTTCTCTACAATGAGCCGAAAACATTCCACGAGTTGCTCCATCGCATCGCCCAGGCAACGATTCCCTATCTCAAGGCGCAAATCGCAGCTGGAGCGGCCGCAGTCCAGTTGTTCGATACCTGGTGCGGTGAACTGAATTTGCAGGATTACGAAGAATTCGCCCTCCCCGCCGTCCAGGAAATCGTCGCCGGCCTCGGCGGCTCGGTTCCCGTAATTTATTACACCAAGGCGTCGCAGCATTTGCTCCCCGCCCTGGCGAGCTCTGGCGCGAATGTTCTAAGCGTCGATTGGCGCATGGATTTGGCGGAGATTCGGACGGCACTGGGTCCAAAGATGGCTCTCCAGGGAAATGTCGATCCGGCCGTCTTGCTTGGCCCTCCCGAGAAAATTCGCGATGTGACTCTGGGCGCCATCGCCTCTCTCGCTGGCGAAGGCCACGTTCTTAATCTCGGCCACGGCATTTTGCCGCAAACTCCCGTTGAGAATGCGCAACTCTTTATCGAGACCGGCCAGCAGGCACTCATTCACCGTGCAAGGCCTGCCGTGCACGTGCGGTAAGGGAGGCTAAGCATGTCAGTCGCACATCCAAGCCTCCAGCAAATGCGCGGCGAACTCCACGTCGGCCAGGAATTCCTCGCAAAATACAATCGTCCCGGGCCGCGCTACACCAGCTACCCCACCGCCCCGGTCTGGAACGACACTTTCGGGCCCGCCGATCTCGAAAGAGTGCACGAAGAGGCCGAGCGTGCCAGCTCTCCTGTTTCGCTCTACATGCACATTCCTTTCTGCGAAAGCCTCTGCCTTTTTTGTGCTTGCAACGTCGTCATTCAAAAAAATAAGAGCGTCGCGCCACCTTATCTTGATGTGCTGAAGCGCGAGATGACGCGCATCAGCCGCAGCGTCTCCAAGAATCGTCCTGTCGTCCAGTTTCATTGGGGCGGCGGCACGCCAACCTACCTGACACCCGAGCAGATCGAGGATCTCTTCGCATTGACGAAAGAGCATTTTCGTTTCGATCCCGGCGGGGAGATTGGCATCGAGGTTGACCCGCGCGTGACCTCACGCGAGCATCTCGAGACTCTGCGCAAGCTTGGTTTCAACCGTCTCAGCATGGGCATTCAGGACTTTCACGCCGACGTGCAGGAGGCCGTACACCGTATTCAGCCATTCGAAATGACGCGCGACCTGCTCTTCGCCGCCCGCACTCTCGGCTTCGATAGCATCAACGTCGACTTAATTTACGGCCTCCCGTACCAGACGGCAGCCACCTTCGCCCACACGGTGGATCAGATTCTTGAACTCGCTCCGGATCGCATCGCGCTCTTCAGTTACGCGCACGTGCCGTGGTTAAAAAAGCAGCAGGGCTCCTTCGCCGCGTATCTCCCCGAGGGTATGGAGAAATTTGAAATCTTCCGCGTGGGCCTGCTCAAGTTTCTGGAGGCCGGCTACCTCTACATCGGCATGGACCATTTCGCCAAGCCCGGCGACGAGCTCGCCGTCTCCCAGCAGAACCGCACGCTCCATCGCAATTTCCAGGGATACACCACCAAAGCCGGCGCCGACCTCTACGGCATGGGCATCACCGCCATCAGCGGCGTTCAAGACGCCTACGCGCAGAATTACCGCGATATTCCTTCCTGGGAAAAAGCCGTGGCCGAACGAGGTCTCGCCACCATGCGCGGTTACCAGCTTTCGAACGAGGATCGCCTGCGTCGCGCTGTCATCAGCCGCCTGCTCTGCCATACCATCGTAATTAAGGACGAAATCTCGCGCGAATTCGGAGTCGACTTTGACGAACATTTCGCGGAAGAGCTTCGCCGCCTCGAGCCCTCCCGCCAGGATGGCCTCGTGCTCCTCGAGCGCGGCGAAATTCGTGCCACCTGGCTCGGCCGCATCTTCATCCGAAACTTGGCCATGGTTTTCGACCCCTATCTTGAAAAACAGCAGCTCATCGCCAAGCCGCTCTTTTCGAAAACTCTCTGATCCTGCGAGGATGCTCACATCTCCGTGACCCGTCATGTCCCAGCACTGGTGGTCGGCGGTGGCATCTCCGGGCTTGTCTGCGCCTACGCCCTGCGTAAAGTCGGGATCGACTCGCAATTAGTCGAAGCCACCCCGCGTCCCGGTGGCGTCATCAGATCTATGACTCGCGACGGCTTCCTTTTGGAATTGGGACCGCAAAGTTTCAGCGGTACCCTTGTGCTTCGCGAGCTTTGCGCGGAACTTGGCATCTCCAGCGAACTGTTGCAAGCCCCACCACGCGCGCCACGCTATGTCCTGATCAACGGCCAACTCCGGCCTGTTCCTCTCAGCCCTCCCGCATTTTTCCTGAGCTCGCTGATCAATGGCTCCACAAAATGGGCCTTTATCCGCGACATCCTGGGAAATAGCGTGCCTCCTGACGGAGACGAATCCGTCGCCGACTTCGTGTGCAGAAAGTTCTCATCACAGTTGCTCGATCGCCTCGTTGGCCCCTTCGTTTCTGGCATTTACGCGGGGGATCCCAAACATCTCAGCGTTCGCAGCGCCTTCCCACAGCTTTACGAAGCCGAAAAGGCCGCGGGCAGCATCGTTCGCGGCATGTTCCGCATCGCAAAATCCAAGCAAGGTCCTCGTGAGCGTCCGGCGCTCCAAACATTTCGCGAAGGTAACGAAACACTGATACGCGCCCTCTCGGGCAAACTCGACTCGACGCTTCTTACTGAAACCAGCGTCACCGCAATCTCTCGCAAGAATGACGGTTCGTTTGAAGTCCACCTGCAAGGCCATGGCGGCGAGGAATCGGTTCTAGCCAGATCTCTAGTCATGGCCACGCCCACGGACGTCACAGGAAGGTTGCTCTCTCCGCTCGATTCATCCTTCGAATCACTCCTGGGCACTATCGAGTACGCCGCCGTGACCGTTGTCTCTCTGGGTTATCGCAAAAAAGATGTAGGCCACTCTCTGAATGGCTTCGGCTTCCTCGTGCCCCGCTCCGCTGGCCTTCGCGTTCTCGGCACCGTCTGGAATTCATCCCTCTTTCCCAGCCGTGCCCCGGAAGGGCACGCTCTCCTGACCAGCTTCGTCGGTGGAGCAACCGACCCTGCCGCGACAAAACTCACCTTAGGAGAACTCGCAAGCCTCGTCCACCTCGAAATCTCTTCTCTACTCTCTATAAAGAGTGAACCCATTTTTTCAAACGTCACGATTTGGCCGCGCGCCCTACCACAATACAATCTCGGTCACGCCGAACGATTAGTCGCGGTTTCCGAGGTTTGTTCTCGCCTCCCGGGCCTCTGGCTGACCGGCAATTATCTCCGCGGGCCGGCTATAGGCACATGCGTAGAGCAAGCCTTCTCGGTCGCCGAAAAAGTGCGCAATAAACTAACAAAATAGAGTCTATGCCTTCATCCGCCTATCGAACTATCACGTATATTGATTAGGAGACGAAGAAGCCTAACCGTGTTCCTGGCGGCTCTGCTACCAACCGCGAATCGCGAATTGTCGCTCGACGCGGCTCTCGTGCATCGGCTCCTTCAAAAGGATGTGAGCGCCTTCGAGCAGCTCTACGATCGCCATTGCCGCACCGTCTATGGACTACTTCTGCGTATCCTGCAACAAGCTGGCACCGCCGAGGAGGTCGCCCAGGATGTCTTCCTCCAGCTCTGGCGCAACGCCGGTCAATATGATGAATCCCGCGGACCATTTGTTCCCTGGCTGCTCACGCTGGCAAGGAATCGTGCCCTGGACACATTGCGCCTGAAGAGCGAACGCCAGCGCCGCCGCGAGGATCAGACAGAAGAATTGCCGCCTGTTTTCGCCGCGCCCGAATACGAAAAACAACTCGACGAAAAGCGCCGCGCCGAAAAAGTTCGCGCGCTGATGGGCTCCCTGACCCCGCAGCAGAAAAAGGCCATCGAGCTGGCCTACTTTGAAGGACTGAGCCATTCCGAGATTGCCGCCGCGCTCAAAGAGCCGCTCGGTACCGTAAAAAGCTGGATTCGCAACGGGTTGCTGCGCTTGAAGGAAGGATTGCAGGCTACAACATGAAAAACTGCGACCAATTCCGGGAAATATTTGAAGCTTACGCTCTCGGCGCGCTGGACGCCGCCGAACGCATCTCGCTCGAAGCTCACCTCGCCACCGGTTGCAAGGACTGCGCCAAGTCCGTCGAGGAAGCGCGCTGGCTCGTCAGTCAGCTTGCCTACCTGGCGCCGGAAGCCGCGCCCTCTGACATGCTCAAGGGCCGCTTAATGCAAACCGTCCGCGCCGAAGCCCAAGCCGCAAGGAAGTCTGTATCCACCAAACCCGCAATCCCCGTATGGATGTGGGCCGGCGTCGCCGCTCTCTTTCTCTTCAGCGTTTTTTCAGTGCGCAACGTCGAGGAACTCCGCAATGAAATCCGCACCACCAACAAACGCGCCGCCGCCATTTTGAAGCAGCGCCAGGATCTCGAAGCCCAGCTCGAAAGCGCCAAGCGCGAGGCCGTGATCCTCACCGATCCAGCTTCCGTAAATATCACCCTGGCCTCCACCGACCCGAACACCCCTCAACTGGAAGCCAAATGGCATTCCACATTGGGCATTGTCTTGACCGGCCAGAAAATCCCCGCGCCTTCCGGCAACCGCGTCCTGCAATTGTGGCTAATTCCCAAGGCCCCCGGCGGGAAGCCCATTCGATCGCTAACTCTGCGCCCCGACGCCGAAGGAAAATTCGTTTTGCTCGTTTCAAACCCACCCGGGATAATGATCGAAACCAAAGCCCTGGCCATCACCGAAGAACCCGAAGGCGGCAGCCTGCAACCCACAACCGCGCCCCGCTGGGTCGGCGGCGTCAGTTAATCGCCTTCTGCTTATCCGCTTGTTTCAGCTCGCCACTATTTGTAGTGTAGGTACCGCGACCTGCCGCTTCCCTAGAATTTGAGCCAGCGGAGGATACGTCATGAAAGCGCGGCGAAAGATCATCGTCTACATCGCGACGAGCGCCGACGGTTACATCGCCAGGCCAGACGGCGATGTCGAATGGTTAAATCGCCGGCCGCGCACCGTCGATTATGGAATGAAGGCATTCTACACGACGATTGACACCATCCTGTGGGGACGCAAGACCTACGACTGGGGTCTTGCCTACTACAAGAAGAAGGGTATGAAAGGCGGGATGTTCGATACGAACCTAGCCAACTACGTGTTCTCGCGGAAGCCTGCGAAACAGGCGGCGTTAGGGGCGGAATTCGTGTCGGAGCCGGTGAAAGCGTTTGCGCAGCGCCTGCGCGCGACGCCCGGAAAACACATTTGGATGATGGGCGGCGGAGAACTGATCGCCTCGTTCCTCGACGCCGGCGAGATCGACGAGTTCGACATCCACGTCATTCCTAACTTCATCGGCGAGGGCATTCCGCTCGTGGCGCCGCGCCATCGGGACGTGCCGCTTCGCTTGCGTTCAGCCAGGAAGTACCCCGATGACGTCGTCCGACTGCGCTATGAGGTCTCGAGGTAGCTCCTGAGCACAGCGAATCGCACCATATGGTGGTGCTGAAACAACGGATAAGCAAGAGTCACCTAGCTCTTTCTCTTCCTGCCTTTGCCATAACGAAGCGCAAGGCGCGTCTTGCGCCGCTCGGCCGCTTCCCGAAACCGCCGCCGCTCACCTGCCGTTTTCAATATCAGCGGCGGAACCAGTTTCGGCTTCCCGGTATGCTCGTCGATCGCGACAAACGTTACGTAAGCCGTGGTTGTATGCTTCCGCTCCCCGGTCATCGCGTTCTCCGAATATACTTCTACGCCCACTTCCATCGACGTATGAAACACGCGATTGACCTGCGACTTAAAATTTACAATTTCCCCAAGATTTACGGGATTCCGAAAATCAATGTAGTCCACGGACGCTGTAACTACGTAACTATTCGAATGCCGATGCGCCGCCAAGGCCCCAGCCATATCAACCAAATGCATCACCTGCCCGCCAAGCAGCTTCCCAAGAGGATTTGTTTGCGCCGGCAGAACGATTTCCGTCATCTCCGAGCGCGAAGCGCTGACTGGCTTCCCCGGAAGCTCCGTCTCCGGCTCGTGCATGGTCCAGTTTTTTCGCTTCATTCGCACTCCTCGCTCCGTCGCAATCTTGGACGCGCCACATGTGGCCCCCGTATAATACGAGACGACCCCATGCCGGAACAAAGCAAAACCCGCCGCCAGATGCTTGAAGAGTTCGTCGCCAAGAACCTCGATGATGCCTTCTCTCGTTACGGCCTTGCTCTCGAATGCATGAACACTGGCGACCTTGCAGCGGCCGACTCTCATTTTCGGGCGCTCCTCGAGCGCCATGCCGATTACATCCCCGCCTATCTTATGTACGGCCAACTCCTCGCCCGTGAATCCCGCAGGGACGAAGCCAGGCAAGTCCTCTCAAGCGGCATCGCTGCGGCCACAAAAACGCGCAACGATCATGCCCGCTCCGAAATGGAAGCCCTCTTAAACGACATCAGCTGATATTGCGGACAATTTTGTTCGGGAACCATCAAGCCGCCGGTCGACACTCAAAATCGTCACTATTCCGCAGGCTTGATGCCCACAGCCGCGTAGACCGCGTCACTCTTGTAGAAGACCCCATTCTTGACCACCAGCCGGCACCGCCGGATGTCGCTGATTTTCTCCGCCGGATTCCCTTCCACGATCACCAGGTCGGCCAGCTTTCCCGGCCCAATCGATCCCAGATCCTTGTCTTGTTTCAGCAATTTGGAGGCGTTCCATGTGGCGATTTGCAATGCCTTTGCGGCCGGAATTCCTGCTTTCACTTCGAGTTCCAGCTCCCGGTGCAACATCAGCCCCGCCAGCGCATCCGTTCCCGCCAAAATCGGAATTCCCGCGTCATACATCCGCTTCGTCATCCGCAGCATAGCTCCATAAGAATCTGCGTACAGCTGGTCATTCTCCGCCGTCACCGGGAGCCCGCCCGAGTACGCGCTGCGTTGCACCTGCGCCGGTAGTCGGCTTAGCACCGGCGCAAAATCAGGCGAAACCTTCCCCGGCCGTCCCGTGAACATCCCTTCGAACGTTGCCAACGTCACGTCGACTGTCGTGTGACGCTTCAGCAGTAAATCGATGAAATCCTTCACCTCTTTCGAATCCAGATCCAGCTTCGCCCCGTTGGCCCCCACCGCCGTAAATCGTTCCGGCGTGCGTGTGTCCTTCACCTTCGACGCCAGAAAATTCAGGAAAATGAAATTAATGTGCTGCAGCTCATCCGCGCCCTGTTCTACAAACTGGCTGGCAATCATTCCGTTGGGAACGTGCCCGCTCACGCGCAGTCCGCGTTCATGCGCCAACTTTGTAATTCCAGGAACCAGCTCCGGCTTCAGCGAGCTATAGAGCTTGATCTGGATGTAGCCGAGGTCGGCATAGCGGTTCACCGCCGCCCGCGCTTCCTCTTCCGTAGTAACATACAATCCCGTAGGAGCCTGAAATGGACCTGGGCCGTCGATAAAGCCTGATTTCCAGACACGCGGGCCAATCGCGACTCCGCTTTGCCATTGACCTTGCAGACGTCCCAGTTCTTCGATGTCGTTTCCCATATCGCGCACGCTGGTCACGCCGCTCGCGATATTCAGAAGGCCATCCAGAGGTTGCGCATGGACATGCATATCAAACAAACCCGGCAGCAAGGTCTTGCCGCTACCGTCAATGCGCTCGGCATCTTTAGAAACCTGGATCGCCGCAGCCGGACCCGCCTGCGCGATGCGCTCGCCTTCGATCACCACTGTTTGATCTTCCCGCACCGCGGCTTGTTCCGAATCAAACACGCGAACATGCTCTACGGCCACCGCATGTTTCGGATGCTCCCCTAACTCTTTCGCCAGCCGCTCGGAGCGGGTCTCCCCGGCCTTTCGCTGCAGTTCATACAGTTGCTGGTTCTTGCTTTCCCATCCTTCCCGCAGTATCGCGAACCACTTCCCTGGCGTCGCAAACAACCGGTATTGGTCATCGAGCCACACGGTCTGCAGCTCAAAGGAAAGTCCCGTTATCGCAAACTCGGAAACATGCAGCTTCTGCCCGTGATCTTCGAGCGTTGCGTCCGTCACTCGCTCCACCCCCGCCTCACCTGCCGGCAGGAGTTTCAAGGGACCGCCCTTCGCCTTCGCAAGCGCAGCCACCAGCAGTGCGAACTCCACTCCCGGTCCGTTGTGGCTGACGTAAAATCCCTCCACCGGGCTGGTCCCCTCCTCCGACGTGCTCTTCCAATGCGACCGTCCCTGCTCGAACGCAAAATGTTCGTCCACCGGCGCTTTCAAATAATCATTGCCCGTGACGTCCGTGCGCAGGGGCAGGCCGTTGGCTCCGATGATGTACGTTGCGGCGATCTTTGGGCCCCGGCCGCGATCATTAAACTCAAACGTGCTGTCAATCCGGCCGCCCGGGCTATATTTGTCTACTTCACTTCCAGCAACGGTGGCATTTGACACGATCTTGTACCGAAGTGTTTCTTGCGCGGCGGCATGCCCAGTCCAAAGCAGCGCAGCGGTGCAAGCCAGAAGAAGAGCTGCTAAGCGGTTTGTGCTCATAGGCCCTGCATTCTGCCACCAATATATTCCTCCGGCCAGCCCTTGATTCCCACGTTCCGAATTCATGCCTGCGGGAGGATTGACTTACCATAGTATCTGTGCTACTGTACTTATCAGGTAAGACCGCGAATTCCTTGGGGTGCGGCTGGTTTACTCTGAGGTTCGAAGTTATTTAGAAATCTACACTTAGAAGAATCCGACAAAAACGCACTCCTAACTAGAAGCCATCTCATAAATGCCTCAGGAGGATCACGAGGCAACCGAGTTGGAGCATGCCGAGGAAATTGGCTTCGTGATATTCCCAGCGGCTGAC
>WNFJ01421268.1_pt1 | contig 11873 bp, 8 predicted proteins | sample 5400461 | NCBI WGS metagenome assembly WNFJ01 (sample SAMN13153349, study PRJNA577476) | soil metagenome | isolation source: 115 cm saprolite on Douglas fir-dominated hillslope | place: USA:California | collected 2013-09-17
CCGATTCCGTGCACGTACCCTCCAACCAGCTGACCGTCCAAGGTCTGCGGGTTGATGACCGTGCCGCTGTCACACGCCATCACATACTTGAGGATGTCGACGGTTCCGAGCTCCGGATCGATCTCAACCGCGGCCGCGTGGCAGCTGGATGGATAAGCCCAAGGGGTCCGCGTCTCGTACTCACCGGCTACGATCAGCGATTCTTGCTCGATCAGGGCTTCGGCGCGAATGGACCTGGCCGGTGCACCCGTGACGGTGATCACGCCGTCGACTAGTGACAGATCCTCGATCGAAGCCTCCAAACGCTCGGAGCCGCGGGCAAGCAGTTGCTGGCGTGCATTGCGTGCCGCGATGGCCACGGCATTACCCACGTGGATGGTGGTTCGACTACCGGCCGTGAAGGTCGCTGGCGGACCGTGACGGGAGTCGCCCTGCACGACANNCCAGCCAAGCCGGTCAGCCGCGATCATAGCCGCCATCGTTGCGTGACTCTGGCCTTGTGTGGTCGAGCTCACGAAAACAGTTGCCACGCCGTGATTGTCGATCTCCAGCCGGGCCGGCTCGCGGTTACCGTAGCCGCTACTCTCGACGCAACAGGCCACGCCGGTGCCGATGATTCGAGACGATTCGGTGCGGAGCTTGCGCCACGCATCTCTGTCGAGCGTCGTGACCGCCTCCTCCAGCAACGTTGCATAGTCGCTCGAGTCATAGCGCATCGTGGCATCGCCTCTCGGCATTCTGGTGTCGTACGGGGCATGGGTAAAAGGGATGAGGTTTCGGCGACGAACCTCAACAGGATCGAGCTCAAGGCTTCGAGCCAAGCGGTCCATCATTCGCTCGATCGCAAAGTTGCCAAGAGGCCGGGAACCGCCTCGAATAAATCCTGTTGGCGTCGCATTCGTGAACACGACCTGCGCGTTCACTTCCATCGCTGGGATCCGATAGGCGGAAATGAGATGAGAAGCAATGTTGTCGGTCTGGTCGTAGCCTGGAGCGGCGTACGGGCCTAGGTCGTGTAGGACCGATGCGCGCAAGCCGAGCAGCTCGCCTTCGCGAGTCGCCGCCAACTCGAGCTCGAATTGCGTGCCGTGCCCGTGCACCGACGTCGACGTGTCTTCGCCGCGACCCGCTACCCATTGCACCGGTTGTTTCAGGTGCATCGCAGCAAGCGGAACGAGCACCTCTTCTGGATAGACCAGGCCCTTGGCGCCGAAAGCACCGCCGACGTCATGAGCAATGACGTCGATCCGGTCGGCATCGAGACCGAGGAGGCGAGCCAGCTCGTTACGAACGAGAAAGACACCTTGAGTGGACGTCCAGACGGTCAATCGGCCGAGAGTCTCGTCATAGCTCGCGGTGACCGTGCGCGGCTCCATTGCCATTGCGCATATCCGACCAGCCTCAAGGTGTTCGCGAACAACAATTGCCGCCGCGGCGAATGCCGGCTCGATATCGCCAAACCCGTATCGGGTCTGCCGCGCGACGTTGGACGGGCGGTCCTCGTGCACCAGGCTGGCTCCCTCTTTGACCGCCATACCCGCACTGGCGACCGGAAGCAACTGGTCCCACTCGACGATCACTTGCTCGACCGCGTCGCTGACCTGATATCGATCCTCGGCGACCACGATCGCAAAGCCCTCCCCGACGTAATGCACTTCATCAGCGGCCAGGACCGGCCGCCGGTGTGCCGCAACATCAGGAGGGAGAGACGTGCTCATGAACCGTGCAGTCGTGGGCAGATCAGCTGCGGTCCAGGCGAGCACGACACCGGGCAGGGCGGTCGCCATTCCAAGATCAATCGAAACAATCCTGGCGTGAGCCAGCGGTGACCTCGCCACGCCGAGGTGAACTAGCCCTGGAGGAGCGATGTCGCCGGCGTACTCACCCGTTCCGGTGACGAGCCTATGGTCTTCGATGCGCCGTGTCGGCGTGCCGATGTAGGGCAAAGGCGAACGACCTACTACTCGGCTTGTGGGGTTGCCCGGGTCGTGTTGGCGACAACAATCGCGTCCATTACGATTGCCTCGAACCGAGCGGCATCAATCTCTGCGGGAGCCTCGACGAGGGTCCCCTCCCCATCGACCACCGTGAAGCAAACTTCATGTCCGAACACTGACTCGGTGGCCGCGCGGACTTTGCCGATCGCAATGTCGCAGACCATTACCTGGCGCTCGCTCTTGAACGTGCACATCAGCGGGATTCCTCCTGAATTGGGTGTTAGGGCTGCGCCTTTCTGCCGATGAGGCGGGCAGAGTTGGCGATTACCGGGATAGATGAGAGCTCGTGCAGCAGGGCTCCGGTGACCGGCGTGAGGATGCCTGGGATGGTGAGACCGACAGCGATACCCAGCACTCCGAGCGAAAAGACCAGGTTCTGTTTGATCGCGCGAATCGCCTGTCTGGAGATAACCAGGAGATGTGAGATCTTGGTCAGGTCGTCCGACAGCAGCCCGATTTCAGCGGTCTCGATCGCGACATCCGTGCCCCCGCGACCCATGGCTACGCCCACGTCGGCAACCGCCAGTGCCGGCCCGTCGTTGATTCCATCCCCCACGAACATGACCTTGCGGCCCTGCGCCTGCAGCTTCTTGACGATGTCCACTTTTTGGTGCGGAAGGACCTCGGCGTGGACTTCTTTGATCCCGACCTCTGACGCAATCCGCTCTGCGGTTTGGCGGTTGTCGCCGCTGACGAGCACTGTGCGGATTCCCATGTCGTTGAGTTTCCGGACAGCCTCCGCGGCCTCGGGTCGAATCGCATCCTCAAGGACGAGGAAGCCCGCAAGGCTGCTATTACGGGTCACCAGGATCACCGTGCGGCCCGGAGACGCCAGGTCTGCAGCCGTTGCGCCGGCTCCAGCGGGAATCGGTATCCCTTTGCTTTCGACGAGCTGCGAACGTCCCAGCAGCAGCGTCTCGCCGTTGAGATCCGCGCGGACACCAAGCCCAGGAAGTGCTTCGAAGCTGTCCGGGTCGACAGGGTTCAGACCGCGCTGCACAGCGGCCCGGACCACCGCCTGACCCAGTGGATGCTCGCTGAACTTCTCAGCCACTGCCGACACTCGAAGAATGTCGTCTTCGTTTCCGTGGCTGTTTAAAGACACAGTCTGAATGAGGCGTGGTTCGCCGAGAGTCAAAGTCCCAGTCTTGTCAAACGCGACCGTATCGATCTTGGCAAGAGCCTCGATGGTCGCGCCTTTTTTGACGAGACTGCCCCGCAGCGCAGCGTTCCCGATCGAAGCGACGAGGGCGGTCGGCGTTGCGAGCACCATCACGCAGGGGCAGAAGACGATAAGCATCGTGATCGAACGAGAGATGTCGTGGGTGAAAACCCAGAGGCCGATCCCGAGCAGGATCGCGACCGGCGTGTAGAACTTCGCGTAAGTGTTCAGCAGACGCTCGATTGGTGCTTTTCTCTGTTGGGCCTCTTCGACCATCCGGCGAATCTGACCGAGCGTCGTGTTTTCACCGACATGAATCGCACGAACCTCGATCACTCCGAGATGACTCAGGCTGCCTGCAAAGACTGAGTCACCCGCTTCCTTGTCGATTGGCATGCTCTCGCCGGTGATTGCTGATTGGTTGATGCTCGCCGTGCCCGATTGGATCACTCCGTCAACGGCAATTCGTTCACCGGATCGGACGAGGAGGACGTCGTCAACTCGAACCTGTTCTAGAGGCACGACCTCATCGCCTGAAGGCCTCCGCAAGGTGACCTCAGTAGGCAGGAGGCTTGCCAAGGCATCAAGAGCTCGGCTCGCTCTTGCTGCTACAAACTCCTCGAGCATGCCTCCAATAAGGAGCAAGACCGCGACTACCGCTGCTGCCGAGTATTGATGGACGATCAGTGCCGCGGCCGTGGCGATGGAGACGGGAATGTCAGCGGTGAAATCGCCATGGCGGATGCCCTGGATGGCTGACCACCAGATATAGATCGAACCTGTCAAGGCTGCCGCCAAATAGAAAGGAGTCCGGGCCTGATAATCGCCTCCACGACCCACGAGTCCGCCAGGGTTCAATATCGCGGCCACGATCAAGAGCAGGAGGCTCGCGCCGGTGAACAGCGTTCCGGGATTTAGGAGAAAGTCGCGATAGCGCCCGGCAAATCTCTTGGTCCCCACCGCACAGGTGACACAAACAGCCCATACCTGATCGACTGGAGAGGCTGCTGTTCGACTTGCCACGCGTATCCTCCAAAGACCGGGTCCAACCGCTGCCTAAGATGGCAAGGGCGTTCCGAGATCCGCCCGAATGGCCTAAGGGTAGCAATGTCATCTGCCAGTAGTCAACTGTTGACAATCTACTGCCTGTACTATTCGCCGCGACCATTGATCGAGGTCGCCCTTTCGAACCCGGTTGGCTAGAGCCCAGGGTCCGGCGTCCCCAAGATTGGTGGCAAGTCGACGGTGGTCCTCGCGTCAGCCCGGGATCGCTTAAGGACGCATCTGACAATCACTCAATTGAGAGGTAGCGTTTCCCAGCGGCGCTCTGGACCCAAGAGTGAATTTCAGCGGACGTGGTGATAGCTCCCGTGCGCGACCTGCCGATCAGTAGGAGAGACAGTCACCACGCGGTCGAGCGTCTGGTCCATTTCCTATCTCCTGTCAAAGCATTCCGTAGCAACGACAAAGCTATTCACTCGCCGTATAGACGCCCGGCGTACCAATCCTCATATCCGTTCTCGGTGACACCGACGAAGATGTCCTCCCTACGAATGCCGATGGCGGAGAGGCGAGTAACGATGCACCGGAACATTTCGCGCTTGAGCTCAACCGTGTAGTGATGGACCATCAAGATCTGGAGGACGACCAAAGTCTGCCGATCAACATCCGGGTAAGTGCCGAATACCAGTTCACCGAGTTCCCGCGGTCGAAAGATCTGAAACTTGTCATTCGACGGAATGTCGAGTGAGTCGATCAAGGCTTGGTGAACTTCAGTGCTGATTTGAGCTCCTTTCTGCTCATAGACAGAGCGCGGCAAGTCAATCTGAACCAGGGGCACTGCTGTCCTCCCTAATCGTGTAACCGTTCTCGAATGTCTACGTCCAGCCGCCGTCAACGACCCAGTTCTGGCTCGTGCACATGCGACTGTCGTCCGCGGCCAGCCACAGCGCCATCCGAGCTACGTCCGCAGGCATGACCCGGCCCGGGAGGCACTGCGCCCGCTCGAGGTCTTTCTCCCCCTCAGGCGTAACCCAATCTCTGAGCTGACGCTCGGTCATCGTCCATCCTGGAATCAAGCAATTGACCCGTATCCCGTAAGGCCCGAGGTCGCGGGCAAGGGATCGCGTGAGGCCTTCGATTCCTGCTTTGGCCGTGGCGTAAACGGACACGTTGGCAAAAGCGGCGTGCCAGGTGATCGAGCCGAGATTGATGATCGAACCTCTCCCGCGCGCCCGCATGCCTGACGCAACCGCTTGAGCGGCAAAGAAGAAATGGCGCAGGTTCAGGTCAATCTTGTCGTCCCAGAATTGCTCAGTCACGTCCTCGACCGAACGCCGCTGGTCATTGGCGGCATTGTTCACCAGCACGTCCACCGGCCCTAGCGCGTCGGCGCATGCGCCGATCGCATCTTGGAGTTGTCGTGTATCGGTAACGTCGCAGACTCTGTACCAGGGCGCCATGCCACCGCCGGCCTCGATGGCGGAGACCAACTCTCCGGCCGCCTGTGCATTGACGTCGAGGAAGGACACCCGCGCATCTTGACGAGTAAACTGGGCGACGAACTCAGCGCCGATGCCGGTCGCTCCGCCGGTGATAAACACCACCTTCTCACGCAGGCTCGGATAGAGTGCATATGCATCGATCGGATGCTCAGGGTTCGTGGCGCGACGGTCCGCCGCCATCACGAGGCCTCCATAAGGATCAAACCCCGCCCAACGGACTCGGTGGGCAACCGCGCGAACGCCTCGTTGATCTGCTCCAACCTATATTCGGATCCGATCAGCTTCTCCAGGTTGAGACGCCCGGCCTCGTACAGCTCGAGGAGCCGAGGTATTTGAGTAATCGTGTTCGACGAGCCGTACAGGCTTCCGACAACTCTGATTTCCCTTTGCACTAGATAATTGATGGGCAGCGACACGGTCTGATCGGCAGCGCTCAGTCCGATCGCCACAATCGTGCCGGTGGGACGCAAGCAACGTACTCCAGCAGCCAGCGTGTCCGGCTTGCCGACAGCTTCAAACACCCACTGCACGCCGTCACGCTGTACGCGGTGCACCGCCTCCACAAGCTCCTCTTGACCGACATCGACCAGATGAGTCGCGCCTAGCGACGCGGCGAGCTTCAGGCGATCGTCGCGTGTGTCGGCAACCAGGATTGGATGAGCACCGATAAGTGCAGCCCCGATGACGACGGACAGGCCGACGCCGCCCGCACCAATTACAAGCACGCCCGACCCAGGACCCGTGTCGGGACCCATGACGTTGAGCGCCGCACCCACACCGGTGACGACGGCACAGCCGACCAGCGCAGCGATCCTGTGAGGCGTTCGAGACGGGATCTTCACCAGGGACTCTTGTGCGACGACCGCGAATTCGGCAAAGCATGAGACACCCAGAAAATGGTGCAGCTCTCGGCCGTCAGCAAGCGACAGCCGGCTAGTGCCGTCGAGCAGTCCACCGGTCGCTCCGAGGATCTTGGCGGAGACGCACATGGCAGGCCGGCCGGTGGAACAGAACACGCAGTGTCCACACCGAGGCCGCCACATGAGGACCACCAAATCGCCCTTCGCGATTCGCTCAACGCCGGGCCCGACCTGCTCCACAATGCCGGCGCCTTCATGCCCGAGGATCACGGGGAGGGGACACTTTAGATCCCCGATCATGTAATGAAGATCGCTGTGGCAGACGCCGGCAGCCAGGATGCGCACGAGTACCTCGCCCGCGCGGGGATCGGCCAACCGAACTTCCTCCAGACCCATGGGGCGCCCGAACTCATGCAGAACGGCGGCTCTCATCGCTTCTGGCGAATCCTCCCGATTCCCCTCACCCGGCGAACGTCCCCAGCGGCAATCCGCACACGCCCGGTTGCACAAGGAATACGGCACCTGCGGCAGGGGGCGCATCGGTCCCCAGATCGACCCTCGAGGTGGTGATGTAGAGCTGGTCTTTGTCGGGCCCACCGAACGTACATGCCGTCACCAGGTCGACAGGGAGTTCTACTACCGCGTCGAGCCGCCCGTCATCCGCTCGATATCTGTGCACCGCATGACCGCGCCAAAGGGCCACCCAGATGCCGCCGTCCGCATCGAGTGCGATCCCGTCCGGCAGGCCCGTGTCGCGGCTGACCCTGACAAGTGGCCGCCGATCCCGCGGTATTCCGTCAGCCGGGTCGTAGTCGAAGAGGTCGACTCGCTGCGTCGCCGAATCGACGTAGAACATTCGCTTGCCGTCGCCGCTCCAGGCGATCCCGTTGGATATGGTGACCGCTTCGAGCGCAGTCGCGATCTCTCCGTTGGCGCCGAACCGATAAAGGGCACCGCGTGGCTCGACCATGTCGTACGCCATGGATCCGCAAAAGAATCGGCCCTGCCGATCGACGCCACCATCGTTCATACGGCAAGCCGAGTCCGTGAACGCGGTGTGCTCTGTACCTATCTGCCCATCGGCCTCGATTACCAAGAATCCACGCTCGACTGCGACAACAAGGCCGCCGTTGGCCCTTGGCCGAATTGCTGCGGCCACCTTCGCGACGTGAAGCCGCTCGATCGTGCCGGCCGGGCTGATGGTCAGCACGTCCCCGTCGAGCATGTCCACCCAGCGAAGAACGCCGGCCGCCTCATCCCATATCGGTCCCTCGCCGTGGGTTGCGCAAGCCTCGGTCAGCTGTTCGGCCTTCATCAGTCCCTGAACTCTCCGTTCACGAGGCGTGTCGCACCGTCGCACCGAGCGAGCTGAAGATGGTCTCCGCCGCGCGGTGACCCTCGACAAGGCGGTCCATGATCTTTTCAACATGCGGGTCGGGTCGGCATTGATCCGGGTGCTCGGCGCGCCACCTGACGATGTCGTGCGCCGCCGAGTGAAACGTCAGGTAGGGCGAAAAGGCGGGCACGTACCTGCGAATCTTGGTGTTGTCGAACACGGCGCTGTGCGCCAAGTCGCCGATGATGAGTTCCGACCACGACCAGTCCGGGGCAGCCGCCTTTATCTGTTCGGACGTAACATGAACGATCTTTGGCGCCACCCCCAAGGCAGCGCCGACGATCGCGATGATCTGATCCCACGTGTAGACGTCGTCTGAAGTTATGTGGAAGGCTTCGCCTATGGCTCGCGGGTTGCCAATCAGACCCACCAAGCCTTGCGCAAAATCGTTTGCGTGCGTCAACGTCCACAATGACGTTCCGTCGCCTGGAACCACGACCTCGGCGCCTCTCGCCATCCTGTCGATGACTGTCCAGTCACCGGGGATCGGTGGCTGGGCAGCGTCGTACGTGTGCGACGGCCGCACGACCGTGACCGGGAAACCTTCGGCCATGTAGGCGCGCATCAACTCGTCCTCCGCTGCGATCTTTTCGCGCGAGTAGCTGACGAACGGATTCTGCCTCAGGTTGGACTCGACGATTGGCCACTGAAGAGTGGGCTTTCGGTAAACCGATGCACTACTTATGTGGACGTACTGATGGGTTCGGCCCCGAAACATGGCGACCGCTGCACCTGCATCCTGGGCGTTGTAGGACAGGAAATTGACAACCGCGCCGAATTTGAGAGCGCCGATCGCTTGAAGTACCGATGCTTGATCCGAGATGTCCGCCTGGAGCCGAATGACCGATTCGGGAAGCGACCGATGCGTGGCATTTCGCCCTCGATTCAGGACATAGACGGTGATTCCTGCAGCGACTGACCTGCGAACGCACGCGGCACTGATCGTGCCGGTGCCGCCGACATAAAGGACTGGCCACCCCTCTCCTACCGCTTGTCCTGCTGCAGGTTGGGGTGGTGACATCGGTCACACGTCTCTGGCGGGGCCGGCGACGGAGTCCCGCACGATGAGCCCGGCCGCGAGAAGATGCCTGGACGGGGGACCGCTCGGGCGCTCGTCCCCGTGAATTTTCTGCAGGACCAGTTGAAGGGCCGCCGCGCCAACTTCACGCATTGGCTGCCGCATGGTTGTCAGCGGTGGGTCCAGATGCTGCGCAACCGGAATGTCGTCGTAGCCGACGACCGATACGTCAGCCGGGACCCGGAGCCCACGCCGGCGCATTGCGGTAACGGCCCCCAGCGCCAAGTAATCGGATTGAGCGAAAAGGGCAGTGAATCGAACGCCCTCCGCGAGAAGGTTCTCCATCGCGGCTTCGCCGTTCTCGAGGCCCCAACCGTTGGCGTGCCGCACGAGTGATTTGGTGAAGGGGATTCGATGTGCTCGCAGGGCGTGGCGATAACCCTTGAGACGGGCTTGTGCCGAGGGCCAGCCTGAAGGCCCGACTATCGTCGCTATGGATTGGTGGCCCCGCTCTAGCAAGTACTTGGTTGCGTCATGGCCGCCCCGTTCGTTGTCCACGTCGACGGAGTCCAGGGCCGGACTGTTCAGCTCCGAGGAAACCAGGACGATGGGCACGCGTGGAGCCAGCGCCGCCACTATTTGCTGGCTGTCACGGCGCAGCATCGGCCGCGCGATGATCAGTCCCTCGACGCGGCGCTCGAGCATGAGTTGGAGGTATGCGTGCTCGTCCGCGGGGGCATCCTCCTCGACGCTCCCGATGATCAGGTAGAACCCGTTGCGTCGGGCTTCCGCCTCCGCGCCGGCCACGAACGTGACCACGCCGATTGTTTGCGTGCGGTTGGCGGTGAGGCTGCGCGCGACTCCGTTGGGGACGAAGTCGAGGTCCTTGATGGCGTTCAGGACACGTTCGCGGGTTTCCTTGTGAACGTAGCCGTGGCTGTTGATGACCCGTGAAACCGTCTGATGGGACACGCCGGCGAGGAACGCGACGTCGCGGAGGGTAGGGCGCTTGGCTCTTCCGCTCTGGCTCTTGACCGGGCGCATTCAAGCGGTAGTATATGTGGATCTGTGACCGGTCACACAAACGCCGCGAGGCGTACTAAACCGAACCTTGGCGTCTCGTACTACCCGGAGCAGTGGCCGAGGGATCGGTGGCGGGATGACGCCTCGAGGATGGCCGCCCTCGGTCTGTCGTTGGTTCGGATGGGCGAGTTCGCCTGGTCGCAGATGGAGCCGCATCCCGGTGAGTTCGAGCTGGAGTGGCTTGACGAAGCCGTCGAAATCTTCGCGATCGCCGGCTTGAAGGTCATTCTCGGGACCCCGACCGCCGCGCCTCCGGCGTGGCTCATCGCGCAGCATCCCGAGATCTTGCCTTTGACGGAGGACGGTCGGCGATTGCGGTTTGGCAACCGCCGGCATTACTGCCCGAATCAACCTGCCCTCCGCGAGGCGACCGCCCGGATCGTCTCGACCCTNTGCTACTGCGAGACCTGTAGGGTCACCTTCGCCGGTTGGCTGCACCGCCGATACGGGTCGCTGGGTGCCCTCAATGAAGCGTGGGGCACCTCGTTCTGGAGCCAGACATACAACGAGTGGGACCAGATTCAGCTGCCGGACAGGGCTCCCTATGCGCCAAACCCTGGTCTCGCTCTTGACTACAGGCGCTTCGTCTCAGACAGCTACGTCAGCTTCCAGGCATACCAGATCAGTCGCATCCGCCAGCATGCACCCACCCAGTCGATCACTCACAACATGATGGGCTTCCGCTTCGGTGAGATCGACTACTTCGCCCTGGCCAAAGAGCTGGACATCGCGGCCTGGGACAACTATCCAACCCTCCACTCCGATCGGCGATGGTCCAGCTCGGGCCTCGAAGCCAGTGTCATGCGAGGGCTTGACCGCAAGGTTTGGGTCATGGAGCAGCAGGCAGGTCCGGTGGGTTGGGACACAGTCCTGACGCCAGATCGCGGACAGATTCGTCTCTGGGCCTATCAGTCGATCGCCCATGGGGCCGAGGCGGTGCTCTTCTTTCGATGGCGCACAGCGCGCTTTGGAACAGAGCAGCACTGGCACGGCCTGCTAAACAGCGATGGCAGCCCTGGGCCGTGGTATGCCGAGGTGGAGCAGCTGTCGCGAGAACTGGTACAGCTCGGCGAAGACCTCGAAGGCGCTCAGGCGGTGAGTGAAGCGGCCGTTCTCCACGACTACGATTCGCGCTTCGCGCTCGAGATCCAGCCAACCAACCAGTCGCTCGACTACAAGAACGGCATCCAGACGCACTTTGAGGCATTGCGAAAGCTTGGCCTCGGAGTCGACGTGATCGCGCCAAACGCGGCGCTCGATAACTACCGACTCGTCGTCGCGCCAAACCTTTACGTCATAGACCGCCAGCTGGCGGAGCGCCTTGCTAGGTACGTTGCCGGTGGCGGTGTGCTCGTACTCGCGCCCAGGAGCGCGATCAAAGATCGCTCGAATGCCATACCGGAACGTCCGTTGCCGGCCTACCTTGACGGCTTGACCGGCGTTCGTGTCGTCGACTATCGCAGCCTGCATCCCGGTGAAGCCGCCGCTATCGAGGGTGTGGACATTCCTCTGGTCGGTCGTTTCTCAGGTTGGTATGAGCAGCTCGAGGTGCGCGATGCGGACGTTGTAGCCAGATACGTGAGCGGATCGTTTGCCGGCTCCGAGGCGATCACCGCGAGAAATCATGGTCGGGGCCGGGTGCTGTACCTCGCCGGGACTGGTGATCAGGAAACCGTGGACCAGGTGCTCCGGACCGTCGTGCAGGAGCTGGGTCTGCGAAGTCGTGAGCTGCCGCCAGACGTCGAATTGGTGCCGCTGCTTTCGCGCTCAGGCGCATCGATGTCACTGATCTTGAATCATTCGGACGTGGCTCACGAGGTGAAGCTGCCTGGCGGTCCCTCGCGCGAGCTCAT
>WNFJ01476003.1_pt3 | contig 11873 bp, 11 predicted proteins | sample 5400461 | NCBI WGS metagenome assembly WNFJ01 (sample SAMN13153349, study PRJNA577476) | soil metagenome | isolation source: 115 cm saprolite on Douglas fir-dominated hillslope | place: USA:California | collected 2013-09-17
CGATTCCACCCCAGCGCGACATATAACGGGCGACGTATTCGCTCACGCCGACCACGGCGTCGCAGTGCCGCAGCATCTCGGCGCGCTGCGCGTTGGGGGCCGAGCTATCCGGACCAAATGGCGCCGCGATGGTGGCTCGAACCAGATAGATGACCCGGGCGCGCGGGGCCTCTATCGCGATATCAAGCAGGATCTGGGCCGGATCGTCGGTCTAGGTGATGATCACGTCGGGATCGAATGCCGCGATGTGGCGGGAGAAAAAGGCGCGCAGGTGGGCCTCGAGTGTCAGGGTGCGGACATCGACACCATGGAGCCGCAATCGTACCTCGGGCGGCGCGACTTGTGGCGTGATGTCTCGCGAGGCCAGCTCGCGAAGGAAGGCCTCTTGCGGTTCAGGTCCGAATCGCTCGATCCGCGCGACAACGCGAACCTCATGCCCGCGGGCAGCCAGGGCTTCCATGAGCAGCCGATTCGATTTATCGCCGCCGCCGTGAGAAGGATAGTAAAGCGAATTGTGCGCCAACAGGATTCGCATTATTTCGAGGAGCGCTCCCGCAGACGGCGGGCGAGGAGCGCGCGCTTAGCCGGGGAAAGTTCCGGAGAGCGGAGGAGCTTGGGCGCCGTCGTCTGCCGCAACATGTCTTCGAATTGCGAGGCGCGCAAGCCGCTGACGAAGCGGAGCGCCGCCTGTCGCGATATTTCGGACTCCCGCCAGTAGATCTCGCTATTGCCAAGCAGGGTTTCAAGCGCCTGTTTCCAGGGTTCGATATCTTGCGGCGCCTCGACAGGCCTGGGCATATGGTTCTCGTCGAATGACGGCTCGTATCGCCCGATGGGCTGGACCGGGATGACAAATCCAGTACCCTGCTTGGCCTCGGCAAGGCCGCCGGAATTGCTCGCGATCACAGGCAGTCCACGCAGCATGGCCTCCATCGCGATCAGGCCGAAGCCTTCGTACCAGAGCGAGGGGACGAGCAGCAGGCGCGATTGGGCAAGCACTTCTTCGATATTGCCGACGCTCTCGAGCACGGTTACGTTGGGGAGGCTCGCCAGGGCGAGCAAGTCGGCGCTGGTTGCGCCCCAGCCTTTCAGAGCGGCGAACTGGTATTGCGGAAAAACTCGGGCCAGCTCGAGAAAAATGCCGATTCCTTTTACCACGCACGGATTGATCATGAGGATCCACCCTTTATCGAATGACCCGAAGCGTGCGAATGGCGGGTTACCGTAGATGGGCGGATGAATTACCACAGCTTCGCAGCCCTGGCTCTCGCGGATGTAGCCCTGCATATGCGAACCGATCGCGACAATGGCCCTGGCGCCGGCGACGATCGCGGCGGCCTTGGGGTCCGGGTTCCAACTGGCGGGGCCGAACGGAAAGAACTGAGGAGTGTGCGCCAGGTAAATGAGGCGGTCCGGGGCGGCGTTGAAGGCTTCGCGCAGCAATACGTGGCTGACATCTTCGGACGATACCAGGACAAAATCAGGCTGGCAGCTCAGGATCTCTTCGCTCAGAATGGCCCGGCGGCGGACCAGGTCTTTGATGGAGAGAATGGCGACGCCATTGCGAAGCGACCGCGAGTCGTCCGAGGATTCGAGAGCGGAGCAGACCACGCGGCAATCGTGCCCGCCCGCAGCCAGATGCTCCAGCCAGACCAGGTTGCTGCGAGTGGAGCCGCCTCGCGGAGGATCGTGCGATGCGTTCGAGGTCAGGAGTATGCGCATGTTCCCTGCATACACCACAGGTTAATCGGGATCTGCCTCGGCTAACAATTGGCGCGCTTCTTCATCGGACATGGCTTCGATTTCGCACAGTAATTCGGCATATTCCGGTGACTCGCGCATATCGATGCGTTGCGCCAGTCTCGCCAGGGTCAGCGCGCCGGAGTACACATCGTCAATGGATAACTCTATGCCGAAGGTCTCCTGAATGCGAACCAGCAGCAAGACCGCGAGCAGAGAGTGGCCGCCGAGATCGAAAAAATTGTCCGATGCCGAAATGGATGGCTGATGCAAGAGATCGGCCCATATGTCCGCAAGCCGCACCTCGGTTTCGGTGGAGGGCGGGTCGATTGTTGGAGTCGCCGATGTTGGAACAGCCAATGCCCCGCGACTCTCGCGCCGCACCTCCGCGAGAATCTGCGCGGGAGCGAACAGTGTCTGCGCGATGCGGACGAAATCCGGGCGGTGCTGCGCCGCCAGGGTAACGCGGTTGCCGGCCGGGACCGCATTCGCAACGGCGTCGACCGGCTTCCAGGCGAGTCCGCGGATGCTCTCGGCGGGGAAACGGTATGTGAACACTCCATCCGATTCCGACTTCCACTGCGCGCCGATGCTATCCAGAAACTGCTGCGCGGGCGCATTCCGCCCGCTGGGCTGCAGGCGGGCCACAACGGTCCCGGCGCCCAGCTCGGCAAGGAAGGCCATGACGCGATGCTCAACGCCGCGCCCCAGCACGCGGCAGCTCAACAGAAAGGTCTCGATGGCGAGGTCCTCACGTTCCTTCGAAACGATCACGGCGCCGGCCAGGCCGTAATCGCCGAAGCGGTCCGACACCTCGATTGTGAAGCACTCGCCGGCGCCACTATCGAGGAAGCGCTGCAGATCGGCTTCGGAGTGGCGGATGGTGGTGAAGTTGAACTGGTTGGTACGCTGCGTCAACTGGGCCACGCGGGGAATGCGCCCGGCCGTGAGCGGCGTGACGCGGACGCTTAAGCCCAGGCCGGCGATAAACTGATCGAGGTTCGCGGTCGACCGCATCTCGGCGCCGAACTCGAGGCTCTGCGCGTACGAGGCGCTGCGCGAGCGGTCCTCGCCGGTTACGGCCGCATGGTCGAAGGCCCAGACGTGCTTCAGGAAATCGCGTGTCTTTTCCGGCGCCAGGGGCAAGGGCACGCTCAGGACTTCCGGAACTCCGCTCTCGACTTCGGCGCATTCCTTCGGATTGTCATCCACGAAAATGAAACTGTCGAGCCCCAGGTTGAGCTCCTTCGCCAGTGCGCTGAGATTGTCCGCCTTCGATTCCCAATTGATGCGCCGCGCGACGAAATGACCGATCTGGAGCGGCATTTCAGGATTTCGCTCGAACGCTTCAAGCACATCGGGCTCGTTGTTCTTGCTGGCGATGGTGAGCAACATGCCGGCGTCGCGCTGTCTCAGCATGAACTGTTGTAATTGGCGCCGCGGCTCGTCGAGAACGATGCCGGAAGGTCCATCCTCGCCGCACAGGCCTTTCCACAGGGTATCGTCGCAATCTAGCGCGATCACTTTGTATGGCGGGCGGGTAATGGCGTGCGCTCGCCGCACGAGCGCCGTGGCCAGCGCCGCGTAGTAGGTCTCGGTATAAGGAATATGGCCAAGCCGGCCGCCGCCGGGTGCTTCGTAATCCTTAACGGGATAGATCTCTTCGATCTGGCGGTGATCGAGAAAATGGACGCCGGTGACGTCCGCAAGGCCGCTGGCAATGAGGCCGGCGATCTCAACGGCTGCCGCGGAACGCGCCGAATCCTCATGGAATGCACTGGATGGTGGACAATGGCACAGAATCGACGGGGAGCTGAGGCGAGCTTGGGCGGAGCGCAAGACGTCCAGCAGGTGGTATACATTCGAGTGGATTCGCGAGACATCAAAGGCCCCTAAATCCTCCAGCCGGATGGCAATGATGTTGATGCCGCCGGTATTTCCCGCGAAGAGGCCGCCCCTATCGAGTATCGTCTGCTCGACCTGATTGTAGGGAGCGAACCGGACGTCGAAGTCCATGTTCAACTGGCGTCCCCAAAAGGCGGTTACGGGCTTCAGCGGCTCGGCGGTGAAGGTCGCGCCGATGCAGAAACGAAATGCAGAACTCAAATATAGATTGTACTAATGAAGGATGGCGCGCTGCTATCCCTGTATAATGGCCCTTGGCTTGCAAGAAGCTGACTGAACGTTAAGAATCGCAATGGTAGTGTTGATGATAGAGCTAAAGCGCCGTCGTTTGTTCTTCATACCCTTGCTGACCCTATACCTCGCGATGGGCGCGAGTGGTTACTCCGTCCTCACCCATGAGGCCATTATCGACACGGTCTGGAAAGACAATATCCAGCCGCTTCTGTTGAAACGCTTTCCCGGCAGCGACGAAGAGAGTCTAAGAAAGGCTCATGGTTACGCCTATGGGGGCGCCATCATCCAGGACATGGGTTATTACCCATTCGGAAACGCGTTTTTCAGCGATTTGACTCATTACGTTCGCAGTGGGGACCTGATTATGAATCTCCTGGCTGAAGCCGGGAACTTGAACGAATATGCCTTTGCGCTCGGCTCGATGGCGCACTACGCAGCCGACACCTCGGGCCACCAGGACGCAACCAACAAGTCTGTCCCGATGCTTTATCCGAAGTTGAGACGACGCTTCGGAAACGTGATCACCTACGCGGACGACAAGACTTCGCACATGAAAGTCGAGTTTGGGTTCGATGTGTCCCAGGTGGCGCAAGGGAATTACGCTGCATCGGCCTATCATGATTTTATTGGTTTTGAAGTAGCCCAATCGTTGCTGGAACGAGCCTTCGCGAAAACATATGGCTTGGATCTGTCGAAGCTGCTTCACGAGGAGCTCGCGATCGGCACTTACCGCTTCGCGGTCAAATCGATCTTCCCTACGCTGACTCGCGCCGCTTGGGATCTGAAGAAAAATGACATCCTGAAGGCGCAGCCCAGCATGACCAAGAGGAAGTTCGTCTATAATCTCTCCAGGGCGAGCTATCACAAGGAGTGGGGCAAGAATTATGAACGGCCCGGGTTTCGCGCGTGGTTTATCGCCATCATGTTTCGCGTTCTTCCCAAGGTGGGGCCTTTCAAGGCGTTTGCCTTCCACCCGCCAACCCCTGCGACCGAAACGCTGTTCATGAAAAGCGTGAACGAAACGTTGACGGAGTATCGCGCACTGTTGACGGCCCAAGGCCAGGATTCCCTGAAGCTGCCCAATCGAAACTTCGACACCGGCGAATCGATCAAGCCCGGAAAATACCGGCTGGCTGACGATGCCTATGCCAAACTGCTGGATAAACTGAACGGGAAACCAGTGCCGGCCGAGTTGCGCGAGGATATCCTCGCATTCTACTCCGACATGAATGCGCCTTTCGAGACGAAAAAGGACGAAAAGGCGTGGGCGAAAGTGCTGCGCGATCTGGAAGCTTTGAAAGCGCAGGAGCCAGCGGCTGGTTCGCAGTCGTCAACGCCGCAATAGCCTGATCTAGTGCGCGTCGCGGCAGACAGCGGCCCCGTCCGTCCCGCAGAGTGGAATCGGCTCCGATACCCTATCTTCAGGAGGCAACCAGTGCAGGTTTTCGGTGAATTGCACTCCGATCACAAAATTCGGCCCCGCGCTCTTGCAGTAGCGAACAATTCCTAAGCCCCGCACATCGTACCGATCGGACTGGAAACGGATTCGCAGGGGCATGGCCGCTTCTGGCAGCAGGAGAGACATGCCGTCCTCTGAAATGTCCAGGATCCGGGTGCGCGCCGCTTTGGCATTACCATTCATATCGACCCAGGATGACTGCATCAGGCCAGCGCCTACCTTGTAACGGCGATGCTGCCGGAGATTCTTTCCTTTCAAGCGGGAGTACATGTTTCTACGTTAAGGTGTAAGTAAAATCTTGTCAATGACTTGGACGGTCTACGGCTACTTGAGAGAAAAATCCTACTGATTCAGTTCATGGCAGCTAGTACAGTTGGTGGTGGCCTGATACTTCTTGTGGCAATCGATGCAAGCCTTCATCTTTATGTTCAGTTCGAGCTTCACTGAATCCTGCGCCCATACATTTCCGTGACAAGTGTCGCAGGAAATTTTCCCGGTCTTATGCCGCGCGTGGCTAAAGATCACGAAGTCGGGCAGTTCGTGCAGTGGCTTTTCGGGCACGACTGGCGTGTCCACGGCCAGTGCCGCTAGTCGGCGAACGGTTGCGGAGTCCTTTGCGACCTCGCGATGGCACAGCATACACTTCAACGCCGCCGGGAAGCCGGCACGCGAGCCCGTCGCGGCAGAAGCATGGCAGTACGCGCATTCGATCTTGAGTCCGGCGTGCCGCTTGTGGCTAAACGGCAGCGGCTCACCCGTCCCGGCTGCGGCTGTCAAGGCAAGGAATAAGCCACCAAAGAATCCGAGAAATCGCTGCTGTATTTATTGCCTCCTCCCGCTGCGACCACTACGAACTGCTTGCCGGACTTCCTGCCGGTAAAGGTCATTGGCGTGGCATGCGCGCTGGCCGGCAGCATGGTTGTCCAAGTCTCTTTTCCGGTATCTTTGTCAAAGGCCCGGAAGCGCTTGTCATTCGTTGCCCCGATAAATACCAGGCCACCCGCCGTCACCAGGGACCCGCCGATATTCGGGCTCCCCGTGGGCGGCAGGCCCCTGGCGATCAGCTCGTCGACAACGCCCAGCACCGAGCGCCACCGGAAATCGCCGGTGTCGAGGCTGATGGCGGTCAGGAAACCCCAAGGCGGCTTTTGGCACGGATTCAGCCGCTCATCCCAGAACCGCGAGCTCGCCGTGCCGGAGCCTTTCGGCCGAAAGGGGATGACCGATCCCGCCGGACGCGGCTCCATGCGGTACAGCATGCCGACGTCCATCGAATTCACGTAAAGAGTGCGAGTCTCCGGATCGTACGACGCCCCGCCCCAGTTCGCGCCGCCATTGGTGCCGGGAAACAGGACTGTCGGCGCGAGGCCCACTGGGGTGAAGATATCGGCGGTAATGGCGCCTTCGAGGAGTTTCGCGCAATAGGCGCGCGATTCCGGCGTGACATCGGTCAGCTCATCGCGCCGCATCGACTGGCGCGCGTACGGCGGCGGCTTCACGGGACGCGGCTGCGTCGGCCAGGCTTGTTCGCCCGGGACCTCGCTTTTTGGGACCGGGACTTCTTCGATATCGAACAGCGGCTTGCCGCTCAACCGGTCGAAGACGAATGTGAATCCGGTTTTGGTGACCTGCGCCACCGCCGGAATCAAGCGGCCGCCGCGCTGCACCTCGACCAGATTCGGCTGCGCGGGAAGATCGTAATCCCAGAGGTTGTGATGCACGGTCTGAAAATGCCAGAGCCGCTTGCCGGTAGCGGCGTCGAGAGCCACCAGCGAATCGCCGAATAGTCCGGCCCCTTTTCGGTCGCCGCCGTAGAAATCCACTCCAGGCGAGGTCAGCGGAAGAAACAGGATCCCCCGCGCAGTATCGATACTCAGGATGGACCAGGCGTTGACGGCGGAGCGGTCCTTCCAGGAATCTCCCTCCCACGTATCATTACCGAATTCACCCTTTTGGGCGACAGTGTGGAATGTCCAGACCCGCTTTCCCGTGCGCGCATCGAAAGCGCGGACGTCGCCCTGTGGGCCGCGCGGCTCGCCATCGGCGGTGAGCGATCCGCAAATGACCAGGTCCTTGTAAATGGCGGGTGGCGAGGTCATCCCGTAACCGCGGCTCGGAAACTTGTCGGCCGCGCCCTCCCGCAGATCGACAAATCCGGCGGCGCCGAAGCTGTCGTCGGGCTTGCCAGTCGATGGATCGAGGGAAAAGAGGCGGCCGTCGAGCGTGCCCAGGAAAATGCGTTTCTTCGCCCCACCGGACCACCACGCGGCGCCGCGGCTGATGAACAGGCCGGCGGACTTATCCTTGTCGATCTTGGGATCGAAGTCCCAGAACTTTTTCCCGGTTTCGGCGTCGAGCGCGACCACACGGCCGAACGGTGTTGTGACGTATAGGACGCCATCGACTACCAGGGGAGTCGCCTCGAAGGCGCTACGCGTGGGGTGCTCGGAGCCGTCGCTCACATCGCCGGTGTGATAGGTCCAGGCGACTCTCAGGCGAGTGACGTTTTCGCGATTGATCTGTTTGAGCGGCGAGTACTTGGAGCCGCCCGGGTCCCCTGCATAAGCAGGCCATTCCTGGGCCCGCAAAAGGCCGGGAAGGGAGAGGAACAGAAGGGAAAAAGCCGTAGTTTGAAGCATCGGATACCGGATTTCAAATCGTATCACCTATATGTCTTTGGTGGAGTATTAAGGCGATCCCTCAGGGAAGTACTAAGAAAAGCGCAGTACTCAATATGAACCGGAAGCGCTATTGGCAAATCGGACCTTGTAAGTCAATATAGACCTACAATGTCAAATCGAATACTAAGGCGCGCCGAATCCGCCGACGATCGGCGCTCCTCAAATCGGATGCCGATCGAAAGGGACGTCCGCTACAAAGTGCTGGGTGGGAAAAAGAGCGTCAAGCAGGTGGGCTTGGGGAAGACGCTCAACATGAGCAGTGGCGGCGTGTTGTTTACGACCGAAACGCCATTGCCCCCGGGGGAGCGAGTGGAGATTTCGGTCAGTTGGCCCGCACAACTCAATAACACGCTTCCACTCAAACTTGTCGCCATGGGACGCCTGGTTCGCACCGAGGAGTCCCAGGCGGCGGTCTCTGTGGAGCGATACGAGTTCAAGACGCGCGGATCTTCGGGACTTTAATCGAGCACCCTGGATCGCGAGAGCCAGCCGAGTTACCGAAAGGTGCGGCAGGCGTTTTCGCCTGCCTCCTTCCTTGCACTACAGCAGACAGCGCAAGTCGCGCGCGAAACGAGCATCGAAGGTGGCTACTTGGCGACTTCGGATGAACTTCCCGGGCTAGTGATTCGCGGGATCTGCTGATTCGCCGAAGCTGCACTCGAGCCCTAACGCCAAATCCAGACGCCGCAGATACTCGCGATGCGAAAGCTCTATCACGCCGAACTGCTCCAGATGTTCCGTCACGTATTGCACTTCGAGTAGTGCGAAGCCGCGCTCCCGTAGGCGGCCCACTAAATGGGCCAACGCCACTTTGGACATATCCGTCACCCGGTGGAACTTCGACTCGGCAAAGAACGCGCCTCCCAGGTGGACTCCGTAAACGCCGCCGGCCAGCGTGCCGTCTACCCAAACCTCCACCGAGTGCGCTTTCCTCCGGGCATGCAACTCGCCGTAGACCGTCAGAAATTCATCGCTGATCCAGGTCGGTTTCCGCTCGGCGCATGCGACCATCACGCCGCGAAAGTCGCGGTCGAAGGTGACCGAAAACCCGCCTCGCCGCAGCCGCCGCGCAAGCGATCGTGAAATGTGAAAGGACTCGAGCGGCAGCACGGCCCTGCGGCGCGGCCTGTGCCAGGTGACGATTCCCAGCTCGATGTCGGCCATCGGGAAGATGCCCTCGCGGTACGCCTGCTCCACCATTTGGGCATCCAGGTGGCGCGTGACTCGCTGGATCTCCATCGGGGTTACACTCGCGGCACTGCGACTTCTCGCCCTTTTTCGGCCGCCGAAACATAGCCGGCGTATAGCGTGAGCGTCGTATCGATCGCCAGGTCGAGGTCGCTCTCCGGCTCGCGGCCCTGGCGCACGGAGTCCACGAAATTTCGCAGCTCGTGCCCGTATCCCAGGCTCCAACCCTCTTCGGGCGAGGCGGGAATCCAGCCTTCGTTTGAGCTGATCTTCTCCACCAGGTACAGATCCTTGAATTGTTCGTGCCTGGGATTATAAACGTCGAGCACATTGACGGGGCTCAAACGGCATCGCGTACGGTGATTGTTGGCGAATACCTCGACAAAATCGTAGATGCCGCCCAGCACCAGCTCGGACGCTGTGATATCGGCCACCATGCCGTCATCGAACACCACGTGCAGCAGCGCATAGTCTTCGGTGTCCTGATACTCGGTTCGCAGGAAGCCTTTGTCCTCGAAGGCAGGCAACCGGGTGATGGAATGCGTGCGGGCCGAGACGGCCACCGGACGAATCGGCTTGCCCGTCCTGGCCAGTCCCTCCTTGCGTCTGAGGTAAAGGATGGCCCCGAGCGGATGGCAGCCCTTGGCAATCAGCGAGCCGCCGCCCTGAATACTCCAGATCCCATAGACCGGAGAATGCGATCCGCTGTGGGATTCTTCGCCCACCATTCGCAGGATTTGCGCGCGAGTCTTTTCGACGATCTCCCGCTCCTTTTGAATCGAGGGCGCATACACGAAGTTCTCCGCATAGCCCAGAATGATTCCAGCCCCGCGCACGGCATCGCGCAGCTTACGGACTTCGTCGACCACGCCTGCGAGCATCCGTGGTTTGTCGTACTGCTCCGGCGATCCATAAAATCCGGTGAGCGGCTTTTCGACAATCACATGCTTGCCGGCTGCCGCGGCTTCGAGAATGTACTGGCTGTGCGAGGACGGCGGCGTGCAGATATCGAGCACATCGATTTCCGGCAGCATCTCCGCTACCGATGCGAACGAGCGCAGGCCGTGTTTTTCGGCAAACCCATCCCGGCTTTCCGCCCGCGACGAGGTCACGGCCACCACTTTCGCGCCGGCCTGGGGAAAATTCTCCAGGTGAAATCGCGCGGCGAAGCCCGTTCCTGCAATGCCGATTCGGATACTCAGGGCTGGACGATCACTTTCATGAGGTTCGGTTCGTGGCGATAGAGCCGGTCGAACCAGCTAGCGGCCCCGTCGAGCGGCGTCCGGGCGCTGATCATGGTATCGACCTTGATAGCTCCGCTCGATAACAGCGCAATACACGCCGGATACTCACCCGATGACGCGCAGGAACCCTGTAACCGGATCTGCCGAGTGACCACCGCTTGCAGCGGCAGTTCGATCTTGGGCGCGATGTTGCCGATCAGCGTCACCGTACCGCCCTTGCGCACCGAGGCGATGGCCGTGCGAATCGGGTCGGTCGCGCCGACTGCTTCAAGAGCGGCATCCACTCCGTGTCCGCCCGTTCTGGCAATAATCTCGGCCGGCGCGTCGCAGGTTTTCGAGTTGAAGGTCTCGTCCGCGCCCAGCTTGCGCGCCATGGCGAGCTTGGCGTCATCCACGTCCACCGCGAAAACGCGGCCGAAGCCAGCCACCTTGGCCGCCTGGATGGTCAGTTGTCCGATCATTCCGCTTCCCACCACCACGGCGGTGTCGCCGAGCGAGTGCGGCGTCAGATTCACGGCGTGAACGGCGATGGAGACGGCTTCAATCATGGCGGCATGATCGAAGGCAAGAGCGTCGGGCAGCCGGTAGAGGATATTTTCAGGCACGGCCACGTACTCCGCGAACGCGCCGTTGCGGCGATAGTCTCCGCAAGAAACGCCTAATACCTGCCGGTTATCGCAGAGGTTGATCTCGCCGCGCCGGCAGAAGTGGCAGTGCCCGCAGGAGACCGTGGAATCGAATGTGACCCGGTCGCCCGTTTTAAACAGCTTCACGTTCCGGCCAGCCTCGGCGATTACGCCTGCCGCTTCATGGCCCATCACGAGAGGCGGAATTCGCCGCCCGGTGGAACCGTCGAGTCCATGCACGTCGCTGCCGCAGATGCCACACGCCGCGACGCGTATCAGCACGTCACCGGGACCGATCTCGGGCTGCGGCAGGTCGGTCACTTCGAGGTCCATGTACTGCTTTAAGAGGAGTCCTTTCATGATGAATTACCTTTGTACCATGTAGGCAATCTGAAGTCCTGTTTGTCACCTTTGTCACCAAAAACCACACCAAAATGGCATCCGAGTTGCATCTCTTATGCCGGAGGAAATGCGCATGAAATCAACCCGAGTTCTTGGGGGAGCCTTTGCCCTTTTGGGTTTCTTGCTCGCCACTGCGGCCCAAGCGCAGAATAATCAAGTGGATAGCACCGGCCCAATGCCGATTTACCGGGTCAATGTGGTGGCCCGCTCGATGAAGGCGATTAACTATCGGCACCGTAGCGGCGCGACCAAGGTCGACTTCCGGGGGACCTCGCTCATGCCCTCTGCCGGCGGGGACGCCAAGGTCGAGAGCCATAAAGGATATATCGAAGTCGACGCCCACTTCAAGAATATGGAGCCGGCCAGCATGTACGGTCCTGAGTATCTAACCTAT
>WNFJ01021884.1_pt3 | contig 11869 bp, 20 predicted proteins | sample 5400461 | NCBI WGS metagenome assembly WNFJ01 (sample SAMN13153349, study PRJNA577476) | soil metagenome | isolation source: 115 cm saprolite on Douglas fir-dominated hillslope | place: USA:California | collected 2013-09-17
GCTAACATGATTCCAAATTGTAATGCTACACTCGTCGTGATCAACCACTGCTGCTGGTTGAGACCCTTCCCTGAACTGTAGGTGTGGGTAGAGCTTCTTGCGCCAGCGAACAGGCGACGAGACGCCTATGTCGAAACCAAGGAAACTCAAAGCCGCCAGCAAGGTCCCTTCCAACAAAGAGTTCCCGCAGCCCGCCCAACTCTTCCGTGTCGTTGCCGAGACGGCCACGGACGCCATCGTTACTATCGACGAACAAAGTACCATTCTCTTCGCCAACACAGCTGCTGAAAGAATCTTCGGCTACGCCATTTCCGAAATGATGCACCAGCCGGTCACCATGCTCATGCCCCATTACCTTCGCGAGGCACATCGCGCCGCCGTCGGCGGATACCTGCAAACGGGCCAAAAGCATTTTTCATGGACGGCCATCAAACTGACCGGTCTGCACCGCTCCGGAAGGGAATTTCCTATTGAGGTTTCCTTGGGCGAGCACGTCCGTGGGAAAAAGCGCCTTTTCACGGGGATAGTGCGCGACATTTCGGATCGTGAACACTCCGAAGCGCTGCTCCGTCAGTCCCAGGAGAAGTACGCGAGCATGGTCCATTCAAGTCCCGACGCCATAACCTTGCGGAGTCTCCCGGACCGCCGCTATCTCGAAGTGAATGAAGGGTTTACACGTCTCACGGGCTATTCCGCCGAGGAAGTAATGGGAAAGACACCTGCGGAGATCGATTTGTGGGTGGAACAGCGACCTCACGAAACCACGCTTCAGAGGGTGGAATCGGAAGGTCAGGTCCAGGGCGAGGAATTTCGTTTCAGAACCAAGGCAGGTGAAATCCGTTATGGCCGCGTATCCGCTGTGCGCGTCGTGATAAATGGAGAGCCTTGCATGCTGTCCGTCACCCACGACATCACCGACCGCAAACGCGCCGAAGCCGAAGCGTCTCAATTAGCCTTGATTGTCGAATCCTCTGAAGATGCAATCGTAGGAAAGTCGCTTGATGGGAAGATAACAAGTTGGAACGCAGGCGCCGAGCGCATTTATGGTTACTCGGCGAGCGAAGTACAAGGGCAGCCGGTCAGTATTCTTATCCCCCCCGAGCAACGCGACGACCTTCCTGAAATCTTGGAAAGGCTCAAGAGGGACGAGAGAATCCAACACTATGAAACGATTCGCGCCCGAAAGGACGGGCGGAGAATCAATGTTTCCGTGTCTATTTCTCCCGTCAAGGATGCGGAAGGAAAGATCATTGGGGCCTCTGCAATTGCCCGTGACGTGACGGAACGAAAACGCGTCGAAGTGCAACTCCAAAAGTCCGAGGTTCAATTTCGTTCACTTGTGCATGGCGCCCCTTACGGAATCTACCGAGTCACTTTGGATGGACAGCTCCTCCATGTGAACCCCGCTCTAGTGACCATGCTCGGTTACGACTCCCAGGAAGAGCTGATGCGGCTCAACATGGAAAATGACATCTATCGCGCTCCGCAAATACGTCAGCGCTTGCTCAAAGAGCATGGCGATAAAGACGGCTTTCGGGCCCTCGAGGCCGAGTGGCAAAGAAAAGACGGGAAAATCATCACTGTCAGAATGACCGGGCACCCCGTCTTCGAAAAAGACAATTCCCTTTCCCATTTCGAGGTCTTTGCCGAAGACATAACAGAACATCGCAGTCTTGAAAGGCAGCTTCTTCAGTCGCAGAAAATGGAGGCCATCGGCCGGCTCGCAGGTGGAATTGCCCACGATTTCAACAATCTCCTCAGCGTCATCCTCGGTCACAGCGACATTCTTGAACAACAAGTTGGCACAAACGGCCGTTTGCAAAAGAGTGTGGAAGCTACACGCAACGCTGCCGAGCGCGCCACTGCTCTCACCATGCAGCTCCTTGCCTTCAGTCGCAAGCAGGTTATCGAGCCAGCCGTTATCGACATCAATAGCTCCGTCACCGAAATTCAAAAGATGTTGCATCGCGTCATCGGCGAAGACATCGAACTGGCCATCAGGCTGCAACCCGACTTGGGATATGTCAAAGCCGATCCCGGCCAGTTGAGCCAGGTGCTCATGAATCTCGCAGTCAATTCACGCGACGCCATGCCCAGTGGCGGCAAGCTCGCCATCGAAACCGCCAACGTCGAGCTCGACGATACCTACGTCCGCCAACACTTGGGCGCCAAGCCTGGCTCATTCGTTATGCTGGCAGTCAGTGACACCGGCATGGGCATGGACTCGGAAACCATGTCCCACATATTTGAGCCCTTCTTCACTACCAAGGATCCCGGCAAGGGCACTGGTTTAGGTCTCTCGATGGTCTACGGCATCATCAAACAGAACAACGGTTACATCATGGCTTATAGCGAACCAGGCCGCGGCACTACCTTCAAGATTTATTTCCCGCGCACGGCGGAAAGTTTGCCCGCGTCCGACAAGGTGCGGAAGGAAGTCCAAGGGGGCTCGGAGACCATCCTGCTCGTCGAAGATGAGCTGGCCCTGCGAGAGCTGACATGCCTGCTCCTTCAAGAAGCCGGATATACCGTTCTCGAATCCTCCGGAGCCGAAGACGCTCTTGCCACCGCAAAAGATTCTCACCGCAAAATCGATCTCTTGCTCACGGACATTGTCATGCCCCGCCTCGATGGGCGCGAGCTGGCGAACCAATTGGTTGCGCTTCGCCCTCTTCTGAAAATTCTCTATATGTCCGGCTACACCGATGACGTCATCGTTAATCGCGGCGTCTCGACCCAGGGTGCCATGCTCGTCCAAAAGCCTTTTACAAAAAGCACTCTCCTGCAAAAGGTCCGGCAAACGCTGGACTCCCAAGTCGCAAATTCCCTCACCCGCAAATAGATCGTTTCGCGAGCCCGAAGTCTGCGGCTCGACCACGTAGCTCAAGGGCTTTAGCCCGGAGTCCTCCTCCGTTCCCTACAAACATAAACATCGGCGGCGTCTTCAGTCTTCACATGTCACCATGCATATAGCCGCTACATTTTGGCTCAATGATTTCCCTGCCTACGAAAAAAGGTTTTTACCTGCTTGTTCAGCCAATTCGGCCCGTTATAAAACGCAAATGTAAGTGCGTCATCGCGCCCCCTAATCCGGGGCGTCGCGTTCCTGCCCACCCTACGTATGCCCATGAGAATAGTGTTGAAAATCGCTTTTTCCTTTTTGATCTGGCCAATCTCGGTCATGGCGCAAGGTCCTCCACCCTCCTGTCCACCCTCCTGCCAACCTGACCCGCCTGCACAAAGCTCCACAGGGGCACAAGGAGTTGCCCCCTCTTCAGATTCGACGACACCCGCAAGTCCCATGCCGACACAAACTCCCATGTTGGTACAACCCCACGCGTTTCTTTACCTTCAGCCACTGAAACAAGCTCCTCTTCCCGCCGGATACGTTCCGATATTGAAACTTAGCGCGGGGTATTCCGTCACCGATTTCGGGATGCCATCGTCAGGCAGTGTCGCTCTGAGCGGCGCGAACGTTACCGCTTCCGTGGATTCCGGCAGACGCTTTGGAGCAACCTTGGACCTTGACTACGCGGTCGCCCGCAACGTCTTCAAAACTGGACATCATACGGATATGCTCACCTACTTGGTCGGTCCCGTGTTTTACCCCTCGCGTGGCAACTCGCTGAGCACGTATGTTCATCTCCTCGCCGGTGGAGCACGTGTCGCCGGACCCTTTCCAAACGGAAATGGTGGCTTGAATACAGGTCACGTTCACTATCCAGCCTGGGCTGTTGGCGGCGGCGTTGAATACCGCCTCTCTCCTGCCTTCGGATTCCGCGTCAGCGTCGATTATCTGCAAACTCATTTCTACAACCCGTCGGCAGCCGTTCGCATGCAAAACGACGTTCGCATCGTTAACAGCATCGTCTTTTATCCCGGGATGCCCTCCTTCCGAAGGCGCCACTGATCGCTCCTTCCCCCCAGCCAATTTGAATCGCTCAACGGCCTGACGTACAGGAGATTTGCATTGAAAATCTGACCGGAAGGCCAACGTGACCGATTGGGGGAGTACCGTCCTCTCAAGGCCTCGAAGGGGAATCGAGAGCGTGGCTTACTGAGACCAGAGCCAAACCCGGCCCTCGAAAGAGGTCAGTATGAAAAACAAATGGATCATCGTTGGAGTTGCAGCGGTGTGCGTTTTGCTTGCCGGCACCGGAACTGCGGCGATCACCTACAACCCGATCAAATGGATCAAGAAAGGTCCGAGCCCCACGGCAAGTGAACAGCTCGCCGCGAACAAAGAGGAAGAAAAGAAGCTATCAGCGCAGTTGCAGGCGGTGCTGCCTCCGCGCACAAGCCTCAAGGATGCGTGCGCGGGATTTAAGAGCCTGAGCGATTGCGTCGCCTCGCTTCACGCAAGCCACAATCTCCAGATCAAATTTAACTGCCTTAAATGGGATGTGACCGGCGCGAAACCGGCTGGCGATGTCAAATCGTGCGCGGCCCCGTCCAAAGACAAGGCCATTGACTTAAGTAAGGCGATCCGCGAACTGAAGCCGGATGCCCATTCCCGAACGGAAGCAAGGAACGCCGAGAAACGAGCGCGCGAGGACATTAAGGACGCATCCTAACAGGAGATAGCCGGCGGCGCGGACGCTCGCCGCTGGTTGGTGGCAGCGCCTTAACTCCGGGATGACCTGCTGTTTGCGTTTTGTTTAATGCAAGCGGTGGGTCACTCCTCTTTCTCTCTCCCATACCGGCCTTGGTTTTCCACTCAGTTCTAGGCCACAGCCGTAGCCGGATGGCCCATCCCTTCGCGGTTCCTAGAGAAAGGCCAGGACTGTCTTTCGCCAGCCTCTTCCTTTTCTCCCGCGCCCTCTATCACCTGCCAGAACCAGCCCTCACAAGAGTGGCCCGCAAGGTCAGGGGAAAGCACTTGCCCGTTTTCTGGACTTCTCACCAGTTTCCGCCGCCAGAGCCGCGTTGTAGATTGAACCTATCCCAGTCCAAGGTGTGAAAAAGGTGTGACGATGAACGAATTCACCGCTTGGATACAAAGCAATTGGTATGCGCTGGGAAATCTCTTCGTTCAATTTGGCTTCCTGGCTGCCGGTGTTTGGTTTGCACGCAAAATCCTCAAAGCAATGAGAGCGTCCCAAGAGCAGGTCGGGGCGCTGTTAAAGTTGTCGTTCACAGGCGCGGTCAACGAGCGTCCCTCGTCGATTGCCGCCGCGGAACGATCCTTTGCAAGTGCCAGCCCCTATTGGCTTACGCCGGCGGAAATACCGCCGCTTGCTCTGTCGGAGCCTCAAGAAAGTGGTCCCAGCCGCTGGGCGGTTGCCCGGCATCGCGCAATGGTGTGGTTGCAGACACCCATGAGCAGTGGTGAGGCTACCTCGTGGCGCAAAGCGATCAAGTGGCTCCAGGCCCCGGCCCGAAGCTGATCTGATCCAGGGCAAGCATGAGCAAGGAGGCGACCAGCGCCATTTTCGATTTCACAAACCTTATGGATAGTTGGGGAAGGAACATCCTTTCCTCGCCGAGAAGATCTGACTTTAGTCCATGGTGCCGATAGCAGGCTTGGTTTTGCAAGGATGGATCTTTTGTTTCTTTTCTCTTGTTTTCTTGTCTCTTCTTTTCCTGCGATTCTATCCACGCGTGAACGCTCCAAGTACCGGTTTTGCCTTTAGGGCTTTTAACCTTCACTACTTGATCTGAAACGACACCTCGATCGGAACGACTGTAGCGACCGGCTTACCGTCCGGCCCTTTGGCAGGCCTGAATTGCCACTTTCTTACCGTCTCAATGGCGTTCTGTTCCAGTCCGTAGCCAGCCTTCTTCACTACCGAAATATTCTCCGCTCGGCCGTCCGCGGTGACCACAACCTGTAGAACCACGCTCCCGCCAAACTTCGCTGCCCTGGCTTCGTCCGTGTAGTTGGGGGTTGGGCAATACACGCAGGCTGGAATCGACACTCCTCCCACTCCAGGACGCGCAACTCCAGCCAAAGCTCCGCTCGACGCTACCGTTGTACTCTTCGCTCTTTCATTTGTCGCACCCGGACCTTGCGCAACCTGCGTTGGCCCCGCTTCGTTCACAACTTTATATTCGTCTCCGATTGCAAAGAGCGCCGCGTCCGGCTCCTGACTTTCCAGCTCGGTAACGCGCACGGTCTGCACCCCATAACGAGGATCCGTCCGCTTTGTCAGCAAATTGATTCTCAGCTCCGCCGCATACCAATACTCCGTCACAATCGTTAGCGGCCGGTCATTCCCCAGCGCTCCCGTCGCGTAGGTTTGCGTCATCCTCACTCCCTTCACGGGCAGCCCGAGCATCGTGTCCGTGCCAATATCTTCCTTCGCCGTCTCCGGCTTCGCTGTTGCCGCGGGGGGAGTCGCTTGCGCTGCCACACGCACCACCCACTGTCTCGCGAGCTTAGTCAACGGAAACAAATCGGTTCTCGTCCTCGTCGCGGGGTCGTACAACTCTACGCAATTCAGCCTCGGTTCTTCGCCCTCCACGGTGATCCAATTCCGCCTCTCGTTGTGCGTGCGTCCGGCCGAATCCCGTGCGTCCAGATTGTACGTTTTATGCGTGATCTGCGTGCCGTCCTGCAGTTGGCTCACCGTCTCCAATTCTACCTTTGCGGAAAACGGCCGCCCTCGCGCCGCTGGAATGTGTAGGCCATACACCCATTCCGTAACGCGTCCCTCTCCGGAAACGCTCACAGGGGCAGATTCAGTTGTTTGAGCATGACTACGAGCAGGAAGGCCAAACGAGACTATTACCACTGCAACGCCTAGGGCAAAGTGCTTCATGATGTCACCTGCCAAATGCCAGACTGCAACTACATCAGTAGTCGCGGCCGCCGCTTGCCCAAGCGTACCACCGATCGGGCGGACGTCCAGACATTCTGTAGGAAAATAAATCGGCGAGCCCCTCTCCGCCCACGCTCCGAAGAATTGTATCCCGTACAACCAAGGGATCTCTCGGGCCAACCCACGAAGTCCCACTCCTCAAGGCTTTGCATGGAGGGTGAGGTCGCCACCAACCACCTTGGCAACAACGAGGTGATGGCGATAACCGATGATCTCTCGGTCGGCATTGCGGTAGGGACGGCACAAGGGGCATTTCTTTTTTCGCCGCCGCCCCACGGTGCTGCCGTCCAAGGCCAGACCCACGAAACGGCAGCTCTCGAAAGCCTTGTTGCGCTTGCCGCGATGGAGCACCGCGGCCAAAGCGGCCCGCGTGGGAGCGGGATCTAAACGTTCGGTGAAGTAACCCAGGGCATCGTCGCCAAACGCTTGGCTCACTCCTAAGTTCCGGCGCGCTGCCGATCCCACCAGCGCCTCGATGGCCAGACAGGCCCATAGCCGCAAGATCGTCTCCAGCACGATGGACCACAACAAATCTTTCGCTGGAATCTTGTGGCTGGAGCGGCCATCGCCGGGGGAGCGGAAGTAAGCGGCCGGGTGGAGATGCTGGCTGACGCACTTCCACAAGCGGCGTGGGGTGGGACTCTTCAGGGTCGCTTCCTCTTTTTCTTCTTGCGCTGCTGGCGGGCGAAGACCAAAAGCTGGGCGTTGGAGGCCAGCACTTCGCGCACCGTATCTTGAAATTCGCGGCCGGCCGCGGCACGCTGCTGCACCTCCACTACCCAATCCTTGGGGATGCGCTCGACGTGTCGCTGCCTCTTGGACATGAAGGTGAGTGTCCAAACCTCATGGCCCTTGTCGCGCGCGCAATGGCAGCGGGGATTCCCGCGCCGCGTGAAACTCCGAGTGAGGTTTCCGGGCAGCAAATCCGGTGGGATGGGGAAATGGCGAAGCAGTTCAAACTTGCGCTGGCGTAGGCGTACGGCCTGAGGGCCTCGTGGTTCTTCTTTCATATTGGAGAATTAAATCTACAAGTTAGGATAAAACGCAAGCGTTTTCTGACTGCGAGAAATCGGTTGCGTGTCCAAATACTCTGAGTACTTCGGCGATCTCAACCCCATACCAGTCGGATGGATCGAGTGGAGCGGACTTTTCCAGAAGTTAACTCCAGACCCTGCGGAGTTGCTGTTCCATTTTCGCCGCTGACTCAGATGAATGCCAGGTTGGAGCGCGAAAGGGATGCCATAGATCAGCCCGTAGTCTTTCTCTGCCGTTGATTGCCTGAGTCAAACAAGCGTTAAGATGCGAGTGTAACTGCGCCAATTAGTCATCGGTTGGGTTTACCGCCTTAAAAGCGCCCGCCGCAGCAGCGCCACCAACAAAATCGGCCACAAGGTAAATCCAGATATTCGCCCAGGGCGACAGCCCCATACAGGAGATGCCCACTGCCACGGCTGGGTTGAATGCTCCACCCGAAATGTTGCCAACGGAAAACGCCCCAGCCAGCACCGTGAACCCGATGGCCAGCCCATAAAAGGAGTTGCCGGATGTACCTTTGGCCGTAGCAGTGTTCAGCACAACGTAAACAAGCGCAAAGGTGAAAAGAAACTCTGCAAGAAGTGCCGGTAGTGTCGCCGGCTGCAGCGGTGCAACAGCGGCCCCTCCCTTCAAAAACTTGACGGCGAATGCCGCCAGCACAGCCCCTATGATCTGAGAAATCATGTACGGCGCTACATCTTTGGCCGCGCACTTCCCGCGTAGCCAAACGCCCAGCGTAACGGCCGGATTGAAGTGCCCTCCTGAAATATGCCCGCCAGCAAAAACCATTACCATGAGCACCGAGCCTATCGCTAACGGGGCGAACGCCCCTGCACCGTTGCCGATTACAGTGCACCCGACCGTGAGAACAAGGAAAAAGGTCCCAATAAATTCAGCGATATACTTGTTCATAATCTATCCTCTTGTGGTTCTCGATTGAAGGGATCATCCTGTGAACCTTGAGACGACCTAAAGTGCGGCGAGCATATCACGGATGAATCGAGCTAGATTGCGCAACGCATAACCAACCCGTTAGCCCCATCGTAAATATTCCGAGTAGTGAGGCTCAGAGGATGTGTAACACGGTACAAGCCGACTTCCCATTACTGATCGGCAGCATTTCCCGTGTGGCACTTCTAGGCGGCGCTGGTCTGATTGCTGATCAATTCTGTTGCTGGGACCCCTGAAGAGCGGAGAGCGCGAATATCCCTCATGGGTGGCTGGCCGAAGAAACGCCTCGGCCTTATCTATAAAGCCGTCGCGCCGGTATGGGTCTTCTTGATTTGTCGTCATTTCCTGCTTTTCTTTCGCAATTCGCCTGCGGCTTCCCGCCACTGACAAAGCTGGTTTTTGTGAAATGAATTGAGGAGAAATCGCCAATTTGCGGACAAACGCCCACCTAATTAACTTTGCAGATGACGACAAGGTCCCGCCCCTACCCACGCCCGATGAGGCTGCTGCTCGATCAGGGCCTGCCGCGTTCGACAGTCCACCATCTGGATGCCGCCGGGGTCGAGTCGGCCCGCGTAGGGGAGAACAGCCCTCCGGGGAGTGCCGCTCCGGGCTTTCATTTTTCGGATGGTACGAAAAAGGCTGCCCTGGCCGCGAGGTATAGGTATATCTAGGTTGGCCTAGATGGGTCTTGACAATTAAAGGCTTTCTTGGCACTATTCACTAGGAGGCTTTTATGGGTGCAACAAGACAGGTCGGCCTTAATATGTCGACGGCTCTCTATAAGAAACTTAAAAAGCTGGCCGACGACAATGGTCAGACGACCACCTACGTATTGGAGCAGGCTGCAGAGCACTACATTCGGTACGTCGCCCCGACGCAGAACACTGTTCGCCCGGAGTTCATGGCGCACGTCAGAAAGTCGATGAAGAAGAACGATAAGCTGCTTCAGCTGTTGGCGAAGTAGTGCCCCGCGTTTTCCCAACTGTGGCCGAAGCAATCGAGACACATCGGTTGGCGATTCAGGAATACGGCGGACTCGACGGTATCCGTGACAAAGGATTGCTGGAGTCCGCTATCCTCCGTCCGCAGACAGGATACTATCAGGATATCTTCGAGGAAGCCGCTGCTCTGATGGAGTCCTTGGCGCAAAATCAAGCTTTTGTAGACGGCAACAAGCGAGTCGCTTTCTTGTTAACGGATTCCATGCTTCGAGCCAACGGATATTTTCTCGACGTCGAGGCGCCCAAAGCACACGCTTTTCTTGACGGCTCCGCCAGCCAGAAAGAAGGCCGTTTCAATCGGACTGTTGAATGGATTAAAAGCTCAGTCAAGCCGCTCGAAGACTAACACCCAACTAGCTAGCAGCGATTTAATCTTCTGCCACCAGAAGGACTCCCGATGCGACTCGAACGCATCATTCACCGAAATTGGAACATCAGTAGGAGCTTGCCACGCCACCCAAGTTCCCCTAAGAGTGAGTAGGCCTGCCACCGACGCACATACCAAAGCTAGCGTGGGAAGCCTCAACAGCGACATCACACAGCCGGTTGCGGCTGCTATCACTATAGCAACGAGGTACCATTTGCTGATGCTGGACTACGGGTGTGACGAGCCAATACGGACAGAGAACCGAGGACCGACGTTTTGACGAAGGTGCTTCTGCTACTTTGAGATACGCGAGATTATACACCCAGGGTCCTTAGTCGCCGTTGACGACGTTCTGAAGAGCCTAGATTATTTTGTACTTCACACCGTACTCATCGGCCTGAAAACGGAGTGCTACCTGACCGCAAAAAGCTTTCTTAACCCCCCGAGAAGTGTGTGGCTCAAACTTCCACTGCCTGACAGAATCAATCGCAACCCCAATGATAAGCCGATGACCCGAAACCCTCCGCACGCATGCAACATTGCCCTGAGAGTCGACAGAAATCGCCAAGGCAACGGTTCCGTTGATGTGAAGCATATCCGCGCAGCATGGAGCGTGAATCGGCTCTGTCTGTTTCACCAGAGCCTTTACGTTTGCTTGAGAGAGTTTTTCAGACTCAGGCTCGCAACAATTGGGAACCTGCTTCTGCTCGTTCGCCGTGAGAATCACTGCTGCCAGCGCAAACAACGAAAGAAGTCGAAGCGGCATGCTTGAGAAGCACGCTTCATCCTGTTCTCCTGCATTGCCATTCTGTAGCACACACTAGTCTTCATTGTAGCACATATCACAACATTCATTCGAGGTGGATCGAATCCGGCCGTGAGCACCGCAAGATCCCTCGAGAGGTGAATTCCGTGGCCCGGGACACGCATCCTTAATATCTCGGACGCAAGGAAATGAGACCCTCCAAGAGAGGGCAACGCAACGACTGCCAAGGACAGGCCGCAGAAAAGGGAGGCGAACACACCTAGGACGGGGCCGTCGCTAAGTTCAGAGTAGCCCGTCGGGCACGATCCCTATTCATGACGAGCGATGAATTCCGCCTCCAATGAGCACGGGTAACTCGAATGATGACGATGCGTTCGACGAGGCCTGCGAGCAGGAACCGTTAAATTGCGATCCCCCAGTCATTAGAGGTGGCGGGGACCATGCTCGGCGCACAAAATGAAGGATAGGAGCGTAAGGCTACTTTCTTCCCTTGATTGCGGTCGTGAATCAGTTGGGGCCACCGGTCGGATTGAAAGCCGTATTGACAAAGACCTGCAAAGCCGCTGCGCTATGACGGTCAGCATTTTCTTGGTACGGAACTACTGCATAGCGAACTTCGCTCATATCTAGGTGAAGTAAGTTGTGATATGCGGCGTAGTCAATGCCGGCTCGGCTGGCCCCGATGGTGGACGTGATTCCCGGAGCCAGGAATATTACATAAATCGTGCTGGCGGTGGGCAGAGGAATGGCGTGATTCCCAAGCATCTCGACCAGCTTGCGCTGGATGGTTAAGTCGTTGACCGGGCCTTTGGAGAGGTCACTGAAGTCCTCTACTCGGGCAGCAGCAGGAATGACCTCCACGTTATGATGCCGGAACTCGGTAAGGGCGGCTTCGCTGTGATTCAAGGCGAAGTCAGGGAGTCTG
>WNFJ01646370.1_pt1 | contig 11868 bp, 8 predicted proteins | sample 5400461 | NCBI WGS metagenome assembly WNFJ01 (sample SAMN13153349, study PRJNA577476) | soil metagenome | isolation source: 115 cm saprolite on Douglas fir-dominated hillslope | place: USA:California | collected 2013-09-17
GATGAGCTCGGGGTTGGACAGCAGCTGGCGGATGCGGAACGCGGCGCCCTCCACGGTTTCCACGGTATACCCGGTGACGTTGACGACCATCTGAAATGGAATGCCGCCCGCGATGGTGCCGATCACCGGCTTGCCCTTCCACATCGCGCTCGCCACCTCCAGAGTGAAATCGGCCTTGAGCGGCTTCTGGATGGCGATGGTGGCGGCCCGCTCGAGCGCGTTCAGCTCGGTCTGGGGATCCGGAGGGAGCAGGATCACCGCGATGTCGGGGTCGTGCGAGGCGGCCTCCTGCACGTCGCCGAGCGCGTCGCCCCCCGGCGCGGGCGGCGGCCCGGCCAGGACCAGGCGGACGTCGTGGTGCCGCTTCACGAGCCGGTAGGCGTTGATCACTCCGATCGGATCGTGCTGGCGCTCGAACGGGCCCACCTGGAGCAGGATCGGCTTGTCGCGCGGCACGTGCAGCCGGTCCATCTGGAGCGCCTGCTCGCTGCGCGTCATCTCGCGGTTGCGCTCCGAGAGCGGGTCGATCGCGGGGTACACGATGAAGCGCGGGATGGACAGCGGCGCCGCGAAGCGGGCGAGGGAGAAGACCGCCGCGTCGTAGCGCTGCACCATCGGTCGCAGCGCGTTCCAGAGCTGGGGCTGGGCCGCGGAGAGGTCATGATGGCAGCGCCACACCCAGCGGGCCGCGTCCCCGCGCTGCTCGACCAGTCCCACCGGCGCCGCGTCGTGGACCATCACGAGGTCGGCGTCGAGCCGGAGGCGGCGGGCGTTGTCGACCCCGGTCTCCCGCAGCCGGCCGAGCATGGCCTCGGTGATGACCTGCTCGGTGCCCGCGAGGGCCTTGGCCACCGCGCGGCTCACCTGGTCGAAGTCCGCGGTGCCGATGGTGATCTCCCAGGTGGTCTCGACACCGAGGTCGTTCAGGATGGCCACCACCCGGTTCAGGCCCTCCGCGAGCGCGCCGTAGCGCGAGGCGCTCACGTGGACGAGCCGTTTGCCGCGGAGGCGCTCGCCGATGCGCATGAGGAAGTCCACCGTGCCCCGGGGTGCCACCTGGCGGTAGTCGTCGAGCTTGAGCAGCGCGCTCGCGGCCATCAGGACATCTCCCCGGAGATGGCGTCGCTGAGGACGCTCAGGTGGCGGTCGCGGATGCGCTCGAGGCTGCCCGCGTGGGGATCGATGTGGGCCAGGCGATCGGCCAGGTCGGCCCGGCCGAGGACGCCGCCGACCCACTCCGCGAAGTCGCCCCGGCCCCGGCCCGCCCGATAGCGCGCCTCGATGGTGTGATAGAAGAGCGCGCTCACGTCCACCTCGCCGAGGGCATCGCGGAACTCGCCCAGGGTGCGGGCCTGGTGGCCGGTGGGCACCGGCACCAGGTGGACCTGGAAGAAGCGGAAGCGCTTGCCCTGGGTGCGGGGCGGGGCCGTCCCCAGGTGCTGGAGGTGATCGGAGATCGTGGCGATCAGCTCCTCGCGCACCCGCTCCATCGACCCCGCGTGGAAGGGGTCGACCGCGGCCAGCCGCTCGGCGAGCCGCACGTCGCGCACCTCGGTGCCCACCCAGAGCGAGAAGTCGTTGGGATACGCCTCGGCCAGCACCGGGCGATGGAGGAGGGCCGCCGAGGTGTGGCAGAAGACCGACTCCACCGGCACCTTCTCGAGCTGCTCCAGCAGCTCGCGGGCGTCGTGGGCCTCGTGGGGCAGGAGCTCGTTCAGGTCGAGGCAGCCGAGGAAGACGAAGGGCTGGGTCTCGCTCATGCGGTAAGCTCTCCGGAAGGACGACGTCGATGAGAATCCTGCTCCTGAGCCGGGAGTACCCGCCGCACGTCTACGGCGGCGCCGGCGTGGTGGTGGACCACCTGAGCCGCGCGCTGGCCCGCCGCGCCACCGTCGAGGTGCGCTGCTTCGGCGACCAGGCCCTGGCCGCGCCGGGCCTGAGCGTGCGGGGCTACGCTCCGTGGGAGCGGCTGGCCGGCGGCCCGGAGACGGCCTACGCTCCCGCGCTCGAGGCGCTCTCGGTCGGTCTCGCCATGGCCCGCGATCCGGTCGCGGCCGACGTGGTCCACACCCACACCTGGTACGTGGGATTCGGCGGCATGCTGGTGCAGTCGATCCACGACGTGCCGCTCGTGGTCACGCTGCACAGCATGGAGCCGCTGCGACCGTGGAAGGCCGATCAGCTCGGCACCGGCTACGCGGTGTCGAGCTGGGCCGAGCGGCTGGCCGTCGAGCGCGCGGAGCGCGTCATCGCGGTGTCGGCCCAGATGCGCGGCGACATCCTGACCCACTTCCGGGTGGACCCGGAGCGCGTGGCGGTGATCCACAACGGCGTCGACGCGGAGGCCTTCCGGCGCACCGAGCAGCGGGAGGCCCTCGCGCGCCACGGGGTGCGCGAGCCCTACGTGCTCTTCGTCGGTCGCATCAGCGAGCAGAAGGGGATCTTCCCGCTGCTGGAGGCGGCCCGGGCCCTGCCCGAGGAGGTCACGCTCGTGCTCTGCGCGAGCAGCCCGGACACCCCGGAGCTGGCCGCCCGGCTCGAGGCCGCGGTGGCCGGCCACTCCCGGGTGCGCTGGATCAACGCGATGCTGCCGGTCGCGGAGGTCGTGCAGCTCTACAGCCACGCCGCGGTGTTCGTGTGTCCCTCGATCTACGAGCCCTTCGGCCTCATCAACCTGGAGGCGATGGCGTGCGGCACGCCGGTGGTGGCGAGCCGGGTCGGCGGCATCCCGGAGGTGGTCGTCGACGGCGAGACCGGCTGGCTCGTCCCGCCGGGCGATCCCGCCGCGCTCGCCGAGGCCCTCCGCGGCGCTCTCGCCGATCCGGCGCGCGCGCGGCAGATGGGCGAGGCCGGCCGCCGGCGCGTCGAGGCGCACTTCTCCTGGGATCGCATCGCGGACCGCACGCTCGCGGTCTACCGGGACGCGATCGCGGCCAAGCAGGCCGCCCGCGAGGCCGCCGAGGGCGGTCACCGCGCCGCCTCCGCGAGGTAGAACGCCACGCTCCACGGCGGCAGCTCCCGCCAGCCGGCCTCGGGCAGGAGGAGCGCGTAGAGCCGCCGGCCCCAGTCGGGGCCGGGGCCCGGATGCGCCACCGGGACCGTACCGAGGTTGGCCGCCAGGCGCAGCGTCCCGGCCGGGAACACCCAGGTGACCTCGAGGCCGTTGTCGCCCAGGGCCTTCCACGAGGCGGCCGGCACCGGCTCCCCCGCGAGCAGCGGCACGATGGCCTCCGCGCGCAGGTGGAGGAGCGTCCGGTGGAGCGCGAGCCACGCCTGGTGCGCGGGCTCGGCGAGCCGGCTCCAGTCGAGCACGGAGCGCGCGCGCGTCGTCTCCGCCTGCGGATCGGGGATGCGTTCGCGCACCGCGGGATTCGCGAACTCCGGGAATCGGGCGAATTCGCGCCGGCGGCCTTCCGCCACCGACGGGCCCAGGTCGGGGCCCAGATCGCTGAAGAAGAGGAAGGGCTCGTCCGCGCCCCACTCCTGGCCCATGAACAGCAGCGACAGGGCGGGGGAGAGCAGCAGCACCGCGGTGGCCGCGCGCACCGCCTCGGGGGCGGCGAGGGCGGCGATGCGCTCCCCCAGCGCGCGGTTGCCGACCTGGTCGTGGTTCTGGAGGAAGCTCACGAAGGCGGTCGGCGGCAGGTGCCCGCTCGGCTCCCCGCGCAGGTCGCCGCGATACCGGGAGCGCTCGCCCTGGAACGCGAAGCCCTCGGTGAGGCAGCGCCCGAGGTGGGGCAGCGGCGGCTGGTAGTCCTCGTAGTAGCCGCCGGTCTCCCCGGTCAGCAGAATGTGCAGCGCGTGGTGCACGTCGTCGTTCCACTGGGCCTGGTAGAGGGGGCGCCGCCCCGCCTTGCGGTCGAGATACCGAGCCTCGTTGGCGCCGTTTTCCAGGATGAGGTGCACCGGGCGCTCGCGGCCGGGCCCTTCGGCCACCGCGCGGCCGAGCTCCACGAGCAGATGCGCCGACGAGTCGTCCACGATCGCGTTGACCGCGTCGAGGCGGAGGCCGTCCAGGTGGAACTCCTCGAGCCAGTAGAGCACGTTGTGGATCATGAAGGAGCGGACGATCTCGGCCCCCGGCCCGTCGTAGTTGATGCCGTCGCCCCAGAGCGAGCGGTGGTGCTCAGTGAAGAAGGCGGGGGCGTAACGGTGGAGGTAGTTGCCCTCCGGGCCGAAGTGGTTGTAGACGACGTCGAGGAAGACCGCGAGGCCGCGGGCGTGACAGGCGTCCACCAGGGCCTTGAGATCCTCCGGCCGGCCGTAGCCCGATTCGGGCGCGAACAGCAGGACCCCGTCGTAGCCCCAGCCGCGGCGGCCCGGGAAATCGGCGAGCGGCATCACCTCGACCGCGGTGACCCCGAGCGACGCGAGGTGGTCGACCTTGCCCGCGGCCGCGGCGTAGGTGCCCTCGGGCGTGAACGTGCCCACGTGCAGCTCGTAGAAGACCAGGCGCTCGGGCGGCAGGCCGGCCCACGCCCCGTCGTGCCAGGCGTAGGCGAGCGGATCGACGACCTCGCTCGCCCCGTGCACGTCCCCGGGCTGGTAGCGGGCGGCCGGGTCGGGCACGAGCAGCTCCCCGTCGATGCGGTAGCGATAGCGGGTGCCGGCGGGCGCCTCGCGGCTCACGTACTCGGCCCAGCCGCCCGCGTCGCGCGGCATGGGCACCGCGCGCTTCGGCTCCTCGAGCCACAGCTCGACCCGGTCCGCGCCCGGGGACCAGAGGCGGAACCGGGTGCTCCCGTCGGCGACCGGCGAGGCCCCGAAGGGCATCCGGTGCGCGCGTCGGACCGTGGGCCGGACGCTCATCGGGTCACGTCGGGCGCGGGGGCGGTGCGCTCCAGGAGCGCGACCGGGAAGTGGGCGAAGAGTGCTCCCGCGGGCAGGATCGCGCCCCCGTCGCGCGGCTCGCTCGTCACGGTGAGGCCGGTGAAGCGGTCGCGGTAGACGCCCGCGAGATCCTCCGCGAGCACCACCGCGGTGTGCTCCCACGCGGGGGGACCGAGCAGGATCTGGCCGGTGAGGCCGCCGAGCCGCGCGGTGAGGCGCGGCACCGCCGCGACCACCGCGTCCGTCCCGTCGGTGCGCGCGAGCGCCAGCAGATGGTCCGCGCGCGGGCCGTCCGTCTCGAGGGCCCGATAGCCCCCCACCGCGAAGAGCGGCGCGCGCTGCTGCCGGAGCGTCAGCGCGCGGTGGGTGAGGTAGAGCTTCACGCGGCCGTCCGGCCAGTGGGCGAGCAGCTCGGCGCAGAGCGCGGTGGCGTCGGCCCCCGCCGCCTCGTCGGCCGCGATGCGGGCGCGCAGCGCCTCCAGCAGCGCCTGCCGTCGCGGGAAATCGACCGGGCGGCGGTTGTCCGGATCGACCAGCGCCAGGTCCCACAGCTCGGTGCCCTGGTAGAAGTCGGGGACGCCGGGGACGGTGAGCTTCAGCAGCGTCTGGGCGAGGGAGTTGACCGCCCCGTGGGCGGCCACCAGCCGCTGAAAGGGCCGGAACGCAGGGAGGAAGGGGCCGTCCGGGGCGAGGAGGCCACGGATGAACTCGCGCACCGCGCCGTCGTAGGGCTGGCTCGGGTTGACCCAGCTCGTACGCCGCTTGGCCTCCTTGGTGGCCTTCTCCATGTAGGCGACGAGCCGGCGGGTGACCGTCTCGAGCGGCTCGTCCTCGTCGTCCCGCGCGGGCCACGCGCCCACCAGGGTCTGGTACAGCAGGTACTCGTCGTTGTGGTCGGGCGCCGCGTGACCGTCGATCTGCCGCTTGAAGCGCCGGGCGATCCCGCGCCACCGGCGGACCTCGGCCGCCCACTCGGTCGGCGCCTCGGACAGCACGTTGATGCGCGCACGCACGTCCTCGCCGCGCTTGGTGTCGTGGGTGGACGTGGACAGCATCGACTCCGGCCACCGCTCGAGCCGCCGCTCGTTGCGCGCGTGGAAGACGGAGACCGGCTCGCCGTAGCGCGCGGGGTCGCCGCCCACCTCGTTGAGCGAGACCAGGCGGTTGTAGAGGTAGAAGGCGGTGTCCTCCACCCCCTTGGCGGTGACCGGTCCGGTGGTCTGCTGGAAGCGCATCGCGAAGTGGCGCCGCGCGGCGCGCTCGTCGGGGCCGCTGCGGTCCGGATGGCGCAGCAGGAGCACGTCGCGGACGAAGTCGAAGATCGACACGTTCACGGTGGGGTTGCGGCGCTTGGCCTCCGCGACCGCGGACTCGATGTAGCCGCGGTCACGGGGGCCGGGGGTGTCGCTGCCGTCGTCGCCCACGTAGGTGCGGTAGACCGCGAAGGCGGCCACCACCTCGCGGATCGCGCGGCCGAGGCTCGGCAGGGTGAAGTCCCGGGCGAGCCGGTCGCGCTCGGACATGCGGTCGAGGTGATAGCCGAGCTGGTTGATCTCGCTCGCCATCGAGACCTGCATGATGAGCCGCTTCGCTCCGTAGGTGAGATCGGCCATCCGGGCGCCGTCGCCCGCCACCCGCGAGTAGAGCGCGGTCATTTGCCGGGAGGTGCCCCGGTCGACGAAGAGGCCGTTGACCGCGGCGAGGAAGTCGTAGCCGGTGGTGCCCGCCACCGCCCACCACTCGGGCAGGGGCTCGTCCGGACCCAGGATCTTCTCGGCCGCGATCCAAAGCGGCCGCGCCTCCAGCGTGGCGGCCTGGTCCGCGGCGCGGGTCCGGTAGAGCGCGGCGAGCGCCTCGGCCTCGGGGTGGCCCAGCTCGGGAAGCAGCCGCCGCGCCGTCGCTATCAGGGCGCCCTCCTGCAGCCGGTGAAAGTACTCGCCGGGAGCGTAGAGACCGTCCGGGTGATCGATGCGCAGCCCGGTGACCTTGCCCTCGCCGACCAGGCGCAGGATCAGCTGGTGGGTCGCGTCGAATACCGAGCGCCGCTCCATGCGGATCGCGGCCAGGTGGCTCACGTCGAAGAACCGGCGGTAGTTCACCTCATCGCCCGCCACCCGCCAGTCGGCCAGGCGATAGGGCTGCGCGGAGAGGATGCGATCGAGGGCGTCGAAGGAGGCGGGCTCGCCCGGGACCCCGTTGAAGCGCCGCACCGTCTCCTCGATGTGCTCGCGGATGTCGGCGGACTCCTTGGCGAGCGCCATCAGACGCCGCTTCACGATCTCCTTCTCGCGCATCCGCTCCTCGACCCGGCGGGGATCGGTCTCGGTGCGCCCGGGCAGGTGCTCGATCGCGGTCAGGATGCTGCGCAGCTCCTGGAGCCCCGCGTCCTCCGGGCCCAGGCGCTGGGCGACGGGCTCGAGCCCGTCGGTCAGGATCTGCGGGTAAGTCCGGGGGGTGATGGGCAGGCGCGCGCCGGCGTACCGCAGGTGGAAGGCGCCGTCCACGAACTCGAGCGCGAGCTGCTGCGACTCGAGCACCCGGCCGTACTGGTCGGGGAGGATCGGCAGGAGCACCCGGTTGCGCAGCTCGGCCTTGGCGGGTGCCCAGTCGATGTCGAAGATCTCGGCCCGCGGCGAGGCCGGGCCGTTCTCGAGCACGTCGAGCCACCAGGGGTTGGCGTCGCCCGCGATTCCCATGTGGTTCGGCACCACGTCCAGGATGAGCCCGAGCCCGCGCGCGGCCAGCGCGGCGGCCATCCGGTCGAAGGTGGCCGCGCTGCCCAGCTCGGGATTGAACGCGTTGTGATCGGTGACATCGTAGCCGTGAGAGCTGCCGGGGCCGCAGCGGAAGCAGGGGGAGAGATAGACCTCGCTGATCCCGAGCGCCTCGAGATACGGGCCGAGAGCCGCCACCCCGTCGAAGCCGAGCGCGCTCCCGAGCTGCAGGCGGTAGCTCGCGCGACGCTCGTGGCGCAGCGCCGCCGCCGCCTGCTGGAAGAGCACGCCGGCGTCGATCATGCAGCCTACAGGTGGGTCAGGGTCTCGCGCGGATGCGGCTCGCGACTGCGGAGGTGGCGCTCGAGGATCTGGCGGGCCAGCCCGCGTCCGCCGAGGCCGAAGCCCGAACGCGACCAGCACCATCTCCTTGCCGATGCCCAGGTGGGTGATGGCGGTGGCGCTCGCGAAGAGGAGCACGCCCCACCGGATGGCCCGGGCCAGGAGCCGCGCCTCCGGGAGGCGGGCGTTGACCGCCGCGATGAGGACCCCCTCACCGAGGAAGTTCGCCACGAGCCATCCCACGAGCAGGATCAACGCGGCGCCCATGACGCGCGGGACCCACGAGAAGACGAACTCGGTGAGGCGTCCGGTGCCGGGGATGGCGAGCGCGTCGATGGCCACCGGAAGGAAGAGCACGAGCACGCTCCAGAAGACGACGAGCCCCAGCACCTGCGAGGGCGGCTTGCGCACGCCCGCGCGATTGAGGGCGGCCACGATGCCCCACGCTTCCGCGCGCCGGTCGAAGGCCACCGCCTGCGCCAGCCGGCGGGCGACGCGGGCGCTGACCCACGCTCCGGCCAGCCCGACCGCGGCGAGCGTCAGCATCGCCAGGATTCCCGGGAGCACGAGCATCAGCCTCGTCTTGAGATCGGCGAGAGCGGCCCACACGAGATCGCCCCACATGTCGGTCATGATCCGCGCCTCCAGGAACGCAAGGTCGACGCCAACGGCTCGCTCACACGGTACCACGTGGGCCACGCGCCAGAAAGGCACGACGGATGGGTCGGCGTTACCGGGTTTCTCCGGTAACGTTTACCGGCGTCCCGCGCGGTCCCGGCGAATGCGCCGGTGCTGGGCCGACCCTGGTGCGTCCGTTTTCGAGCGCTTAGCGGCGCGATTGCGGTGCTCCGTTTGCTGGCACAGCGATTGCCGAGAAGCGACTTGGAGGCAACACCCGCACATGCCCCGCGTGCTGATCGTGGTCCTGCTCGCGCTGGCGCTCGGCGCGGTGCCGGCGTGGCCGTACAGCCGGGACTGGGGATACTACCCGAGCAGCGCGCTGACGGTGGCGGGTCTCATCCTGCTGGCCCTCGTGCTCACCGGGCGCCTGTGAGCCGGGTCGTCCCGCCATGAGCCGCGCCAGCCAGAGCGCGTCCGCGCGGGAGCGCATCGCCCAGGGGTTCACGAAGATCGAGGACGTGCTCTACGTGGGGCTCGGCGTCGTGCTCGCGGCGGGCGGCGTGGCCCTGCTCGTGAACGCGGTGATCCACTTCGTCCGGAGCCTCCTGGGCGGCGCGATCGGGCCGAGCGTGGTGACGGTCCTCGACCAGTTGCTGCTGATCCTGATGATCATCGAGATCCTCTATACCGTGCAGGTCTCGTTCCGCGAGCACGTGCTGGTGCCCGAGCCGTTCGTGCTGGTGGCCCTGATCGCGGGGGTACGGCGCATCCTGGTCATCACCGCGGAGTTCGGCACCCTCACCAACCAGGGCGAGTCCGCCTTCCGCTACGCCATGATCGAGCTGGGGCTGCTCACCGCGATGACCGGCGTGCTGGTGACCTGCCTGGTGGCCCTGCGGAAGCGGGACAAGGAAGCGGTAGCCGAGCGGGCCTGATGGGAGGGGCATCGTGAAGATCCGGCAGCTTGACGACGCGGGCGGGCGCCGCACCTTCGTGCTCGTCTGCGACCGCGGCGACAATTCGGTGGAGGCCCTGACCGCCGCGGTCAAGCGCTACGACCTCCGGGCCGCCTCCCTGACCGGCGTCGGCGCCTTCGCGGCGGTGACCCTGGGGTTCTTCGACCACGCCCGGCGCGACTACCGCCGCCGGGTCATCCGTGAGCAGGTCGAGGTGGTCTCGCTCCTCGGCAATATCGCGCTGGATCGGGGGGAGCCGCGGGTGCACGCCCATGTCGTGGTGGGTCGGGCGGATGGCGGAGCCCTGGGCGGCCACCTTCTCGGAGGCAGCGTGGAGCCGACCCTCGAGGTCACCCTGGTGGAGGCTCCGGCCACGCTCCAGCGAAAGACCGACCCGGCGACCGGGCTCGCCCTGATCGATCTGGCATGGGGGATTCGCCCGGCGCCGGGTGGTAGTTACACGGTAAAATGTTCCCTCTCTCTGGGGCCGCCCTTGAAGGCAGCGGTGAGATGGTCGTTGAGGTAACTCGATGGAACTATTTGTCTGAATTGGACATACCGTCTGACACCCGGTAGCTCTTTCCACCCGGAATTTCCGAGGCACATCGATTGCAGCCCGGTCGCGCAGTCCGAACCAAGGACTCCATCGACCGACACCGATTCACCCGAGAGGGGACGACCAATGAAGCATCGCATTCTGATCGCTGACGACGACGAGTCGGGCCGCAGCGGGTTGGCCGCGCTCCTGACGCTGTGGGGCTACGAGGTGCAGGAGGCCGTGGACGGCAAGGATGCGCTCGAGCGGGCGCCGGCGTTCCGCCCCTCGGTCGTGATCGCGGACATGATCATGCCGGTCATCGACGGCATCGGGCTCCTGAAGCCCCTGGCGGTGACGGTGCCCGAGGCGGCGGTGATCTTGCTGACGGCTCACGGCTCGATCGAGACCGCGGTGTCCGCCATGCGGGAGGGTGCCTACGACTACATGACCAAGCCGGTGGATCCGCGCCGCTTGCGGGTGCTGGTCGAGAAGGCGGTCGAGAAGGTCCAGGTGAGCCGGGAGGTCACGGTGCTGCGCCGGCAGCTCAAGGAGAGCCGCGGGCTCGGGCCGCTCCTCGGGGTGAGCCCGGCGATGCAGGAAGTCTATCGCCTGATCGAGATGGCCGCCCCGAGCCCGGCTCCGGTGCTGATCGTGGGAGAGACCGGCACCGGCAAGGAGCTGGTGGCCCGGACCATCCACCAGATGTCCCAGCGGGCGAAGGGGCCGTTCGTCGCGGTGAACTGCTCTGCCATTCCGGAGACTCTGCTCGAGAGCGAGCTGTTCGGTCACGAGAAGGGCGCCTTCACCGGAGCGATGTCCCGCCGGCCCGGCTACTTCGAGCTGGCCGACGGCGGCACGATCTTCCTGGACGAGATCGCGGAGATGAGCTCGAACCTGCAGGCGAAGTATCTTCGCGTCCTCCAGGACAGCCAGGTGCGGCGCGTGGGCGGCCACGACGAGATCGGGGTCGACGTGCGCGTGGTGGCCGCCACCAACAAGGACGTGGTGAAGGCGGTGCAGGAGGGCACGTTCCGCGAAGACCTCTACTACCGGGTCAACGTGCTGACGATCCCGCTGCCTCCGCTGCGGCGGCGGCCCGAGGACATCGCGCTCCTCGCGGACGCGTTCATTGCCGAGTTCAACGAGAAGTACGGCCGGCAGGTGCGGAGCGTGGACGGGGGGTCGCTCAAGCTCCTGAACGACCACACCTGGCCGGGCAACGTCCGCGAGCTTCGGAACTTCATCGAGCGCGCGGTGGTCTCCTGCGAGGACGGGCTCATCACGCCCGAGTGCCTGCCGCTGTCGCCGCTCGGCGCGCCGCCGGCGGAGCGGGCAAACGTGGTGGTGCTGCCGCTGGGAACCACGCTGGATGACGGCGAGCGGGCGCTCATCCTGAGGACGCTACAGTCGGTGAACAACAACAAGACCCGTGCGGCGGAGATCCTCGGCACCACCCCGAAGACCCTCCACAACAAGGCCCGCCGCTGGCGGGAGCTTCAGCTGGATCGCGAGCCGGAGAAGCGAGCCTAGACCGCGCCGCCTAGCGGCGGCGCGAGCCGCCGCTAGGCTGGGCGCCGATCCACACCACCCACGGCCGCGACGAGGAGGCGTCCTGTCGGACCTCGACGGGATAGCCCTGCTTCTCGATGCTGCTCGCGAGACGACTCGCGGCGGCGCGATCCGTGAAGGCGGCCGCCGGGGTCCACTCGCGTGGCTCGCGGGAAGCCCGGCGTGGCTCGGCGGCCGCGCGCGGCTCGGGGGCGGGGGGCGGGACAGAAGCACTCCGAGCCTCCGGGACGCGGGGCTCCGGAGCGACGGGCGGCGCGGCCGGGGCCGGCCGCGCGGGCGGCAGTGACGGCACCGGCTC
>WNFJ01612986.1_pt4 | contig 11867 bp, 10 predicted proteins | sample 5400461 | NCBI WGS metagenome assembly WNFJ01 (sample SAMN13153349, study PRJNA577476) | soil metagenome | isolation source: 115 cm saprolite on Douglas fir-dominated hillslope | place: USA:California | collected 2013-09-17
CAGCTCGATCGTTCGCCCGAAGCGCGCGCCATCGCCTTCACGCCGGACGGGCAGCTGCTCGTCTCGACAGGGCTGAAGCCACCGGTGCAGATCACCCAGTTGGGCGACAAGTCGCAGCTGCTCGCTCCGTCTCTGGAGCTGAAGAAGCAGCTCGACCGAGGCAAATTGCGGCTCGACGGCCTCCGGCTGGTGGATGACCTCGACGCGCTCGCGCCGGCGAAGCCGGCCCGGAAACGCCGCGCTCCGTAGGCGGTTCAGCTCTTCTTCTTCCGCCGCGATGGCGCTGCGCGCGGCGGCTCGTCTTCGCCCTTCGCATAGTGCGGGGGCCAAGGCGCATCGCCCTGCCCTTCGGCCTTCTGCCGCTGCGATAATTCAAGAAGGCTCTGCAAAGAGCCGATCTGCGAATCGATGCGGGCGTGCGGATCCCCCAGCTGGGCGAACCGCGCCGGCACCGTCTTCAGCGTGAACGCTTCCGGCTCGACAGCGGGCACCTCGTCCCAGGTCAGCGGCGTCGAGACGCGGGCGTCGGGCGTCGGCCGCACCGAATATGCCGACGCGACCGTGCGATCCTTCGCGTTCTGGTTGTAGTCGATGAAGACGCCGTGCCGCTCCTCCTTCCACCACTTCGAAGTGGCGAGCTGCGGCGCGCGCCGCTCGATCTCGCGTGCCAGCGCCAGCGCGGCCGCGCGCACCTCCGGGAACGTCCAGCGCTGCTGGATGCGGACGTTGACGTGGATGCCGCGCGACCCCGACGTCTTGGGAAAGCCGGTGAGCCCGTGCTCGCCCAGCACCTCGCGCGCGAGCAGCGCCACCTGCCGCACGTCGGCAAAGGCGACTCCGGGCCCCGGATCGAGGTCGACGCGCAGCTCGTCCGGATGATCGAGGTCCTCCGCGCGCACCGGGTGCGGGTGGAGATCGATGCAGCCCAGGTTGACGATCCACGCCAGCGCCGCTGTGTCGCGCAGAACGACTTCCCGCGCCGTGCGCCCCGAAGGAAACTTCAGGTCCACCGTCTCCACCCACGGCGGCCGGCTCTCCGGCGCGCGCTTCTGGAAGAAGAACTCTCCCTCAGCGCCGTCGACGTAGCGCTTGAGCCCCATCGGCCGGCCGCCCGCGCCCCGCAGCGCGCCTTCGGCCACCGCCAGGTAGTAACGGACCACGTCGAGCTTGGTGTAGCCGCGCTGCGGGAAGAAGATCTTCTCCGGGTTCGAGATGGCGACCTCGCGGCCCTCGATCTGGATCAGCTCCTTGCGCGCCGGCACGGGCTGAGCATAGGAATGCCCGATGAAGTTCGACAAGTCGCCACAGTGGCTGGTGCAGCTCTTCCTGGCGCTGCAGCCCGAGGTGGGCGGCGTGCGCAGGCTGATGTTCGGATATCCCTGCGCCTTCGAGAACGGGCACATGTTCGCCGGGTTGTTCGGCGACGGGCTGTTCGTGCGGCTCGCCGAAGCCGACCGCGCTGAAGCCCTCGAGCTCCAGGGAGCCGCGCTCTTCGCGCCGATGAAGAACCGCCCGATGAAGGAATACGCGGTGCTGCCGCCGTCGATGCTCGAGGACGAAGAGGCGGTGAAGGGCTGGATGCGCCGCGGCCTCGCCTACGCGCAGTCGCTGAAGGATAAGAGTCCTCGAGCTGAAAAGAGGCCTCGGGCTTCGGGCCTCGGGCCTCGGGCGGTGAAAGCGAAGTCGAAGGCCCCGAAGGTGAAGCCGAAACCGAAAAAGAGGCGCTGACCTGCTCAGCCCGGCGCGCGGAAGATCTGTTGCAGCTCCTGCGGCGCCGTTTCCTCCAGTTGATCGTAGCGGCACTCGGAAGGCGGCTTGTCCGGGCGCCAGCGCTGGAAGGTCGTCGCGTGGCGGAAGCGGTCGCCTTGCAGATGGTCGTACGCCACTTCACACACGCGCTCGATGCGCAAAGGTTCCCAGCTCAGGTCCTTGCCCCGGTTCCAGCGCGAGGTCGCGCCCGGCATCCGCTGCGCGCCTTCGAACTGCGCCCACTCGCGCCACGGGTGTTGCTCGGCAGCACCTTTGCGCAGCGGCTCCAGTTCCTCGACCAGCTCGCGCCGCCGGGTCGCCGTGAAGGACGAGGTGACGCCGACGTGATGCAGCGTTCCCGCGCCGTCGTAGAGGCCGAGCAGCAGCGAGCCCACCATCGTCCCCGGCCCGTTCTTGTGCCAGCGAAACCCCGCCACCACGCAGTCGGCGGTGCGCGCGTGCTTGACCTTCACCATCGCGCGCTTGTCGGGCTGGTACGTCTGGTCGAGGCGCTTCGCGACCACCCCGTCCAGACCCGCGCCTTCGAAGCGCGCGAACCAGTCCTGCGCCACCGCCCGGTCGCGCGTCGCCGGCGTCAGATAGAGCGGTGGCGTCGCGCCCGCGAGCGCATTCTCGAGCAGCCGCCGCCGGTCTTCCTGCGACCGTGGGCGCAGGTCCTCGTCGAGCGCCAGCAGATCGAAGGCGACGTAGGAGGCGGGCGTCTCCGCCGCCAGGAGCTTGATCCGCGACGCCGCGGGATGGATGCGCAGGAGGAGCGCGTCGAAGTCCAGCCCGCGCTCTCCGGCGATCACGATCTCGCCGTCCAGCACGCACCGCGCCGGAAGCTGCTCGAGCAGCGGCGCGAGCAGCTCCGGGAAGTACCGGTTGAGCGGCTTCAAGTCGCGGCTCTGCAGATAGACCTCGCCGCCGTCGCGGAACACCAGCGTCCGAAAGCCGTCCCACTTCGGCTCGTACAGCCAGCCCTCCCCCTCGGGCAAGGCGGTCGAGAGCTTCGCCAGCATGGGCGCGATCGGCGGGCTCAGCACCGCGCCAGCATATGCAAGTTGGCGCCGCTGGACGAGCGCCCTTCCGCAACGCAGGATCCGCGCATGGAAGTCATCCTCTTCGTGCCGGGCTTCTTCGGCTTCGGCGCCTTCGGCCATCCGGATCGGCCGCTGGTCGAATACTTCGCGCGCGTCGAGGAGGCGCTGCTCAAGGCGCACCTGCGGCCGCTGCGCTTCGCCGTGCACCAGCCGCCGCCGGCGGGCTCGCTCGCGGAACGGGCGAGATCGTTGCACCTCAAAGCATCGGAGCTGGTGCAGCAGGGCGCGACGCGGCTGCACCTGGTCGGCCACTCGACCGGCGGACTCGATGCCAGGCTTCTCGCGAACCCGCGCTACGGCGCGCTGCCCGAGCGCGGCGAGCTGCTCCGCAAGATCGCCTCCGTCGTCACCATCTCCGCGCCCTTCCGCGGCACGCCGCTCGCCCGCAGGGTGGGCCGCGGCACCTGGCTCGCGGTGCCCGGACTCTGGTTCGGCAGCATCCTCGCCTCGCGCGGCAGGCTGCGCCTCGCGGGTCAGGCGGCGACCCTCTACAACCTGGCGAAGCGCGCCATGCTGCAGCAGCCGACGCCCACCGACCAGCTGATCGAGCAGCTCGCCGGCGTGGACGAGGAGACGGCGCACCAGATCCAGCGCTTCCTCGCAGACGTCGCCGGCGACCATCGGCTGGTCGAAGACCTTACGCCGGAGGCGATGGGCGGGGACCCGCCGCTGTCGAGCTTCGTCTCGGTGGCGCCCCGCGCCGGCCTCTCGCCGCTCAAGCTCATCGCAGCGCCCCTGCAGCGCCTGCTCTACGATGTGACCTGGACCTTGACCGCCTCTCCACCCCGCGACGGCGCGCCGGTGCCGCGCGGGCCGTGGCTGGGCGCGCGGCACATCGCGCTGACCGACACCTCCAACGACGGCATCGTGCCGGCGTGGTCGCAGACGCTGAACGGCGAGGCGGCAGGCATCGTGCTCGGCGACCACCTCGACGTCATCGGCCACTACGAGTCGGTGGGCGCGACCTTCCTGCGCTCGGGCTCGGATTTCGACGACGCCCGCTTCCGCGCGCTCTGGTCGCAGGTGGCGCGCTGTCTCCGGGAAAACTGAGCGCGCGCACCCACTCCTCGAGGGGTGTATCTTCCGAGCAATGCCCTACCGCAAGCTGCGCGACACGAATCTCGACAGGCTCGCCGAGACCCGCTTCGACGCGCTGGTGCTGGGCGGCGGCATCAACGGCGCCGTCTCAGCGGCGCGGCGCTGGCGGCGCGCGGCGCGAGAGTGGCGCTCATCGACAAGAGCGACTTCGCCTCGGTAACCTCGCAGCAGTCGTCGAATCTGGCCTGGGGCGGCATCAAGTATCTCGAGAGCTACGAGCTCGCCCTGGTCCGAAAGCTCTGCCGCGCGCGCAACAAGCTCATCCGCTCGTATCCGTCTACGGTGCAGGAGATCCGCTTCACCATGTCGCACGAGAAGGGCTTCCGGCGCGGGCGCTTCATCCTCATCCTCGGCGCCTGGCTGTACTGGGCGATCGGCAGCTTCTTCACCCGGCGGCCGCGGCTGCTCTCGCTCGAAGACATCGAGCGCGAGGAGCCGATCGTCGAGACCCGCGGCCTCGACGGAGGCATCGAATATTCCGACGCCTACCTGCACGACAACGACGCGCGCTTCGTCTTTGGCTTCATCCGCTCCGCGCTCGACCGCGGATGCGCGGCCGCCAACTATGTCGAGGCGCTGGGGTCGTCGCGCGAGGGCGGCGAGTGGGTGACGCGCGCGCGCGAGGTGATCACCGGCCGCGAGCTCACGGTGCGCTCGGCGCTGCTCATCAACGCCTGCGGGCCGTACGCCGACGCCGTCAACGGCCGCGACGGCGTCCAGACCGCGCACCGCCACGTCTTCTCCAAGGGCGTCCACATCCTCGTCGATCGTTTGACCCCGAATCGCCGGGTGCTGACCTTCTTCGCCGACGACGGCCGCCTCTTCTTCGTCATCCCCATGGGGGCGAAGACTTGCATCGGCACCACCGACACGCGCGTCGAGCGGCCGGAGGTTTCGGTGACGCCCGAGGACCGGGCGTTCGTGCTGGAGAACATCAACAAGCGGCTGCGGCTGCCGCGGCCGCTTTCGGAAGCCGACATCATCGCCGAGCGCTGCGGCGTGCGGCCGCTGGTGGTCAACACACCGCCGCGCGGTGGCGCGGACACATCGCCGCACGGTGGCGCGGACGCATCGCCGCACGGTGGCGCGGACCGGACGGGAGCCGGCAGCCGCGACTGGACACAGCTCTCGCGCAAGCACGTCATCGAGGTCGACGCCGCGCGCGGGCACGCGACCATCTTCGGCGGGAAGCTGTCCGACTGCCTCAACGTCGGCGAGGAGATCTGCGCGGTGGTGCAGGGGCTCGGAACTGTGCTGCCATCCGCGGACAAGGTCTGGTACGGCGAGCCGCCCGCCGCGGTGCGCGAGGAATACTTCCACCAGGCGCGGCTGATGGGGCTCGACGCGATGACCTCGCCGGCCTCCTCGGAGAAGCTCTCGACGCGGCTGTGGAGGCGCTACGGATCGGAGGCGCTGGGACTGCTGGAGGCCATCCGGCGCGATCCGCGCATGGCCGAAGTGATCATCGAGACCAGCGAGTACATCCGCTGCGAGCTCGACGAGGCTGCGCGGCGGGAGATGGTGGTGAAGCTGGAGGACTTCCTGCGGCGCCGCTCGAAGATCGCCCTGGTGGTCCGGCGCGAGGAGATCCGCCGCGCGCCGGGGCTGCGCGAAGCCTGCCGCATCCTCTTCGGCGACGATGCGGAGGCGAAGATCGCCGAGTACTTCCCCGAGGCCGCAACCGCGGCGCGCGCCGGATGATCCACGCCCAACATGCGTCCGAGCCGCGCCTGCGGGTAGACTGCAGCGCGTGGCTGGCACCTTCACTCTCGACGAAGGCCATCGCGACGGCCCATGGGACGCGCTCATCGGCAGCACGGCCGGCTCCTTCCGCATCGTGCGCCTGCTCGGCAAAGGCGGCATGGGCTCCGTCTATCTCGCCCGCCACCCGGGCATCGGCGCGCAGGTGGCGGTCAAGTTCCTCCACCCGCGCTTCGCCGGCGACCGCAACGCGGTGGAGCGCTTCTTCAATGAGGCGCGCGCCGTCAACCTCATCGGGCACGAGAACATCGTCAAGACGCTGGACTTCGCCGTCACCGCGGACGGACGCTACTACTTCGTCATGGAGCACCTGAGCGGGCAGCCGCTCTCGGCGCTCTTGCAGAAGCCGGTTCCACTCTCGGTCGCCGGCCCCATCCTCCTGCAATGCTGCCGGGCGCTGCAGGCAGCGCACGAGCGGCAGATCATGCATCGCGATCTGAAGCCCGACAACGTCTTCCTCATTTCGCAGATGGGGAAGAAGAACTTCGTCAAGCTGGTCGACTTCGGGATCGCAAAACTGGCCGACCCCGAGCGCGGCGCGGGGCTGACGGAGGCGGGCGCGCTCATCGGAACGCCGGAGTACATGTCGCCGGAGCAGGCGGCGGGGCGATCTTCCGAGGTGGGGCGGCGCAGCGATGTCTATGCGCTGGGCGTGGTCATGTACCAGCTGGCGGCGGGCCGCGTACCGTTCGGCGGCAGCAGCACGGCCGAGACGCTGGTGGCGCAGATGCAGGAGAAGCCGGCGCTGCCACGGTCGGTCGAGCCGTCGGTGCCCGAGGCGTACGAGAAGATCATCTTGAAGGCGCTGGAGAAGAAGAAGGACGACCGCTGGCAGTCGATGGCCGAGCTGCACGACGCCATCCTCGGCTGCATGAAGGAGCTGGGGCTCAGCGCGGAGCTGCCGGCGGCTGATCCGGAGCCTTTGCCGCAGACGCCCGCACAGATGCCAGAGACGGATCCGAAGCAGCCCGAGGGCGTGCCGCTGACCGGGACGTTCGCGGGCGACCGTGCGCCGGTGCAGGCGCGCGTGGAGCGGTTCGCGGACTGGGCGTTCGCTCCGCCCCGCCGCCTTCGCACGCTCGGAGTCCTGCTCGCAGGCGTGGTTGCCCTCGTGCTGCTGGTGCCGCGGCGGCAGCGCATCGTGCCGCCGCCCGGTGCGCCTTTGCCCGCGAAGCGTGCTCCGGCCCCGAACACCGGGCCTCAGGCCTCGGGCCTCGGGCCTCGGGTGCCATTGCAGCAGGTGGCGGCAAAGGCAGAATCGGCGCCCACTCCTTCCAAGCCGCCTGCAAAGCCAAAGCCGAAACCTCATCCGAAAGTGGTTAACGAAACCAGTGCAAAGCCAGTTATCGAGAACCAGCCCGTCGGGACGCCCCCGCCGGGGGAGGACAAAAATGCGCCGACCACGGCGGCCGACGCCGCCCGCCTCGCCGCCTCCACCCGCAAGGAGCGAGAGGCCGCGAAGTCCGCCCGCGCCGAGATGCTCGCTGCCGCGGCCGAGGCGGCGCGGGAGGACGCCGCCAAAGGCTCGCCCCCTGCGGGCGTGAAGCTGTTCATCGTCAGCGACCCGCTGGGCGCCAGCGTCACGGCTGCCTGGAGCGGCAAGTCCGCCGCGGGCACGACGCCTATCGTCTTCCGGGTCCGGCGGGGCGCCGCCATCACCGTCAGCTTCTCGAAGCCGGGATACGCGCCGCAGGTCCGCGAGATCGCCGCGCGCGAAGCGCAGGCGGTCGCCGTCGAGCTCCGCCCTATCCCGTGAGCAGCGCGGGCGCGGCCGCATGGCTGCCCGCCTCGAAGACCAGCACGCCCTCGTCGACGTAGCCTTCCAGATCCTCCGCGAGCCAGCGCTGCCCGGCGCGGATCTTGTGGAAGCGCACCGCGCAGCTCTCGCCGTCGTAGGAGAGGATGACGTTGAACCGCGCCGCATGCTGCGCCAGCTTCGCCGCCAGCAGCCGGGCCGTGAGCAGCCCCGCGGTGAGCAGCAAGAGCGGGCACGACAGCACGAGGCGCGGCGGAAACATCGCCTCCATGCGCAGCTTGTTGGCGCTGCACTCGAGGCCGGTGGCGTCGGGGAAGTCCTTGGGGCTCAGGTGCGGCTTGCGGACGAATCCGCCCAGCAGATAGCAGCCACCCATCTCGACGATCTGCACGTCGGGCCCGCGGCCGGGCGAGGGAAAGTCCGCCTCCACCTCGCGGCTGCGCAGGTCTTTCAGGTAGCCCTTCATGCGCCGGTTCAGCCTCATGGCCCGCAAGCATAGGCGGGGCGCGGGGGCGCGCGCACGGCAAAATGCGCCGTCTGCTGGGACTGCTGCCGATTCACGCAGGCTCCCAGCGCGGCGCGTCGCCCTCGCGCGGGGCGAGCCTTTCCTGCGGCCGGAAGCGCGCCTTGTAGGAGAGCGACGCGCACCCTTCGACGCAGTAGCCGAGATAGACGTGCGCGAGTGCGTTCTGGCGCGCGTGCTCGATGGCGCGCAGGACGTTGTAGGTGCCCAGCGAGAGCCGGTGCTGCGCGGGGTCGTGGTAGCAGTAGACGGCGGAGATGGCGTGCGGCGTCTCGTCGGCGATGCCCACCGCCAGCAGTTTGTCGCCTTCCCAGTAGCTGAATTCGCGCGCCGCCGGATGGGGAAAGCAGAACTGCATCGCGTACGACTCCGCGCCGATGCGGTCCGCCTTCCAGCCGCGCTCCTCCTCGCGGGCGGTGTGCCAGCGGCGGTAGAGGTCGATGCGAACGTCGTCGACCTCGGGCATTCCCACCTCGACGCGCAGGTGCGCGGCGCGCCTCGCCACCTTCTTGAGGTTTTGCGACGGCGCGAAGGTCTTCACCGGAACGCGCACCGAGATGCACTCGCTGCAACTCGCGCACACCGGCCGGAAATACACCGGACCGAACCGCCGCCAACCGCGCTCCAGCAGGCGTTCCAGGTCCGTCCCGGAGACCCCCGTCATCAGCATCGTCTCAGTGGTCGAGCTGAGGCTCGGCAGATATGGGCACGGCTCGGGGCCAGCGATGCGATGCTGCAACAGGCGCACGAGCGGATTCTAACGCAGGCAGGTAGAGTAATCACAAGATGGACCCTGTCGAACGCATCGTCGCCCTGCTGGGGAGCGATTCGCCGCGCAACCGCATCGCCGCAGCGGTGGTGCTGGGGGAGTTGGGCGCCCGCTCGCCCCAGGTCGTTTCGGCGCTCGCGGAGATGGCGCGCGACGAGCTTGCTGCGCTCGCCGAGCCGGCCGTCGAGGCGCTCGGGAAGCTGGGCGCGCGCGGGGCGATGCCCGTCCTCCTGGCTGCGCTGGAGCGCAAAGACCTGGCGCAGGCGGCGACGCAGGCGCTCGCGGCGCTGGGAGGCGCGGAGCCGAAGGCGTTCGCGGCCCTGCTCGAGGGGCTGCGCGGGCAGTCCTGGGAGTCGGCGGGCAAGCTGGCGCTCTCGGTGCGCCAGACGGCGCGGTCCGCCCCGCCCGCGGAGCGGAAGTCGATGGCGAAGCAGGCCGCCGCCTTCCTCAAGAAGCTGCGCGACGACGAGCCGGCGCTGCGGGGCGCGATCAAGATCCTCGGCTACCTGGAGCTGCACCAGACGGCCGCCCTCATCGAGCCCTTCCTCTCGCCCAGGCAGAGCGCGGTGGTGCGCGTCGAGGCGATCACGGCGCTGCGCTTCGCCTTGGGACCGAAGCCGGCGGCGAGGTCGCTGCGCGCGCTCATCAAGTTGCTGGAGGAGCCGGACGCGCTGGTGGCCCGGGCGGCGCGCGACACCCTGACGGTGGTGCCGGGCGTGACGCCTGCGGAGCTCTTGCGCCTGGCGCATCAGGAGGGCGAGCTCTCGCAGTGGGCCCTGGAGCGGCTGCATGCGGCCGGCGCGGCGAAGGAGCTGGCGCAGCTCGCGGGCGACGCGAATCGCGTGCGCGCCCAGGCGGCGGTGCGCGCGCTGGCGGGACTTCGCGATTCGGCGCCGCTCCTGGTCGGCGCGCTCATCGACGCCGCCGAAGAGACGGCCGCGCACGCCATCGCCGAGGCGCTGGAGCGGGTGCAACTCGCCGGGCGCGATCTGGCGAAGCTGCGCGCGGCCGGCGCGGCGACGCTGAGGAAGAGCTTCGCGCTCGCCCGCCGCCAGCTCGAGCCGGTGCGCCGCGCCGATCCGCAGGGCTGGGCGCAGCTCCTGCGCGACGCGGTGAAGAAGGCCTCCGATCCGGCGCGCGCCGAGGCCATCTCCGAGCTGCTGGCGCGCTCGTCGTGGGCGACGCCGCAGGATCGCTACGCGCACGCCAGCCTGCTCTTGCGCAGGTCGGGGCTCGATCCGCATCCGCGCGCCCGGCATGCGGACCCGGCGCTGGTGGAGCTGGAGAAGCTGGCCGCCGACGGTTTCGCCGTCGCCGCAGCGGTTGCGAAGGACAAGCAGGTGAGCGACGAGGCGCGCTACCACGCGGGCTTCCACTTCGCCGAGCACGCCTCGCCGGAGGTGCGCGCGCAGGGTGTGGCGCTCCTCGAAGAGCTGGCCTCGCGCGGCCGCGGCAAGATCGCGCGCGCGGCGAAGAACAAGCTCGGCCTGCTGCGCGGATGAACGCGCTCGGCGCGTTGAGACACCGAGCACGAGCACGGCCGTTAGATCAGCGCGGCAGGCGGCCCTTGAGCTCGGCGGGCGGCGCCTTTTCCGCGATCAGGGCGCGCGCGTTGTCGACCTGGCCCCAGGTGTTCCAGAGCAATACGCCGCGCACGCGGCCCTCGGCGCGGTAGTAGACGACTCCCTCGCGGAACGGCGTCTTCCAGTCGGCGACGGTCTGGTGGCGCGCATCGATCTCGCCTACCGCCTCGTAGCCGAGGTCAAAGAGGTCCGAGTAGAAGAAGGGCAGATGTTGGTAGCTCACCGGCGCGCCTGCCATCGACCGGCCCGCCGCGGCGCCCATGGTGTTGGCGTTGTCCTCGTGCTCGACGCGCAGCCGCTTGCCGAGCGCGGGATTGTGGAAGCGCGCCACGTCGCCCGCGGCGAAGATGTCGGGGTCGCTGGTGCGCAGCGCTTCGTCGACGTCGATGCCGTCGCTCACCGCGAGTGCCGCCTGCGCGGCCAGCTCGGTGGACGGCGCGATGCCGAGGCCGGCGACGATGACGTCCGCCTCGATGCTGCGCCCGCCTTTGCTCAGCACGGCGCCCCCGTCGATGCCGCTGACGCCCTCGCCGGCCAGCACCTCGACGCCTTTGCCTCGATAATAGTCGGTGACGAACTTCGATAGTTCGATGGGGAAGGCGCGCGCGCAGATGCCCTCCTCCGGGAAGATGATGGTGACCTTGCGGCCGTTCTGCGCCAGCGAGGCCGCGATCTCCGAGCCGATGAAGCCGCCGCCGATCACCGCCACGCGGGCGCCTTCGAGGGCGCGCAGCTTTCGATAATCGTCGAGCGTGCGGAAGTAGACGACGCCGCTGCCGAAGGGCAGCTTCTTGGGCGCGCCGCCCGTGGCGAGCAGGAGCTTCCCGTAGCCGTGCTCGTCGCCGCGGTCGTCGCGCACCCGGTGTGCCTTGCGATCGATGGCCACCGCGCGGCGGCCCTGCTGCACCTCGACGCCTTTTGGCAGCTCGATCCAGATGCCGTCCTCCGGCTTGCCCTGCCAGAGCGCTTTCGAGAGCGGCGGACGCTGGTAGGGCCTGTGCGGTTCCGCGGAGAGGATGCCGACGGTCCCTTTGGCGTCGACCTCGCGGATTCCCTTGGCGGCCGCAGCAGCGGTCATGCCGCCGCCGACGATCAGATAGCTGAAGTCCGGCATGGTGCGCCTCCGTTGTGGTCGACCGATGCGCGGCGCGCCTGGAGGTTCCGCTGCTGGGGGCGCCGAGAAACGGCTATCGTACAGCCGGATGCTTCCGAAGTCCGCCACGGCCGATGCGGCGCGCCTCATCGCGACCCGCGGCGCGCGCGGATTCGCCGACGGCATCGCCAGCGTGCTGCTCGCCAGCTACCTCACGCGGCTGGGCTTCACGCCGCTGCAGATCGGCGCCATCGTCACCGCCACGCTGCTGGGCTCGGCGGCGCTGATGCTGGCCGTCGGGCTCGCCGGACACCGCTGGAGGCGGCGCGCGGTCCTGCTCGCGGCGTCAGCCCTGATGTTCGCCACCGGGCTCGGCTTCTACGCCTCGACGCGCTTCTGGCCGCTGCTCCTCGTCGCCTTCGTCGGCACGCT
>WNFJ01180633.1_pt2 | contig 11865 bp, 11 predicted proteins | sample 5400461 | NCBI WGS metagenome assembly WNFJ01 (sample SAMN13153349, study PRJNA577476) | soil metagenome | isolation source: 115 cm saprolite on Douglas fir-dominated hillslope | place: USA:California | collected 2013-09-17
AGGCTCGCCGGCCGCCGCCGCCTCCTCGCGCGGGCCGGCTGGGCCGGCGGCGGTCGTGTCGGTGACCGTTTCCGCCTCTTCCGCCGCCCTGGGCGCCGGGTCCCGCCGGACGTCCTGGTTCGGGGGAACCTTGTTCCTGAGCTTGTCGGTTATCAGCAGCAGCTGGCCGATGCCGGCGAAGATGCCGCGCAGTGCCTGGGCCGGGGCTTCCTTGATGCGTTCGCTGACCTGCGGAACGCGCATGTCACACTCTCCCTTGAGGACGGGATACCACACGTGGCGTCCAGGCGGCTTCGCAGCGTCTCCCCGGCGCCGACGCGTCGCTGATAGTCAGCGTGTGTTTCCTAACGGGTTATCTTCGCGCCTCCTGCTCCCGTGCCGCAATTCCCGCAGCGTGGCCGGGTGTCGTACGCAGTCCGGCCAGCGGCACGCCGCCCGGAATCCGAACGTACCCTGGGGTAGTGACGAGTACAGATGTGACGCCCTCAGGCCAGGCATCGCGACGAGTCCTGCTCGCCAAGCCCCGCGGCTACTGCGCCGGGGTGGACCGGGCGGTACAGGCGGTCGAGATGGCGCTGGACAAGTTCGGGCCCCCGGTGTACGTGCGCCGGCAGATCGTCCACAACACGCACGTCGTCGGCACGCTGGAGAAACGCGGCGCGGTCTTCGTGACCGAGGTCGACGAGGTGCCGGCCGGCGCGGTCGTGGTGTTCTCCGCGCACGGCATCGCCCCGGAGGTGCGCCTCGACGCGGAGCGCCGGGGGCTGCGCGCCATCGACGCCACCTGCCCGCTGGTGACCAAGGTGCATAACGAGGCACGGCGGTTCGCGGCCAAGGACTACGACATCTTGCTGGTCGGCCACGCGGGACACGAAGAGGTGGTGGGGACCGCCGGAGAGGCCCCGTCCCGGGTCCGCCTGGTCGACGGCGCGGACGGAGCCGCGGGCGTGAAGGTCAGGGATCCGTCGAAAGTGGTGTGGCTGTCGCAGACGACGCTGTCGGTGGATGAGACTATCGAGACGGTCAACGTCGACCCGCCGAGCGACGACATCTGCTACGCCACGCAGAACCGCCAGGCCGCGGTAAAGGTCATCGCCGCCCGGTCCGACCTGGTGATCGTGGTGGGCTCGCCGAACTCCTCCAACTCGGTCCGGCTGGTCGAGGTGGCCAGGGACTGCGGCGTCCGGGCCGCCTACCTGGTCGACGACGCGGGCGAGGTCGACGAGCGCTGGCTGGTCGGCGTGACGACGGTCGGCGTGACCAGCGGGGCCTCGGTGCCGGAGGACCTGGTGGCCGCGGTGCTGGACAAGCTCGCAAGCCACGGGTTCGGCGACGTGGAAGAAGTCGAGGCGGTGGAGGAGCACATGCAGTTCGCGCTCCCGCGTGAGCTGCGGACCGCCGGCGCCGCCGGACCCCGCCGGAGCGGCTGACGCCGCCGAGTCTCGTGACCGCGCGACGGTCACCACGGCGGGATGTCATACTGGTGTCAGATCACGGTCGGTATGCGCGGGCTCGCCCTGGGCGATCCCGACCAGAGCTGCGTGAACGCTGGGACAGGTGTGCATGATTCCGCTTGCTCCCCCGTTGCGGCTGGCTGAAGCCGCGGGAGTGCTGTCGCTGGCCACTGACCTGGCGATGGGTCAGCCGCTGGAGCACGGGCTGCGTACCGCGATGCTGGCCCTGCGGACGGCTCAGGCGATGGGGCTGCCAGAAGACGACCAGGTGACCGTCTTCTACACCGGCGTGCTGCACTTCGCCGGGTGCACGGCCGAGAGCGAGATCGACGCGCGGTTCTTCGGCGACGAACTCGCGGCGCGGCCGCAGATGATGACGGTGGCCCACGGGTCCCGGCTGGAGCTCATCGCCACCGCGATGCGGACGGCTCACCAGGAAAGCGCGCCGCTGGCGCGGGCGGCGATGATGGCCAGGGCGGCCTTCGGCGGCATGGCGGAGTTCCGTAAGTGGGCGGCCAGCCACTGCGATGTCGCCCGCCTGCTCGGGGCGCGGATGGGCTTGTCCGGGCAGGTCCAGCAGGCGCTGCCGTACCTGTACGAACGGTGGGACGGCAAAGGCATGCCCGGGGAAGTGCGCGGTACGCAGATCCCGCTGGCGGTGCGGCTGATGCACGTGGCCCAGGACGCGGACGTGGCCTGGCAGTACGGCGGGACCGCGCTCGCCCGCAGCATCCTCGCCCGGCGCGCCGGGTCGGGCCTGGACCCGCAGGCGGTCAGGACGTTCCTGTCGCTGGGCGATCAGCCGTACAAGGGCCTGGACGCGCCTTCCATCTGGGAGGACGCGATGGCCGCCGAACCGGGCCCGCAGCCCGTCGTGGCCGAGCCGCGGCTGGACGCCTGCCTGTCGGCGATCGCGGACTTCGCCGACCTCAAGAGCATGTGGACGATCGGTCATTCCCGCGGCGTCGCCGACCTCGCCGAGCGGGCGGCCGTCGTGGCGGGGCTGGCCGCCCCCGACGTGCTCACGCTGCGCCGGGCGGCGCTGGTGCACGACATCGGGCGGGTCGCGGTGCCCGTCAGCGTGTGGGGCAAGCCTGGTCCGCTGACCCGCGGCGAGCGCGAGCAGGTGCGGCTGCACGCCTACCACAGCGAGCGGGTGCTCGAGGCCTGCCCGGGACTGCGCCCGCTGGCCCGGCTGGCCGGATCCCACGGCGAGCGGTGCGACGGGTCCGGTTACCACCGGGGCAGCCTGGCGGCCGACCTGCCCGCCGCGGCCTGGCTGCTGGCGGCGGCGGACTGCTACCAGGCGACGCGCGAGCCGCGGGCGCACCGCCCGGCCCTGTCCGCGCAGGAGGCGGCGGACGAACTGGGCCGTGAGGCGCAGGAGGGCAGGCTTCCGTCCGAGGCGGTGCAGGCCGTGCTGGCCGCGGCGGGCCAGCCGTCCCGGCCGATATCCAGGCCCGCCGGGCTGTCCGAGCGGGAGTGCGAGGTGCTCGGCCTGATCGCCCGCGGGATGGCCACCAAGCAGGTCGCCCGCCAGCTGGGGATCTCCCCGAAAACCTGCGACCACCACATCCAGCGCCTGTACCGCAAGGCGGGCCTGTCCACCCGCGCGGGCGCGACGCTGTTCGCGCTCGAGCACGGGCTCATCCGCCCCGGCTAGCGATCCTCGCCGGGCCGATAGGGAGTTCTCCCGACTGTCCGCGCCGCGTGGTCTTGCCTAACCTCAACCGTAGCGCTGGTTACCGGGAGGGGAACCGCATCCTTACGCTGGCCGGAGGCGGCCTTGGTGGCCCGGCGCTCCACGCCGGGGGGTACCGGCCAGGCCGTGTCCGGATCCGTCTGAGCTGCGGCGAATCCACGCTCGGCCTGGCCGGCGGCGGGCACCCTGGCCACGGGAGGTAGAGCTGGCGTGATCACGATCAGCAAGGTGGTTCTCAGCGGATCCACGCCCGGGCAGGTCCGGGACCAGACCGAGGGCCTCGCGCCCGCTCGCCTCCGCGACCTCGCCGTCCAGCTAGCCGACGACCCCGACCTGACCGTCTCGGTGATCACCTATGACGACGGCACGCAGGAACTCGAGGTTCTGCACACCGGCCCGCCGCACCGCACGCTGCACACCGTCGACTGCCACAAGTTCGCCCGCCAGCCCTCGGGAACGCAGGCCCAGACGCTGTCCATCGCCGACCCGGACGGCCTCCAGCAAGCCGTGGCGCTGGTCCAGTCCATCCTCCGCGACGCCACCTCCTGACCACGCCAGGGTCAGCGCCGCCGGAGCACCTCGGGCCGGTAGCCCCGGCCGAGCGCGATGGCCACGGTCAGGACCGTGCCGGTGAACAGCCACGGGGCCGAACGTCCCAGGGTGACCAGGATTCCCTCCGCGGCCAAGAAGCTGTCTGGCGCGGTGAGCACCTGGGCCAGCACGCTCCCGGTGAGGAAGGCCAGCGGCGGGGAGATCACCACCCAGCGCAGGCCGCTGACCCGCGTGTAGCAGGCGACCACGCCGCAGGTCATCACCGGTCCACGCCTCGGCCAGCAGGCCGAGAAAACAGGCCGCGAACAGCGCGAGGACCGCGCCGCGCCCGGTCAGCGTGATGGATGCCCGCGGCTGACGGCGCGCGGGCTTCGGCGTCCGCGCCGTGCGGCCCGGGGTCCGGGTCGGCGTCATCGAACGGCACGCACCAAGCTGACCTCAGCCGGGCCGAGCTCGCCGGAGCCGAGCCCGCCGGAGCCAGGCTCGCCATCGACGAGTTCGGGCGCCGACAGCGCCCTGGCCGTCTCCTCCACCGGCGCCGGCACGGTGAGTTCCCCGTCCACGAGGCCGAGCTCGCTCAGCCGCCTGGCGCTGGGCAGCACCCGGCTCTCCAGCGAGCCGACGGCCTGGTTGTAGGTGGACACCGCCGTGGTCAGCGCGCGGCCCAGCCGGTCCACGTGCCGGCCGAGACCCGAGATCCGCTCGTAGAGCACCCGGCCGAGGTCGAAGACGGCGCGGGCGTTCTCGGCCAGCGCCGCTTGCTGCCAGGCGTACTGCGCGGTACGCAGCATCGTGACCAGCGTGGTGGGAGTGGCGATGTGCACCCTGCGGCCGAGCGCGTACTCCAGCAGCCCGGGGTCGCGTTCCAGCGCCGGGGCCAGGAAGGCCTCGCCCGGGATGAACAGGATCACGAACTCGGGCGAGGGGCTCAGCGCCGTCCAGTAGGCCTTGGCCGCCAGCCGGTCCACGTGGTCGCGCAGGTGCCGTGCGTGCGCGTCCATCCGCGCCGCGCGCACGTCGTCGTCGTCGGTTTCCGCGGCCTCCAGGTACGCGGCGAGCGAGACCTTGGAGTCCACCACGATGTTCTTGCCGCCGGCCAGGCGCACCACCATGTCCGGGCGCAGCGCGCCGTCCGGCGTGGCCACCGTGACCTGCTCGTCGAAGTCGCAGCGGGCGTTCATCCCGGCCAGCTCGACCACCCGGCGCAGCTGCAGCTCGCCCCAGCGTCCCCGGGCCTCCGGCCGCCGCAGCGCGGTGACCAGCGCCTGCGTCTGGGCCCGCAGCTGCTCCGAGGTCTGCCGCGCGATGCTCACCTGCTCGGCCAGCGCGGCGTGCGACCGGGCCCGGTCCGCGTCGGACTCGCGCAGCTGCCCCTCGACCCGGGCCAGGGTTTCCCGGAGCGGGCCGACGAGGTGCTCCACGGCCGCGCGGCGGATCTCGAGCTCGCCCGCCGCGTCCGCGTTCGCCGCCCGCAGCCGTCCCTCGGCCACCTCGAGGAACCGCGAGGTGCTCGCGTCCAGCGCCTGCGCGGACAGGGCCTGGAACCGCTCGGCGAGCTGGCTGTCGACGAGCGCGGCCCGTTCGGCCGCGCCGCTCTCGATCAGCCTGGCTCTTTCCTCCGCGGCGGCGAGGCGGCTGCGGGCGTACAGGTACCCGATCACCGCCCCGATGACGATCCCGAGCAGCAGTCCGGCCAGCAACGCGCTCATATGGTCCGATGATCGCACCGCAGGCCCCGAACCTCACGGCGACACGCCCGCCCGCGCCCCAAACCGCGGGATCCCGCTCCGGCTGATCTCCCTCTAGGAACCGAACGGTGCTGGGTGGCGGCCCCGGCGCCGCCGCGTGGAAGGATGGGCCGATGGCACAGCTTTCCACGGCGGCCCGGCTGGCCGGCTACGTGCACGCCGCGGGCGTGCGGCACGTCTTCGGCTATCCCGGCGAGTCCGTGATCGACTTCATGGAGGCGGCGCGCCACCAGGGCATCGAGGTGGTGTCGGCGGTGCGGGAGGGCAGCGCCGCCTTCATGGCCGAGGCGGCGGCCACGGCGACCGGCCGGCCCGGGGTCTGCCTGTCCACGCTGGGACCGGGGTCGACCGCGGTACTGAACGGGGTGGCCTCGGCGACCCTGGACCGGGCGCCGGTGCTGGCCGTGTCCGGCCAGATCGAGAGTTTCCGTGAGCAGTTTTTCACCCACCAGGTGGTCGACCACGACCGGCTGTTCGCCCCGGTGGCCAAGCTGGCGCTGCGCCTGGACCCGGCCTCGGCGGACACCGTCATCCGCAAGGCGCTGCGCACCGCCGCGGCCGAGCGCCCCGGCGCCGTCCACCTGACCGTGACCGCCGACGCGTGGCCCGTCCCGGCCAAAGGCGAGGTCCGCCTGCCCCCGCTGACCGTGGCGGCGGGTTCGGTCGACGTGCACGGAGACGGCGACCCGCTGCGCGTGCTGCGTGGCGCGCGCAGGCCGGTGATCCTGGCGGGCATCGCCGCGCTCCGCTGCGCCGCCGGGGCCGAACTGGTCAGGCTCGCCGAGCTGGCCGGGATCCCGGTGGTGGTCTCGCCGATGGCCAAGGGCGTGTTCCCGGAGGATCACCCGTACTTCGCCGGCGTGCTCGACATGGCCGGGTACCGCGTCGTCTGGGACCTGCTGGCCGGGGCGGACCTGATCCTGGCCGCGGGCTACGATCCGGTCGAGCTGATCAGCCCGTGGTCGGTCGCCACCCCGGTGCTGCACCTGGACACCACGCCGAACACCGATCAGGTCTACGCCAGCGCGCACGAGGTCGTGGGGCACGTCGGGGCGATCCTGCGCTGGATCGCGGCGCAGTGGGCGGGCGAGCCGCGCTGGGCCGAGGCGCAGGTGGCGGCGCACCGGGCCCGGCTGCGCGCGGCCTGGCTGGCGGGGCGGACCGAGGGCAGGCTCAACCCGTCCGACGTGGTGACGATCGCCCGCGAAGCCGCCCCGCCCGGGGCGATCCTGACCACCGACGTCGGCTCGCACAAGATCATGGCGGGGCAGGCGTGGCAGGCGCTCGAGCCGCGCTCGGTGCTGATCCCCAACGGGCTGTCCGCGATGGGGTTCGGCGTCCCCGCGGCGATCGCGGCCAAGCTCGTCCGCCCGGACCGGCCGGTGATCGCCCTGGTCGGCGACGGCGGCTTCGCGATGGCCGCGACCGAGATGCGGATCCGCCGACGGCAGCCTCAACCGGATCGAGCTGCGCCAGCAGCTGATGGGCTACCCGCCGACCGCGACCCGCATGGACGGGATGGACCTGGTCGCGCTGGCCGAGGCGATGGACTGCGACGGCATCCGGGCGGACAGCCCGGCGGCCCTGGAGAAGGCGCTGGCCGGGTTCGGTGACCGTTCCCGCCCGCTGATCGTCGAGGCACGCGTCGACCCGGCCCAGTACGAGGCCCAGTTCTGACCCCCTCAGTCGCCGGCAGCCACGCCCTCCCGCCCGACCCGTACGTCAGCTGAGCCCGGCGTAACGCTCCAGTACCCGACGAGATCCCGGTACATCGCCGAGGTGCCGAGCAGCGAAGCGTGCTCGCCGACCTGGGCGCGGTTGCCGTCAAGGACCAGAACGCGCTGCGCGCGCAGCGCGGAGGTGATCCGGTGCGCGACGACGATCAGCGTGCCGTGCCTGCTCGCGAACGCGGCCTCTGCCTGCCCCTCCGCGGCGGGATCGAGGTGGCACGTGGCCTCGTCCAGGATGGCGATCGGCGCCGGGGACAGGTAGGCCCGGGTGAGCGCGATGAGCTGCCGTTCGCCCGCGGAAAGGGCGGCGGGATTGACGACCGCGTCGTACCCGCCCAGCTGGGATACCAGGGCGCGCAGGCCCACAGCCTCGGCCGCGGCGTCGAGTTCCGCCGCGGATGGCCTGTCGGCCGCGGCCGATGCCGTGCGGAGGTAGAAGATGTTCTCGGCGAGCGTCCCGGCGAAGACGTACGCCTCCTGCGGAATGAGCACGCGCCGGCCCGGCCGCGATGCGGGCGGGTACCGCGTCAGGGAAATCCCGTCGAGGAGGATCTCGCCGGCCGTGGGCCGCAGCATTCCCGCCAGCAGCCCGGCGAGGCTGGACTTGCCGATGCCACTGGGGCCGACGATCGCGAGGTGATCGCCGGGCGCGATGTCGATGCTGAGGTCGCGGATGATCGGCTCCGCGTGCCCGCCATAGCCGAACTCCACGTCGCGGAGGCTCAGCTCCCCCGCCGCCGGGGAGGCAGCCGCCGGGGAGGCAGCCGGCCAGGGCGCGGGAGGCGAGGGATCGGGAGGCGAGGGATCGGCCGGCGGGAGGGCGCTGGCCTCGATGATGCGCTCCAGCGTCACCGTGAGCCTCACCACGCCCGCGCTGACGCCCTGGGCCAGCGTGTTCAGGGCGCTGCGCAGGCTTCCGCTGATGTACGCGATGGCGCCGATGATCCGGGCGGGGGAGACGCCGCCGCGCGTGATCGACGGCGCGGCGGCCAGCACGAGCAGCAGGGGCAGCCAGCCGCAGGCCGCGATGCACAGGCTCCGGGCCGACCCGGCCCTGGCGACCGACCGGGCCGCGCCGGCCTGCTGCGCAACCCGGGCGCCGAAATCCGCCATGACGAGGTTCTCGCCGCCGCAGGCGGTCACGTCACGCAGGCCGGACACCGCCTTCGCGGCGGAATCGGCCACCGCCTCCTCTGCGATGACGGACATGCGCTGGCGGGCGGCGAACGGGCGCAGCAGCAGGCGCAGGATCAGCACCGAGGCCAGGATCGGCGGGACCACGTACGGCAGCACCGCCGGAACGAGGGTGACCAGCCCGGCGAGCGTGCTGCCCACGGTGAAGACGAACGTGCAGGCCACGGTCAGTACGCCGGCGTAGGAGTCCCTGACGATCTCGGCCTGGTGAGTTATCCGGGCGACGGCGTGGGTATCCGGTGGTTTCGCGGTGTCCGCCGAGCGTGCCAGCGCGCCCGCCACGATGAGTTCGACCAGTTCGTCGCGCAGCGGTTCGACGACGGCCCCCAGCCGGAGATACGTCTGCCTGGTGCCGTACGCGCCCGCCAGCGCGGCGAACGCCAGCAGCCCGAGCCAGCCGAGCCCGGCGGCTGTCCGGCCGGCCAGGAACTGGCTGACCGCCTCCGCGATCGCCCAGCCGGAGGCGAGGGCCGGAAGCGCCTGCACCAGCGACCAGGCCGCCAGCCAGCCGATGTCCACCGGCCGGCGGCGCAGGCTGCGGGCCAGAAAGCTGCGGGTCAGAAAGCTGAGCGTCAAAGGACCGCGGGTCAGCGGGCCGCGGGTCAGCATGGATCCGGCCCGGCTCCGAAGATCGCGCGGTAATCCGGGTCGGCCCACAGTTCGCGGTGCGGGGCCAGGGCGCGCAGCCGCCCGCGGTCCAGCCAGGCGACCAGATCCGCCCGGGCGGCGGTCGTCGCCCGGTGGGCCACGATCAGCCGGGTGCGATCGCTCATCTGGTCGGTGAGCACCCGGCTGACGAGCATCTCGGTGGCGGTGTCGAGGCTCGAGGTGGCGTCGTCCAGGATGAGCAGCCGGGCGCGGCCGGCATGGGCGAACGCTCGGGCCAGCCCGAGCCGCTGCACCTCTCCGCCGGACATGGGCGTCTCATCCAGCGGCGTCTGCATGCCGCGGGGGAGGCGGGCGAGGAACGGGGCGGCCTGGCTGTGGATCGCCGCGGCCAGCACCTGGTCCCGCGACGGCTCGAAGGCCCCGAAGCTGATCGCCCCGAAGGGCGTCTGGCCGAACAGCGACGGGCGTTCGAAGGCGTACACGATGGCATCGCGCAGCGCGGCCCGGGTGAGCCGGCGCAGGGCCACGCCGTCCAGCGTTATCTCACCCCAGTCAGGGTCGATCAGCCGCCCGGCCAGGCTCGCCAGCGTCGACTTGCCCGCTCCCGACCTGCCCACCACGGCGACCGCGCAGCCGCCAGGAACGGTGAGGTCGAGCCCGCTGAGCACCGCCTGGCCCTCGCGCAGTACCGTCACGCCTCGCAGCCGCAGCCGCCCGGGACCTTCCCCGAGGCGGTCCGGGCCGTAGCGGGCCCGCGGCTGGGCGATCAGCCGGTCGGCGCGCCTGCTCCCGCCCCGCGCGCGGCCGAGCCGGTTGAGCTGCCCGATGCTGGCCCCGAACCCGACGGCGAGCACGGCGTACTGGGTCGCCGCGGCCAGCTCGCCCGGCGTGATGCGGTGCTGCGCCAGTTGCACGCCGGCCACGGCGAGCACGGTCACCTGCAGGACCGGAGCGATGAGCATGCCCTGGGCGGCGGCCCGGGCCTGGATCCGCCAGGAGGCGTCGCCCCGGGAGCGCAATGCGGCCAGCGGCGCGAGTATGCGCTGCTGTTCCTGGACCACGGTTCCCGCCGCGGCGACGGTGCGCGCTCCCGCCAGCGTATCGAGCAGCCGGGCCGCGATCGCTCCCTGAGCCCGCTGGTAGTCGGCGCTGACGTCGGAGGAGTCACGGACGAGCACGCGCAGGACCAGGGCGAGCGCCGGGAACCCCGCGGCGAAGGCGACCACCAGCCAGGGGTCGATCAGGCCGAGCGCGAGCACGCTGCCGGCCGGGGGGATGACGGCGGTGACGGCCATGACCAAGCTGGCGGGTGCGGCCCCGGCGTCGGCCATGCCGCCGACGACGCGGCTGACGGTGTCCCCGGTGCTGAGGTGCCGCAGCAGCCCGGGGCCGCAGCCGACGACATGGTCGGCCAGGCGCAGGCGCAGCCACGCGGTAGCGGTCGCACTGGCCGTTCCCGTGGCCAGGGCGACGGCGGCCCCGCTGACGGCGACGACGGCCACCAGCGCGGCGCAGATGGCCAGCCACCTGGCCTGACCGTCAGCATGCGCCGATCCGAACATGGCATCCACGGTGCGGCCGATCGCAGCTGGCAGCAGCACCTGGGCCAGCGCTCCGGTGAGCGCCGCACCGCCCAGGAGCGCGAGCCACCAGCCGGTGTGCCGTGCGACCCGGAGCAGCAGCCGGTCGGCGTCAGCGTGCAGACGGTGCGCCCCGGCTGTGGGCGCTGCGGTCATGGGTATGCGTGTCTCCCGTCAGGGGCCATAACCAGATGACGGCGCCGGTGCCGGCGGGAGCGAAATCAGCCGAACTCCCGCCGGCACCGGACTATGGGCCGACATGAACCCGTCACAGGCAGAGCGTGGTGCTCACCAGGCTGGCGCACAGCAGTAGACTCACGTTGCTGCCGTCACAACCGCGGCCGCCATCTCCGCGGTTCGAATCCATCGCCTGCAGGTCGAGAAGGGCCATTCGTGTCACCTCCTTTCGCTTACTCGTCCGGATCCCTCGACCGGCTGGCCAGGGAAGCTCACGGGCGGGCCGAGAAACGGCATCGCGGCGCCCTCGGGGGCTAGGGCGGCGGCCAGGGCCAGCAGGACCCCGGCCGTACCCGTGCCCAGATCCATCGACAGCCGGAACAGCATGTCGCCGGGGAACGCCAGGCCGCCCGCGTAGCGGACGGCATGCCACGCCAGCTTGCGCACCTGCGCGAGGACGTGCTGGTCGCGCCGGTCTTGACCGGCCAGGTACAGGATCATCCCGGCGCGGCCGCTGAACAGGCCGGCCTGTGCGTAGAAGCCGGACCGCGCGCCGATCCTGATCTTGGCGCCGGCCTCGGCGAAGGCCGCCGTCGGCCGGTGGGCCAGGAAGCGGTCGATGACCATGCCGATGCCGGCGCTGCCGGCGCCGACGTAGGGCAGCATCCGCCAGCCGTCGTCCACCTGGAGTGATCCGTGGCGATCGGTGACGCACCGGTCCAGGTCGGCGGCGAGGGCAGCCTCCGCCGCGTCCAGGTAAGCCGGATCAGCGGTGCGTTCGTACAGCCGGACGAACAGCAGCGCCTGCCCCGAGGCGCCGCGCAGCAACCCGGCCGCTCGTTCGCCGTCGTTCCCGCGCCCCAGTGGCCGGTCCGCGACGATCCCCGCCGCCTTCAGGCCCGCGTCACGCAGGGCCGGCTCCGCTTCGGAATCACCCAGGGCGAGCATGGCCAGGGAGAACCCGGCCAGGCCGCCGTAAAGGTCGGATCCGAGCTGCTCCCATCGGTTGCCGAGGCATATGTCCGCGGCGCGGCGGGCGGCATCGCGGTGGCCGAGCCGCGCCAGGGTCCACGCCACTCCGGCCAGCCCGTCGTACAGGCCGAGCCTGCTGCCCTTGGC
>WNFJ01214605.1_pt2 | contig 11865 bp, 7 predicted proteins | sample 5400461 | NCBI WGS metagenome assembly WNFJ01 (sample SAMN13153349, study PRJNA577476) | soil metagenome | isolation source: 115 cm saprolite on Douglas fir-dominated hillslope | place: USA:California | collected 2013-09-17
AGAATGGCCGTGCCGTGCGCATCGCCGCCAAAGAATCCTCCAAGCAAGCCGCTCGCGAAATGTTTCCCCAACTCGAAAGGGAAGCCGGGCAGCAAAAAGCTTACGCGCAACTCTCCGACGAAATTCTTTTTGACAAACAATGGGTGAAAGTGGTGGTCCAGCCGGAAGACTTGCCCGGCTTCAAAGGTCCCCGCGTCGTCTGCGCCGAATGCGGCGAAGGCATCAATTTCAAGCGTGAAATTGTGAAAGACGGCCGCACCCTCTGTCGCTCCTGCGCCGGCGAACGCTACTATAAGACAACAGGCTGATTGCACACATGTCCCGTATGGGAACAGAAGGATTTGTCGTGGCGTCAAACTCGACTATGTGGCTGCACACGATGTCGATACGAACTCCAAGGGGAACGCAACTACGGTGTATGCTCCTTATCTCTGTTTTTATGGTTTGCAATCTCCCTGCGGCCTTTAGTCAGAGCACCACCCACAGACCCACGAAAGCTGAGCAGGAGAACGAAATTCGGGGGGCAGTCATCCTGTACCTCGCAGATGGATGGAGCAAGCCGGATCGAGTCTTCTTTATTTCGATCGAAGGGAAGGATCCGTCGGATCAATTTCTTCAGCGTCTTACAAAACTCGCAGGTAAGATTGAGAAAGTCTCTGAGAGCAAAGACGTTCAAGAGGAGAACAGTTTCTTTTCCCATGTGCTAGATAAGAAAACTGACGAGCCAGGAGTGGTTTTTTCAGTCGGTCGAGTTAATTGGCTGAATGGATCTACGGCTGAAGTCGAAGGCAGCTATCGTTGCGGAAGCCTATGTGGAGGAGGTTCAAAATATCGCGTCAAACACGAAGGCAAGAAATGGGTAGTGACGCCGGGCAAAACTCAGTGGAACGCTTGAACGGAACAGGAGATGTTCCGCAGTCTTGGTGGACGGTTCGGCTCGAACGGAAACGCCATGGAGGTTCGTCTCTCCTCAATGCGATTCATCTGCGCTAAACTGTGATTTCCGCCAATCACACTCCGATCGCATCATAGTCAAGAGTCGGAACTGATCTGCTCTTTTCGCGCTTCTCCGAGGCGCACGATGACGAAGGCGATGAGTGCAAATGCAAAAAAGACCAGCAGTATCCAGGCGATCCCTTGCAAGGTCTCGATGGCCGCGCGATAGAGCTCGAAAATCCATCGGTCGAAACTGAGCGATGCTGTTTGCACTTCACGGCCGCCAAGGGCCGGGTTGATGTATTTCTCCAGGTCGCGAAGTGGCACGCCAGTGGACACTCCCACAACGAGAATCGCGAATTTCATGTATTTCGACCAGGCGGCGCTGATCTCGTCGGCGATGATCCGCCGCAAGACGCGGTCGATCGGCTTGGTGAACAAGCGCATCACGAGAAACGACACAACGAGAGCCACTAGGAAAGTAGCGAACAGCAAAAAGAGGAACATGAGACATCACCTCGGAGCCGATCCTACGAATTGATTTGCAGACAAAAGGCCGGGCGCTGGCAGCCTTCTACTATATGGGATTCCCGTTCTGTTTCCATGTTCATGGCATTTGACCTCATGTGAGTGGCCTTGGCGATTCTTTTGTGCGTTAAGATATTGCTTTCATGGTGAGCTTGCCACCGATCACATTGCGGTTGCGCGGCTGGAAACTGCTTGACCGCGTCGCGCTCGCGTTTCTCCTGCTGTGCGCCATCGCGCTTGGCGCGGGCTGCGGTTTGCTCTTTGTTTACGCCAGCGACCTGCCGGAAATTCGCGCGCTGGAAACGTACCGCCCCGACGTGGTTACGGAAGTTTACGCCGATGACGGCCAGCTTGCCGGAAGTTTCGCGCTGCAACGGCGCATCCTGATGACCTACGAGCAGTGTCCCCGAGTCCTCTACAGCGCCGTCACCGCCATCGAGGACCAGCATTTCGAAGAGCATTGGGGCATCGACTTTCCGCGCATGTTCAGCGCGGCCGTTCGGAACGTGCTGAAGCGGCGCATCACCGGCGGCGCCAGCACCATCACCATGCAGTTGGCTGGAAATCTTTTTCTGGACCGCAGCGACCGCAGCTTCCGCCGTAAAATGCAAGAAACTCTGCTGGCGTTGCAAATTGAGCGGCGCTACACCAAGCCGCAAATATTTACGATGTATGCGAATCAGGTGTATTTAGCGCACGGGAATTACGGCTTTGCCGCGGCTGCGCAATTTTATTTCGGCAAGCCAGTAACGGATCTGAAGCTTCAGGAAGCTTCACTTCTTGCCGGCATGGTCAACGGCCCGAAATTTTCACCGCTCACGAATCCCGAACTCGCACTCAATCGCCGCAATCTGGTGCTCCATCGCATGGAAGAAGAAGGGAAGATCACGCCGACGGAAGAGGCCAACGCCAGGAAGTCGCCGCTCGGTCTGCACATCCAATATCCGCGCAACGACCTCGCGCCTTACTTCTTCGAAGAAATTCGCAAGTATCTCGAGTCCACCTACGGCACTGAAGCCGTCCACGAGCGAGGGCTGCGCGTTTACACCACGCTGAACATCCGCTCGCAACGCATCGCCAACCAATCCCTGCGCGACGGCTTGCACAGTTATGAACGCCGCCACGGATGGAAGGGCAATCTTCCCAATATCCTGCGCGACAATCTCGGCAAGCTCGATGGTTACGAAGACGAAGATTGGCGCCACGCCATTGAAAAGGGAAGCTACGTCACCGGTCTGGTCCTGAGCGTCAGCGACAGAGAGGCGATCATCAAAATAGGAACGTACCGCGGAATCCTTTCTCCCGGCGATTTTGCCTGGACTGGCCGCAAGAAGCCCGCCGAACTTCTGAAAGCTGGCGACCTCGCGCAGTTCTCCATTCAAGAATTGCGCGACACCACCGTGCGCGTGCAGCTCGAACAGCAGCCCGGCCCACAGGGCGCCCTTCTCGCTATTGACAACTCCACCGGCGAAATCAAAGCCATGATTGGCGGCTATAGCTTTGAGGATTCCAAATTCAATCGCGCGACGCAGGCCCTCCGCCAGGTGGGCAGCTCTTTCAAGGTCTACGTGTATGCGGATGCCCTCGAAAAGGGATCGACGCCTTTCGATACCATCGTGGATACGCCGTTTACCACCATCAGCGGCGGACAGAGCTACTCTCCGCGCAACTACGATGAAAAATTTGAAGGAACCATCACACTGAGGCGCGCGCTGGCTGGCTCGCGCAACGTTCCAGCGGTAAAACTCGCGGAAAAAATCGGCATCAGCACAGTCGTGGATATGGCCAAACGGTTCGGTATCACCACACCGCTGCCGCCGTATCTGCCGCTGGCCCTGGGCGCCGCGGACATGAAGCTTCTCGAGCACGTCTCGGCGTTCACAGTTTTCCCTAACGACGGCATTCGCATCGACCCGCACATGATTCGCAGGGTGACGAGTTATGACGGTGCGCTGCTCGAAGAGGCGCATCCCGAAGTGCACGACGTTCTCTCTCCCGACGTCGCGCGCACCATGACCGCCATGCTCGAGGAAGTCATTCAATTCGGAACCGGTGTCGCTGCGAAGCCTCTGGGCCGCCCCGCCGCTGGCAAAACGGGAACGACACAGGATTACACGGATGCCTGGTTTGTGGGATTTACGCCGCAAATCACTGCAGGCGTGTGGGTAGGCTTCGACGACAAACAGATTTCGCTCGGGAAAAAAGAAACCGGCGCGCGCGCCGCTCTTCCCATCTGGCTCGAATTCATGCAAGGTGCCACGGCCGGGACGCCAGCGATGGATTTCCAAAATGTCGTCCCGCTCGAACAACAGGTCGGCGAGCACCACGTGAACGTGGACACACCCGATACCGCTCCCACCGAAGACGAGCCTGCCGTTCCCAAGGAAAAACCGCCCGCCCAGTCTCCGGCCAACGGGCTGCCCGCGAAAATATCAAGCACCGGCACCTCGCCAAGCTGAAGCACCGGCAACGGCGGCACAGCGGTCCAATTTACAAAAAATTCATACGGATATTCAGAGGTATACAGATCTCTTCTTCCGTTATTTGAACACCGGCGCCTTTCCCTAATGCAGAGAAATATAGGTCGGACATTAACGCGCTTGCTTTACGTAACTTCCAAGTTGATATATCCGCGACATCTCCCGGCCGCCTGATTGCTCTGTGGGTGTTAGCAAATTTTTCTTGGTTGCGAGAGTCAGGAGTTGGGTTGATTAGTTCGAAGGCGGGACTTAGGGATGGCGCGGTAAGCGGTCAAGTGTGATGGGCGCTCTCTCCAAGATCAAGATTAAGACTTGCCGCGATTGATTCCGACTCCATGCGAGTGGAGGCTGGGCGTGGGCTTTTATGAGGGAGTAAGAAAGACTCGAAATTTATAGGAGGAAGAAATCAGATGCGCAGGGCTATTCTACGATTATTGGCAGCAATTCTTTTGACTTGGACGGCAACGAGTCCGGTTCGCGCCGATCTTACCGGCGACGTGCAAGGCACGGTAGTGGATCCCGCCGGGGCTGTAGTGGCAGATGCAAAAGTGACGATAAAGAGCCTGAGCACCGGGGCAGCTCGAGTGCTCACGACCAATTCTGTAGGTGAATTTTCATCCACGCAGATGGCGATCGGCAACTACCAGATCACCGTCGAGAAGGATGGCTTCCGGACGTTTTCGCAAAATGTCGAAGTACGGAGCGGTGAAAAGACGCGCATCGAAGCCAGTCTACAAGTTGGCAACGTAAGCGAGTCCGTGGTTGTTGAGTCGAATGCGACACCTACGCTTGACGTGGCGACAGCACAGGTAAGCGATTCGATCACTGCACAGGAGGCATTGGCGCTTCCGAATCAGGCGCGAGATCCAGTCGTTTATGCAACGCTTTCCCCAGGTACGGTGCCGGTCTCAAAGGACAATCCCTTCCTGGGGGTAGGGAGCTTTAACTCGAACGGTTCGCGCGGCCGTGCAAATAACATTACGCTTGACGGTGTTACAGCTACGGACATTTCCACGACGGGAGAAGGGGGAGGGCTGGTATTAAGTCAGGACGCCGTTGCCGAAGTAAAGGTAATCACGAATAACTTCGACGCCGAGTTTGGGCGCAACTCAGGCTCACAGGTGCAAATCCTCAGCAAGGGGGGAACCAACGAATACCACGGTTCCGCTTACTGGTATTTCCAGAATAATGACTTAGGGAACGCGCGCGACTATTTCAGCGGCCTCAATGCTGCTGGCAAACCGAACCCCGTAACGCCGATCATTCAAAACCAGGGCGGAGTGACCTTTGGCGCTCCGATCTACAGAAATCACACGTTTTTCTACGGGAGCTGGGAAGTTGACCGAACACGCGGAGCGGGCAGCACCACGGTGGCAAACGTGCTGACCACCACGCAGGCTACGGGCATCACGGATCCGACCGACCTGGCGATTTTCAAATCGGATGGCTCGCCAAGCTCGGCCAGCGGCTCGCTGACCGGTTCCTCTGCCAATTCTCTCGATGCCGATCTGTGGACGATCCGCATCGATCAACTTTTGCGCGGAGGTAAGGACACCGTCTCCGTCAAGTATGGCCAGAATCCTGTGAAGCAGATCTCTCCCGGATTAACGTTCGTGCTCACGAATCTGCCTAATTTTGGGGCTTCGGTTACTTCAAAAGCGCAGACGGTCACTTTTGGATACACTTCGGTCTTCAACAGCAGCATGACCAATCAATTCCGCTTTGCGTTTGGACGCAGCAATCCTAATTTCCCGGCGAATTCTCCCTTTCCTCTGGGCCCGACGATTTCAATCGCTGGATTGGATAATTTCGGGGAGTCCTTCATTATCCCTCAAGGGCGCACGCAGAATACGTTCCAGTATCTGGATACGTTTTCTTGGGTGAAGGGCAGGCACACGTTTAAAGTGGGAGCGGACGTCAACCGTTATCAGTCGCCTAGCACTTCCGACTTTTTTACTCGAGGCCTGATCAACTTTGCGAGCGTCGCGGATTTTCAGGCAGGCAATCCCAGCGGGTATTTCCAGCAAGTAGGCAATTTTACGCGGCACAATTTCGCTCTCGATGCTTTTTGGTTCGTTCAGGATGATTATCGGCTGACGGATACTTTGACCTTGAACCTTGGGTTCCGGCTGGAATCTGCCGGTGGAGTGTCGGAAGGGCAGAATCTGATTTCCAATCTGGATCCCAACAACAAGACTCCCTTGGGCGTTCTTGGCACTGGCCCTTTGGGTGGAATTGACTTGGGGGGAGACGCCTTCCACCGGAACTGGAATCCGGGGCCCCGTCTAGGTTTTGCCTGGAATCCTGGGCGACGCAAGTTCGTTTTCCGCGGCGGCTATGGCATAGCGTACGATTTCCTTTACCAAAACCCAATCACCAACGTTCAATTTTCGACGCCTTTTATCGGCAGCGTCAGCATCAGTGGCGGCCACTTCACAAACGGCAACACCCTTGCAAATTTGGTCGCCGGAACTGCGCCCGCGCAGGCTCAAGCGATCGGATCGTTAGGTAAGTTCAACCCCAACCAGCTGGACTTCGGAGCGCCCACGCCCGTTGATCAACATCTGAAAAATCCGCGCAATCAGCAGTGGGATGCGAGCGTTGAGTACCAGGTCAAACAAGATCTGGTTCTTAAGGCGACTTATGTTGGCACTCATAATGATCATTTGCAGGTCAGCGTGCCAATAAACTTGATTGCACCACAAAATAGGCCCGCGCCCGCTACTAATCTGGCTGACCAGATGGCACGGGAAGTGCAATTTGCGCGGGCGTTTAGCAATGAAGTAGGCGGTGCATTCGGGCCGGCTAATAACTTGATCGACCCGCGTTTCGACAATGTCACCCAGGTGCAAAGTGTGGGAACCTCCAGCTACCACGCTTTGGAAGTGGAGGCTATCCGGCGTTATCGAAATGGGTTTACATTTAGTGCCAACTACACTTGGGCCCACAGCATCGATGACGTGTCCGACGCGCTCGGCGTGCTGGTAAACGACAGTGCGAACCTGTTGGATGCATCCAAGCCACTCTCGTTTCAGCGTTCTAATTCGCAATTCGACATCCGTCAGCGTTTCGTCTTGAGCTACAACTACGAGATCCCCTTCACGAAACGTTTCCACGGCGCCTTGAAATATGTGCTGGACGGCTGGAGCCAGAGCGGTATCTTCTCCGCGCAATCCGGGCTACCGGCGACTGTCTACGCCAAACCCGTAATTGTGTGTTCAGTCGCGCGTGATTCCGCGGGCAATTGTCCGCCCGACAGCAGTGGTAATTCGCAGCTTGTTGGAATCACGGACACGCTGCTGAACGGGACGGCAAATCCTGCCAACGGCACCGTCACCACTGTTCTCAACGGCGACGCCACCAAACTCCGTCCAGTGCCGAACCTGAATTCACCGCCGCAGCAGGCAAACTTGCCTGTAAGCGAGCCGTTGCTGGGGAATGACGGAACCAGCGGGCGCAATCACTTGCGGCTAGCAGGTTTGACAGACTACGACGTGGCTTTCAGCAAGTTGTTCAAATTTACCGAAACCAAGAATTTCCAGCTTCGCTGGGAAATGTTTAATGCGCTAAACCACCCGAATTTTTCCGGATACACCAACTCGTTTGCATCGTCGAACTTCAACACATATACCACGACGGCGACGAACATGCGGCAAATGCAGGTGAGCGCGAAGTTCATCTTTTAGATGATCGAACGGCAGACTAACCTGAGCAATTAAGAGGGAGAGCCGAAGGGCTCTCCCTCTTTTTTCTTGTACGAAGCAGTGTACCGAATTGAACAGCAACACCTCGTGTCAGGTTCAGACGTTGCCGAGTCTACGACTTTTTCCGGAAGGGATCCCATCCACCGGATGGAAGATGACTTGCACTGCCATCCTTTTCTAGCAACAGCAGCTCTCGCTCTGGTGTGATTCTTCCAATCGCGGTGAGCCTCACGCCTTGAAATCTTTTCGGTAGCAGCTTTGCTTGTTGCGGAGGCACGGTGAACAGCAATTCGTAATCATCGCCGCCATGCAAGGCGAGTTGGATGGGATTGCGGCCGTACTTGATAGCAAGGTCCGAGGTATGCACCTGGGGAATTTTCGCTTCTTCGATCTGTGCACCGATAGCGCTCGCGGCACACAGTCGCGGCAGATCAGTCGAAAGCCCATCGGAGATGTCCATCATCGCAGTTGCTAGGCCTCTCTTGGACAACCACTGACCCAACGCGAGCCGTGGTTCCGGATAAAGGTGCTTGCTCGTCGAAGGGTTCCTCTTTTGAGCTGGTCGTGCGCCGTGGCGCACGATCTGGAGACCCAATTCAGCCTCTCCTAATCGCCCAGTGACATAGAGGATGTCGCCCGCCCGAGCTCCCGACCGGCGGACAGCGTGCCCGGTCGGCACCTCGCCCACAATGCTTACATTGATAAGGACCTTGCTTTGCCGTGTGGTGTCCCCGCCTGCGAGCGGACATTGGAACTTGCGAGAAGCGCGACGCAAGCCCCCAAGGAACAGATCCAGCCACCGGCCGGTGAGCTTCTGCGGCAGAGCAAGACTTAAGAGAAAACAGCGAGGCGTGCCTCCCATCGCGGCTATATCACTGAGCGCTCTTGCGAGACACTTCCAACCCACAGAATCGGGGGGATGCTGGTCGCGCAAGAAATGGGTCCCTTCCAGGAACCAATCACAGGTAAGGATGATTTCTTGTCCGGACTTTGGCCGCAACAGCGCAGCGTCATCGCCAATCCCCAAGACGACGGATTGCCCAGGCACGGAGTGCGGCACCAGCCATCGGTGGGCAATCTTTCTGATTAGAGAATCCTCATTCTGGCGCTGCGGTGGCATGGGGTTGGGAGGACTCCGATTCCATTCGTGGACGACAGTATAGCTCCTGAACGGACTCAGGCCTTTGCCCGTTCGCGGTAGGCAGCGGGATTGGGTTGGATTTGTCCATCCACATGGCGAAAACCTGTACCTTCGGACAGGTGGACAGGTATCCACAAGCTGTCCTTCAAAACAGCAAAATACAGGGTTGACGCCGGACCCTACAGAATTTAGTATGTCGAGGGTCTCGGACCAAGGCTCACGGTTCAGATTTTTGCCCAGGTAAGTGTAGGTTTTTCTGCGGGCCCAGGGTATTTTGCCCGCAACGTCAAGTTTGAAGTCCTGAGGGGCCCTATCGTTCATGAGGGGTAAGAGCTATACGTTCTATATCGCGTCGTCGCCAGGTAAGCTTAAAAAGCTTATCGTGCCCGCCTTTTTGTTGCACGGAATCGGGGTGCTGGCGCTCATCGGGGCGATTAGCGTTACGGTTGCAGTTGGCTCTTATTCCCGATTGCTTTGGAAGGTCGGCAACTACAATGCTCTCCGGCATGATCAAGAAACCCTGAAGAAGCAGTATCGGCAACTACAAGGCACGGTCAACGACACCAACCAGCGGCTGGATTCTCTTCAGTCCCTGGCAACCGAAGTGGCCATGACCTACGGGGTACTACGTTATCATCCGGCGGCTTTCGATGAGAGCGACAATCCCGTTGATGCGCTGGATGCTTTCGACCGTTCCATCGAGCAATACACATTCTTGAAGCGCAATGCAGCGGTGATCGCGGTCTCCGGTAACGGACTGCATTTGATTTCGCCACTGAGTTTTGCCGACTCCACATATACGCCGTCGATTTGGCCGGTCATGGGTCACATTACCGATAGCTTCGGTGAGCGGCTGGATCCGTTCAGCGGTGAAGGGGCATTCCACACCGGCGTGGATGTGGCGTCCGATTACGGCGCACCCGTGCACGCGACTGCAGATGGAATCGTCACTATTTCGGGAAACCATGCGGGTTACGGCCGCCTGGTGGTGGTCGATCATGGCTTCGGAATCACCACATGGTACGCGCATCTTTCCGCGTTTTCGGCCGTGCCTGGAGCACGAATCAAACGCGGCGAAGTGGTTGGCTATACGGGGATAAGCGGCCGCTCGCCTGGTCCGCACGTGCACTACGAAGTCCGGATGAACAACGCGCCTATCAATCCGTGGCGCTATATGAAGTCCACACCCGCGGGCGACTAATTCCTCACGGAAGAAACGCAGTGTTTCACAACGGCAGGCTTTGGCCCGCCGGTTCTTTTTTGTGTCAATCGATTCTTCTATTAGGGATGGTCGCGCGCGACACTTGCCAGCCTGATTTCCTACGTGTGACCTTTTCTCTGTGAGGGGCGTTTTCCTGGAAGCTGTTTGCCTGGGGCGGAGTCCGGAAGGACCGGTGGCGAGCGGCGTGCGGCTTCCAAAAATCCCGGCGTGAGTTCGAGTACTAGCCGCACTGACTTGGTATCCCCACGGTCAATTTTGGAAATATCGGCACTTCTCAAAAGCTCCAAATATGCTTCGCGATCGGCGGGATCCAGCTGCTGCCGGGTCTTTGCATCGTTTAATCCCGCTTGCGCCAATAGGACCACGCCATTCATCAGGTCCGCAAGCTGCCGCGCCGTCGCTTCCGCCGTGCATTCTCCTTCGGCGACGACGCGGAGGCGATCGTTGTCCGGCTTTCCTGCCAGCGTGATCCACTGCAATTGATCGAGCAACGCGGAGAGCTGTGGGGAGCGGAGACCACCGGGGGCCTGCGCCGCCAGCGCAGCGCTGGAGGCCGCATCCTGCCGGACCACGGCAAACACCGGTGAGCCCGCCAGACGTTCGAAGCGCACACGCCATTCCGCTGCATCTTCACTCCGCTTTTTTTCGCTCAGGAAAGTGCTGAGATCTGCGTCGACGGCCAGTGCGATCCGATCATCCCTCAAAAACGTGAAAGTGACTTTCTTTGAGCTCTCGCTGAGGGCCACAGAGAAAATCTCGCGCCCGCCAGTTTTTGCAGACGAACCGGCCTTCAAGGCATAAGAGGAAATTTTTTGTCGATCAAATTTTCCATCGAGGATGGCAAGCAACGCCGAATCCTGCCCGTGTTTTTCCATCGCCATGGCCACGCGATTAAGGCTGCGCTCGTAATCAAATCCAGTTTCCTTGACAAACTGCGCATAATCGGCGTCGGCCTCCGGTTTCGGAGCCCAAACGTAGAACTTGGCGAAGAAAGGCGCCCGCTGGAGTTCATCGAAATCCGCGAAAAGAACGGCGCTCGCATCCGTGGGCATCAAGGCAAGCGCGTCCTCGCGCGCGGCACCGTTCGGTACGCCCCACTTGCGGTATCCGAAAAAGGCGCCGGCGCTTAGGGCGACGACAAGCATCGAGAGCCCGATCCATGACCGCGTTTTCATCGCGTTTGCCGCATCTGCGCCGGTAATCCTGAATTCCTAATTGTCGCATCGGAAAGGGCTTCGCGGCATCAAATTCGAGGACGCGATTGGGCCCACTCAAGTCTGGAATGCCTAGCTGTTGATATTTGGTGGTTCAGGGTGGCGTGGTTTTTCGGTAAAGTATAGATGATAGAGGGGATAAGGTGTGCTCAGCTAGTCAAATGGGCCACAGTTATCCACAGAGCTGGCCATCGACGTGCTGCATTTTTGATGTCACCCCTTGCAATTCTCATTCCTCTTCTGCTATTCTTACTTGGTTTGAGCGGCGCTGGCGTAGCTCAGCTGGTAGAGCATCTGATTTGTAATCAGAGGGTCGGGGGTTCAATTCCCTCCGCCAGCTCCACCAGGAATTTTCCTGACAGCTAAAACGAACGGGCTGGTGTCTCTTGACACGAGTCCTTTTTGTGTTTTTGCACGGGATACTCGCAAGTTGTTGAAGGACAAGATCGGGACTCGTGGTCCGCGTCCCAAAGAGTTTCACGGGGTGCGGTTTTGCATCCCGAATGATTTTGCGGGATGCGGTTTTTGCATCCCGGATGACTTTACGGGACGGGTGGGTGAGTGGCTAAAACCAGCAGACTGTAAATCTGCCGCTCCTTGCGGGCTACGAAGGTTCGAATCCTTCCCCGTCCACCAGGCT